>Ga0247837_1000834_pt1 | contig 66699 bp, 59 predicted proteins | sample LaCtaG_2_FD_187115 | JGI IMG/M metagenome (GOLD analysis project Ga0247837, IMG submission 187115) | Freshwater microbial communities from meromictic Lake La Cruz, Castile-La Mancha, Spain - LaCruzMarch2015_14.5m | ecosystem: Environmental > Aquatic > Freshwater > Lake | place: Spain: Castile-La... | reverse complement strand
GGAGAGCCGTTTCACTTCCACTTTGGAGACCGTCTCCGTGGAAGGAGCAATGATCACCAAATGACGCTTCGCGGGGTCAAATGCCCAAATGTTGGAGTATACCGCAGTCGGGTTTCCTTTCGGAATCTGGTAAACTTGGACCTTAAAAACGACCTGATCACCCGCAGGCCGCACCTCGGAGATCGTGGACTCCCCTGGCTTAAGAATCACACTCTTCTCCCCAAGGATAATGCCGGCGGGAATGTCCAAGAAGTTCACAAACCGATAGCCCCCGGGCGGAACATTCGTCGCATTGTCCGGAAGACTTAGGACATTCCAACCCTGCCCCGTGTCCCCCTTTTTGGAGAAGATTAACAACGAACGGCGCGAAGACGGATCCAAGGCAACGCGCTGGATCTCAGCGGGAACACTCTTCCCTTCCGCATTCTCGACCATTCGCGCCAGGACAAGCTCGCTGGTTCCTGCGGCAACAGGAAAGAACTTCGACCGCCGTTCGTCCTCTACGCTGAGAGGTTTGAATTCCTTGCCATCCTGATACAGCACATCGGAGAGCTGAACCCCCAGTCCAACCGTGCGGAAAAAGCAGGAGGACGAACCAGCTCCGGGGCCAGCCGCACCTAAGTCCGCCGTCAGCAGGGCAAACATCATCAGGAGAACAGATTTAGATTTCATTGGAGGCAAGCCATCGGAAGGAGACTACTTTGAAACGGCGACCGAGCGTGGTGTTGGTGGCGTTCATCGCGGAAAGATCGGTTTCGGCCAACTGGCTTGCATCCACCAGATCCGGCACCCGCTGGACGACGGCTTCGCCCCACGCCGCGCCTTCCGCTCCCGCAGTGGGTCGCAACGGATTGCGAACCTCTCCGTACACGCGAATCACAAAAGTGTCCGACCTCGCAGCGATCGCTGGCGCCAGCGACTGGACCAAATCCTGCTGCATCAAATAGCCAGGCACTCCAATCGCAGAATCCCATGCACTGCCAGCCGAACTCGACGAATCAAAGAAATTGGCCGGGATCGGCTGCGGGGCCCCGGCGGCGTTAGCCACCGCCGTCGTAATATTCACCACGTTACCGGACTTAACCCCGTTGTTTAAAGTCGTCCGATCAATCGCCGCCTGAAGCGACCCCGCACGGGTGAGATCCGAGCTCGACCCGAGTCGCCGGTTCAGGAAGTCCGCCAGGGATAGGAACGGACCCCGCACCTTAACCTGTTCCACAATGCGTTGCGCAAGGGTCTGCACCTCCGAGTCGCTCAGCGAACGGATCCCCGACCACCGAGTGTTGGTGAGATTGTTGGAGTTCGCGGACCAGAATCGACAGATCGGGTTTTGGAGGGAGGACGAATTGAACGTGGTGCGGTTCGTCGCATCCCAGAGAGTCAGCGCATTGCCGGCCGGACTCGACAACAGCGCCTGCCAGGCCTCGACGGACGTCGAGTTAACGTTGAATGCGCCTTCGAGCATGAGATTGGCCGCCGCCTTGTCCATATCCCTTAAGTCCGCCATCTGAGGTCTCACACGGTCCTTGGCGTAGGGCTTCATGCGACCGTTGAGCAGGGGCAGAGAGGAGTCTACCAGTGACGCTCCGGAGTTCGCCGCATTGAAACTCGTCCAGTACGCAGGCCAAGTCGTTCCCGATGGAGCCGACCCCGCCGGCGGGACCGTCGAGAAAAAGTACCGGTCGAACAACGCCTGGTTCGCCAGGAAACTATGGTCCAGAGCCAACAGAGGCGAAGACCCGGTGGTGATATCGCGTGCGGTCACATCCAGCGGCACTTCGGGACTGGCGAGCGACCCCCCCACGAACATCGACCCGAATCCCATGGTCGTGTACGCCCCCGTGTTGAACATGTAAAAGGGCTGGAGATGCATGAACTGTCCGAGCGAAACCATCGGCTGAATCGGGACATCCACGAGAACGATGCGCGATCCTGGCGCGTCCACCCCGGCGCTGGTATTGCCCCAGCTGGTGGTCGTATAACCCGCCGTCGTCGTGTCGAGTTGCAATTCAGAAACCGACGGCGGATAGCTCGGCCACGAGTTGTTTCCGCCGATGAACAATTCATCCCAGTAGCGGGAGCCATACCCATCGTACATGAGGTTAAACTGCGCGCTGTTCCCGCAGAAAACCGGGACGACGAAACTCGAGTTGCTGTACTGCGCGCTAGACGTGGGACTAATTCCTTTCTTGCGAACGAACAAGCCGATCAACTGCGTTTCGGTCAGAGACTCCACGGCGGCCACGGACAGCGGCGAACGTGTGACGGATCCCGTGGATCCCGTACTGATGCTCCCGGGCGCGCCAGACTGCATTTGACGCCGTCCGATCGATCCGGCGCGGCCGGTAATTGGCGACAGAACGGAGCCGCCCGACCCGCCATCGGTGACCCACATGAGGGCATTGGGAATGCTGACATCGGCGCTTCCGCTTCCGCTAATCGTATAGTTCACCCCAGGCGAACTCGTCGCGGCGGGATTCACATCGGATGGACGTCCGGTTAACCGAAAGGTGACCGGACTGCCCGCAGGGATGCCCGGCATCGGAGCGTACGCATCCAGCAGCGGATTTACCGGGTTTGAGGTGTCAAGGGTGGTAATGATCGGCGCGTCCACTGACCGGCAGAATGACGGAGCGTAGTTCCTGCTCACCAAGCCGAATGGCGCCGTCGTGTCTCGAAACTCGCAGGCGTCCCTAACCTGCGACACGGTCTGGGAAGAACTTAACCCAAAAACCCGAATCTCCCCGGGTTCAAGAACCTGCATATCGTCGAAGCCGCTCGCTATCAGCATCCGTTGGAGCGTGGCTCCTTGGTTAAGCAGGGTGTAATATTTTCTTGCCGCTCCTCCGGTGCCCACCACGGTTTCCAGATAGGTGGCACTAAGTGCCGCAAGCGCCCGGCCGAACCGGAAATTGTTCGCATTGGAACGGATCGACACCGCGTACGGGTTGTAGAGAATGAGCTGCGGATAATAGTGCAGCTCAAGGGCATAGAGCGGGTTGCCCGTTACGGGGTCGTTCGAACCCGTGGACCGCGACGAAATACTGACATCCCATCGATACCCCAAAAAAATCGGGGACAACATGCCAAAGCTCCCCTGGAGAGACTGCGCCCCAAGGTCCGGATCGATGGACCCAATCCCTCGCGGACCAACCGCAAAGGGAAGGGATGCGGTCGGATTGCCAACTCCAGCCGGAGCAGAACCGTTGACATTCGCCACTCCCGAGAAAACACGTGTGGTGGGAAACACGGATTTGTAGAGATTATAATACTGGTAGAGGTTTAACCAGCGGAGTCCATCGAGCCCGCGCGTTGTCCCCGCGGGAGCCACCGCCGCAGCTGACACAGGTCCCACCGTCGCAGCGGGAGCTTGGTACACACGGGCCGTTCCGTTGGCGTTCTGCAATTTCGCATAGTTCCGACCCGCGGTCTGACCATTGTCCTCGAGTGCAGCCGTCAGATCCTTCTTTAATCCCCCCGCACGAACATCAGCCAATACCCCATAACTGTAAGTCGTCGCATCCGGCGAAATCAGGGCGACGTTTGTTCCCGACAAGCTCCCGGACGCAATTCCCGACACGCGTTGCAGAGTCGCGAGCGTTGTGACCTTGGCGACATTCGTGGCGAGCGTCGGCGCTCGCAGATCGGTCGAATTCGACGCTCCAAGGACCCCCTTGCCCGCGTGCGCCCCTTGGGATGCAAAAAAATGCAACTGATTCTCGGGAACCGAACTCGCCCCGAGCGTGCGGTCCGTCACATTCACCTTCGCCTTCACTCCCTCGTCAGAAACCCAGTAGGCGTAGGCGCCATTGGTCGACGTCGTCGCGTTCACGGTCGAGGTCATCGCCACCAAGGGGGCGAGGACGTTCACAGCGTTGGTTCCCTGGTTCCTTGCAAGCGCCACGGCATCGGCGTTGACGCCATTCGTCGTTCCAACATAGCTCCGAGGATCCGGCGACGCGTTGGTTCCTGAGATCAGCCAGCGTGCGCTGGCGACTTTGTCACTTGCCGAGGGACTCGGCGGAGTCGCGGTACCGCCAAGACTAATGGAACGCTGCGCACCCGACCCGCCCACGTCGAGATGGTTCGTTCCGGTCCGCCAGACACCGGTCCACAAGGGCTGGTTCACCGCATTGGTACTGAGTGTCGTGGAGTTCGTGTCCAGGATCTCCGCCCGCGCCGTAATGCGTTGATCGGGCCCGGCTTCGCGCTGAAGCTGGTTAAGGGCGACATCGAGGGCAAACAGGGCATTACCCCTCGCCTGCTCGATTTTTGCGGAATTGGAAGCCGCCCGACGTTCAATCTGCGCCATCATGCTCGCCACCACCACAAGCACCGTTGCGAGGGCAACAATCAACAACACGGAAACCAGGACGAATCCATCGCGGATCGTCGGGGAGACGAGGCGGGCTGATGCTGGCTGGGGGGGGACCATGAGGGCAAAGCGTGGGGGATCGCTGAAGCAGGATGTATCTGCGTACTAGTGAAAACCATTTCCCACGGAACGCAACATTTTTCTTGTTGTTGCGGTTTTTTGTCATATTAGTAACGCAACATTTGCAGCCGCAATTCCCCCATGATCGCGCTTCCCATCCCCCAGGAGGGTTTTTCCCCCCGTGAATCTCGCTGAAATCTCGACCCGGGTCGGGCTGTCCGTTTCCACGGTTTCCCGGGCGCTTCGCAATGCGGACGGCGTGGACGCCGCGACGCGGGCCCGGGTTCTCGCCGCGGCCGCGAGGGCCGGATACCGCGGGCCTGCCCGATCACTGGCGGGGCGGAGTCGGACCCGAACCCTCCTCGTGCTTTCGCATGCCTCGGGGGCTGTCCCAGTGGGGGCAATGGCGGGAATGAGCCGGGCGGCGATGGAACTCAATGTGTCGATTGTCACCCACCAGACGCCCGATGAGTCGCCGGAGAGCATCTTGAATCCCAGATCGCAACCGACCGCCATGCGTGCGGGTCAGGTCGACGGGGTGGTACTGCTGAATGCCTGGCCGGAGGAAGTCGTGCGGTTGCTGGTCGAGAGTCATCCTGTCGTGACCCTGCTGCACGATAGCGGGGTGGCCGATTACGTGGGCATCGACGCGGTGGATGGTTTTTCCCGGCTGATGGCGGTGTTATCGGAAACGACATCGGGCGCGCCGGCATTTTTTGGGTGTTTCTCGTCCTCCCGGGGGGCGGATCCCGTCCTTGCGGCGTATCGGACGGCGGCAAACGGTTCGCCCGAGGGTTTTGATCCGGCGAGGGTGTCCATCTCGACGAGCGAACTGGCGTCGGAGGAATCCAAAGCCGTCCTCGCCCGCGAGGTCGGCAAGTTTGTCCGGAACGGGGTGCGGAGTTGGATTTGCCCGAATGAGGTGTCTGCGGAGCTTCTTGTGGACTTCCTCGGGAGCGCGAGCTTGCGGATGGCGGAGTCGATTGCGGTGTTGCTCCCGGATACGAGGTCCGTTCCCGGGCGTGGCGTTCGATGGATCAGTTTGGATGTCTGCGCGGAGGATCTCGGCGTGGCCGTCGTGCGCCGGTTCCTGCATCGCCTGGAGGCCCCCCTTGAGCCCGTTCGCAGCATTCTGCTGAAGACCAACGTCGTTCCCTCGCACGCGTCCTGATTCCCCCTATTTTTCCAATCCCCTCTTATGCTCCGCCTCTCTCCCGTCCTTCTTGCATTCGCGTTGATGGCCACCCCGGCTGTGGCGGATTTGCCATTGCAGAAAATGCAGGTGATTCCCGCGCCGGTCCCCGTGCCGCCGTTCGACACCACCGGGGGGTTCCTCGCCACTACACCGACGACGGTGCTTGCTTCGGCGAATGACGGCGAACAATGCACGCTCTGGAGCGTTCCGGCCGTCGGCGGCAGCACGTGGACGTCCACTAGGGTGACCGTGCCCCGCTACGCCGCCACGGCAAAATGGGGCGACAAAATGCTCATCATTGGGGGGTTGATGGACGGGAAGCCCGTAAGCACGGTCTCCCTGCTGGAAGTCGTCAGTGGCCAACCGGTCCTGCATCCGATGCCCCCCCTCCCGGAGGCCGTCGTGGGGGCAGGTGCAGCGGTCATTTCTCAGAAATTGCATGTCTTCGGCGGGGCTACATCCGTTGAGCCTGTGGCGTTCACTGCGGATTTCCGGGTGCTTGACCTCGGGCAACCCGATTCACAATGGGTGGCGGGACCTGCATTTCCGGGCGAGCCCCGGGCCTTCTTTGCGGCGACGGAGCAATACGGGATGCTGTGCGTGTTTGGGGGAATCGGGAACGGACCCCGGTTTCTTGCGGAAACGTGGGTTTTCCGACCCAGTCCCCTTGAAGGGACAAATGAAGCCGGTTGGAAGCGCCTGACGGATGTTCCGGAACCCGTGGCCAGGAGCGTGGCGTTGCCCATGGGTCAGGCGCAGGTGGTCGTCATTGGTGGCGAGCGGGGAGAGGCACCGGCAGACATCCTCAGCCCCTCCGCGACGCCTCAGGATGGATCGCGGCCGCTCCTTTTTCACACATTGACCGATGCATGGTGTGCCTTCGATGCGCGCCCCGGGATCGAGTTTCCGGCAGCCGGGCGAACGAACGGAAAGATCCTGGTCCTCGGCCAGCTCGCCTCGGGTGTGGGCGGAGCATTTGAGCTGGAGGTCAAACGCAGCGTGCGCAACCTGGCCTGGCCCGACTATGTGGTCATCGTCGCCTACTTCGCCTTCATATCCGGGATCGGCTTCTATTTTTCACGCAAACAGGAATCCAGCGCGGAATTCTCGCTCGGCAATCGCGAGGTGCTCTGGTGGGCGGCGGGCATCAGCATGTTCGCAACGGGCGCGTCCGCGATCAGTTTCATGGCGGTACCCGCGCTCGCGTTCGCCACGAATCTCGTCTGGCTGCTTCCGCTCGCCATCATGATCCCGGGCTACTTCGTCACGGCGCACCTGATTTTCCCCCTGCTCCGGCGCATGGAGATCACCTCCACCTACGAGTATCTGGAGCGTCGCTTTAACCGACCGCTGCGCATTATCGCTAGCCTGCAGTGCATCCTGTTCCAGACATTCGCCCGGGCGAGCGTGGTACTGGTTCTGCCTGCGCTGGCGATCTCATCGGTCACCGGCATCGATGTGTTCCTGAGCGTCCTGTTGATGGGAGTCATCACGACGATCTACACCGCGATTGGGGGATTTGATGCCGTGATCTGGACGGAGGTGTTTCAGGGCATCCTGAAATTCGTCGCCCCGCTGGTGATGATCGCCATTTGCATTGCGAGCCTGCCCGGCGGCGTGGGCGAGTTTTTTCAGACGGGAATCACGTATCGAAAGTTCGATCTCGCGCTTTTCACCTGGGACTACGCGGTGCCCGCGATCTGGATTCTTCTCATCGGGACGCTGCTCACTTCCACGGTGGCCGTCGCCGGCGATCAGCCGATCATTCAACGAATCTTCTCCGCGCCGCTCCACGAAGTGCGCCGGGTGAACGCCATGAGCACCGCGTGCGGCGTGCTGATCGGCGTCATCGTCAACATGATGGGGCTGGCCATCTTCGCCTACTTCCGCGCACACCCCGACAAATTCGACCCCAACGCGCAGAACGACCAAATCGTGCCGATGTTCGTGACCCAGGCCATGCCGGTGGGAGTGGCGGGAATGGTGATCGCGGCAATCTTTGCCTCCGCGATGGCGACCGTCGCCAGCGCCATGAACAGTGTGGCCACGATTTTCACGGAGGACTTCTACCTCAAGTTCCGCCCGCAGGCGAATGACAGGGAACGTCTGATCACGCTGAAAACCACGTCATACATCGTGGGAGCGCTGGGAACGGGAATGGCCCTTCTCCTGGCAGCGCAGAACCTGAAGTCGATGATGATCGTGTGGAGTCAATTCTCCGCCCTTCTCGGCGGCGGAATCGTCGGAGTCTATACGCTGGGCATGTTTTCGCGGCGGGCGAACGGCTTCGGAGCAATCTGCGGAGCGGTCATCAGCGTGATCGTCACCCTGCTCGTCAAGCTGTACACCCCCATTCATTGGGCGGCGTACGCGCCGATCGCCATCTTTACCTGCATCGGTGCCGGGTACGTGTGCAGTCTTTTCGGCCCGAACCGACGCGACCTCACCGGCCTCACGGTGTTCACCCCGGCTGCCAAATGAGCAGGATCAAGATCGGAATGGTGGGCCTGAACTGGGGGCGCGAGATTATCCAGAATCATCTCCTGCGCGGACCCGCGTCGCAGTGGTTCGAACTCGCGGCGATCTGCAGCAAGGAATCCGAGACGGCCCGGGCGTGCGGGGAGACGTTTGGGGTGCGCGCGTACGACCGGATGGACGACCTCCTTTGCCAGCACGATTTGGAAGCGGTGTGCCTCATGACCGGGCCGAACGGGCGAGCGGACCTCATCCGCAAGGCGGTCGAGGCGGGCAAACATGTCATGACGACCAAACCGGTGGAAATCGATCCTGACGCGGCCCGGGAGGTTTTGATTCTCGCGAAATCGCTGAACCGCGTCGTACACCTGAATTCTCCGACCCCGCTGCCGTCGCCTGATATTGCACAGATTGAGCGTTGGCGTCGGGAGCTTCACTTGGGACGCCCGATTGCGGTTCGGGCGGACATCTGGGCGAACTACCGTGAGCTTCCCGACGGCAGTTGGTATGATGACCCCGGGCAGTGTCCCGTCGCTCCGATCTTCCGGCTTGGCATTTATCTCTTAAACGATCTGGTCCGCCTCGTCGGCCAACCGCAATCTGTCAGCGTCATGAGTTCCCGGTTGTTCACGGGACGGCCGACCCCGGACAATGCGCAGCTCAGCCTCATGTTTGAAAATGGCACGCTCGCAACGATTTATGCCTCCTTTTGCATCAACGACGCGCAGTGGTGGTTGAGTTCGCTCACATTGAACTACGAAAACGGCACGGTGTACCGAAATGTGGGCCCGACGCTAAACGGATCCCCGCGGGAGCGTCCGGAGCTCTCGGTTGTCGTCAATCGCGACGGGAAGCCCTACGTCTTGCGGGCCGTGGCGGAGGGCAGCACGGAGGACTATCAATGGGAGGCCTTCCATCGTGCCATCCATGGGGAATCGCTCGCAGGGGAGATGTCCGTGGATGACACGGTCGCCGCCATCCGGGTCATTCGCGCCATGGCCCGCGCCGAACGCACGGGGCGCATCGAAGCCGTGTGAAAAGTTTACCCTCGGATCTATGGAGCTTCTCCGTGAAGTCCATCGAGCTTCTTCAGGTAGAGGTAAGAATAAATCCCCGTTGAGTGTCCATCGCCCCATGTCGGTTGCAACCCATAGCCCCCGACCCGGGCGATCGAACGCAGCTCGAAACTTGCGGCGGTGTATTCATTTTTCGGCCGGACCACGTTGCCGAGGACGTCAGGCTCTCCGCCGCATCCGGCGCATGCGCAATGGCGTCGCAGGAACTCGAGGGGCAGAAAAGATTCGGTCCCATCCGACCACGCGATGGCGAGTTCGAGGCCCACTACCTGAATGGTGTTTGCTGTTACGGTTTGCATTTCAAAAGTGTGAACGGCATCGTCCCGCTGGACAAGGTTCGGAAACCTTGTAGCTTTCCCGCTCTTTAGCACGACCAATCCTATAGGAAATGGATCATCTCGACGAACTCGAATCACAAAGTGTCTACATCCTGCGGGAGGCGTACCACCACTTCACGAATGTCTGCATGCCGTGGAGCATGGGGAAAGACTCCAACGTGCTGGTCTGGTTGTCCAAAAAAGCCTTCTGCGGCAAGATCCCGTACCCGGTTCTTCACATCGATACGACGTACGAATTCCCGGAGATGTTGGAGTTCCGCGAGTGGGCGCAGAAGGAGTACGAACTCGACCTGATCGTCAAGATTAACGAAGAAGCCCGCGGCCGGGGAGTGGGCTACGAGACGCATGATCCGGTGACGGTCACCCACGAGTTGAAAACCGTGGCCCTCCAACAGGTGCTCTCCGAATACAAGTTCGACGCCCTCATCACCGGAATCCGCCGCGATGAGGATTCCACACGGGCAAAAGAACGCTATTTCTCGCCGCGGAATTCGGATTTTGAGTGGGACTACAAGGATCAACCCCCGGAGTTTTGGGGTCAGTTCACCACAGCCGTTGCCCCCGGGGAGCACGTCCGCGTTCAACCGCTCCTGGATTGGACGGAAGTGGACATCTGGCGTTACATTGAAAGGGAACAGATCCCGATCCCGCAGATGTACTTCGCAAGGGAGGAAGCGGATGGCCGGAAGCTGCGTTATCGTTCCCTGGGATGCTGGCCGATCACCAAGCCGATCGAGAGTGGCGCGGCGACGATTCCGGACATCATTGAGGAACTTCGGGTGACCAAGACGAGCGAGCGAGCGGGCCGGGCGCAGGATCATTACGAGCGTAACGCGATGCAAAAACTGCGAGCGAAAGGTTTCATGTAATGTCCACTGCCATTTCCAGCACGCCACCCATGGAGAGCGACGTCATTTCCCCGTTCGATGCGCAAACCGCCATCCGACTCCGCATCGTCATCGTGGGCCATGTTGACCACGGCAAGTCCACGCTGATCGGTCGACTTTTCCACGATACCCACTCCCTCCCCGATGGAAAAATCGAGGCCATCCGCAAGGCCTCCGAGGCCGAAGGGATGGAGTTCGAATACGCGTTCCTGCTGGATGCCCTTCTTGAGGAGCAGGAGCAGAACATCACGATCGATACCACGCAACTGCCGTTCCGGACGGAAAAGCGACCGTACGTGATCATCGATGCCCCGGGTCACAAGGAGTTCCTCAAGAACATGATCACAGGGGCAGCTTCTGCAGATGCCGCCATCCTGCTGATCGATGCGCAGGAAGGGATCCAGGAGCAATCCATGCGCCATGCGTACCTCCTCTCGTTGCTCGGAATCGGCCAGGTGGTCGTGGCCGTCAACAAGATGGATCTGGTCGATTACGAGGAGTCCGCTTTCGAGCGCATCCGCACGGAATACAATACGTTCCTCAGGAAGCTGGGCGTCACGCCCGCATTCTTCATTCCGATCTCGGCAAAGCGCGGTCACCACATTGTGGGGCCGAGCGACGAAATGCCGTGGTATCGCGGGCCTTCGATTCTCTCCGCGCTGGACGAGTTTGACGTTCCCGCCCCTCCCACGGACAAACCGCTGCGGCTCGTGTTGCAGGATGTGTACCGCTTCGATGAGCGTCGGATCCTAGCCGGGCGCATTGAAACCGGCTCGTTGCGAGTTGGGGACGAGATCGTGTTCCGTCCCGATCGGAAGCGCAGCCGAATTCGCAGCATCGAACATTGGCCGGAACGCGGGGAACGTCCGCAATCTGCATCCGCCGGCGAATCGGTTGCCATCACCCTCGACGAACAGATCTTCGTGGAACGGGGTCAGATCGGCAGCCACCCGGAGAATGGTCCTGCGGAGGGCCGGGAGCTCCACGCCAGCCTTTTCTGGCTGCATGCGGATCCCCTCCTGCTCAATGCCCCCGTGACGTTGAAACTGGCGACCCAGGAGATGGAAACCCGGCTCGTGCACATCGAGCGGCTGATGGATTCCTCGACGCTCGAGCCAATCGATACCGCGCGCACCCAGGTTCAGAAAAACGAGGTGGCGGATGTGCGTTTGCGTGTGCGGCGACCCATTGCCTTTGACCAGCACGACCGAATCAACGAGACGGGGCGCTTCGTTTTGGTGCTGAACGACCGAATCGCGGGCGGAGGGATCATTCGCGAGGCGAACTACGAAAGTCGCGCATCGCGCGGAGTCGAGAGCGACAACCTCACGTGGACGACGGGCAAGGTGACTCGCGAGGCGCGTGCCGATATGCTCGGGCATCGTGGTGCCGTGATCTGGCTGACCGGCTTGTCCGGCTCCGGAAAATCCACGCTCGCCATCGCCTTGGAGGCGCAACTCTATCGTCGTGGGATGATGTCGTTTGTGATCGATGGGGACAACCTCCGTCACGGGCTGTGCTCCGATCTTGGTTTCTCGCCCGAGGAACGGGCCGAAAATATTCGTCGCGCCGGGGAACTGGCCCGACTGATGGCAGAGGCTGGCGTGGTCACCATCTGCTCGCTCATTTCTCCGTTCCGGGAGGACCGCAACCGCGTCCGCGAGATTTGCCAGCGGGACGGACTCGCGTTTGCCGAGATTTGGCTGAGCACCCCGATCGACGTGTGCGAGGGAAGGGATCCGCGGGGTCTGTACAAGAAGGCTCGGGCGGGCGAGATCAGTAATTTCACCGGGATCAACTCCCCTTACGAACCGCCAGAACATCCGGAGATCATCGTGCCGACGCATGAACTCTCCCCCGAAGAATCGCTGGACCTCGTGCTGGAGCGGGTGCTTCAATTATCTCGACATCCCCAGGATCGAACCAAGCAAGCCGTGGAAAGCGGCTCGGGGATCTAATCAAATCCCGCCTGTAGGTGACTCCCGCATTTGAGTGATATGAGTGAATTGTTTGACCCCGCACTGTCCTCCCGCATCCGAAGCGTCGGAGTGATTGCCGTTTTGATCATCGACAACGCGGAGGATGGACCGCCGCTCGCGGCGTCGCTTTTGGCGGGCGGGGTGACGGCGATGGAACTGACCCTTCGCACGCCAGCGGCATTTGATGCACTGCGGGCAATCCGCAAGGAGATTCCGGACATGCTGGCGGGGCTGGGAACTGTCTTGAGTGTGGATCAAGTTCAGCGTGCGGTGGACGACGGCGCCGCGTTTGCGGTGGCTCCCGGGTTCAACCCGCGAGTGGCCGGCAAGGCCCGGGAGCTCGGGCTTTCGTTTGCACCCGGCATTGCGACCCCCTCCGACATCGAGGGCGCCGTGGAGTTGGGTGCGAAATTGCTCAAGTTTTTCCCAGCGGAACCCTCCGGGGGGATCAACTATCTGAAAGCCATCGCGGCTCCGTATGCGCATCTCGGGCTGGAGTACATCCCGTTGGGCGGTCTCAACGGGGAAAACCTCCGCGGGTACGTGAAGGAACCCCTCGTCGCGGCCCTCGGCGGATCGTGGATCGCGCCACGCGAGCGCATCCGCGCTGGAGACTGGAATTTCATCACGGCTGCGGCACGCGATGCCGTCGCGAGCATCCGCGAGGTCCGCGCCCTGCTCCCGGATTCCGGAGCATAGTTTACTTTCTCCACCCTCAACCCGTTCCCCAACATGAAAACAATCGTCTCTTTCGGTGAAATCATGGGTCGCTTCTCGCCCGAAGGCTTCATGCGACTTCGCCAGGCAGCGCCCGGTAAGTTCGACCTGACCTTCGGTGGCGCAGAATCGAATGTTGCCGCCTCCATTGCCACCCTGGGTGGTCACGCCCGCTACGTCACCGCGCTCCCCAAGAATCCGCTGGCGGACGCCTGTATCGACAGTCTGCGGGGGCTAGGGATCGACACCACCCACATCCTCCGTCGGGACGGCGGGCGGCTGGGTTTGTATTTTTGCGAAACCGGAGCCAACCAGCGCCCGAGCACCGTCACGTACGACCGCGAGAACTCGACGATCAGCCTCACCCCTGGTTCGGACTACGCGTGGAACGAAATCTTCGCGGACGCTCGTTGGCTGCATCTTTCCGGCATCACCCCTGCGTTGTCTGCCACGGCTGCGGAAGCCGTTCGCCAGGCGGCGGAGCGTGCGAAGAATGCGGGACTTACGGTTTCGCTCGATCTCAACTTTCGCAAGAAGCTTTGGAAATGGGATCCCACGCTGGGCCCGCAGGCGCTTGCGGAAAAAACCGCCCGCGGAATTCTCCCGTTCGTCGATGTGATCATCGCCAACGAGGAGGATGCAGCCGATGTCCTTCAAATCCACGCCAAGGACACCGATGTCCATTCGGGTAAAGTCGCGCACGATCGCTATCCGGACGTCGCGCGTCAGATCGCCGCGCAGTTTCCCAACGCATCGCGGATCGCCATCACGTTGCGCGAAAGCATCTCTGCCTCCCACAACAACTGGGGCGCGATGCTCTACGACGTCGCCTCTGATCAGGCCTCGTTCGCACCGTGGCGGGATGGGGAGTACCGGCCATTCGAAATCCGCAACATCGTCGACCGTGTGGGCGGCGGGGATTCTTTCGCGGCAGGGTTGATTTTCGCGCTGACCACCCCAGAGCTCTCGGATCCGCCCACCGCCGTATCATTTGCCGTCGCCGCGTCCTGCCTTGCCCATTCGATTGTCGGGGACATTAATTTCAATTCCCGTTCGGAGGTGGAAGCGCTCATGCGGGGATCAGGCAGCGGCCGCGTGGTTCGCTGATTCGTTTCCGTCGGTCCGCTCGTGCGGATTTTCCCATGCAACCCAACGCCCTGCCGGAACTCCTCGCACCCGCCGGCAACTGGGAATGTGTTCGCGCCGCGGTGGCAAACGGAGCGGACGCCGTTTACTTCGGTCTCCCGCGCTTTAACGCGCGAATGCGCGCCGATAACTTTCGCGAGGAGGAACTTCCCGAACTCATGGACTACCTCCACGCCCGGGGAGTGCTCGGGTTCCTGACCCTAAATGTGCTCGTCTTCACGGAGGAACTCGCAGACGTGGAACGGGAACTCCGTTGGGCGGAGGCGTCCGGAGTCGACGCCGTGATCGTTCAGGACATCGGGGTCACCCGCATTGCTCGCGCGGTGAGTCCCTCCGTCGCCCTGCACGCATCGACGCAGATGACCCTCACCTCGCCGGAGGGCATTGAATTTGCGCGGACGCTCGGAGTTCGCCGCGCCGTTCTGGCAAGGGAAACCTCGCTGCGCGAACTGGAGAAATTCGACCCCTCCCGCGTTCCGCTCGAGATGTTCGTTCACGGCGCCCTGTGCGTCGCCTACTCCGGACAGTGCCTTACGAGCGAGTCCCTGGGCCAGCGGAGCGCCAACCGCGGCGAATGCGCCCAAGCCTGCCGCATGCCGTACGAACTCGTCGTTGACGGAGAAACGCGCGATCTTGGCGACCGCGCCTACCTGCTGTCGCCGCAGGACCTCGCCGCGGTCGCCGAGATTCCGGAACTCATTCGGCTCGGCGTGTGCAGTTTCAAGATCGAAGGCCGCCTGAAAACGCCGGAGTATGTGGCCGCGGTGACGCAGGTCTATCGCCGGGCCATCGATGCCACGGTCAACGAACTCGCGGCCGACGACTCGGGCGACCGGTATCAACTCGAGATGGCATTCTCCCGCGGCCTCAGCAGCGGATGGATGCACGGAGTCAACCACCAGCGACTCGTTCATGCAGAGTTTGGCAAAAAACGCGGCGTGCTGCTTGGGCGCGTTCGGGAGGTGGGCCGCGATTTCGTCGTGGTCGATTCCGAGGAAACCGTGCGACCCGGGGACGGCGTCGTTTTCGAAAACGCCGGCGACACGGACCACGAAGAGGGCGGACGCATTTACGAAATCCACGGCAACCGCTGGAATTTCGGGACCGGACGCCTTGACTCCGCTCGCATCCGACCCGGCCAGCGCATCTGGAAGACCAGCGATCCGGCGTTGGAGAAACGCCTCCGGGAATCCTTCGCTCGCGACCCCGAACCGATCGGGAAACCGGTCGATTTCGGGGTGGTCTGTGCGGAGGGCCGGGTGCTGGAGGTCACCGTCACCGACGGAACGCACGCTGCGGAAGTCCGCGGCACCGTGGCAGCCGGATCGGCCGAAAAGCGTCCGATCAGCGAGGACGCCATACGCGCCGCATTCGCAAAGCTCGGAGGCACCCCTTGGACCCCGAGACAATGCCGGGTGCGAATCGAAGGCGCTCCCTTCCTCCCCGTGAGTGAACTCAACCATGTCCGCCGCGCGGCCCTCGACGCGCTCGCGCAAATCTCCCAGACAAAAACGCTCAAACGCCCTTCCCTCTCCGATATCTCGTCAGAACCGTCGTTCGCTCAGATCGAGATGAAGCGACTCGGCGCCGAGCGCGCCACCCGGTCGGATCCGATCTCCCCGTCTCGCCTACACGTGCTTTGCCGAACCCTTCCACAAATCGAAGGGGCACTCGAGGCGGGCGCAAGTTCGCTCTATCTGGATTTCGAGGACATCCGCCGTTTCCGGGATGCGGTGTCAATGCTGCGGGGTCGGGGCGCCGTATCCGTGATTCTCGCCACGCCCAGGATCCAAAAGGCAGGAGAGACCGGGTTCTTCCGCGTATTGGAATCCGCCCGTGCGGACGGCGTGCTGGTCCGCAATCTCGGAGCGATCGGATTTTTCCGGGAACGCTCGATTCCCATGATCGGCGATTTCTCGCTCAACATCGCGAATCCGCTCAGCGCGGAGACGATGCGTTCCGAGGGACTGGATCGGGTGACCATTTCGTACGATCTATCCGCCGACTCTGCCCTCGGCCTCGTGTCTGCATGTCCCCTCGGGTGGTTCGAGGTCGTGGTGCATCAGCACATGCCGATGTTTCACATGGAGCACTGCGTGTTCGCGGCATTTTTGTCGACGGGGACCGACTCCACCAATTGCGGTCGGCCGTGTGAAAAACATGCGGTCGCGCTGCGGGACCGTGTCGGCGTGGAACATCCCCTGCGGGCGGATGTCGGTTGTCGCAACACCCTTTTCAATGCGGTGCCCCAAACGGCAGCCCTTTACATGCCGCGTTTCCGGGAAGCCGGGGTCACCGATTTTCGCCTCGAATTGCTTGATGAAGATGCGGCCGGCGCCCGAACGGCGGTGCAGGCTTACGCGGACCTGCTTTCCGGGCGGAGATCCGGAGAGGACGTTTGGCAGGCATTCCAAGCGCTCTCGCAATTCGGTGTGACGCGGGGAACCTTGCGATCCGTGTAACATTTTCGTCACTTGGTTGACGTCCGGAGCTCATTGCAGGTAGACGATTTCTAAACACTTCTTATGATCACTCGACGCAATATCCTCCTGAGTTCTGCGGCCGGAGCGGCCGTTACGCTTCTTGGTGCAGCCACAGGTTTTGCCGCCACCGGTGTGGAGCCCGGCAAGAAGGCAAAATCGCTCAGCGGGAGCCAGATCAAATCGCTCCTGGACGGCAACAGCATTGACGGTGCCACACACAAGGGCCAGCTGTTCACGATCGAATTTCACCCCAACGGAACGGCCACCAAATTCGTGGACGATGGCCGCAAGGCCAAGGGAACATGGGGAGTGAAGGACAACAGCCTGTGGTACAAAATCGACGGCATTTCGAAAGGCGAGAAGATCTCGCTGAAAATGTGGCAGGATCCGAAAAGCCCGTTCTACAAGGCGATCAGCGATTCCGGGAAGTGGGTCGCGTTCACCGTTCGCAAGACGGCTTAAACGGGCCTAACCGGTCCGCCCAGCGAAACCAGGCATTCAGGCTCCCGGCTTTTTGGGGTCTGCGGCTGCGGCATCGTCGACGGACTTCGCCTGCGTCTGATTCGAAGCGTCGATCTCCTTCTTGCGGGCCAGCAGTCGTTCCTGAGCGGACTTGATTACAGCACTGTCCGGCCAAAGCAGAGCCGCCTCCGCAAGAGAGGACTGTGCCTCCGTGATCTCCCCCTTTTGAAGATTCGCGAGGGCGCTGTCCGTGAGCGCTAGCGCGCGCTTCCAGTCGCTGACCGGCAGCGCGGCGAGACGTCGGGATTCCTCCGCGCACAGGCGCCTGGTTTCCTTCAGAGACTCTTCATTCTCGGGCAAAATCGGAACGAACCGCACCCCGGAGGATTTTGCGACATCCAGAATTTGCGCGGCGCGTTTCCTGTCCTGCTCGATCCCCGCGGCGATGACGATTTTCTGGTCATCCGACGCGATGGCGAGCCCCTGGTCGCGCTTCGCCTTCAAAATCGGCAGATTCTGCAAATGCGCTGCGGCGATTTTGTCCGCAGTGTCCAGGTTTTTACGAGTCAGCACAACGACATCGATATAGGCACCGGAGGTTTTGAATGACTTTTCGAACCGGTCAAACGCGTTGAGCGCCCCGATCACATCGCCGGAGTCCGAGATTTGCTGCAGGCGGCGATGAGCCAAAATGGCGTCGTACGTGGATCGGTTGGCCGCGTAGTTCTCCGCGGAGATCCACTGCCCATCGATTTTAATCTCTCCCGCGCCGATCCTATCCTCCTCGGCCTCAAATAGTTCCACATTCTTTCTTACCTCCGGGACGTAGGCGGAGTACGGGAACTTCTTCAGAAACGGATTGAGCTGCTTCTGCACGGGCTCTTCAAAATCCTGAACCGAAGCCGAGGTTTTCGGTGGCCGAAGATCCTTGATCAAACCATACGCCTCCTCATCAGGCTTCTTCTGATCGACCGCCGCCACGTCCGAGCGCGCAATGGTCCGCTGATCTTTGATCGAAGGACTTACCTGAACGTCCATGAGGATCTCCCGATCGTTGGCCAAAAGCACTTTCCCCTGAAGCACTTCGCCCGACTTCAGCGTCACGGTATCTGCGGAGACAACTTGCAAGGCGATGCATCCGATCGTCGGGAGCAACAGAAGTGGGGAAACCTTCATCTGGGAAAAACGTTAATCTTTAACGCACAACGCTACAACTGTGAAACCAAGAATCAGGGTCTCGCCCGATGCACGTTCGCAAGCCTTCGCGCCGCACGAACGGGGCTTGATAGCCCCGGCTCCTGAACCCTCGTCGATCCATCCACGAGCGAAACCAGGGCGTCCACTGCCGCAACCTGCGCCTCCACCCGTCGCTCAATCGCAAACTCCGAGGGCGTCTCGAATGTGAAAACCCGACCGGTCCCGGACAAATACAGATGCAACGCCTCAGGTCGCAAAGGGATCGATTGATCCGTCAACCGACGCCACACCAATCCATCCTGCGCAAGCCGACCCTCGATCCGCCGCCTGCTGTCCGGCGCGATATGAGGTCGCACCGCCTCTAGGATCCGAGGGCCCCAGCCCGGCCCGGGACGCCGGATCTCGTACAAGTATGCACCGACCGCATCGTAATCCTCATGCAACATCATCGCCGCCGCGAACGAACGCCCCTGGGTGAAACGCAGGTGCGCCGCCACCTGCGGGATCTCATCGGATTGAAACGCGCGATTGAGATCACGGCCTTCGGGGTCGAGTCGACAATTGTTCACCAAACCCCAGGGATTGAGACAGGGGAACAGCAGAAACGGCCGGAATTTGAGTAGCAGCGCATTGCGCTCGGCCCATGCGAGCAAACCCTCCGTGCTCCCCGATTCGTCCCCATGGATGCCCGCAGAAAGGTAAATTGGCAGCGTCGACGGATCTCGCCTGCTCCTCTGCGGCGTTTCGATCGCATACACCGGAAAACCACCGCTGTGCGCGTACGCCACCAAATCCACGCGCAGGGTACGACACAGACGCTTCCAGCGCCGGATCAAAAACAAATAATCATGCGAACGACTTGCTGCTCCGGTCACTCCCGGAAGGTGCACAGCGCGGGGGAATCAGTCAATCAGGCGACGCGTGATATCCGAGTAGGCGTCGATGCGCCGATCGCGCAGGAACGGCCAATGCGTGCGCTGGGTGTCGACGAGCGAGAGATCGACTTCCTGGACGATCACTGCCTCGGCATCCGCCGATGCCTTCTGCAGGATCTCACCGGCGGGGTCGGCGATGAAGCTTTGGCCCCAAAACTCGATTCCGTCGCCGCCATCCGGGCTTTCATGTCCCACGCGGTTCGGGACGCAAACGTAGCATCCGTTTGCCACCGCGTGCCCGCGCTGAATCGTTTCCCAAGAGCTGTGCTGCCGCCTGCCGGATTCTGCTTTCTCGCTGGGGTGCCAACCGATCGCTGTCGGATAAAACAAGATCTGCGCCCCGCGCATCGCCGTAAGCCGGGCGGCCTCCGGGTACCACTGATCCCAGCACACGCACACGCCAATGCGCCCGAACCGGGTTTGCCACGCGAGGAAGCCGAGGTCGCCGGGCGTGAAGTAGAATTTTTCGTAAAAAAGCGGGTCGTCCGGGATGTGCATCTTGCGGTACTTGCCCAGATAAGAACCGTCCGCGTCGATCACCGCAGCCGTGTTGTGGTAGACTCCCGGAGCGCGCTTTTCAAAGAGCGATGCGATGATCACCACGCCCAGTTCTTTTGCCAAAGCGCACATCCGATCGGTGGTTGGCCCTGGAACGGACTCCGCGAGTTCGAAGTACTTGTGATCCTCCTTCTGGCAGAAGTACAGCCACGTGAACAACTCCTGGAGACAGATGATCTGGGCGCCCCGGCCGGCGGCCTCGCGGATCCCCTCCTCTGCCCGGGTGACGTTCGCGGCGATATCCGGAAGGCTTCGTTGTTGGATGAGACCGATTTTAACCTTTTGCTTTTCCATGAGACGGGGAAGATTCGTTGGACCTACCATGATCAAGTGCCAATTCAACGTTTTCCTGATTACAGTTTTGACAACCCTCGGCTTGTTACTCCCTACTGCGGGCCGCATGAACGCCGCCGCTGTCGAAGACATCCCCATCATCATCAAAACCAACAAGGGCGAGATCGCCGTCACGATCTTTGCCTCCAAAGTCCCCCTTACCGCCGCGAACTTCCTCAACCTCGCGAGCAAGGGCTACTACAACGGTCTCAAATTCCATCGCGTCATCGCCGACTTCATGATCCAAGGTGGCGACCCCACCGGCACCGGCAGCGGGGGTCCCGGATACAAGTTCGAGGACGAAATTGACCCCACCCTCCGGCATACGAAGCCCGGCATCCTCTCCATGGCAAACGCCGGCCCCGCCACCAACGGCAGCCAGTTTTTTATCACACACGGCCCCACCCCCTGGCTCGACGGCAAGCACGCCGTGTTCGGAGAAGTGACCAAGGGCCAGGACGTCGTGGATGCCATCCGCCAGGGCGACAAAATTGAATCGATCACGATCCTCGCACCGACCGACGCCCTGTTCGCCGCCAAGGCGGACCGCGTTGCGAAGTGGAATGGCGTTCTCGAGAAGCAGTAACTTTTTAACCAGAGTGCCGCTCCGATCGGTGAAGCAACCGATCGGGGCCCGGCATGCGAAAGAGGTCTGCGCCCATGAAGAACCTCCGAATTACCCACGAGACGATCTACTCGTACCACGGGCAGGTGCGTTTTGGTCCGCACCGCATCATGGTGCGACCGCGGGAGGGTCACGATCTTCACATCTTCAGTTCACGTTTGGAATTGGAACCGGAGGGCACTGTGCGATGGCTGCGCGATACGTACGGAAACAGCATCGCGATCTTTGAACCCACGGCGGAGAGTAAAAGACTGCGCGTTCTCAGCGACGTGGTCGTGACGAATTACGACGACACCCCGTTCAACTTTGTCATTGCGCCGGAGGCGCAAAGCTATCCGTTTCAGTACTCGCTTGACGAGCACCAGGAGTTGATTCCGTATCGGCTCCCGTCCTTCGTAATCGACAGCCAGCAGATCCGCACGTGGTTGGGTCGCTTCCATAAGCCGGGGGCGCTTGTCCCGACGTTTGACATCCTCGAAGCGCTCAACCGGGGCATTCACGGGGCGTTTCGCTACTCCCGCCGGGAAGAGCCCGGGGTACAATCTCCGTCACGAACACTTGCGCTCGGGACTGGTTCCTGCCGCGATTTTGCGACCCTCTACATGGAAGCCGCCCGCGCCTGGGGCTTCGCAGCGCGCTTCGTAACCGGTTACATCCAGCTGGCCGGCGAGCAGCATGGTGCCACGCATGCGTGGGCGGAGGTTTATATTCCTGGAGCAGGCTGGCGCGGATACGACCCCACCAATAACAAGATGGCCGGCTCGGAACACGTCTCGGTCGCGGTCGCATGCGACCCCTGGAAAGCCTCCCCGGTCTCCGGTACGTGGAAAGGCCCCGCCGACGCGTTCCGGTCCCTCACCGTAGACGTGATGGTCCGGACGGTATAACGGAGAACGGGTTTTCCAACCCGTTTTTTTCTCCGGACCAACACGGGCTGTAAAGCCCGTGCTCCTTTCCCAACGGGGCTCGAAAGCCCCGGCTCCTTTCCACGGGTAGAATACCCGTGCTCCTTTCTACGGCGCAATCACCGCCAGCGCCTCCTCGAGATGTGACGCACATGATCTATGCTTTGCACAATGCGCTCCGCGGGAGGTATATGATAGCCTTATGTTACGGCAAAAAGGCGCACAATTGAACGCCAGCGCGGCGTCGCCTTGCACAAATGCACACGGCGAATATTGCCCGCCGCGCAGAACGCATCGTCCACCGACTTCGCCGTCGGAGGGGAAGAATTTGACGCCCCAGCCGCACCGTTGAAGAGAACAAGAATTCGCATGGTTCAAAAAGGCATCGTTTCGCGAATTGGCTTGGCCGTCCGTGTGCTGCGGAATGTCAGCTTCGCGTTGCTGGGACTCCTGGCGTGTTTTCTGCTCATGGTCCTCGTCGCGCAGTGGTTACTGGTCGATGCGTCCTCGGGCAAGCTCTTCGACAGCGTGGAAGCCCTGCCCGCTCGTCCGATTGGTCTGGTGCTGGGATGTGGACGCCGACTTTCGAATGGCCACGAAAACCTATTTTTCAAATACCGCATGAATGCCGCCGCGGAGGCCTTCCATGCGGGGAAAGTCCAGTTCCTTGTGGTCAGCGGGATCGGAACGCCGCCCAGTCAGGAATTGGAATCCATGCGAGCCGCGTTGGAAAGCCGCCGCGTCCCCCCATCGCGGATTTTCTCGGATGGCGAGGGCGTCAACACGATGAATTCCGTCCTGCATGCCGCACACCTTTTTGGAGACACGCCGATCACGGTCATTTCGCAGCGATTTCAGAACCGACGTGCCTTGCTCATCGCGCGGGCCCACGGCATCAATGCCATCGGATTCGACGCCGCCGACGTCGCCCTCCCTGCAGGCTGGAAAACCCGGGTGCGCGAACTCTTTTCCAAGGTAAAAGTCGTGTTCGACGTCTTGATTCTCCAGCGCAAAGCGAAGTTCCAGGAGCGGGGGCTTCCCAGCCCCCAACCAATCCCCAACCGCGAGGCATGACCATCCCTGCCACCCTGCGAACGTGGGCCGAAATTCGCCTCGACGCCCTCCAGGCCAACGCCCGCTTTCTCACTTCCCACACCCGACCCCGCCGCGGCCTGATGGCGGTGGTCAAGGCGGACGCGTACGGACTCGGCGCACGCGGCTGTGTGGAGGCACTAAAGGAGATCGTCCCCGCATTCGCCGTTGCATCCAGTACCGAGGCTGCGGAGATTGCCGACATCGCGGGCGATGCGGACATCCTCATCCTCAGCCCGGCCCTTCCCGCGGAATACGACGAGATTGTCCACAATCGCTGGGTGGCGACCGTCTCTTCGCTGGAGGAGGTTCACACAATTCGGCATCACGTCACAACCGTCCCCGCTCGCCTGCACGTTTGCGTCGACACGGGAATGGGGCGTATCGGGGTGTGGAAGGAAGAAGCGGACGCGCTGTTCGATGCCCTTCGTCAGGTCGATCAGGTGGAGGTTCACAGCATCTCGACGCACCTGCCATCGGCTGACGACGACCCGGATTTCACGCGAAGTCAACTCGTCGAGTTTGATCAGATGATTCCGAAATGGATTGCGCAGTTTCCGGCCGCCGCGATCCATGCAACCAACAGCGCCGGGGCGATGCGGGATCCGCAGTGGAGTTACGATTACGTTCGCGCGGGGCTGTCGCTTTTTGGCGTATCGCCCCTCCCGGAATTTCAATCGAGGCTCCGGGAGGTCGTCCAGTGGAAGGCCCGGGTGACCCTTGTGCGGGACGTGGGCGCGGGCCGGAGCGTCGGCTACGGGCGCACCTTCGTCACGCCCCACCCGATGCGACTCGCCACGCTGGCGGTGGGCTACGCGGACGGCTTCCCCCGCCAGGCCTCCGGCCGCGGGGCGCAGGTGCTCATTGGCGGGAAGCGCTGCGCGGTGGTGGGTCGGGTCACGATGGATCAGATCGTGGTGGATGTGTCCGCGGTGGGGTCGGTTCACCCGGGCGACGAGGCGGTGCTGGTGGGCTCGCAGGGCGGCGAATCGATCACCGCGACGGAGTTGGCGGAATGGGGGGATACGATTGCGTGGGACATCCTGAGCGGAATGGGCAGGCGGGTGGCGCGGGTTCACGGCCAAGGCGGCGCTTGAAGTTCGATCGGAGGCTAGTGTAGCCTACACTAGGACTTGCCGAGATGACAAAACTCCCGTATGTCCCGTCGTCGATCTACGAGAGATCAAAGGCCTCGCGATTCATACGCACACGAGATCGAGATGCCTCGACCGTGAATCAGGCCCGTCCGTGCTGACCAAAAAATGATACCAGATAATCCCACGATCCTTGTTACCGGCGGCACCGGTTCGTTTGGACACCAATTCGTGCGCAGCGCGCTAGAGGAGCTCAATCCACGTAAGCTCATCGTTTTTAGCAGGGACGAACTCAAACAGCACGAAATGCGTCGCGAGTTCCCCGACGGCATGGGCTCCCCGATGAGATACTTCATCGGAGACGTGCGAGATGGGGAGCGGTTGCAGCGGGCTTTCCGGGGGGTGGATGTCATCATTCATGCTGCGGCTCTCAAACAAGTACCTGCTTGCGAGTACAATCCATTTGAAGCGATCCAGACGAATGTGATGGGGGCAAAAAACATCATCGACGCTGCGATCGACCAGCGCGTGCAAACGGTCCTCGCACTCAGTACGGACAAGGCCGTGAATCCCGCAAACCTTTACGGCGCAACGAAGCTTTGTTCAGAAAAACTGTTCGTTCAGGGAAACTATTACGCTGGGGAGAAGCAAACGAGTTTTTCGTGCGTTCGTTATGGGAACGTTGTCGGCAGCCGGGGCAGCGTTATTCCGGTGTTCCGCTCTCAAAGAAGCTCAGGAACCATCACGATTACGGACCCACGCATGACGAGATTCTGGATTACCCTGCCTCAGGGTGTTCGCTTTGTCATCGATTGTCTGCGGTGCATGAAGGGGGGCGAGATCTTCATTCCCAAGATTCCGAGTATGAACATCATGGATTTGGCAGCCGTCGTTGCGCCGGAGTGCGAGATCAAATACTCGGGAATTCGCTCGGGAGAGAAGCTCCATGAAGCGCTCCTTTCCGAAGACGAGGCGAGGCACACTCGCGAGTTGGAAACGATGTTTGTGATCGAACCGAATTTTGGCTGGTGGGAATCAAACGATTCCGACGGCTCACGTCCGCCCGAGGGATTCCGTTACAGCAGCGAAACGAATCCCGAAATCCTCGACCGGCCCGGATTGGCCCGATATCTCGAATCGCTTTGATCCCGTACGGCCGCCAGTCCATCGACGAAACGGACATCGCAGCCGTGATAGATGTGCTGCGCTCGGACTGGCTGACGACGGGCCCGAAAATCGAAGAATTCGAAACCGCTTTCGCCGAGGCGGTCGGCGCTCAGCACGCGGTCGCTGTGAACAGCGGGACCGCCGCGTTGCATGCGGCGATGCACGTGCACGGCATCGGTCCAGGCGACGAAGTGATCGTTCCCGCGAACACGTTTGCCGCGTCCTCAAACGCCGTTCTTTACTGCGGAGCGACACCCGTTTTCGCGGATATCCAACCGCAGTCACTCTTGATTGATCCGAACGATGTCAGCGCAAAAATCACCGATCGCACGCGTGGCGTCATTACGGTCGATTTCGCCGGCATGCCGTGTGATTACAATGAACTGGAGGCGATCACCTCCCAGCACGGGCTTTTTCTTCATGCGGACGCGTGCCACGCCCTCGGAGCGTCATATCGCAACCGACCCGTGGGATCTCTCGCAAAAACGAGCAGCTTTAGCTTTCACCCCGTCAAGCCGATCACCACGGGGGAAGGCGGCATGATCACCACGAACGACCCGCACCTGGCCGCCAAGATGAGGATTTTCCGCAATCATGGAATCACAACGGATTTCCGTCAGCGGCAGGCAGGGAATACCTGGCAGTACGACATGGTCGAACTGGGTTACAACTACCGCCTCTCCGATATCCAATGCGCCCTGGGCCAATCCCAACTTCGCCGTCTTGAGCAGTTCGTTGCCGACCGAACCGCGGTTGCAGAATATTATCGGAACCATCTCGAACATCCGCTCATTGAGCATCCGCCGATGTTGGAGGATCGGACGCACGCGTACCACCTTTACCCAATCCGCCTCCGGACTCCTGCCGAGCAGGGGGCCGTCTTCCGACGCTGCCGCGCCCGGGGAGTCGGCATACATGTGATGTACCGACCCGTCTACGCGCACCCCTACTACCGTGACGCCCTTCACTATCCTCAAGACTCTTGTCCCCAAGCAGAATCAGCATACGCGAGCATGATTGTTTTACCCGTCTTTGCGGGGATGACCCCGGTACAAGCGGATGAAGTCATCTCGGTATTGAAGGGTTCCCTCGACGAATCCCATTCGATATGAATGCCCGTGCCCTTGCGATTATCCCTGCGCGCGGCGGGAGTGTCCGGGTCCCAAGGAAGAATATCCGATCGTTCTGCGGCCGGCCCATCCTAGAGTTTCCCGTGCGGGCTGCGCTCGAAAGCGAATGTTTCGAAGAAGTGATGGTGTCGACAGACGACTGTGAAATTGCGGATGTCGCGAGGACTGCGGGCGCCACCGTGCCCTTCTTGCGATCGCCGGAAACGTCCACGTCCTCCGCGGATCTTTTCGATGCGGTCCGCGAAGTACTTCATTGCTATCGGAAGCAGGAGCGAACGTTCGACTTCGTTTGCTGCATTTTTCCAACGGCGGCGCTGATTGGACCCGAACGTTATCGCGAAGCGCGGGACAGGATTTCGCGGAACCCGGAAGCTGGAATCATTTTCTCGATCCTTCGTTTCGACTCACCGGTCCAGCGAGCACTCAGGCTTCAAGGGGACCGGGTCGAGATGATTTGGCCGGAAAACTACGATGCGCGAAGCCAGGATCTCGAACCGGCATTCCACGATGCCGGGCAGTTTTACTTCTTTACCCCAGAGTGGCTTGAGTCCGGTCGCCCTGCTTTTTCCGGAACGCTTGCCGTGGTGCTGGAATGGCACGAAGCGCAGGATATTGACAACGAACGCGACTGGCGTATAGCCGAGCAGAAGTTCCAGATTCAACAAAATCTCGCGCGATGAAGCTTCTTGCACTCAACACAATCGGTTTGACTGGCGCCGAGATCTTGGCGGCGCACTTGAGCCGTTTCGATGAACTGTTCATTTTGCCCGGTCAGAATTTCATCATGGGGGATGAGCGTTGCTATAGGCCGCACCACTATGCAGACGCGCCTCCGGAAAAGATTTTTGAGAACCTTAGCCGACACCACTTCACCCGGTCCGGGCACTGTTGGTCAGGGATGACGAAGAGCATGCGGCGGGAACTTCGGGATAAGTACTCTGCTGAAACCCACCGCGCCGCATTCATTGCGCTCTCCACGGCGGACCAAACCACTATTGGTCACTTCACCAATTTCGCACTGAGCCTTGCACAGGCGATAGGCCGCGATCTCCGGGACGTAAAGTACTTTGGATTTTTCGGCAACAACCTGCTCCTGAACGCCGCAGAGTATCCGGATCTTGGAGCGGATACCCCGGTTATCGACTTCACGAATCCGCCGGCATTTTGGCTGGCAAACATTGGCCAGCGAATGGTGTGGGACAATCTCGTGGCGCTGAAGTTCTGGATTGTTAACCGCCTGTTCGTAAGGTTTGCCGCACAATCTTACCGAACCTTTATCGAAGTGGATATCGAGGAATTCTGTGAGAATCGCCTCGAGGTTGACAAAAAGATTTGTGCAGCGCTTTCCATCGCCGGTCCGTCGGAGAATGAGGCTGGCGACGGCTACATTCAATTCTCGCAAGGTCATGTCGACGCGATCCGGGGAGAATCCCGACAGCTTGATCAGATTTACCGGGGTTCCGCGACCTATCAGTTAGCGACCGAGTTCGACGCGTGGTCGCCGGCTTTCTTGAAACAACCAGAAATCACCACCCTCCTTGAACGGTACGGTCGTTTTTGGAACACGACATCGCACACGAACTTCGATTGGATCGGGCCCATTGAGGAGGAAATCCTGGAGCGAGCCCTGGCTTTCGTTGGGGTGAGGTCGTCCCGGAACCTTAGTCGGTGGTTCTATCACGAATGTTACTCACTCCAATCAGATTCGTACGAACAACCGACGGGCCGGTTGGAGCACTTCCTGGGCTGTCTGGAAGAAGAGATCGTCGTTCCCCGGATGCCCTACTATGCCCGGGTGATCGTCTTTTACTTAAGTGCGGTCGCTAAGAACTATCTGAAGCGCGGTTACAGTGCCGTCCCGATCCGCAGCACCCTCATGTACAGAACTATCATGGAGAAAGATTATGCGGCACACTTTGAGCGGTGGGGAATGACAGACGTTGTCGCGCAAATGGAAGCGGCCATCGATGCGGCTGATGAGGAGATCGCGAAGTACCAACTATGAGATCTGACAGCACGGACAATTCTTCTTTCGATCCCACATGGGACGAGATTTACAATGGTGGACGAATGCTGAACCGTTACCCCTACGATGCCGTCGTCGCATTTGTGTACCGGCATGCGCCTCGCGACAAGCCAAGGGGGGAGACCAGCATTGTGGAAGTGGGCTGCGGGGCAGCAAACAACCTATGGTTCGCCGCCCGGGAGGGATTCCGCGTCGCCGGGATCGATGGAGCACCTGCGGCAATCGAGGCTGCTATCCAACGCTTTCGTGCGGAGGGACTAAGCGGAGACTTACGCGTGAGCGACATGGTCGCCCTTCCTTTTGAAAGCGCGTCGTTCGACCTCGCGATCGATCGCGGCGGTATCACGTGTCTGCCGATCTCTGCCGCACAACAAGCCATTGCAGAAATCCAGCGAACGCTTAAGCCGGGGGGCAAATTATTCTTCAACCCGGCGAGCAGGGAGTCCACCAGTTTCCTGGAGGCATCGGAATCAGTCAACGGCACATGTTTGAACATCCGCTCCGGCACCTTCCAAGGGGTGGGACACATCACCTTCTATGACCTGGCGTCGATCCACTCACTGTTTGACTCCGCGCGGTGGAGAATCCTTTCCTCCGAGCACGCCATTTTTCGGGATGAGGCGGCAGGTGGGACGACTCACGCGGAGTGGCGGTGCGTCATTTCGAGAGTTTGAAATCGACATCGGCAGGTTGCCTTGGTCCACACGTTACCATCCGCGCAGATGGATCGACCCAGTTGGGGATGGGGCATGTAATGAGGTGTCTGGCGTTGGCGCAAGCGCTTGAGTCACGAGGCATACGTTCTCTGTACGTGGGGTCACCTGGATCTGCCGGGCAAGCAGTGTTCCAGACGGCGGGGATCGAAACCACGGATGCTGAAATTAAGGGATGGGATTCCGACGCGGAGGGCGTACGCCGCGCGGCGCTCGAGAACGCTTCGTCGTGGATCATTTTGGATGGCCCGAATTTCCGGAGCGAGTACCTCACAAGCCTGACGGGCACAACCGCAGGAATCTTACTGTTGGACGACGACGGCCGGGCGGAACTTCCCTGCGTGGACGTCCTGTGCAATCCACAAGTGTACGCGGAACGGTCGATGTACCCGAGAGCGGCAGCATCGACAAGGTTTCTGCTCGGATCGCGGTACGCCATCGTTCGGTCCGCGTTCGTTAACGCGAAAAAACGACCGCGGGCTAATCCGGGTCACATCAAAAACGTCGTCGTAACGATGGGAGGCAGCGATCCCGAGGGCGGCACGCTAAGGGTGTTAAAATGGCTAGCGAGCGCTGGGAACTACGCTAGGGATCTTGAGATCCGGACGATCATTGGTCCGGCTTACGCCGAGTCGTCCGTTCCAGATTTGCTAGGTGTCGGCGGAACCCTTTCCCTCCAAGTCCTCCGAAATCCCGCAGATCTCGTCGATCAGTTTCAATGGGCTGACGTTGCGATCTCCGCTTCCGGGGGCACGACCGTCGAACTCGCAGTGCTTGGCATTCCGATGTTGCTTCTCCCCTTGGCGAACAACCAACGACTCATCGCTGCGGCGTTCGAGACACGCGGCTTGGCCATCGTCTTGCCGGACGACTTCGAACGAATCGCTCCTACCGATGCGATCCAGACGGCGCTGGAATTACCCCGCTGCTCTGCTCCAGGAGGTGAAGCCGGAGCCGAATGGCTTGACGGTGAAGGTGCATCAAGGATTGTATCCACTTTGTTTCCATGATGAGCCATCGATCCCGGAATCTCGTCATCATCGGTGTCAGCAGCAACTTCGATCTCGTGGAGCTCGCGTGCGAAATACGGGAGAGCGACGGCAGCCACCGGTACTCGATTGCGGGATTTCTGGATGACGACCCCCGCAAGCAGGGCCAATTCTTCCGAGGCCACCCGGTCTTGGGAGTGATTGATTCCGCAAACGGATGTCCGGGCGACTTCTTTTTCGTCAATGCGATCGGAAATGTGAAAGGCGTTGCATCGAGAGATCGGATCGTGGAGCGCGCTGGAGTCCCGGAAGAGCGATTCGCCACCCTCGTCCACCCTCGTGCGCATGTTTCTGCATCCTCCCGGCTTGGACCCGGCGCCGTCGTTCTTGCGGGAGCCACAATTGGCTCGGATGCGCAACTGGATGGGTTCTGTGATGTAATGCACAATGCCATCGTTAGTCACGGCTGCTCGATCGGTAAATTCGCCTTTCTCGCGGCCGGCGCGGCGCTAGGAGGCGGCGTAGTCGTGGGTGAGTGCACGTTCATTGGACTCAACGCCTCGGTCCGGGAGGGTGTGCGCATTGGCAAAAGGGCCATCGTCGGACAAGGCGCGGTCGTGATCCACGACGTTCCGGACAACACGACCGTCGCGGGATCTCCAGCAAGAATCATTCACCCCACGCGAACCCATGACGAGGCAACCTGAATGCTAGTACGACGCTCAATTTCTCTCGCAAACGGCACCGCAATCGGGGAAGGCTGCGCGCCTTTCTTCGCCGCGGAAATCGGGATCAATCACAATGGTGATCTCGAGCTGGCGCGCGAGATGATCCGCGCCGCCGCTCGCGCCGGAGCAACCGCGGTGAAATTCCAAAACTATCTCACTGAGGATTTCATCGCCGATCGCTCGTTAACCCATACGTATCTCTCTGGCGGGAAGGAAGTCGTCGAGTCGCAGTATGAGATGTTCAAACGCTGCGAGCTTGGGGCTAAGGACCTGCGATTACTCCGATCGGAAGCCGACCAATGCGGTGTCCTTTTCTTCACGACGCCTACCGGAGAAACCACGCTGAATGACGCGGTTGAGGCGGGCGTTTCGCTCCTGAAAAACGGTTCAGATTATCTTGGTCACCTCCCTCTCATCCGCGCGATGGCGAGGACCGGCATCCCGACAGTGCTATCGACCGGCATGGCCTTGCTTACGGATATCGAGGATGCCGTGACTGCCTTCGAGGGTGCCGGAGGAACGCAACTAATCCTGCTCCATTGTGTATCCAGCTACCCCACGCCACCCGCCGATGTGAACCTCCACAAGATCGCCGCGCTGAGGGATGCATTCGGAGTGCCTGTCGGCTTCAGTGATCACACCGAAGGAAGCGCCGCTGCCATTGTTGCCGTCGCGTTAGGGGCCTGCTTTATCGAAAAGCACTTCACGATCGATCGCAATCTTCCCGGGCCCGATCATTGGTTCTCGGCGGACGAATCTGCGTTCGCCGAACTCACGAAAGGGTGTCGCACGGCGTACGCGACGCTGGGATCGAGCGTGCTTCGACCGACGGCGGAAGAAGCCTTGAACCGAATGCAGTGGAGACTCTCGTGTACTGCCGCGGACGATCTCCGCGCTGGCGAAATCCTGAGCAGCTCGCACATTGCGTTCGCGCGTCCGGGCTCCGGCTATCCACCCAAAGCGGTGGATGAAATCTTAGGTCGAGTGCTCACGACCGATCTCCCGAAGGGCGCGACATTCACCCGGAGGGATTTTGTCGGTGGATGAGTTCAGGACAGATGACGCACGAACGCGCGAGTTCTATGCTGAAGCGTTCCGCCAATACGGCCCAAGCGTTCAATCCCTGGGATGGTCTGGCGGCGAGACTCAGCTTCTTCGCTTTCGAAAACTCACCGAGGTGGGACCGATGGACGGCGCAAGCTTATTAGACGTCGGTTGCGGCCTCGGCGATCTCAATGCTTGGCTGAAGGAACAGGGGTCGCGGACCCACTACACGGGAATCGACAGCAATCCCGACTTCGTTCGAATCACTTCGAGCAAATTCCCCGACGCCACCGTGCACCTGGGGGAATTTCTAGACGACCTGGGCGAAGCGGGCTTAGACACCGGACGCTTTGACTACGTAGTTGCAAGCGGGATCTTCACCTTTCGAACCGTGCAACCTGCGGAATATCTGGCAGCGGCAGTGCAAAAAATGTTCAGACTCGCCCGCATCGGCGTAGCGTTCAACGTCCTAAGCACGTGGGGAGACTTTCACCGCGACACCGACTTCGAAGCCGAACCCGCCGACGTTCTCTCCATTTGCCGTCGGTTCACCCGTTGGATCGTCCTCCGGCATGACTATCATCCCCGAGATTTTACCGTTTACCTTTACCACCAAGCTCGAGGATGACCGTTTCCATTCATCAACCATGCTACTGGCCATGGCTTGGGCATTTCGACAGAGTCCGATTGAGCGATCTGCATATTATCCTTGATCACGTGCACATCACTCACGGAGGCAAGACACAGTTCGCTAATCGCAACAAGATCCGCACTGCTCAAGGGTGGTCTTGGTTAACCGTTCCCATTTTGACCAAGGGGAAAGGGGAGGATCTTGGGATCGATCGAATTCAAATTGCTGACGGCCACTGGCGGCGCAAGCACCATGCGGCTATCAATCAAAGTTACGGGAAGAGCCGTTTCTATCGAGACTTCGCTGCAGGTCTTTCGGCTCTCTTTGCCCGCGAATGGCCGACCCTTTGCGAGCTTTGCATCGAAACAAACGCTTTTCTTGCGCAACCACTAGGCATCCACACCCCGATGAAGAGGAGTTCCGAATTAGGCGTGCCTGGATCCAAAGAAGCCCTCGTTTTAAATCTTTGCAGGGAAGTCGGCGCAACGCGATATCTCTCCGGCCCATTCGGAAGAGATTACCTTGATCTTCCGGCCTTCGCGGAGGCCGGAATCGAAGTAGCATTTCATGACTACGACCACCCGCGCTATACTCAGGCTTACCCTGGGTTCGAACCCTACATGTCGACCCTTGACCTCGTTCTAAATCACGGAGCGGAGTCGCGACTCATCCTTGCTAACGAAGAACGCGCTCCACTTACATGAAAATTGTTGTCATTGCCAGTCACCCCGATGACGAAGTGCTGGGTTGCGGGGGAACGATCGCACAACTTGCCGATGAAGGACATCGTGTGGGCATCCTCATTGTGGGAGAGGGAATCACTTCGCGTTTCACGGATCGAGCTTCCGCCGACCGCGAGCTCCTTGATCTTCATCACTCGCGGGCAATCCGTGCCGGTCAACACCTCGGTGCTGAATCCGTTGAGTTTCTTAATCTGCCCGATCAAAGATTGGATGAACTCCCGTTGCTTGAAGTCACCCATGCCATCGAGGGCTTCCTGCAGCGTGCCGCTCCGGATGTTGTGTATGTCCAGCATGGTGGAGACCTTAACAACGATCATTCTGTGACGTTCCGGGCAGCGCTTACGGCGTTGAGACCAATGCCGGGGAGAACCGTGCGAGCCCTTTACGCATTTCCCGTGGCTTCGTCCACCGAATGGTCTTTTGGACTTTTTGAACCGGCTTTCCGACCTACGGTCTTCGTCGACATTGAACGAACCCTTGCAAGGAAAATCGAAGCTATGGAGATTTACGAATCTGAGACCCGGCCGTTCCCTCACCCGAGGTCTCCTTCCAGCCTCGAGGCAGCGGCGCGAACCTGGGGAAGTCAGGTTGGACTCAAGGCTGCGGAGCCTTTTCAGCTCATTTGGGAGATTCGTTCTCCGGCTGCGCTTTGCAAATGACCAGTCCCGCAACTCGCCCAATCACCCTCTGCGGACGGTGGGCCAGACATCGCTCACGCGGGGCTAGTCGCGTGGCCGCGCACCTTTCGCCATCTGGAGATTGCCAGTGTCCGTGCCATCGGAATAGTCTTCTTCCACAAACGCGTCTCCGCCATTTGCCCGTCCTGAAACCAAAATGAAGCTTCTGATCACAACTCCGACCGCTCTCCTAATGGCAAGTCTTTCCTCTGAGTTCGAGCTGGAGGACGTCAGCGTGCTGGAGCATGGAAACGGGGTCTACTTTGGCATCACCATGACGGAGCGGGCGTTCTATGTCTTGGTGCGATACCACAGCGCCCTAAGAACCGAAACGAGCCACGGACGCCACGCCATCGTGTCATACGATCGAAGCTTCACCCCAACGGGGTATGTGGCCCTTCCGCCCTATGTGATCGCCGAAGGGCACCAAATGGTGCGGAGGGATGGCGTGTTTCACATCACCAACACCTACTACAACACCCTGACATTAGTCGGAGACGACGGCATCATTCGGGAGGATTTCCGACCGAATCCTCAGTATGCAGGAATGAACTTCAACCATCTGAACACGGTATTCATGAGCCAAGACAAGATGGTACTCGGGTTCGCCAACCGATTCCGAAGCAGTTTTCAGATGGAATTTGCATACCCTTCGCGAGACTTCCTGGGTGTGAATGCTACGGGATTCGGAACCCACAACTACGTGGAAACCCCGGAATTCACCGCAGTTTGCGATTCGCAACATGGTGCAATCATTGCCTGGCCAGGGATTCGCGACGACCAGGGTGCCGAGTTGCCGATGTACCGATACACCCTCCTTCCCGACACCAACGAGGTCGACTGCACCTGCATCAGCCTGAGACGGTATGGATACTACCTTGCAAATCCCGTGACTCGATTCTTTACTCGAGGTCTCGCGATCGACAAGTCTGGAACCATGGTCTCGGGCATCGAAATCCTGGCAGCCAGAAGCGAACGGGGCTCAACTCCCACTCGAATTGTTGTGATCCCGGAGTTCAAATCCGGGTTCGAGGGAATCAAACTTCGTCCTGTGTATCATCTTTTGGGGGACTACGGCGACGTGCACGATATAAGAATCGTTGACCGGTTTGATTTTGGGCACCCGGTCGTGGGGGACTAGGAAGATATGACGACGTCCGAACGAAGGGTTCGTCTCCAAGAGCCACCCGAGCGCAAAGTATTTCAGCGCGAACTCCGACCTTGGAGGCGAGTATCCACTGCGGAGGATGCTCTGCTTGTCGGGCAAAGTTCCATTTCGATTTCGTTGGAGTATATGGATGAGCTCCCATCGAGCTGCTGTATTGAGGTGATTCCCTTCCAGGTAGCGTGTGGTAAAGCGGTCCCGCCAACAGATGTTTCACTCGATCCCGAGTCCGGCTGGATCAAATGTCAGATTACCGTTCCTGCGGGGGGTTGGTACTTTATCAGGGTTACGTCTCGCTGGTCCGACGGGACCGATTCGAAGTCGGATCTGGGGCAGTTCGCCGTGGGCGACGTATACGTGATCGCCGGGCAATCTTACGCGGGAAATTCGTCGGAATCTCTTTTGCACGTTCGCGATCCACTCGATCGAACGGTTGCCTACGACTACCGGAGAGATGCATGGGTTGTTGCTCACGATCCCATGCCAGATCGTACGGATGCCGCTCTAGTCCGTGGGGCTTTTCGCGGATCCGTATGGCCGCCATGTATGAACGCCCTCCAACCATTGGTGGGAGTCCCGATCGGACTTGTCCAGTTTATCCACGTCGCTCCGGTCGCGGAATGGGCGAAAGGTGCCGGCGTTTACGAAGAGTTCTTCGACATCCTCCGACGTCTGAAAGGTTTTCGGGCAATTCTCTGGGCACACGGGGAATCGGACCTCATCTGCGGCACGTCTGCCGAGGACTACCAATCCGCCATGGTGGCGCTTAAAGCTTCTTTGGAAGGCGACCTTTCAACGCAGATCCAGTGGATGATGGCATATTCATCGATCCATCCCTGCGTTGAACGGAGGAATCTCAACGACAACCCAATCCGTGATGCCCAACTGAATCTGATCCGGAATGAAGGGTTTCTGAGAGGCCCGGATACGGATTGTCTGGATGAACCATTCCGGAGAAGGAAGTCGCTTGGCGGACATTTTTCGTATGCCGGGCAAAGGATGGCGGGGCTGCTTTGGTTCGCCGCCATATGGGCGGAGATCTATGCTCCGCAAATCCTCCGATTTTCAACGGAAGATTCAGACTGGAACGCTCGGGTCACCGGTCAATAACCGGGGAAGCGCGCTCAACTCGTCTGATCGGCCGAAAACACGCCCTTGACCTGTGCATTTTCCGCCCGCTACCCTCCCAAAATGATTCGGGTGTTTATTGGTTACGACAGCAGAGAATCCGTTGCGTTTCACGTGCTATCACACAGCATCGTTCGGCATGCGTCGCAGCCGGTGGCAATTACGCCGCTCTCTCTGAAGAACCTTGCCGGGCTTTTTGACCGACCGATGGACAAACTGTCGTCGACGCAGTTTTCGTTCTCCCGGTTCCTTGCCCCGGCTCTTTGCAACTACGAAGGATGGTCGCTGTTTATGGACTGTGACATGCTTGTTCAGCGTGACATTGCAGAGCTTTGGTCGCTTCGAGACGACAAGTACGCGGTAATGTGTGTGAAACATCACCACGTTCCGAAAGAGACAACGAAGTTTCTGAATCAGCCTCAGACTGTCTACGAAAAAAAGAACTGGTCGAGTGTCATGCTCTTCAACAATGCCCGATGCAAAGCACTCACCCCGGAATACGTTCAGTCTGCGTCCGGTCTTGAACTCCATCGTTTCAAATGGCTGGAGTCCGAAGATCTCATCGGAGAAATTCCCCATAAATGGAATCACCTCGTGGAATACGACGACCACGTACCGGCAGAGGAAGTAGCAAATTTTCATTACACCTCGGGTGGACCGTACTTTCCAGACTATCGCAAGGTGGAGTACGCCGGAGAATGGTTTGCAGAGTTTCGGCGGGCGATCGATCCATTGACGCTCGATGCCGATATTGGATAGTTCCCGTCGTGTATTCCGCAGATGGCCTTCAATGGTCAGATGATTCGAAGTGACCACCGAGCCGACGACTGATTTTGCCGACGAGGAAATCCTCTCCGGGGCGCGGCGGGTCATCTCGATTGAGGCCGCCGCGTTGGGATACATCGCGCAGCGCCTGGGTGGCTCTTATGTTCGCGCAGAAGAGGCGATCCGGCGAACGATCGACGCCGGCGGGAAAGTTCTGGTACTCGGGGTGGGAAAATCGGCGCACATTGGACAGAAGATTGCCTCGACCTTCGCGAGCGTCGGCTGCGTGGCGGTCGTGCTGGATTCCCTTAATGCACTCCATGGGGACGTGGGCATTGTGAAGGATGGGGATCTGGTCCTGACACTTAGTTACCGGGGAGAGACGGACGAGCTTGTCAAAATCCTTTCAGTGCTGCGACGGCTTGAGGTCCAAATTGTGACCTTGACGGGCGCCCCGCGCTCGACCGCTGCGCAGTTAAGTGACGTGGTGGTGGATGTCTCAGTCGAGCAGGAAGCGTGTCCGCTCAATCTGGCACCCACAGCGAGCACGACCGCCATGCTCGCGGTTGGAGACGCGCTTGCCATGGGTGTTCTCACTTGGAAAGGGTTCGGCCGCGAGGATTTCTCGAAGCACCATCCTGCTGGCGGACTGGGTCGAGCATTACTCACACGGGTTGGGCAAATCATGCGGAGCAGGGACGAAATCACGGTCGTTGCGGAGGGAGATTCCATCAGATCCGTGTTGAAAGCCATGAGCGAAAAAAAGAACGGCGCTGCCGTGATTGAGGCAGCAAATAGCGAATTGATCGGCATCTTTACGCACGGCGACTTCGCACGGCACTTTGATGACGACAGCAATATCGGAACTCAGCCGGTCGGTTTATACATGACTCGCAATCCGCTAACGGTCGGGGAAGACTCCCCAGCGGTAGAGGTGATCAGTCTGTTGCGCCAGCATCGGGTGGACGAGATCGTCGTCACGGACACAACGCGCCGCGTTGTCGGGGTGGTTGATGTCCAGGATCTTGCGAGACATCGACTCGTCTAGCATGGCTGAAGGGGTCACAGCCGGGTCAATCGGGGTTGTTCCTGCAGGGATAGATTCCGGTCAGGTCGCACGCCTTCCGCCCGAGTGCCACACGGTTCTTCCCCTATCGCCGGTGGTTTCGTGCCAGATTTCCCGGGAGCGATTTCATGTCTTGAGTCCGTACGAGGTTTATACCACGGCGTTTCATGCGCGGGTTCTGGTTGGAACTCGCCGCCTGCGACGATGGCTCGACTCGGAGTTGCCCGCGGTCGCTTTGTCGGATGCGGGCCGAACGAACTTGCAGACGGCGCTCCTCGCACGTGCGGCCACGGCACTGCGCATCCTGCATTTGCTCAAGCGAACCCGTGCGCCCGAGTGGCTGGTACCAGATGGTCCCGACTGGAAAACCCTAAGCCGACCGGATGCGGCCGCCCTGCATCTCCTCCGCTTTATTGACACCATCCCCATCCATTTCGCGAGCGAGAAACTCGACGGCGCACCTGAGGGAGCTTCTTTCAAAGCACGACGCGAATGGGAGAGTCGACTCCAACGCCATCCGCTGCGCGACCGAAATGTGATCGTGATCAGCACGGTGGCGCAGGGTTTCATGCGGATCGCTGACGCGTTTCTCGATGCCTCACGCGATCATATCCTGGTCGAGAGTCCGGTATCGCTTCTCAAAGATCGGCATGCGGTATCTCTCATCGAGAAACGGGATCTCCCCGAGAGCAGAAGGGTTCCATTGGATTGCCACGGAGATCCGCAGATTGCCCAGAAAGCGAGTCGAGAGGTGGAAGCGTTGTGCGATCGCGTTCCGGATCCGTACCTGAGAGAGGCGTTTCGATTGCATCGAGCATCGATTGCGTCGGGTATTGGCCGCGGAGAATCGCTGCTCCCTGAACTGGAACGAACGTTAAGGAAAATCCGCCCGCGGGCCGTTTTGCTTTATGATATCGCGGAGTACGAACGCGTCTGGCTTGCCGAGGCGGCCATTCGCGCTGGAATCCCGAGGTGGCAGTTCGCTCACATGGTGATTGCAGATTGTGCCCACACTCCCGCCCGGTGGGAGGCATATCACCGGAGGGCAACGCAGCTTGGAGCGAGTTCACAAGCGTCGGTTTGCTTTGCTCAGTCCCCGAACGCTCTCCGGTTTATTGAAAGAATCGCTCCCAACGTGGAGATTCGCCGCACTCGACCGGTAATTTGGGCTCCAGTGGACTCCCTTCCGCGGCGGGACCCTACAAACCCCGTCCGCACGGTTCTGCATACGGGAAACTTCGACGCTTGGTCGGGCTACACGCCGATGATGAACGAGACCGCTGAAGACTATCTGGAGGGAATCCTCCAATTGGCGAGGGCGGTCTCGGTAATCCCGTCCACGCGCCTACTCATTCGGATGAAACCCAATTTTAAATGGAAGGCAGAAGTCGATGCGCCAACCATTCGATACTTTCTCGCAGGGATCCCCAATGTGGAGATTCGACAGGAAAACAGCTTCTACGCGGACCTTGCGGAGGCAGACGTCGTTGTTTCGTACGCATCAACGGTGGTCGAAGAGGCGGTTTACTACGGAACGCCGACGCTTCTGTGGGGAGGCCATATGCACCTGCAGGTGCTTCCCGCATCGAACGAACCACCGTCCATGGGCCGAACAACCGGGGTATATGCGTGCACGAGTGCAGAGGATTTACCTCCCATGCTCAGCGCCATCCTCGATTGCCACGCTGGGCGGGCATTGACTGCGGAAGAGCGAGGACCGTACGTTTGGGACGATGCGGTGCCTGGACGCGCGGACATCGTTCGCTCTGTTTGCCGTACCGAAACATGAACCGCTTTGAAACGATGACGGAGTGCTACCGCGCGCATCTTGCCGCGTGGGGACCTCCTTCGCTTCGCAATCAGCCGCCTATCTACGTGCTTGTCACTAACTGGATGTTTACGGGCGTCCCATTTTACTCGCTGGAACTTGCGAGCGCTCTTGCGGATGCCGGGCATCCCATCAAGATTTTGTGGGACAATGCAGAGGTCGCCTTCGCCAAAACGTACGAGAACGAAGTAGCGGTCCTCGAAGCGTTCATCGAGACGCTTCCCCATTGGATGCGGCCAGTCCGGGTGCATGAACATCGTGACGCGACGCTTTCTCCCGAACTCCAAGCCCGCCTGGAAAGCAATTATTGGGACAATGCGGTAAAGGCATCGCTGAGCGAGGCTAAAGCGACTGACGTGATTGCTCAGGGCGACCGCTCGGACAAGGACCGATTCTTAGCGCACGCGTCCAAGGTGCTCCGCATGCTGCAAGACCTTCCGCCCGGTCGGGTCCTCCTTCCCGGAGGGATCTATGGCCTAAGTGGAATTTATCGCTTGTGCGCTGAGGCTCTCCGTCTCCCATATTCGACGTACGACACGGGGATCGATTCCATCTTTCTCGCGCATAATGGATGCGCGGCCCACTTCGCCGACTTTCCTGACGCATTCCGTCGAATCGCCGCGAGACTCGAAGCCGATCCTCGACTCGCAGAGCAAATCGAGCAAGAGGTGCTCGCTCTCCTCAAGAGCCGAATGGAAGGGCGCGACCCGTTGGCCACTCAAGTGCGCGCGAGCCTGGATACTGCAGAATCCCCGTGCGACGTGCTCGTGTGTCTCAATAATCGGGCGGACACCGCTGCTCTCGGGCGGGAGAGGCTGTTTCGATCCATCGCAGACTGGCTTCGCCAGATTGGCAATTGGTCTCTCACCCGGCCGGACGTCCGCGTATGTATTCGTCAGCACCCGCATGAACGCTTCGACTGGCTTCCGAACGAGGAAAACTACGTCTTGATGCTTCAAAGCATTGACCCAATCGGCAAACGTTTGCGTCTGATACCGGCGGAATCGGAGGAAAATACCTACGACCTTATCCGCTCCGCCAAAGTGGTACTTCCGTACACATCGACGGTCGGAATCGAAGCGGCATGCATGGGCAAGCCGGTCATCACTTGCTCCGAGTGTTACTACAGCACGCTGGGGTTCGTCTCCGCGCCGGAGGATGCACCGTCATATTTTGCTCTGATCGACAAGCAACTTGACGGCGGTTTCGAACTCGATCGCGCGAGCCGACGCTCCGCACTGCAGGCGCTTTACATCGTTCTGTCGCACCAACATTTGCCCACCGTGCTGGACCCCGGCGACTGTTGTGACTGGGCGAAAACCGCTCCCAAGGACATTTGGAGCGAACCCGCACCCCGGCGCATGCTGCGCAGCCTTTCCACGTGCGAACCTCTCGCCGCAATTAACTTCCTCGCATCCATTGATGGAGAACCGGACCCGCATCGAACCCCAGGGATCTTAGAGCGTTTTACAAAATGGTTGGCGCCCGGGCGTGGCCACGACAAGGTTGCCAGAGACTCGAGCGCCCTCCTATGAGCATTGATCCCACCCAGCATTATCCGGAAGTATCCTTCGGCGAATGCGTCCAAATCCTCGGGATCGCCGGCGTCACGATCGGCGCCGGAACATGCATCGGAGATGGTTCGTGGCTCAATGTGTGCAATCCTGAAGCGCGGATGACCATCGGCAGAACGGTGCTAATTGGACGATATTCGATGCTTTCGACGGCCGGCACATTCGAGATCGGCGACTTCACGATTCTTGCCCCGCGGGTATTCGTCTCCGATGCCGATCACGTCGTGTCTGACATTTACCAACCGATCCTGCAACAAGGCGCCACCGAGGGACGCGAGATCGTGGTCGAGGAAAACTGTTGGCTGGGCATCAACACCGTCATCACAGGAAACCTCCGCGTCGAACGCTGTTCCATCGTCGCGGCAAACAGCGTCGTCCGTTCCGACGTCCCGGCATTTTCCATCGTCGCCGGAGCGCCAGCACGCCTGGTGAAGATGTTCGATCCCGTCACGGAGCAATGGGAGTCCGTAGGGGATGAGGAAAAGCGACTTCTCGTTGAAGCACACCGGACGGAACGCCCCCTTCCCGACCGCGAGACGTATCGTCAGATCCTGAGAGAGCGCGCGGCATTCCATGTACTGGATCCCATCCTTGCCGGTCGGGGGGTTTCCCGTTAGTTTCTCCGCCTTATGACTTCTTCTGCCCTTGGCAGCCTCTTTTCGTCTCACGAGTCGTTGGGAGCCTGGTACACGCCGGTGTTTTTGGACCCCGGCACGGTGATGGAGCGCGCTGTGGACTCCAAAGCACGTACGGAAATCCTCCGCGTCCTGCGCCGACTCACGCCAGATGCCTATTCGGTGTACATAACGGCAATGCTGACGGAGGGCTGGAGAAAATTCGGCCGCTCGTGGCGGTACGTAGACATCCTGAATATTTTGTGGGCAAGTGCCTCGCTGATCCAGCCCAAGCGTTATCTCGAGATCGGCGTGAGAAGAGGTCGCAGCATGTCAATGGTAACCGCCGCCGCACCATCCTGCTCGCTCTTGGCGTTCGATCTCTGGGTGCATCCCTACGCGGGAATTGACAACCCGGGTCCCGAATTCGTGGAGAGCGAGATTCGCCGGATCACCCCACGCGCCAAAATGGAGTTTTTTGGTGGGGATAGCCGCGTGACGATTCCCGAGTTTTTCCGCTCCGACACTCAGGGTCCCATTGATCTCGTCACCGTAGATGGCGATCATAGCGATGAGGGAGCGCGGGCGGATTTGGATAATGTGCTTCCGCACGTCAGCGTCGGAGGAGCCGTGGTGTTTGACGATATCGCTCACCCTGCGCACCCCAACCTCCGGAACGTCTGGCTCTCGGCGCTCGATGCCGCACCCGGGCGCTTCGTTCACGCAGCGTACACGGATCTCGGCTACGGCGTCGGATTCGCCATCCGGGTTGAGTAGACGCGCTCGCTCGGCAAAAATCTGATTCATGCGCTGGGTTGTAACCGGTCATAAAGGGTTTATTGGCTCGGCCATTTGCGACGAACTCTGTCGCGACGGACACGAAGTATTCGGAATCTCGCGCTCGCCATCCAGCGGGCGCTCACTCACCGCCGAAGCCGTCCGGGACTTGGCTGCGGAGTCCATCGCCGATCTCCTGCGGGACTGGTCCCCGGATGCCATCCTCCATGCGGCAGGTCCTGCCGACGTGCGCGGATCTTTCCAGGACGCGGACAAGGATTTTCGCGCTTCGCTGCTCACCTGGAGGAATGTCTTGGAATCAACGAAGAGCGCAGGCATCAAACCGGTCATCGGATTGACATCGTCCGCTGCGGTCTATGGTCAGCCCAAGGCGTTGCCGATCAGCGAAGACGCTCCCAGGCATCCCCTGTCGCCCTACGGATTTCACAAACAATGCTGTGAAATCTTTGCCGTTCAATACGCAGAACTCCACGGGATGGAGATTGAAATCTATCGGATCTTCTCCGTGTTCGGACCCGCCATGCGTCGTTTGCTGGTATGGGAAGTTTACCAGCAGGCGATGCAAAACCGATCCATCCACCTGGCAGGAACGGGGCGTGAGTTACGGGACTACCTCCTCATCGACGATGCGGCCCGCGCCATGCTCCAGCTCATGTCCACGCGCCGCGCTGAGCGACGAGCAGGTGCTCGGGCGGTCAACATCGCCCGAGGCGAGTCCCGCACGGTTGGCTCCATTGCCTCGATGATTTCCCGCCAGCTTCTGGACTCCGACACGGTTTCCGCCGCGGGTCAGAATGTCGAGGGAAACCCGACCGATTGGTGCGCGGACACGAAGCTGCTCCGGGAACTCGCCCCCGATTGGAAAGCTGGTGATTTTGAGGCGCAGCTTAGAGCGTGCGTGATGGAATGGGCGGGGGGCAATTTTTGATGAACATTGGCATTGTCGATCAAACGGTGGAGGGCTGGACGGCGGGTCGGATTTATACGGACACGCTCGTACGGTCGATCACCACGTATGGACCCGAACATCGCGTGGTCCTGCTGACCTCCGACCCATCAGCGTGGAGTCACTTGGACGGCGTGGAGTGCACGCGGATACCTTCCTTTCATACCGGCGAAGATCTCCTCGGGCCCGTTGAATCTCTCGGCCTTGAGGTCATTTTGCCGATACGCGACACCCCGTGCCATCATCTTCCCTTTGCCAAAGTCGGGTGGATTCCGGATTTTCAACATCTTCAACTGCCGTGGCTTTTCGAGCCGGATGAGCGAGCATATCGGGACGAGATGTTTCGATATCTTGCAAGCGCGATGGGCACCGTACTGTTCAGCAGCGAAGACAGTTTGAGTGAATTCGCAGCGTTCGCCCCCGAGTTCCGCCACAAGGGCAGGGTTGCCCGGTTTCCGTCCTCCATGGTTTATCACAGCCCAGGGGGCACACCTGACGCGACGTTGGAAAAGTACCGACTGCGCGAACCATTCGTGCTCGTTGCGAACCAACTTTGGCGGCATAAGAATCACCTCGTGGTCGTTCAAGCGGCGCACATCCTGGCCGATCGCGGGGTTCGCGTACCATTCGTATTCTCCGGGAAACCGGCAGATCGGCGGGATCCGGAGGCATCAGGTGTTTCACAGATCCTCCGGGAAATCGCGATGGGGCCTGCGTGCAACTTGATTCGATTGCTCGGAGAGATTCCGCATTCGGAGCTGATGGATCTTGTGCGCAGCGCGGGTTGCATCGTGCAGCCCTCCCGATGCGAAGGATGGAACACCACGTTGCAAGATGCGGTGGCATTTGGCAGACCCGTAGTCGCGTCGTTTCTTCCCGTGCATCGCGAGCAACTGGGATCCGATGGGGCTTTCTTCGACCCCGACGACCCGAGAGAACTCGCCGATTGGATCGTCGAGAAGCTGGATTCAGTCGTTCCTTTCGATATCGAAACGGAATCCATCGCGCTGGAAAGGCATCGGGATGTCGCTCGGGCATTTGCGGAATCGGTTCTCGTAGCCGCCAGGGATGCGACACAAACGGAGGCGATCAGTGCGGGACTGGATTTCACGGGAAGGCTCCGCGAGGCGGCTCCGCGGATTTTTGCTCTCGTCGATTCTCACGAGAAGGAGCGGATGATCCAGTCGCTCAAGGAAGCGTTGGGGCTACGCGGCGCGCAACTTTCGATGGCAACTGCCGAGGCGGAGATGCTACGGCAAGTTTGCGAGGAGCGATTGGAACTGATTAATCGCCTCTCTGGGAAGGCGTGAACCGGCTTATCGCCTACCGGTTCCTTAAACTCAGCGCCGTCACCAGATCCACCGCCCGCTGCAACTGGGTGTCGAATACCACGGACCGATTCCGATCCCTCGCCGCCGCCTGTAGCGTTTCGATTTCCGGGTTCGTGTTGGCCACCAGCGCCGCTTCGTTCATCCGCGGTCGCTCCACCTCGAACACAAACTGGCTCACGCCCTTTTCCCGGCTGGCGCGAAAGATTTGATCGCGCACGGAGGTCGGCATGGAAATCTGGAGATCCGGGACCGTCCCGCCTGGGAAAATCCGCTTCCCGTCGGGAAGGATCGCCTCCGCCACCGCCACGCGCACGCTTTGCTCTCCCCCGAGCGGAAACTCCGCAAACTCCACCGCCATCCCCGCAGTCGTCGTTCCCACGATCATCGCATTCGCGTCCGCCCGCAGGGCCGCCGCCAACGCCTCCGGTGCCCCCGCCGTGCCCGCATCAACCAACACCACGAGCAAACCCGGGAACACCGGGTCCTGGCTCGCCGTGAAAATCCGCTCCTGCTTCGCACTCGGCTTCTGAAGGGTGAAGATCACTTTCCCTTTGACGCAAAAACGCCGTGCAAACTCCGCAGCGAGCTCAAAGTCCGCGGAAACCGGCATTCCCCGCAAGTCCAACACGACGGCCTTGATGTTCTCCGCACGGAACTTCCCCAACGTGGAATCCAACTGCGGAAGGGTCTCCGCAGTCATATGACCCACCCGAACGTACCCCACCCTCGCATCCAAAATCTCCGCAAGAAACGGGAAGACCTCCCCTTTCTGCGAAGCCGCGGTGCCACTCACCAACTGCGCGCCGGGCGACAGTCGGCGAATCAAGCCCTCCAAAAGTGCGCGCTGCAGATCGTCATCCGTAAGGGCCGCGTTTCCCAGAGAGTTGGAACGCACGGTGGCAATGGCACGGTCCACCTGCGATCGGTCCAGCTTGTCAATGAGCTCCCGCTGCGTCGGCGTGGGCGCGGGTTTGGAATCCGGAACCGCCACCGGCGTCCCCCCTCCCGCAGCGCTCGCAGCTGGAACGGCCGCCGGTACCGCAGCATCCCCCGGAACGGACGCAGGCACCGGTGAGTCCGTCGCAGCCGGGATCGGCGCGGAAGGAACATCGGGCGTGGATGCCGGACCGGACGCCGGAACAACGGGGTCGACCGCCTTCACCCCACTCACGCCTGCCAAAAACAACAACGAGAACAACGGAAACAGCGCAAAAATCGCCCGCAGCGGCTTGGTCATATCCGGCCAATATCGGTGCGCATCATGCGATTTTCAAAGTGAATGCACGCAGCGGCCTGATACGCCCGCTCGCGTGCCTCATCGACCGAGGGAGCGGACGCCGTCACGCCAACCACTCGCCCCCCCGCGGTGAGATAACGCCCGCCTTCCGCGCGCGTTCCCGCGTGGAAAACTTCCACCCCAGGCTGAGAGCCCGCCACGGTAAGTCCATCCATCGGCAGTCCGCTCCGGTACGAGCCGGGATACCCCCCGGAGGCCAGAACGACGCAAACGGAGGGGTTCGCACTCCATTGGGGCTCCACCGCGTCCAGGCGGCCGTCCACCGTCGCGTCCAGAAGATCCAGCAGATCCGACTCCAACCGCCTCATCAACACCTGGGTCTCGGGATCGCCAAACCGGCAATTAAACTCGAGCACTTTCGGACCATCCACGGTCATCATGATTCCCGGGAATAGCATGCCGCGGAAGTCGATCCCCTCGGCCTGCGCTCCCGCGACAAACGGCCGGATCACTTCGTCCACGATCCGTTCGCGCTCAACGTCGGTAACGCCAGGCGCGGGGCTCACGGTTCCCATCCCGCCCGTGTTCGGACCCTGATTGCCATCGAAGGCGTGTTTGTGATCCCGGCAATCGGGGAAAACGACGAACGATGTCCCGGAAACCAACGCATGGACGGAGCATTCCCGACCTTCCAAAAACTCCTCGAGGACGATCCGGGATCCTGCGGAGCCGAACGCGGCGCGGTCCATTGCACGATGAATGGCGAACGCAGCATCCGCCGGATTGTGGGCAATGGTCACCCCTTTGCCGAGCGCGAGACCGTCGGCTTTGACGACGAGGGGGTACTTCCAGGAGCGTGCGGCCGCGTGGGCATCCACGCTGGAGGAGAACGCCTCCGATCGCGCCGTGGGGATCCCGTGGCGGGTCATGAACGCCTTCGCGAAGATTTTGGAAGACTCGAACTGCGCCGCGACGCGACCTGGTCCGAATGATCGAATGCCTGCCGCCGCAAGGACGTCACACATGCCCAGCGCGAGGGCGTTGTCGGGACCTACCACCACGAGCCCGATCTCCTCGCGACGCGAAAACGCGGCGACGCCGTCGAGATCGTCGATCGAAAGCGCGACGTTCTCGCCAAGCGCGGCGGTTCCCGCATTCCCGGGAGCGAAGAACAGCTTGGAGACCCGCGGCGATTTCGAGAGTTTCCATCCCAGCGCGTGCTCGCGGCCGCCGGAACCCACGATGAGAACTTTCATTGTGGGACGACCAACTCCCGAAATTCGAAAACGTTCGAACTCAAAGCCCGAGACCGGGAAGGCCCATTCCGCCGGTGATTTTTTCCATTTCCGACCCGGCAAGATCCTTGGCCTTGGTCACCGCATCCCGGACCGCCGCGAGGACGAGTCCCTCGAGGAAATCGACATCGGTGGGATCAACGACCTGCGGATCGATCTTGATGGCGGTTACCTCACCCGACCCGTTCGCCGTGACGGTCACTTTCCCCCCGCCCGCACTTCCCTCAACCGTCTTCCCTGCAAGCTCGGCCTGTGTTTCCGCCAGGCGCGCCTGCATGCGCTGGGCTTCTTTTAGCATTTTCTGGATGTTCATAAAAAAAGGTTCGTCTGCCTATCCTGCCGGAAGTTCGCTTTTGAACAACTCCAACGCGCGGCGAATCAACGGATCGTTCTTGAAATCCTCCTCGGTGAGCATCGCCTCCGCGGGTTTTTCGACCGCCGGAGGAGGCGTTTGCGCCGAACGGGAGGGTCGCTCCTCTGCGGGCTCCTCGGGCTCCGGAGCGGGCTCGGGTTCCTCAAAGTCTCCGACCGACGCCGTCACGCGCGCCTTTCGACCCACCACACCGGAGAGTTCGGACTCCAACGGGGACTGAATTCGCGCCCAGAGGAAAGGAAAATCGTCCCGAGCGGACGGGGGAAACTCGACAATGAACTCGTCGTTTTGCTCACGGATAAAGCGCGCGGTTTTCAACGCCATGCTGCGCATGGGCGACTGGCTGACCAGGTTCGCGACCGCTTGTTCCCATGCCTCGAAGGCTGCGGTACGGGGCGGCTGCGCCTCCGATCTGGACTCGATCGGTTCCAGCAGCGGCAGCGCGTCGTCGTCCGGCTCGAGCACGAGAGCGATCGGTGCTGGCGCCTGGGCCGACGCCGTTTCCTCGCTGGATTCCCGAGCGAGCGGCGCTACCGGGGGGGCTGAGGTCGTCGGCCGCACGGGGGCAACGATCGCAGGTGCTGCGGGTGCCGGGGGCGCTGCGGGCAGGGCGGGGCGTTCGAGCGGGGCTGCAGGAGCGCCGCCGCGCAACTCCGTGAGGGTGTCGAGGACGTCGTCCAGTGTGACTTGGCGCAGCAGATAGATGGCTTTAATCACCGCCACGTCGAAATGCAGCTTCCGATCCGGAGCCCAACGCATGCGCGCCTCCGCGGCCACGAAATGGTCCAGCAGATCCATCAACCGTGGAGCCGGGGGACTCCCGACCTCTGCGGTCCCGGAGGCCGCTGCCACGAGGAGATCCCGAAGGTGCATGATGAAATCATCAATCAACCGGGCGAGATCTTTTCCCGCCTCGGACTGCTCCGTCACGATGGCAAGTGCATCGGGCGTGCGGCCGTCAAAAATCGCATCGCGCAGGGATCGCACCGTCTCCTCTGAAGTGAAACCGAAGATCCCAAGAACATCCGCAGCGGTGATGTGTTCGCCGCAGAATGCGACGACCTGATCGAGCATCGATTCCGCATCCCTCAGCCCGCCATCCGCCCCGCGGGCGATCGCCTGGGCGGCGTCGGGATCAAGCGCAATGCGTTCGTTTTCCGCAATCGCCAGCAGGTGTTCTGCCATGCGACTCGCCGCGATCCGGCGGAGATCAAAGCGCTGGCACCGACTCGTAATCGTGGCAGGCAACTTTTGGGCTTCAGTCGTCGCGAAGATGAATTTGACGTGCTCCGGCGGCTCCTCGAGCGTCTTGAGCAACGCGTTGAACGCAGCGGTGCTCAGCATGTGCACCTCGTCGATCAGGTAGATCTTGTAGGGTCCCCGCGCCGGGGCATACACCGCGTTTTCCCGCAATTCGCGGACGTGGTCGACGCTGTTGTTGCTGGCTCCATCGATTTCCAGGACGTCCAGGCAATTACCCTCGGTGATCTCGCGGCAGGGATCGCAGACGTTGCAAGGCTTCGCCGTGGGTCCTTCCACGCAGTTCAGCGCTTTGGCGAGAATGCGTGCGGTGGACGTTTTCCCAATCCCACGCGGTCCCACCAAGAGGTAAGCCTGAGCGATGCGTTTCTGCGTAATCGCGTTCTGCAGCGTGCGTGTGACGTGTTCCTGACCAACCACCTCCTCGAACACCCGGGGGCGATATTTGCGGGCAAAAACTCGGTAACTCACGGGCGAGACATTACGAAGAGAGCGCGCTGAGCGAAAGGAAAAGTGAAGGTGAAAGGGGCGGCCCGCCCCTTTTCGTAAACTTCAACAGGGGCTGGCAGCCCCTGTCACTTCCTTCGCCTCGCAAACCTCTCGCCAGCCCGGAAAATTCCACGCATTCGGAAAGCCGCTGCACTGATGCGGCTTGACCGACTGGATGCGACACACGTTGCGCCCCTCAAGAAACACACAGGCTCCATCGGCCTGATCCGTCAGCGCCAAGCCGTCGCGTTGGGGTCGGAGCCGCGTGTATTGCTGGATAAAGTCCCACTCGGACATCCCGAGAAATGCGGCGATTCTCGGGATGTCGGTTTCGGTGAGTCGAACAAAGCCCGGCCACCGGCAACAGTTGCCACAGCGCTGACATGCATACCTGACGTGGTTAGCTGTTGCTCCAGACGCACCTCGTCTGGTAATCACATCGCGATGCGACTCCTGGTCACCGGCGGCTGCGGCTTCATCGGCAGCAATTTCGTTCGATACATTCTGGAGCATTACCAACCGGAGTTCGTCACGAATGTGGACGCACTCACCTATGCTGGCAACTCCGAGAATCTGGCCGGCTTCGCGGAACGTTACGGCGAGAGGTACGAGTTCCATCATGCAGACATCTGCGACGCCAAGGCGGTCGACGAGATCCTCGCGAGTCATAAGTTCTTCGCCATCATCAACTTCGCCGCGGAATCCCACGTGGATCGCAGCATCTCCTCCCCCCAGAGCTTCGTAAATACCAACGTCCTCGGCACCAGCGTCCTCCTGGAAGCGGCAAGACGTCACGGCGTGAAACGGTTCGTTCAAATCTCCACCGACGAAGTGTACGGGTCCCTTGGACCCGAGGGGCGGTTCACGGAGACCTCTCCCATCGAACCCAGTTCCCCGTATTCCGCCAGCAAAGCCGGTGGTGACCTCCTCGCACTGGCCTGCCATCATACCTACGGTCAGGAAGTCGTGATCACCCGATGTTCCAACAACTACGGTCCGTATCAATTTCCGGAAAAACTGATCCCCCTCATGATCACCCAGGCACTTGCGGACCGCGAACTTCCGGTTTACGGCGACGGCTTAAATGTGCGCGATTGGATTCATGTCGAGGACCACTGCGCGGCGATCGTTGCGGTCATGCTGGAGGGTCGACCCGGCCACGTTTACAACGTGGGTGCGGACTCCGAGATGAAGAACATCGACGTGGTCCGAATGATCCTCGGCGCGCTGGGCAAGCCGGATTCTCTCATCAAATACGTGACCGATCGCCTGGGTCACGATCGGCGTTACGCGATTGACTCTGCGAAGATCCGCGGCGAGTTGGGATGGAAACCCCTGCGGGATTTCCCGAAGGCGCTTGCAGAAACGGTGGAATGGTATCTCTCGAACGAAGACTGGTGGAGGCGCATTCTGGCACGTCATTCATGAAGACAAAGATCTGCATCGTCGGAGCCCGCGGCCGACTCGGCGCGGCATACGTTCGCAAATGGAGCGATCGCTACGACGTCACTCCGCTGACACGCGCGGATCTCGACCTTTCGGACGTGGACGCCGTCTATGCAGCCATCTCCCAGTCGGACGCCGATGTGGTGGTGAACTGCGCTGCCGAGGCCAACCTCGAAACGTGTGAGGATTTTCCCCAGAACGCCCATCGGATCAATTGCGACGCCCCGGCCGCGATGGCGAGGGCATGCGCGGGACGGGGCAAGCGCCTGATCCACATCAGTACCGATTACGTGTTCGATGGCACCAAGGCCGACACGCTGTACACCGAGGAGGACGAAGCGCGGCCCATCAGCGTGTACGGAACAACGAAATTGGCCGGTGAAAACGCCGTTCTCGCCGCATCCGCGCGGCATGTCGTCATCCGCGTCTCGTGGCTTTTCGGGCCGGACAAGCCGAGCTTCGTCGATGCGTTGATCGATCGGGCGATCGTGTCCGATCAGGTTTCGGCGGTGGGAGATAAAACTTCGAGCCCCACACTTTCCGATGACGTCGTCGATTGGTCGGAGCACTTCCTCGATCCATCCGCCCGCGGCGGGCTCTACCACGCGTGTAATTCGGGCCGTTGCAGCTGGCGCGATTACGCGGAGTTCGCGATCCGGGAAACCGCCGCGCTGGGCATCGCTGTGAAATCGATCGACGTTGAACCGATTCCGCTCGAGACCATGAGCATGTTCGTCGCGAAACGTCCCACGCACACGGCGATGTCCTGTGACAAACTCGCCGCGGAAATTGGTGTCACTCCGCGACACTGGCATGCAGCGGTGCGGGATTTCGTTCGGGCAAAATTCTCCGTCTGATGCACCGATTTTATCTGCCACGTCCCGCATGGGACGTCCGTCCGCTCGAATTGACGGGCGACGAGGCCTCCCACGCCCTTCAGGTGCTTCGTCTGGAAAAAGGCGACAAGATCGTGCTTTTCGATGGAGAAGGAACGGAGGCCACCGCGTCCATTTTGGAAACCCGGAAGCATTCCCTCACAGCCGACGCGCTCTTCCAAAGCAAGACCCCGCGACTCCCTTGCGAAATCACTCTCGCCCAGGCGGTTCCAAAGGGCAAAAACATGGACCTCATTGTTCAAAAAGCGGTCGAACTCGGCGCCGCGCGGATCGCGCCCCTGCTCTCGGACCGAACGGTCGTTCACCTCGATCCCTCGGATGCGCCGCGCAAGCAGGAGAAATGGCAGGATGTCGCCGTGGAGGCCTGCAAACAATGCGGGCAAAACTGGCTGCCTGAAGTGTTGCCGCCAGTGACTCCCACGCAGTTTTTTTCTGAGCCCTCCGGGGCAAACCTCCTGCTGATCGCCTCCCTGCAGGCAGATGCCGTTCATCTGAAGACGGTTCTTTCTGAGTACGCGGCCACCAGCGGCACGCCTCGTCCGCGCGCCGTCACCGTTCTCGTCGGCCCCGAAGGAGACTTCACCCCGGCGGAAATCGCCCTCGCGAAGTCCCACGGCTGCCGCCCCATCACACTGGGTCCGATCATCCTGCGAACGGAAACCGCCGCGATCTATTGTCTCAGCATTCTTTCACACGAATTGCTCAACGCCACGAACTGACCTGATTGCGCCCGGCAGACGCAGAATCCTGCGATTTCCGGGGGCGTTTCCGGACTTTCCCCTTGCTTCCCGAGCCTCTCTTTTCTATCACAACTCTATGAAGTTCACCCCTTTGGTCGTCCTCTTGTTGTTTGGAGGCTCTTTGGCATTTGCGGACATCCAGGCGCCGCCCGCGTCAGAGCAGGGACCCACCCGCAAACTGGGCCGCGGATTGAGCAATGTGTTGTTCGGTTTCACCGAGTTGCCCGTCGCCATGACGGAAGTGAATTCCAGCGAGGGGAATAGCGCGGCTTTCAGCTACGGCTTGGTGCGCGGCCTGGGTCGCGGCTTTGCCCGGCTCGGATACGGGGTGTATGAAGTGCTTCTCTTCCCATTTCCAACCAACAACGGCAAATACACGCCGCCGTACAAATGTGAGATCCCCTGGATCAATCGTGGCTATCAGGAATTTCCGCCCGAACTCGGATGGGAGACCCGGTACTCGTATACGCGGAGCTACGCTCGCGATCCGAATTGATGGAGTGAATGGATGGGCACACCGGGCTAGCATTGCCCCGCATTGCCCCGCATTGCCCCGATTCTCGCCATTTGTTTTCAGTTATCCTGCGTAGGTTTACGTAGGAGCCTCGTCGGCAGGGGCAGGCTGCCCCTGTCACCTTTAGGAGTTCAAAAGGTGTCGTCTCCGAGTGCCTCCAGCGTCTTCTTTTCGCGACGTTTGGCCTCCACGAATCGTCGCATCCGTTGGGGTTCCGTAACGTAGCGCTGGATCGCGAACCAGAGGGCCGCCGCGAGAGCGAACATCGTTCCCGCGTAAACGACCGCGCCCATGCAATGGGCCAGGATTCGATCCCCAAAGATCAGAAAACCCACCGCCACGGGCGTTGCGAGAACGCTTTGCCAAAACAAGGGCCCTGACCGCTCAAAGACGGCGACATCCGCAATCCGCACGCACGCCAGCGTCACGATTCCCAGGCAGACCGCCGCGAGCAGCACGGGGTCTTTTTCCCCGCCCGAGGAAGGAATGTTCATCCTGCCCCCTCCCCCGGAACCGGCCGGCCGCGGCCGCCGTCGGGATCCGTAATGGCGCGACCCGAGAACTGCACGCGTTGCACCTGATGCCGATCGAACCGCGGGTTGAGCCGGACGTATGCCTCGCCACGACGCAGCCGGGCAATGTCCGATGGCCGAACCCGATCCTCCCGGGTGTGGTGCGTTTGAAAATCCCGAGCACCCGGAAAGCCGTTCCGCAGACCGGATTCTGGAGAAAGCGACCCATGCACTTTGATCTCGGTCCCGAGCATCTTGGCCGCGTACTCATTCGTCCGCGGATCGGTGTTGTTCATGAAAACCTTGATGGCCACGTTCGTCATGAGGGCATCCACCTCGTCGGGCGGAAGGCGCCGATGCAACATGGCGAGCGATTGGATTCCCAACAGGCACGCGCACCGGTACTCCCGGACTTTGTCCATAAATGCGGCCTCGCCCGTATCGTCCCCGCTGCTCGCAACCGTGGCAAACTCATCGCAAAAGTAGACCATCGGTCGCTCGGCATTCACCCTCGTTCCCCCACGATTGCGCAACCGGGGACGCCGTAGCATCGCTCGGAAAAAGTCCATCTTCATGACGAGAGCCACGACTTCCGCGGCTTTTTTGTAGTCCGCGGAAGGCATGTCGAGATAGACAATTTTCCCCTCGTCGATCACGTCGGCGAAGGTGAACGAAGGGTCCGGCCCCAGAATTCGGGAGAAAGGTGGGTGAGCCAGCGGAGCGACGATGTTTGACGCCGTCATAGCCACGCTGCCCGAAGTTTTCTCGTTCGCCGGATTGAGATACTCTTCGTGGAAATAGGACCAGATCGCATCCGACTCGATCGGCTCGCCCCTGGCCTCCATCATGGTACGGTAACGGTTGAGGAGGCCTTTGAGTGCGCCGTAAACAGGGGGATCGGGCCGGAAGGCGAGCGCGGCTTCCCGGGCATGCAAAAACCGCTCGGCGGCCGCAACGAACGGGGTAAAAACCGCAGCGTGCTCCGGCGGTAGGCTGCGGAACGCGTGCGCGAGATCGAACGTCGCACCGGCGGCCCGATTTCCATTTTCCACCCGGGCGCTTTCGTCGGACGCCACCGCGAGCATGCGCAGGGTGGACCGGAGCCGTTCGCATTGGACAGGCAGGGATGGCTCGCCGTCCGGGGTCGGGATTTGAACCGAGGAAAGCTCGGCATCGATCGAACGCGCCGCCAACTCTTCCGCAGCCGCGCGCTGCTCCCGCCACAACTCGCGGACGTGTTCGGCCGAGTGCTCCAAAGCCGCCTGATTGCGCGGCGTTCCGCGGTCCATCAGGATCAGATTCAGCAAAGGAAACGACATGAGCGGAACTCCGGCGTCGTCCGCGGCATGCGACCCGTCCCGCAGCGCCCGGTGCAGAAGGAACACGTGCAGGAAAAGTTTCCGCGCGGCGTTGTCCCAGAATGGATCCTCTCCCTGCCGACCCCCACTCGCCGCGCGCATCAACTCCAGCATCTTGCTCGCCAACTGCATCGCGGACTCGGTCGGATCTCCGAACGGATCGTAAACCACCCCGGGATGTGAAGGACCGAAATACAAGACATCGCCGGTCCGACCGTATTTTTTCGCAAGGAACCAGGTTTTTTCCCGGAAGTCGCCCTTGGCCTCAATGACCAGCGCCCCAAACTTCCTCCGCTGCCGCTCCTCACCGGTCGGCAGATGAGTGGACCGGAAAAACTCCTCCCACAGCGGCTGCAGCACGGAATAGGTCTTGCCCGTTCCGGAACCTCCAAAACACACGAGGTGCTCAAACAGATCCTCCAGACAAAACGATTTCCCCTCGCCCACCCCAACCCAGCCACGCGACGTCTCCCAGCGGATTTCCCCAAAACGCTCCGGGGAAATCGTCGCCTCCTCCCGACCGCTTCGCTCCCGCTCTCCCCCGCGTTCGAGAAACGCCGCCGCCGCAGTCAGATCCGGCGTCCAGCATAAACCCCAGGCTTCCAGCAACCGGAGCCGCCACGAATCCCACGCCGAAGATATATTCATACTGTACATGTAACGGCTTGCACGTTACATGTAAACCAACCTCCTTTTCCCACATGAAACCACCCAATCCAACTTTGGCAACGCGGCTGCGTGCCGCCGCAAGATCAACGTCCGTTCTGGGCCGTACCATCGACGCGATGGCTTATCCCATTCAGATCGGAGTTGAGGCGGACCCCGACGCGCTGGCCGTGGCGCGGGGCTTGTCGCAACTTCAAGCCATTGGATTCTTCGCGGAATCCCGCGATGCCTCCGCCGCCGGGATCTCCCGCGAAATCGGACCACGCACCACCGGATTGGATCGCTCGCATGATCGCTGACAACCCTCCGCCGCCCGCGTGGATCGCCCAGCTTCAGGCCCATCGTCTGCGACTTTCCCGCATCCTTCGCGTGCGCCCGGAATCCTCCGGCGTGCGCCGCGAGACGCTGGTCGCCGGCCGATGGGTTTCGTGGGTGGGCCGCGTGCCGCGAGATCTGCCCGACCTCATCCGCCGGGCCGTGCGGTTTGTTCTCTTCAAACGAACCACACCGGACCGAACCACGCAGCTTTGTCTCTGCCTCGACATTCCATCGTGCCCCCGAAAAGCATCGGGCGAGGCCGAGAACTTTTCGTGCGCCCGTTTTGCATTCGGCGTGTGCGTCAGCGCGACCATGGAGGCGAACCATGGCGAACCGCTCTCGATCGACGTCATCGGTGCCCTCAGCGGCATGTCCAAACAGGGATTCAGTCGCCACGTCGAAGCGGCGCAAGTTCAGATGATCCGCAAAATCCTGGCCGACCCCGAACTGCGCGACTACTGCAAATCCATCGGCATGGAAAGAGTGACAGGGGCAGCCTGCCCCTGAGGACTTCACAAAAAGGGGCGAGCCGCCCCTTTCACTCTCTCTTTTTTCTCTTCCGGCTTCACGATTCGCATCCCCCACCCTATGCAATCGGGCATGAGACACCTGTTTGCGCTCCTCACTCTGCTTGCGTGGTCCGGCACCCACCCTCTCTTCGCGGAAAAGCCGGGCGACTCCGCCCCGCTCCGCGGCATCGTCCTCGTGATCTCCGACGGCACCTCACAGGAACTTCTCACCGCAGCCCGCGTCTACAGCCAGGGCGTTGAGGGTCGGCTCGCCATCGACGACTTCCCGCAAACCGCGTTCGTCAGGACCTACTCGTTATCGGATCTCGTCACCGACTCCAGTTCCGCGGCCACCGCGATGGCACGCGGCATCAAGGCCGATAACAAGGTCGTCGGCCAGGCGCTCCCATCGTCCACCTCCAGCCCGGAGAGCCTCCTCGACATCGCGAAAAAACGCGGTTGGTCGACGGCGGTCGTCACGGACGACACGGTCACGGGCGGAACCCCATCGCCCTTCATCGTCGAGCATCCCGAGCGCCGCGAGGAACAGTTCATTGCCCGCAAAACGGTCGACCGCATGGGCTCACGCGTGGATATCGTGGTGGGCGGAGGTTCGAAGTGGTTCCAGGACGAGTCGGCCCGACCAGAGGTCAGTTACCGCCCGGGAGAACGCAAAGTGGTGGCCGAAACCCAGGCCGCACTCGCCGCGTCGAACACGCGATTTTTCACCGATTGGGACGCATTTGCCAAGTACGCCGACGGACCTGTCGACGACCGACCCATCCTCGCGACGGTGACTCCGGATCTTTTCAGTTACTACGCCGACGGACTCCGCACATTGCGACTCCGGGACCTCGTGGAGAAAACGGTGCAGCTTCTGGAAAAGCGCGGGCGTCCCTTTTTGCTCGTCTGGGAAGCGTCGCTGCCCGACAAAGCCGTTCATCGGAACAACGCCAAGCGCGCGATTATCGAGGTACTCGAGATGGACTCAACGATGGACTGGCTCCGGAAGAAAATTGGATCGGACACCCTGATCGTCGCAACCACCGATCACAACAACGGCGGATTTTCCTTTAATGGCTACATTCCAGCGCAGGTGAAAGGGGACGCGCTCCTGCGTCGCAATCCGCTCACCCAGGCCTATCCCTTCACTTTTGCGAGCGGTCCGGGCGCAAATTTTCAGGCGGCAAACACGCGACTCCGCACCGTGCAGAACCCGGGAGAGGCGGCGAAGAGTGTGAGTGAGACGATTCCGGAGACCGATCCGGAATTCGTTCAACCGGCGCTGGTGGAGGTCAGTTCCGCCTTCCACACAGGTGGGGACGTTTGGCTGATTGCCCAAGGACCGGAAAGCGGTAGATTCCGTGGGTTGATCGATAACACGGACATCTTCAAGATTCTCGCGGATATTCTCCGTGGAAATGAATAGAAGAACGGACTTTCCAGTCCGTTTATTGTTCGTGCTACACGGGCAGGAATGCCCGTGCTCCGTTAACTGAATCACCCGCTCCGATGCCTTTCTCGTCCGAATTTCCCGCTCTCGCTTCCAATCTCCCGGAGAAAATCCGCCGATTCCGGGCGTTGCTGGATCCGGTTTCCGACGCCGGTCTCGAGCGCCTCGCCTGCCGCTCCCAGGCGCTCACGCGTCGAAACTTCGGCAAGGCGATGCGGATGTTCGCCCCCCTTTATCTCTCCAACGAATGCATCAACTCGTGCGCTTATTGCGGATTTTCCCGGGAGAATGCGATCCTGCGCGTGACCCTCGAAATCGACGAGACCCTCGCTGAGGCACGTCACCTTGCGGCGGAGGGATTTCGGAGTCTGCTCCTCGTCGCGGGTGAGCATCCGAAGTTCGTTTCGGGCGGCTATCTCGAAGCGTGTATCCGGCGTCTGGCACCCGAGTTTCCGGGGATCGCGCTCGAAGTGGCGCCAATGGAAACGGCAGACTACCTGCCGCTCGTCGCCGCCGGAGCGGAAGGGCTCGTGATTTATCAGGAAACCTACCAGCGCGACATCTACGCCGGCCTGCATCTCGCGGGACCGAAGAAGGATTTCGACTGGCGACTCGACGGCCCGGAGCGGGGCTTTGCGGCGGGGTTTCGACGGCTCGGGATCGGTGCGCTATTCGGGCTCGCCGATTGGCGTGACGAAGCGGTAGCCCTCGCCTGCCATGTCGATCACCTCACGCGGGCCTGCTGGTCGGCCTCGCTGACGGTGAGTTTCCCCCGACTCCGCCCCGCCGCGGGGGGATTCGAACCCACACACCCGCTCGGCGACCGCGACTTTCTCCAACTCCTCTGCGCGCTGCGGCTTACTTTTCCCACCGTGGGAATCGTGCTGAGCACCCGCGAGGCTCCCGAATTGCGCGACGCCATCGCCACCCTCGGCGTCACCATGATGAGCGCCGGAAGCCACACCGAGCCCGGGGGCTACACGGGTCAGGGCCGCGAACACCTGCATCAAACGGTGAAAGGCCGGGTCATGGAGAATGAACCCGACGCGGCCGGCGCGACGCCGCAATTTGAGATTTCAGACGACCGACCGCCGGCTGAAGTTGCCGCTCGGTTGCGGGGACTCGGTCTCGATCCGGTCTGGAAGGACTGGGACGCCGCTATTTTGGGGGTATGACGATTCGGCTCAACGGTGCGGTTCGCGATATTCCCGGAACAATGTCCGCCCGGGAGCTGCTCGATGCGCTCGGGATCGATCCAACGATGGCGCTGATCGAACACAATGAGCGCGCGCTGCTGCGATCGGAGTGGGACGAATGCGTGGTTTCCGAAGGGGATCGAGTGGAGATTCTTCGCGTCGCCGCCGGAGGGTGAGTCGCCGGAAATTCGACTTGGTTTTAAAGGTCGGGGTCTGGAGACCCCTGCTCCTATAAGCGTCGAGGAGGGGTCATGATCCGGACGTAGCGCTCGAGCTCTTTTTGAACGCGCTGGGGGGGCACCAAAGCTTCTGCGGGTGGGACGGGGTCAAATGCAAACTCGTACCGAATGCCACCGTCCGCCAATGCGACCGGAACGCCCGTCGCCTGGTCGATCCACGCAAAATACACCGCCTTTCGATAAGAGGCCGCCTCTCCGGTGTCGTCGCGAAGCGTGACAACCTGACGATAAAGATTGCACTTCACATTTTTAAACTCCGGCGTCGCCACCAAGTCGGACGCTTTGATCCAACTCAGCGTCTCCGAACCAAGGCTGGCCATGAACGGTAGCGATGTTTGATCCGCCCCGGTCACGGCAAACTCCGCACTGCCAATCGAGTTGCTTACCATCAAGCCACTCTTGCCGAACTTCCACACTTCGGAGTTCTTCCCTCCATTCCAGTGCAGCTCATAACGGGTCAGTTCCCCGGTGCGAACGATCGTGGCAGATTCCAACGTGGACCCTGCGATGGCCGCCGGGCGCGGTTCGGCGTCATTGGCCTTCTTCTCCACGTTGGGAACAGCCGTGACGATGCAGCGCAGACTGCCCTGCGGAAACGCGGCGACCGGAGCCGGGTTTGCGCCGCACAAAAGAGTAACAGACAAAGTCAAGCACAACCCGATCGCCAAGCGTTTATTCATAAACCGGCTCCAACTGCTGACCCACAATCTTTCCCGTCATGCGATCGATGGCAACGTGCATCCAGTATCGGCGCTCCCCCTCGACGGTGAAATCCGCGAGCGTTGCAGCGCGCTCCGAGATCCGTCCGCTCTGAGCGACCACGTCAACGAGCAGATTCCACGTGCGGGTGTTCAACGAATCCGCCAAGGCGCGAACGGGCGTTTCGGCGAGGGCTTTATTGGCAGCCACTCCATGCGCCGCCGCTGAGGAGGCCGCCAACGCCGTATTGAGATCAGCCCCAAGAGCGACCGCCAGGTCAGCGCGACTGCCAACGATCGGGGGAGACGCGGCGGAAAGGCGGGTAACCAGAGCCTGTGCGATCTGATCCGCATCCGCTCGCGAGAGCGAGAACATGGCGGACGCGGCAGTGTCCGATTCAATCGCACCTGAGAACATCGCGGAGAGCGACTTCGCCGTCGCAGCGTTCACAGAAACCCCGTCCGCGGTTAGCGTCTTGGAGCCGGTGGCCTGAAATGAATCTGAAATCGCAAACAAGTCCAACAAACCGGCATCCGCGCTCGTCGGTGACCAAAAATCCACATTCTTCCCCGGCAGATCCCGGTAGGCATAGCCAAGCTCCCCAACCGAGCGGAAGGGTCGGTTGAGAATCACCGGCCGCCTCCTCCATTGGCTCGCGGTGGAACCCGCGTCGGTGAAGTGGTAAAGGTAGCAGCCATCTCCGGTCGCGCGATTTCGGCGGAATCCGTCCGCAAAACGCACAATCCCGTCAGGGTCGCTGTAGAAGGCATCGTAGTTTCCAACGGCCTGATTGTTCGTGGAGGAATTGATCATCCACATGGGCACACCGATATGGGCGTCGCCACTCCCGTTGCCCGCAATGTACTGGGGATACGTAAATCCGGCCCCGGCGGAACGGGGGTAGTAGTCCTCGATGTTGTTTTGTGTGGAAAATGCCGGGTATCGAGTATTGGCGGAACTGCGCTCGGCGGTAGCTTCCGGAACCCAGCGCAAACCAGAGTTCGCGCCGGTTTCCGGTGGACTCGCCGGCGAGGCGCCACCCCCTGTCCTCGTAACCGAGGTCGAAAAACGGTTCGTTCTCGGGTCCGGCGTCTGCATCCAGGTCCATCCCGCAAGCTGAAGGCTGCCGTCGGGCAGACCGATCGTCGTGCCGCCCGCAGTGTTGCGAATCGGAACCACAATCCGCGCCATAGTCGAGTAAGGCAGCCAGCGGCTGCCGTCATTGTATTCCAGCACCAAAGTGAGCTGCGGCTGAGGGGTGAAACGCGGCTGCGGAGCGAAACCTGGGTTTGCCGTTGGAGGAACGGTGAGTGGCGTGTCCGCCCATGGCGCAACGGCAGGATTTCGCGGATACGGCGCAGATCCTCCGTAAATTCCGGCGTAGAGAACTTCGGCAAATCCGGGCGATCCCGTGTTGTTCCCGCCGAGGTCGACGTTCCGAAGTGTCGGAGGACAAAGATTGATCGGGGCCGTCGCCGAGGTGTCCGCGTTGCTGCGGGTCAGAATGGCTGGATTCCGATAAAAACTGGATCCGGATCCCCCGGCGGACAGATCATTGAAGTAAACGTCGCGGAACGCCGGGTTCGCATCGTAGTCAATGATCGATCCCTGCTGCGTTCGAAGCGGATGGGTGCCTGTGACGGCAAAATCCCCCCGCGCCTGACCATAGGCACGCACGCGGAAGCTGGTCGGCCGCCCGGAAAGGGACGTTCGGGGGTCGGGTTGATGCGGATTCCAGACCTCGGGCACCATCCAGAACCGCCAATACGACGGGTTCCCCGCACTGTCGGTCGTGGCCGGCGGCGCATTGGATTCCACAGGCAACTCGCTCGTTTGGTACCCCATCAGGGCAACCCGATGAAGATACGGCAGGTTCTCTATCCCGAAGAGCGTGTTGTAGAATTCGTACGGGGACGAAACGGAAAACGCTGTGAACTGAATCGCCAGAGGGTAGCTGTCGGCATCATACTGATCAATGATGTTGGCTCCGATCTGAAGCACCTGACGATCCAGATCGCCACTGTACTGCTCAAAAAATGCACCACCCGGACCGCGCACATCCGTGCCGACCGCCGGAACCGGAGTGGAATTTCCTCCCACCCGTTCGCCCGGACTCTTTCCCAGCGAACCACTCAGCATCCCAGCCTTGAGCAGTTCGAAGAAATTCGGCTCGCGGCCCTCCTGCGCCACCTGCGCCAGAGTCTTGATCGCGACCGGAGACGACGTGGTTTCCAAATAACTCCACCACTGATTCCCCGAATCCCACTGCAGCCCGAAGCACGACCGGATCGCAGCAGCCGAACCACCTGCCGCAGGCCCTTGGTGGCCAATCCACGCAAGTTTCCCCAGCGAAAACCGATTCTGCATCAGCGGATCCCCGGCCAAGACCTCGTAGGTAAAGCTGGTTCCGTTATCCCGGTAATGCCGCACGTTTGTATTCGCGGGATGACGGACGTTTGACAGGAACCGGTTCGCACTCGCCGCCGTATTGGCGTTGTCCCCATATGCAATGGTCGCCGAGGGGATGTTGGACGGTCCCCAACTGGGGGCGTTCACCGCCCGGGAAAAATGGGTCGTATTCTGCGCCACACCCGTCGTGAGCAACCCTGTCGACGCCGCATTCAGGAGATCTTTTCGGGTCAAAAAGGCATTCCCTCCGTCCGCAATCGTCCGAAACCCCCGCTCACCGGACGTTCTGACAAAATTGGCATACTCAGTTCCAGATGCCACCGCAGTTGAACCACTGCGCCACGCCACAAACTCGTCCACCTCCGCTTGGGTGAAAGCCGCATCAAGAAGACTCAGGTCCGCATACGCGGTCGTTCCCTTGCCCCCCGCGTTGGTCGAAGCAACCCCCGGATAACCCGCGACGTTTGCATTGAGGAGACCGGAGGTGTCGTAAACGGTGAACGCAAAACGACCAAGCACGTAGTCATTGCTCGTTCGATCCTTCGCAGTCGGGACCGACGGCACAACGAACCCATTGCCCCGCGTGGCGTAAACCCAAGTGGGCAAGGTCGACTGCGAACCAAGCGCCGGACCGCCGGATCCGAACCATCGCCCCGCCGACAAAAACCGCGAGTTGAGACTCGGCGCACTGATGGAAACCGGCGAAACCACGTTCGTCGACCCGTTCGGCCGGAAGCGGTTCGTCGACGAAACCTTCGTCAGGGTTCTTGCCCCAAGCGAATCCGCGCCCGCGATTCCAGATTTCCACGGAACGGCATTCGAGCTCGCAAGCGGCCGGTACACAACGGGGTACAGACTGCTCCCGCCATCAAGATTGGTCGAGCCATCGCGGATCTCCTGCCGGAGTTCGCCGACGACGAAATCGATCGAGGCCCGCGCGAGCGAGTCGGTTTTCGCCAGGTTGGCACTGGAAAACGCGACCTGCCGATTCAGCAGTGACCGCGAAAAGAAGGCCAGAATGAGCACGGTCACCAACACGAGCGCGCACAGCGTCACCACCAGCGCAAAACCGCGGGATGCGCGTTTCCCATGAAACCAGGTCAATAAGGGGGAGAAGCTCATGGCGTTGAGGGGGCGGAGGTCCCAAGGGGAAACGCCCGTTGATACAGGCGGACGGATTGACGGAGCGGAAGAGGAATATCGGTCGGCAGGGTCGCCAGATTCGCGGTGTCCGACATCCATCTGGCAACGGGCAACTGATTCATTGCGGGAACATCCGAAAATGCGGTGGCGAGACTCGTCACCTCCGCATTACTGGCGCGCTTCAGCGTCTGGGGGTCTAACGCCACTATACCTGTAAGAATAGAACGGATGCGGGTCGGATCAATGGTTAAAATTAGGCGGTCCGTGGAAAATCGTAAGGGTTTCCACCCGGAGCGAATCCTTCACGTCGACGTTTTCGGTTGTCGGATTCACGGATGCGGGAAATGACACCTGGACGCGCATCAACGGGGGTTCAACGTACACGTTCGCAGAAACGACGGGCCTGCTGACGGCGGTTGCCATTCCCGAACCGCGGACTTGGGTCCTCGCGGGATTCGGATTGGCATTTATCCTAAATCCCGCAGTTCAAACCCAAGAAATGGTCAGATTCACCATGAAGTTCATGAAGGACATGAAGGGACAGAGGAATGGACCGCTCAGAAAATTGGCCCGCAACTTCACCCAAAAGGGGAAGACCCGTGGAGCCCGGGAACATGCCTCATTCATTCCTCTTCATGATCTTCAAGTGCTTCATGGTAATTCAAGCTGCGGTTTATAGCTTTATCCTTTGGCGCTCGCGCCGACGGCCGTCGCGCCGGGAAATCTACTTGGTTGTTTACGATCGGGGTCGGGAGACCCCGGCCCCTTCTCAGATCACAAAACGCTCAACGGGGGCGAGTCGCAGCGTGGGAATTCGGGAGAACTCGGCGGAGTTGAGCGTGGCGAGGGCGAGGTCGTGCTGCAGGCAGGTCGCCGCGATGAATAGGTCATGCGGACCGATCGAGATCCCCTCCCGGCGCAAACTCTCCTTCGTGCGCGCGTGCGTGAGGGCATCCTCCACACCAATCGGAATCACTTCATACGCAGCCATCAGGCTCTCGAAAAAACTTCGCCGAACCTCCTGACGCGCGGCCGTCGTGGCCCTGAGAACGCCCTCGTAAAACTCTGTGACGGAAATCACGCTGATCACCGCACGATTCGAACCCACCACGTTTTCGAGAAAAGCCGGTGAATCCCAGGTCCCGCGCTCGTGCGCGATGAGCACGGAAGTGTCGAGCAGCACATTCATTCCGACCAGCGATCCGGCGTTTGCCTGTTTCCCTCCCGGCGAATCTCTCTGAGATCCGCGTCGAAAGCGTCCGCTTCCTCCGGCGATAGAGTCTCCCGACTGCGCCAAAACGCGGCCAACTCGACGCCCGTCGCAGGCCGCTGGGTTTCTGGAACAATGCGAACCACTGCTTTCCCATTCCGCGTCAGAATCGCCACATCCCCGCGATAGACCACACGGTTGATCAAATCAGAAAAATTCCGCGAAGCTTCCGTTACAGTAAGAGTCGATACCACAGAAAAGTCATACACCAACATTATCAGATAATCCAATAATCAGATAATCAACTCCTCTCCCCCTTCGCGCCTTCGCGCCTTCACGTGAGCCCCCCGGGGTCAACCGACGTACAGAAACGCACTTAACTCCCCCGAGAGCGCCCGTTCATCCCCAACCGAAAACTCTGCGCCCGCCTCAAACCCGAACGTCTGCGCGGGCGAATGGACGAATTCGACAATCAGCGGACGCTTCCCTGGATGCCGCGCCACCGCCTCGCGGATGGTCTCCAAGTCTGCGATCTTCACGAGCGAGTGATCGAGTCGGAGTCGCACCGGGGCCCGGGACGCCTTGGGCTTCAGCGGGGCGATCGTGTTCACATACAGACGCAATTCGTCCCCCTTCCCCCGAACCCCCGCGGAGATCGCGATCACCTTGCCCGCCTCGAGCAAATCCCCGGCCTTCTCGAGCGTCTCCGCCCAAACGGTCACCTCCACCGCCCCGGTAAAGTCCTCGATCATCGCGATGGCAAACGGCTTGCCGTCCTTGCGGCGGAATTTTTTCTCCACCGACGACAGCATTCCCGCCAGCTTCACGGTCTGTTTCTCCTCAACGAGTTTCACATCGGCGATGCTCATAAACTTGCCGCTCTCGAAATTGCCAAGGTACTCGTCGAGCGGATGACCGGTGACGTAGAACCCGAGGAGTTCCTTTTCCGTCGCGAGCATCTCCTGTCGCGTCCAAGGCTCGACGGCATTCGATTTCACGGGCGCCGGGGTCAGGTCGACTTCATCGAAAAGGGAGACCTGCCCGCTCGCGCGGTCCCGGTGAGCAGCGGAGGAGGCCTGCAAAGCCGCATCGATTCCGGCAAACAACTCGGCGCGATCGCGTCCTGTGAAATCAAACGCCCCGCACTTCACGAGTGCCTCAATCGTCTTGCGGCTCACCGTCTTGGCATCCAACCGGCGGCAGAAGTCCTCGAGCGACGCATACTTGCCGCCTTTGTTCCGCTCGACGACCGCTCCCTCCATGGCGAGTTCCCCGACGTTTTTGATGGCGGACAATCCGAAACGGATTGCTCGCCGACCGTCCTCCATCGTCTCCGGACAAAACCGCAACTCGCTCGCATTCACATCCGGCGGCAGGATGGGAATTCCCATCCGGGCACATTCGGCAACCAGAATTGCAATTTTTTCTGTATTCCCGAACTCGCAACTCAGGAGCGCGCACATGAACGCCACGGGATGCCGCGCCTTTAAATACGCGGTCTGATAGCTCACGATGCCATACGCGGCACTGTGGCTCTTATTGAACCCGTAACCGGCAAACTTTTCGAGCGTGTTGAAAATCTTGTTCCCCGTGTGTTCATCGATGGCATTCGTCTTTTCGCAACCCTCCACGAAGCGACTCCGCTCCTTGGCCATTTTCTCCGGATCCTTCTTCCCCATCGCCCGGCGGAGCAAGTCCGCCTGACCTAGCGAATACCCCGCCAGAAGGTTCGCCGCCCGCTG
>Ga0247837_1000831_pt1 | contig 66847 bp, 47 predicted proteins | sample LaCtaG_2_FD_187115 | JGI IMG/M metagenome (GOLD analysis project Ga0247837, IMG submission 187115) | Freshwater microbial communities from meromictic Lake La Cruz, Castile-La Mancha, Spain - LaCruzMarch2015_14.5m | ecosystem: Environmental > Aquatic > Freshwater > Lake | place: Spain: Castile-La... | reverse complement strand
TTGTGAGAGCAAAGCGAATAAGGACTAAAGCTTTGATATGGAGAAAAGAGGGTTTGTAGGTGCTAAGGTGATTCAGTCTTTAATTGATGGTTTTTATAGGAACATTACCATCTGGGCACTTATTTTGACTGAAGCCAACAATTTTTCGTTTTTGTGATTAAAAGATGTACATACGCCAATATCGGCGTCTTCAGCTTGCAAAAAGTTAAAAATATGATTACAATCAAAAAAGAGCAATAATAAGAAAAATCGCTCTTCAATTGTTCCAGAAATAGCGCTTCCTTCATGCTATAAAAGCATTTTATCCCACAAACACCTAACTTCATCAAAATTTGCAGTTATTCAAAGTCACTAATTTGATTATTGCATAGCTCTGCCTCTTGCAAGAACGAAATAGTCTACTCCAACCCTTAATAGAGTGGACTGCTGAATATATATGGGTCGTCTAGCGGCTAGGCAGAGTGCTATGTGCCACAAACACTTCTATACGCGTATTGAAAGCTTGCGATTCATCCTCTATAAAGCAAATGCGGCACTTGGTGATGGCGAAAAGCATATGAAATGGAGCTATACCAGTGACCTTTGCTACCCTCAACTGGTACTTCGACCAGCGCAATTCTCATTAACTGCCATTTAATACAGGGAAGTGTCTATTGTCCTGCCCACGTATCAGTCCCCAGCGCTGGTAGTGACTTGTCTCCGACCATCGACTCATCCCTTCCAGCCAACGGCGTCAGTCGCTCATCATACAGCGTCGTAATAGACCTAAGATGCGTCTTTTCCATGCCAATATGTACCTGCGCCAGCTGTTTCCGCAGCAAAGCACCCCCTCCCCTCTTCACCTCCCCGCCTTTCCCACCAATATTAAACCTCGTAATTTCCTGCATGCCTCTTTTCAAAGGCGACGAAGTCTTAGCTCTCCCTTGCCCAGTGCCTATGACACTACCATGTTGAGGCGCTGCTTGCAAGGTGTTATCCGCCAAAAGGACCTTCGCTCTATGGGAAATCCGCATTTCACTCACCAACTGCTTCAAAATCCGAGACTTTTTCTTAGTCCTTCGCAGTTCGTCGCGAGTTTCGCCCAGTTTGCGAGCGAAGTGGATTGCGGAGTTGTGGTTTCGGTGGATGTCATTCAAGTACAGCTTGATTTCCTTCTGTAGTCGACGGAATTGCTGGTCTTTCCTGATCCTCAGTCCATACATTGCAGTTTCAATCTTCAATTTCAGCTCTTTCACCTCCTTTTCCTGCTGCTTCCGCAGTTTCACTCGCTTTTGCTCCTGCTCCTCCAAGACTTTCCCCTCCACCCGGCTCTGTTCCTTCCCTTCCAGTGACTTCAGTTCGTTTCTGATCTGCTGAGCCTCTGTATATCGCTCATGCACTGCTACAAGTATTTCCTGAGTCTGCAAGTCGCGTAAAATAGCCCTGGGCTTGTGTCTTAAGACCTCAATGTCGCGGCTGAGCTGCTCGTTGAGGTGGTGGGTTTGGAGGGAGTGGGTGGCTTGGAGGGCGGAGAGTTTGGCCTGGGCGTCTTTGTGGAAGAGGGAGAATTTGGAGTTCCATTCGGAGTCGAAACGCTGTAGTTTCGCTTCACCGCTTTCCTTATATGCCTCCAACTCCTTCACATGTTCCCGCCTCCTCAGCATTTCCTGGTACTGCAGCACCTCCCCCTCCACCAGCCTCACTCCCTGCATCATTTCCTTGTACGCAGTGTACTCGTGACAAGCGCACAGCTCTTCCGCACACAGCTGCATTCGCTCTTTGATGAGGGAGAAAATCGCCACTTGTTCGTCTGCACTAAGGAAGCCGTCTTCATCTTCATCCAGCAGGGCTTGGAGTTCTTCTGCGGACCGGACGATGAGGAGTTCTTGGAAAAGGGACTTTTGGCTTTCGTAGAGGACGGAAATTGCAACATCGTTTAAGACGCCTTCCTTCTTATAGTCCGCCAGCTGCAGCGCCGCCCAGATTTCCCTACACTTCAAATGCGCATTACTCAAAACACTCACTTCACTCATCACCTTCGCTCTCCTGCCCGCAGGCACCGCAGTGGAGAACAGAGAAACTGCACTTGCCAGTCGTTTGATAGTCCCAGGCGTGCCTATTGGCCGCATAGCAGCCTATGTATAATGCGCAGAGATGGATGCAAGTTTGCACTCCGGACAAATCACACACTGCGGTCAAGTCCGTGTGTTGTGTCTCGCCGCAGGTCTGGATTTGGGAACTGTGGCTATCACTCTCGAGATCTGTTCCAATACTCGTATCGGTGCATATCAGAGGAAAGCGGACTGAGGGATGCGGGCAGGGAAGAGGTGTGGGGGAAAGGGGTAGAGATAGCCTGGACACAGGGCAGCTGGAAAATGCGCTGGCAGGCTTGTGCAATGGGAACTGCAGCCTGGAAGGCTCGCATATACCACAGACACAAGTACTCCAGAAATCAAGGCAAGTCCGCATGCAAAGCCAACCTACTCCTCGACATCTCCGAATCCCTCATCTGCTACTAGCCACTAACACCTGCAGACTGCTATCTAGGCTTAGCTAACTTTGCGGCTCACGCGAGGTGAGCACGACCAGCACCATACTTCCAATGAGCAAGTACTTGAGAATCGGGTAGTCACTGAGCCAAATCGTGATAATGCCCACATACGGCATGTACATGCGAGCTCGGCCCATCAGGTCCTTGCGCTCCACCCACAGTTGGCCTTTGCTGTAGAGGGCACGGTCGTTCACGTTGTTGTTGTCGCCTTTTGTGAGGTAGAGTGGGTCTTGGTCTGGGGTTTCGTGGATGCTCACGATTCGGTGCACGATTGGGATTTCTTTGCTGCTGAGTTTGTAGACAATTACGTCCCCTACTTCCAGTGGGTAGTCTTCCCGCAACTCCAGCAGCAGTATATCGCCCCGGTAGTAGCAAGGCTCCATCGACCCACTGAGCACCACAACCACCGGACTTTCGCTCATGGTGGCCAGCATCAGTCCCTTCCAGGTCATTAGCGCTGTGGAGACAATCAGGAAAAGGTTGACTGCCTGGTGGGCGAAGCGCCGCTTGTTCATGATGCGGAACTCGTGCAGCGTTTCCTGTACCAAATGCATATTACCTATGGCTACGTGCACTCCTCACACTGCTCCTCTATCCTCAGAATGCACGTATCAGTCCTTTACACCCACCAATCTTGTATCTGTCAGTGTGACTTTACATATCAAATGTAGCGACTTTTCGCAAATCAGTGGCGATTTGTCGTGCATAAGGAGGAGGAATTGCAGAGACATAAGCCTGAGACTGCGGACAGACAGGGAAGCGCCCATATATAAGTGAAAATGTCGGATAGAGAGGAAGGAGATGAAGAGGAGTTGGAGGTGTCTGGCGAAGAAGAAGGAGAAGAGGAAGAGGGAGAGGAGGAAGAGGGAGAGGAGGAAGGGGAAGAAGAGGAGGGTGAGGAAGAAGAAGGCGAGGAGGGAGAAGAGGGTGAAGAAGAGGAAGGTGAGGAGGGCGAAGAGGAGGAAGGGGAAGAGGAAGAAGGCGACTATGAGGAAGACGGAGAAGTGGAGGAGCAGCCACTGCCCGCTTCAGACTTCCCCACCTTTTCCTCCCCTCTGGACCTGATCCGCTCGATTTCCTACGACCTGGACGACCTTTCCCTCTTCATTGACAAGATAGCGGCCAAGTCCGCCCCCTACCTGCCGCCTGTCTCTATCTACGACCATGACTCTGTGAGGGAAGAAGAGCCTGAAATCCCCAGTGGCGCTGCTACTCTGTCCCTGCCTCGGCCTTCCAAAGAAACCCTCAGTGACAGAGTTCAAATTGAGGACTTGTACCGACACCGAGGGACGGAAGAGCCGATTTCCCTGGTCAAGTCCAGCAAGCCGCGAGTTCCGGGGTTCAAAAGTGTGGCGCCGCCATACTATTAAGTCCTTAGGCTCACAGTTCTGACTCAAGTGGAACTACTGTGTTCCACACCTACTACAATTCTCTCTTATTTACGGTTTATCTTCCGAGGAAATCGGTTGTGAGGCGATCAGGCTGTCCTGAGGGGAGCTAGGCTGCATAGGCAAAGTCTGAGAGAGTGGAGCAGCCTCTAGTTCCGAAGTCCGTCTACGGCGCATTGCAGTAGCCACGGTTTCGTTCGCTACCTCCACCTCCCGCAAGTCCCACCACTCATCGTCGTTGTACAGACTGTGCGGCAGCTTGACCAGCTTGCACAGAGCGCTCACGAGCAGGCCGCCAAAAACAGCCACACCTACACTCACGCCCATGCCTGCGAGCTGAATTAGGGCTTGCTTGCGTTGTGAGCGGCCGAACACTTCTTCGAACAGTGGGTCGTCCATATTGCCCAGTACGATTGCGGAGATGAAGCCGCCGATTAGGCCGGGGATGCCGTGGAGGTTGTTGGTGCCGCAGGTGTCGAATAGCTTGGCTTTCTCCTCCAGAAAGGGGGTTAGTTTGTTGTAGCAAATGGTGGTCAGAATGCCGGTGAGCATTCCCACGAGGAGTGCTTCGTAGGGATGCAAAATCCAGTCCGCACTGCTGCCTATTGAAACGCCGCCTGCCAGAGTTGCATTGAGGACATCCCCAATCGAGAACTTCGTACCGTGGAAAAGAGCCGAAGTCAGGTAAGTAGCCATCGTGCTGCCACACAAAGCCAGCACAGTATTCACCACCGCCCTGGTTCGTCCGGAATACACCGCAACGACAGCGTTGAAAGAAGGCCAGTACACCCACAGGAGCAGAGTCCCGATCCAGCAAAACAGGTTGGAGTGGCTCGAAACCTCAGTCTTGCATTTCTTCCCACTGTGCTCGATTATCCAAGTAGTGGTCAGGCCGAAGTAGGTGCCATAGGTGTGGGTAGTAATGGAGCCGCCCGCATCTACTCCTTCGAAGAACACGTAGAAGACGTATGCTTGCAGTGCGTACAGGAAGGTTTGACAGAGCGCCATCGTCATGTGTTGGAGGGGACTCATTTTGCCCAGGACTGCTCCGAAGCCAATTAGCACACTGGAAGTACAGAAGTTCGCTGCTACCAGCGTCTTGACACTCACCTCAATAAGGCGCCACTCCCTACTAACTACACAGGTCCAAAATCCAATGCTAAGGACATAGACCTGCATAGCCAATGCACAGATGAGTAAGTTCAGGCCAATGGACGTCCACGCGTGAGACCGAAGTGAAGTCATAATAAAGCCGACGCCCAGGAGCAGCATCACTTTAGTGTCTTGATAATACGGGTACAGCGCACTTCCTTCTTTGTCTGTGGGTGTGGAGGCTAAAGCCAGGGAGCCAGCAGGGCCGAAGGACATGAAAAGGCAAAAAAGGACTACTAAAGCTGCCTGGATCGAGGAGAAAACCAGCTCGAAGCGGTGTTTCACGAGAAAGTGCATGAAAGACTGGGACTGTTCTTTCATCTTTATAAGAGATAGAAGCTGTTAAAGCCATTAACTTCTTGGAAAAGTCAGTCTATGAGTTCAAACTCTCGTCCTTCCAAAGAAACTCGACCGAGTTCAAATTGAGGACTTAGGACTTAGTATCGACATTTGTGGACCAATTCCCAGCTCAAATCCAAGCTTTTTCGTATAAAAACATGTCGCAGCCATCCTATCCATTCCTTCGACTCTCACCAAAAGGTGCAAGCCATACTAATCAAATCTCCGATTTACTGCTTATTGCCGTCAGAACCTGCAGATCCGTTGGGCTGCAGGGCCTTGGAACTGGTCTGCAGGAAGTCAGGCTGAGTATGCAAAGCAGCGAGTGTGGCAGCATCTAGTTCCAAGGTCTTTCTCCTGCGAATCGTAGTAACGACGACTTCGTCCTCGACCTCCACTTCCCGCAAGTCCCACCACTCGTCGTCGTTGTACAGACTGTGCGGCAGCTTGCACAGCTTCAACTTGGAAAGAGAGCTGACCAGCAGGCCGCCGAACACAGCGATGCCGAGAGTCACTCCGATGCCTGCGAGCTGCATGAGGGCTTGCTTGCGCTGTGAGCGGCCGAAGACTTCTTCAAACAGTGGGTCTTCCATAGTGCCCAGAACGATGACGGAGGTGAAGCCGCCGATTAGGCCGGGGATGCCGTGGAGGTTGTTAATACCGCAAGTGTCGAACAGCTTGCCTTTCTTCTGCAGAAACGGCATTAGTCGGTTGTAGCCGACAGTGGAAACCGTGCCAGCGGCCAGTCCCACAAGCAGTCCTCCGTAGGGATGCAGGATCAGGTCCGCACTACTGCCCATTGCCACTCCGCCCGCCAGAGTGGCATTGAGGACGTCCTCAATACAGAACTTCGTACCGTGGAAAAGAGCAGAGGTCAGGTAAGTAGCCATTGTGCTGCCACACAAAGCCAGCACAGTATTCACCACCGCCCTGGTTTGGCCGGAATTCATCGCAATTGCAGCGTTGAAAGAAGGCCAGTACACCCATAGGAACAGAGTCCCGATCCAGGAAAACAGGTTGGAGTGGCTCAGAGCTTCAGTCTTGCATTTCTTCGCACTGTGCACCATCACCCAAGTAGTGGTCAGACCGAAGTAGGCGCCAAAGGTGTGGATAAGGATAGAGCCGCCTGCATCTATGCCTTCGAAGATCTCGAAGAAGATGACTTCGTTGAGAGCGTACAGGAAGGCTTGACACAGCGCCATGGCCATGAGTTGGAAGGGACTCATCTTGCCCAGCACTCCACCGAAGGCAATCAGCACACTCGCCACGCAGAAATTTGCCAATACTAGCGTCTCAACCGTGACGTCAATAGCATGCCACTCCCTATGAACGACACAGGTCCAAAAGCCACTACTCAGGATATAGACCTGAATAACCAACACACTAATAAGGAAGTTGAGTCCGATGGAAGTCCACGCGTGCGACCTGAGGAAAGTCATGAGGAAGCCAAAGCCCAGAAACATCATTACGTTGATGTCCTGATAATACGGATAGAGCGCAGTGCCCTCTTCATCTGTGGGTGTGGAGGCTAAAGCCAGGATTTCCGCTGGGCCGTAGGACGTGAAAAGGCCGAAAAGGACCACTAGAACTGCTTGGACTGCGAAGAAAATCAGCTCGAAGCGGTGTTTTACGATGAAATGCAAGGGAGACTGAGAATCACCTTTCATTTTTATAACAGCCGCAGGTTACCTGGACTCAGGTGACTGCTGAAAAGGTACTCTCTGAGTCTCAAACTCTCGTCCCGAAGCCTTCAAGGCAGCATGAAGGTAACTCTATTCTCTTTTCACACAATCTGCCTCATTTCACCTATTTGCAACAAAACTAGTCTCAAACGGCCAGAAATAGTGCCTTTGTACCTATTTCGTCTTGCAGCTGGGACTGCATAGTAACTTCTTACAGAAAGTCGAAAAACCAGCCTCCCTAGAGTCACTGAGGCAGTATTCCCGTCTTGCAAAATAAAACTCACCAATATGCCAATCATTTTCCCTTCTCAGCTACTCGCTTCAGCCAAAGCCTCAGTCTTCCCTGCGCTCCGTCTGAAAGTAGTGCAAAGACCGACTACTCGCATATGTGGTATCTGCACATTAGTAGGAAAGGACTGAAAACGGTCCACTGCAGCCCACAGACCTAGGATTAGTGAGGCTTCTTAACTAGGATGTTGTAGAGGTCGTCCGAAGTGACGAGTCCGTCGCCGTCACTATCCGCCCGCTCTATCATCTTCAGCAGCTCCTCATCCGTCATCTGCTCGCCTATTTCCAGCGCCACTTCCCGCAGGTTCCTCAGTCCGATTTTCCCTGTCTTCTTTTCGTCGAAGAGACGGAAGACCTTGTCGACGTCTGCGCGCGTTTCCTTCTTGGCCACCTTTGCGGTGAGCATGTTCAGGAACTCTTCGAAGTCGATGCTGCCGGAGCCGTCGGCGTCCAGGTCGTTCACCATCTGGGAAACCTGGGCGTTCTTGGAGTCGAGGCCTAGGTTGGCCATGGCTGACTTCAACTCGCTGATGTCAATGCTTCCTGACTTGTCGTCGTCGAAGATATCGAAGGCTTCCTTGATTTCCAGAATTTCGTCCTCGGAGAGGCCAGGTCTCGCATACCTCGCAGGGTTGAAGATCGCAGCCATTCAATATTACTAGGCCATTAGCCGTTTGCCGGGTCTAAGGGACGTCCGCTGCAAGCGAATGGACTGAGCAGAGCACTGTAGAGAAATGGGAATAGATGGAAATATGAGCGCTAGACTGTACTTGTCAGTGCTGCTGGCCAGCTTTGTTGCGGGTCAGGTTGGACCGCTAATTGAGACTCACGAACTCAGCTTAAAGCTCACAAGTGGAGCGGCTTTCACTGTCCTCGAAGTCATCAACCTCGGCGAAACCCGCGACCCAGCCCTTGACCCCCGAATCCCCCAAGCCAAGTACCTGTCCCTGAAGTCACTCACAAACCCAACGGCCGGCACCTTTGTGAAGACCCCGACTCTCGCAGTCTTCAAGGATGTCATGAAGAAGCTGGGCGTGCAGAAAAGTGCACAACTGGTGGTGGTGTACGACAGCAAAGGGATGAAGGCGGCAGCGATGGTGTGGTGGCTGCTACGAGCCTTCGGGCACCCTAACGTACAGGTGCTGAACGGCGGACTGCCGAAGTGGATACGTGAAGGGTTCATGGTGTCTCAAGGGACAATCCCAAGTCTATTAGACCCTGTCCGTGAGAATGACCTGCTGTACCAATATGTGCTGAACGCAGGGCGGTTTTGGAGCAGTGCAGACCTGAAGGCGTACGAAGCCCAGCAGTGGGTCACAGCGCAGGTCATTGATGTGCGTCCTCGCAGTGAGTTCGACCAACGCAACGTGCGCGGCTCTATCAACCTGCCCTCTGACATCATATGTCGGGCAGACGGCTCTTTGCGTTCAGCCATCGAACTAAGAGCGATATTCGAAGGATATCGAGTGGTGCTGGCGCCTAACATCCAGACTGCAGCAGTAAGTTTGAACGGAGTGGAAGCTGCTGAGGCTTTGCTGGCGCTTGCGGCTGTGGACAAGGTCAACTCTGTGCTGGTCAATGGCGGCTGGCAGGCCTTCGCAGCGGAGCAGCCAGTCACGCCTGTGGTCCTCAGGCAGGGAAGTCTGTGTGAAGACACGTGTGCGGAGACTTGCACGGAGGAGGACTGTGCCACTAGTTGTGTGAGGCAGTGTCTGTCTGAGCCCTGTCTGCCCACCTGCACGTCACTGTGTGGCTCTGCATCCGCCTGTCTGGACCACTGCATCCACAGCTTTTGTGTCTCAGCTCCTTCCGCTTTACCCTACCTCGCCCTCCCTTTCCTGCTTCTCGTCCTCCTCTGTCTCCTCAAACGTCCAGCGCCTCACCCCAAACTCTCTCACTCCCCTTAGACCTAAGCATCTCCATAGCTCTTCCTCGGACCTCCACCCCCTCTTCGCCTCAAAATGCACAAATCAGTCCTGCAATTCAGCAAAATCAGCCCAGTTTAGCACTAAAATCCCACTTATTTACTTCAAATTCCGTAACAGACTCTAGAGGCGCTATCAGTTACTGACTTTCTATGAGTTTGTCGAAGATAGTTTCGAGGACTTCGGCGAGGTACTCTTTAGCGGCCTCGGAAACTGCGGATTCCGCACTCTTCGCACTCACTTGGCTGGTGGGACGAGAGGCTGAGGACAGTTCTCGTCTAGAGGACGCTACGTCCCCACCAGCGCTGGCCTGCTGCGTGCCCTTGGACCTATGGCTCGTAAGCACCTTGTCCCCCTTGACTCGCGGGTAGTCAGAGGGTTTGGGCGCGCGGGGCTGTGGGTCGTTCCAATTGAGGGGTCTGCCTTCGGAAATGGACTTGAAGTACTCGGCTGCGAAGAGGAGTATATCGCCAGGCTGTTCTCTCAGTATTTCCCTGGAAAAGTCGTGTAAAATCTCAGGGAATGACTTGGGCACAGGGAACTTCTGCAGGTACTTGCTCGCCATCTCTATTATTACCCCTATTCCCCTCAGTTCGCTGCCGGCGCACAGACTTGTCCCAGCGAGCAGTGAGAAGAGAAGGGAATAACGGCTGAGAGACGATTTGAATGGAAATATAGGCCTAGAAACAGAGACTTTTCCCTATTAGTTGAAAAATCAAAGGCGGAAACCACTAAAAAGTGGCAAAATTGCTTAAATTCGCAGTAAATTGCCCTAACACCCAGTTTCCTTATCTCCACTACTCTATACTGAAGCAATAGACATTCCCATCCTCCCTGACCAGCTCCACCGCATCCTCCACCCACGTCATCCTGACCATACTCAGCAGTTCCCCTGTGGTCTTCACATGCGCTATCACCTTTTCCAGACAAACCGTCGTGTACAGCCAGACCTGCAGACTGCCCAGGCCCAAGTAGGACATTTCCAGCTTCCAAGCGTGAATTGCCAAGTCAGTAATGCAGTAGGAAGCGAGGTAGGTGCCTGAGAGGGTGAAGGCGAGGGCGTTTACGTGGCCGTGGTGTGTGGACAGGGTCTTCCAGAGAGACCCGGTTTTGAGGTCGTAGAGGGCAACGGAGCCGCTGCTAGTGCCCACTGCTAGTAACTGGCGATTTGCCTCGAAAGCTACCATGGGCAGTCGCTTCACCAGCAGTTCCAGTACGTCCGTAGCTCTGCCCAGGCAGATCTTCCGCAGTAGGATGTCCTTCGGGTCCAAACTGCGCAAGATGACATCCACTACATTGGGCAGTGCCTGCAGCAAATGAGGGGAGTGTGAGTCTATGAGTTGCTCCAGTATAGTCAGCACGCTGTCCGGGTAGTCCCGGTCAGTAGCCAGCAGTGCCACTTCATGCTTCAATATATCTGTGAAGGTAGGCACATCCGCCTTCCCTAGCGACAGCAAAGCCCGCTTCGCCCACTTGCGAATGGCCAAAGTGCCCGTATGATGCAGGTGAAGCAGAATGATGGCCGCTTCTTGAAAAGTCTGCGGAGTGATGATAGGCCTCCAGCGCTTGATTCCGTCATGCAGGAGCAGGGCTGCAGTGGTGATGTAGCCGGAGTTGTGGCTGCGGAGGAGGTCACAGAGGGCTGCGACCAGGGCAGCGGCGGAGGAGTGGGAGGCGCCGCTTAGGTGCAGGGCGCAGAGGGAAAGGAGGCTCAAAGCCTCTGGCAGAGCCATGTGCTTCGCAGGCTTGGAAGGTTTCCAGTGAGTTATCGAAGAGGGCGAAAAGGGCTCTGAGGGAGACCCTTCCTCCTCCCCGCTTTCCTCCTCATAGCACGGCATCGCCGACTCATAGATCATCGTCCACTCCTCCATCATCGCCCTCTTTTCCTCCTCACTGTAGAGCTGCAAGCTACTGCGCAGCAGTTCATACGCTATGTCATTCCCTCCCAGCGTCTCATAGGCCAGCAACAAAGGCGAAGGACACTTAAACCGACTTAGTCGCTTCGCCAGTCGCTTTACATGCGTCTCCACACTCCTGCGGAAAGGCCCTTTGAGGCCAGTTTTGAAGTGCACGCAGGAACTGAGCACAGAGAGGAGAGATGTGGAGAGCAGTCCACTGATGTAGCTGGAGACTTCCCAGCGAGAGCCACTGCCCGGCAGACGGAAACTGAGTGCGTTTTCCAGGCCGAAGGTGCCGATGTAGGTGGAGATGGAGGGCTCTGCCACTTTGAAGGCGTGCTGCAGGTCTCGCTGGAAGCGGATGTCGGCGTCCTCAGTTGGCAGCACCCAGCTGTTCAGCAGCGATATGATGAACTCCGCTTGCTCCGGGAACTCCGTCATTTCCGCGAAAGAGTCAGTAATGGCCGCTATATTGAGACAAAGCACAGGGAACTGCCCTCCCGCCAGTACTGGGTACTCCACCCAGGCCAGTGCATGGCTCTGATGTCCAGCCAGGCCTTTCAGGTTCCTTTCCAGTAACTGGTGCTGGACGCTCCTGTCTTCCTCGTCCTCTGACCTGGGGTCTGCTACTTGAAGTCTGCGGAAGGCGTGGTAGGGCACGGCGTAGGCAGGGATGATCCTTTCCAGCTGCAATGTGGTCATATTGTACAGGTAGCAGTCTCCGTCTCCACAGATAAGGAAGAGGTAGTCGAGCAACAGGTGGATCAGGGCTTCTTTCACGCCTCCGCGAAGGCCGTAGAAGGCGCATAGGACCTCTCGAGCGTCTAAAGAAAGCAGAATGACGCTGTCGTTTTCGAGTTCCCCTATGAGCAGTCTTTGCCACTCTTCCAGCTTGTCCCTCCAGAACTGCTCTGGAACTCCCTCGAGGACTTCCTTGATGTAGTGGGGCTGCTTCAGGGACAGTACTCGTCCGTAAGGGATTTTGAAGGTTTTGAGCGGTAGATGCTGGCTTGCGTCGATTTTCTGCCCCGCATCAGAGCTAAAGGAACTGCAACTGTGGGACACTGAGGGCAGATCCTCACTTTCCTCCAGCTCCCCCTTCAAATCAGCCAGAGACAGAGACCAGATCTGCACCACTCCCCCAAACGAGCAACTAATCAGTATGTTGTGACAGTAGAAGAGGCAGGAAATCGGGTCTGTAGTGCCAGCGTCCAAGCACTGAATTGCATGTGCAGCTGCAAGCGGCACTACAAAGACTCTGCCGCGGGACGTCCCCACCACATACAAAGGCCAGGCGTGCGCCATCACCAAGTGAGAGTCAGTGACCGTCTCTCCGTAGTCCAATAGAAACTGCAGTTGGGAGTCTGCAAGGAAACGAGCAGGGCAGGTCTGCAGCGACAGACAGGAAAGAGTGAAGTTGCTGAGTTGGAGAGGACAGGGGAGAGGGTGGGTGAAGAGGTAGGTGGAGTGGGACAGGTACAGGGCGGTATCGGTGTAGGCCAGGTGGATTTCCTTTAGGTCTATGTCGATTGTGCGTTCGTCTGCTTTGTCGAGTGCCTTTTTGCCTTTCCTGCGGCCTGCTTCTCGCTCGAGCAGTTCTCCGATCTCCACATCGCCGATGTTTTCCTTTGCCGATAGAGTGAAGATTGTACCTATTTGGGCTCGGCTGGGCTTGCTTTTCCCGATTTCCAACTTTCGGAGTATATCCTCTCTTGCGAACTCGAGCAGTCGGCCACCGTCCAGCAGGACTAGGAGGGAAACAGGGGTGAAAAGCAGAGAAAGCACTGCCTTCGGCATAGTCATATAGGCCTCAGACCTGCTCTCCGAGGAGTACCAGTGTTCGTGTATGAAGCTGATGAGAGTGTCGTAGGAGACCGCCAGTAGGTCTCCTTGGGGCGTTATTGCGACTTTCCTGGGAGTTTCTGTGGTCCGCATGGTCAGTTTGAGGGCGGGGTGAGAGTCTATGGGTCTGGGGGTTAGCGGGTTTATCAGATACATTGAGACGTCACCAAACTCCCACAGCACTATCACCGAATTCGCACAAAGCGCCAAAAGGCGACTCGAACGAGCCAAGCTTTGCGACGCAACACACAGCAGAGTCGCAGGCAATCGAAACGTCGAAAGCTTGGAAAGACTCCACCCATCAATGATGTGAACCACCGAGTCTTCCCCGCCCACCGCCAGGAACCTTCTCTGTATTTCCACCATGTGCACAGGTCTGCACAGGGGGACTAGCAGGTCAGGTTCGCTGACTAAGGCGCACCTCCCGTCTTCCCAGTCCCAAATCCGGATTCGCCGGTCGTCGTGAAGGGAAGCCACCCAGAGGGAAACGCCCAGGGCTGCAGGGAAGGGAGGCCGCAGGAACACTAGTTTCCGGCACTCTAGGCCCAAACTCGGACTCGCGATTATCACTGGAGTGCACTTGCCTTCCTCTGCCCTCCATAGCACTATGTCGCCAGTGGCAGCTCCCGTGGCAACTTGCTCCCCGCAGACCGCCAAAGCAGTGACCAAGTGTCGTATATCTGCCTTGCCCTTATTCCAGAAAATCATAGGCAGACATAGTGCACTCCGCCGCTCCATTACATCCAGCTCTTTGACTGCCATTTCCCTTGCTATGTGTGGGAACTGCGAGTGGAATTAGCATTGATATTTAGCTACTTTAGGGGATAACTGTCTCGAGGACGGACTTGGTGTCTATGTATGTGAGGAAAGAGCAAGTCCAATAGACTTTCCGTCCGTAGTGAATAGGCAGCCTGCACTCAGGCCGCTTTCCTTGCTAGTCAGCATTCCACCAGCCACAAAAGCCACCGAATTGTTCGACCAAGCAACTTGATATACAATAGGCGGAAAGCCTCCACCTTGCGAGAATTATGCTGCGCACATAGGTATATTTCCTCCTCAAACAGACACGGATTAAACGCATTTCTCAGTTTCTTCGTATCCCCAGTCCTTACCAGGCATGAGACTTGCTCAATTCCTCACAAATCACAGTGATTCCTCTAAAGACATACGCTTCTCCTGGACTGCGAGTAGGCCTGGTAGTTTCTTTATATTGGTAGTGTCAATGTGAATAGATAGGCTTTAAACCCGCGGACTGGAGTTGCGAGGGAGACAGTAGAGGGAGGAAAGGGACAGTGGGTCTTGGGAACTGTCCTGTAGAGGCGTTCAGAAGCAGTAAATGGTTGTTGTGGAGACGATAAAGCGGCTTGGCAGGCCTCTTTGCCTTGGTCATTTGATAAGGGACTAGGTCAGCGAGCAATAGTGGGCGGGACAGGTTTAACTGTATAGGAAAACACCTGCAAAGCAGCAGTTTGCGGCTCTTCGAATTCCGTCAACAGGCAGAAAACCGCTCCTACAGCACTGGCTCTTCCGCTATAGCCGCAGTTTCCTCTATTGACCGCATATTCCCCCTTCCCCGCCCTCTCCTGCCTCAACTTCACTATAGCTGCATTCACAGCCTGCCAGATGACCTCGTTCACTTTGGCAGTGATTGCCTCGATGCAGCTATCCCCGGCTTCTAAGTTGCGCAGTAGCGCTGCTTTCCCAGCCTGCATAGCTGCAGTCTAGGCACGAAGCCGGCTGGCGGTGTTGGCCATAGGCTTTTAAAGGCAGCACTTCTGGAGATTTGGAGTAGTGCAGTGGCAGACAGGCCTGGTAATGAAGGTTTCAGACCCTGAGCTGGTGGCGTAGCGTACTTTGCAGAGGGGACAGCTGGTATTCATTAGATTACTGCTAGGTGGGTCCTGTTTCATGTAATAGTGGCGTGAAAGTAGAAGAAATCAGAATGGGATTGGATGAAGTATGCGACCAAAGTGAAGAAAATAGAGCTGCTTTGGGGAATTTCCTTTAAAAATCGCTCCAAATGCATCAAATCGACTTATTTCGATTTTCTTGTGTCGAAAATCCGATATTTCAGTTGATATCAGTGGAAATAGAGGCAGACTAGGCTAACTTAGATACTAAACGCCTATCTTCCACAGAATACTGCTTCACAACCCCATTATCGCAGTGATACATCTCCCCCGCCAACAGTGTACGGCGTAAAGTAGCAATTTTCATGCTGAATCACTGTCGCTTGTGCTGTTTTCCCTATCGGCACTACCGTCAAGTAGTGAAAAGATACAATAAGCAGTGTATCTCTCAGGACACAGACAAGGAAATTCCCAGGCAGCACTAGGGGTAGTAAGTGCATTAGCAGACCGTCGTAGGCCTTGATGGAGAGGTAATAGGCGCTTTGTCACACTACAGGAGTGAATAAGGAGCGAGGTTTGTGCATATCGGGACTGTCTGTCCTGTGCAGGTATCAAAAAGGTGCAATTGCTCACCTTTGACAGCTCCAGGAGCCGAGTAGGACCAGAAAACCTGCTCTTTGCTTTTCCACAACACCACTCCCGCACAAGTGCACCAACCGCCCAACTGCACTTTATCACATAAGCAGTCCTGCATGCATCCCAAGTCTCTACTTAGTTACACTGCCGCCACAGACCACCGCTGTGTTTGCATTCAGAGATAAAGCGGATTTCGAATGAAATAAGAGAGAAGGAAGCTGATAGGACAGGGAGACAGACTAGGGTAGCGAGCTTAGCTCTATCCGAAAGTAATGCTGCTCTTGCCACCAGGAGGGTTGCCTCCATACCTACCTGTCGGGTTGCTCCGGTAGGACCCCGCAGCCGGCAAATCAGCATTCACCTTCTTCGCGAGCTCTTCCTCTTCCTTCTTTTTCTTCTCCTCTTCCTCGTGCTTCTTGCGCTCTTCTTCCTGTTCAGGAGTCAGCACAGGCTTCTTGGCTTCCTCTTGTCCCCAACCTAATGAGAACGAAGACTGCCCGCCTGGTGCGTGATGCACTCGCACAGAGGTATGATCGGTGCCGTACTTGTTCCGGTCGTCGGTCATATTGCACTACCACAGCCATTACCCTTCCACTTAGTCCCTGCGCCCGCCAAGCAGACCTCCTGGGTATCATTCAAACCTACCTAGTTCTTCGGCCCCTCACACGCACTCACTTCTCAGAACTCACCCAAGTCTCTACATGCTATATTTTCAAATACGTACATATAAGCAACTTATCACTAAGTATATAGTCAATTGCGGAACTACCTAAAGACTCTGAGTGCGGAAGCCTTGGCAGGCCAGTGGGTATTGGGAGCGAAGACACTCGGAGGCAAAGGTCGCGCAGGCGAGTTTTGCCGCCAGGTTTCCATTTTCGTGTAAAGTCGCAAAACGCGGGCTGCAGCTCTAGTATGTTGCAAGCGATCCGCAGCCTGTTTCCTACGTAGTTGCGGAGATATTTGCATAGAAAGCGACTTCGCCTTTTCCTCTCCCTTCAGGTCATCTTCCGAGTACCTGGTCACTGACTTCACCCGAGTTTTCGATTTGCTCCAAGGCGATACTCCTTTGGATTCTCGTTTGCTGTCGATTTCTAAGGTCAGTTGAACCGCTTTACATTGGGATAAGTGGCGTCTGGGATAGGCTGATTTGGGGTGGGCAGGGAGGCGTGGAGGTCGGGGCAGAAGGTAGGGCACATCCGCATCGAAAGTCGAGTTAATGGCGATATCACACTTCGAAATAGTCAGTATGCAAGGAACCTCCACAGCTGCAGTGTCCTGCTCCACCTGCCTTGCAGGCAGTACCTCTTCCCCCTGTTCAGATCCTTCACTCGACATACTCGTTTCCAGGATGTGATGCCGGGACTGCGCAGGGACAGGGAAGGACGAGACAGAGCGGACTGTGGAAGTGCGGTTGGAGGCACTGGGGCGTTTTTCAGTTATTAGCTTGCGGTGGTTGAGACTTAGAATGCGTCTTTGCTGGACGACACGGCGGAAAAGAGCTCCGAGCAGCTTTCCGCGGTCTGTTTTGCCTTCGTCGAGGGCGGTGATGTAGGGATTCGTCAAGGGCGTCTCGCACTGACCTGCCATATTCCCTGCACACATCTCCGCTTTCCCTGTAAATAACTAGACGGAGACTCAAAGAGGGAAGGAAGCGACTTGCGGATGGATACGGAACTGGGGAAAGTGAGTTCTAGGTCCGATTTCCTCTAGAAGCCAAGTGAGGGTGTGCGATTTCGAGGGAAGATGCTGCGATCCTAGTGGGAAAAGCGGCAAAATGAGTATGGAAAGTAGGGCTCCGCTGCTATCCAGTGAACTGAGACCTAGGGGAACTAGCTCACTACTGATATACCCAAGGCCTAATCAGTCCTTCCCAGTCCCTAGTAATAGCAATGGCCACCGGTCGTCCTCGTTTTCTCCTATTCTTCACTCCCACCCCCGGCGAAGGCTGCTGTTTCTGCGCCACTCTCAAGACTGCAGTGTACATCCTGGGCGCTCTGGACTGCATCGCCTCAATCGGTCTCATCGGCAATGCCCTCAACCTAGCCCTCAGCGGCGGAGGCCTTTTCCTCGATGCCGACATGAACCTATGTGCACTGCCTTTCGCTATCATGGGCATGCAAGGCATGAGTCGTTCGGATGTGGACAAGCTGCACTACTACAGCGTCTTCAAGCAAATCGATGCGATTGCGACCATTATCAACTCGGTGCTGATAATGTTCGCTTGTGGAGACTACTGCGCGCAGTACGCGAGTGCAGGAGTGGTTGGGAACCTCTTGGCGTGGTACTTTGCGTATGTGGTGTGGAGTGCGGAGGTGCAGGTGGCAGAGGGCAAAGGACTCCTGGCGCAGTATGGAAGGCAGACAGCAGCTGAAATGGGTATGGGAAAAAGAGGCCTTCCGGTCACATACGCGCCTCCGATGCCTATGCAGGGTATGAGCAACGCTCCCATCAAGCTCACAGACTCCTAAATTCCCTAGTTCTCTCCGAAGCCCTCCAGCCCCATGTTACTGTCCAGGTGCTGGACTTAAGGTCTGAATGGAGAGTTAATTAGTCTCTGGTTGGTGACTACCCAGTAGGGTCTAGGTCACTATATGTGCAAAGACAGGAGATTTACGGTTACCAAAGCAGTGGTGGCTGTCATTTAGCCCACAGTGCTCCCTCCTCTCTAGACTTTCTCATACATCCCTCTGCGTTCCCTCTAAATTTAGTTGAATACCACCTCTCCCATCTATTCCAGAAGACCCTAGGAATACGTAATATTAATAAGCATGGACCCTCGAGCTTTTACCGCGTCCGATGGTTTTGGACTGATTTCTGTGCCTCTACTAGGCAAATTCCAGTGTCCGTACTGCCTAAAGACTCTGTCGTCCAAGCAGAACTTCAAGGAGCATTCCTACATTCACACAGGGGAAAAGCCATTCAAGTGCACAGAACCTGGATGTAATGAGAGTTTCCGCCAAGGCAGTCAGCTCTCAGTGCACCGCAAAATGCATCGACAAGTCCTCAAGCTGCAGACCCGCGCCCTGTTCCAAATCCCCAAGGTAACCTCTCCTCAGCTCACCGACCTGCTAAAACAAACTCCAAAGGCTATTCACGGAACTCCTCCAATTCCGCTGAAAACAGAGGAAAACTGCCTTTTGCCCGATATTTCCTCCAAGTCGTCCAGCATGATGATGGATGTGAAGCTACCTAGTGAGCTCTTCTATATGGACTAGTCAGGTAAATTCAGTGCCATGTTTCGACTCCTTACCCGCTTTTTGCCACTTGCCAGTGCCCCATTGATGTTCGCGGACTCGAAGCAGGACAGAGTGAACTACTTGGCGCAGGCGTTCGAGGAGAGAGTGCAGAGGATGAAGAGGGACTTTGGCACGCAGATGATGTCGTTTCCCAATGTCACGTTCAAGCTGAAAGGGACGAGGTACTCTGCTTCGTTTACTATTGATGAGAGGAGAGGGACGCTGCCGGAAGTTTTGCAGTTCCTTGAAAAGCTCCCTAATACCTCTCTAAGCCGCAAAGACAAGCAGAAAGTGCAAGGTCTGGACTGCTGGCGCTTTGACTTCCACGACAGCCAGGGAGACTTTTCAGTGACTCTCGTCGGGCCCAACAATTCCCACTTTTTCCAGATAGACTACACAGGGGAACGCGACTTGGCAGTGGACCTGGACAGACTCAGCGACATCTACCAAAAGGCCAACAAGCCTCGGGAGGACCCGCACCCCAGTCAGAAGCCCCGGCCTCTTTCGCCCTCTCTCCAGCGCAGCAACAAGTCTCGGAAAGACCCGTTAGAAGCCTTGACTGAACTGGGCGCTAAGGTCTATCTCCCTGAATCCCAGCCTGATTTGGAGTGGAGTTACCTGGCCGGATACGAAGAAGCGAAGCAGGAAATCGAGGATACGATCATGCTAGCGCTCGAACACCCCGAAATATACGACAAAATCACAGAAACCACCAGGTACAAGCCTGAGTCAAATCGACCCAGAGCCGTGCTATTTGAAGGCCCTCCAGGGACCGGAAAGACCACAAGTGCGAAAATAATCGCTCAGCAGGTAAAAATACCAATGATTTATGTCCCTCTGGAAGCAGTGATTTCCAAGTGGTACGGAGAAGCAGAGAAAAACCTGGGTCAAATCTTCGACTGCTGCAAGGAAATCGGGAAGTGCATAATTTTCATAGATGAAATCGATAGTTTGGCGCAGTCGAGAGAGAGGGAAATGCACGAGGCCACTAGAAGAATGCTATCGGTGTTTCTGAGGTATTTGGACGGATTTGATACATCGGAAAGTGTGCTGGTGATTTGCGCTACGAATAGACGCACAGACTTGGACCCAGCGCTTCAGAGCCGCTTTTCCAAGGTCATTACTTTCCCTATCCCTGATGGCCCGAGTCGAGTGGCGATATTTCGTAGATACGCCCGCCACTTGACCGAGGCACAGTTAGAGACACTAGGACAAGACTCACACGGACTGGCAGGGAGAGACATCAAGAGTGTATGTGAAGACGCAGAAAGAAGATGGGCGGCTCGTATGCTCCGCGGCGAGGTCAACGACCCTCGCGTCGACTTCGAACTATACACACACGCCCTACGTTCACGCCTACAAACTCGTCCCTAGGCTTTAGGCTTATGGCAACTCGGACAATCAGTGAGGCTTTGATTGCAGTACTTGTAGCTGCAGTTGCTGCACTTCCAATGAGGAGATTGGGCTGGGGGTTGGGACTGGGGAAGGGGCGGGGTAGGAGTTAAGGCTGGTTGCTGGCATTGCCAGCAGAGTTCTTCCTCGCTTTCTTGTCCGCAGCGTGAGCAGTTCCTTGGCTTCACCTCTTCCTCCTTCACAGTCATGACAGCAGACAAGTCCTTGTAATGGCAGGTCGGACAAGTCCCACTAATCCCCACTTTGCAGTTCGGACAGTAGTTCGGCACCCACTCCAGTGGAGGCGGCGCCTGACTCAACTGAGCGGATTCCAAGCACCTGCTGCAAGCATCCCCAACAAAGTGATGTCCATTCTGGCACTTCATAGCGTACTTTCTCCCTACTAAGGTCTGCAAGTTGCTTACTGCGGCATAGTACGAATTCCAGTCCTGCGACTCACTAGGGACACTTTGCACTTGTCGAAAAGTCTCTTGGATAGCGCAAATGCACTCCACGACTTCAGTGTCGCGCATTACTGTGTAACTGCCGTCTACTCTGCAGTTCTGGTCTAAGCCGCAGGTCTCGCAGAGCAAGTGGGCGCAGGCGTATACGTTTCCTGAGGAGATGCTTGATATGGAGGCCTGGCAGCCTGTGCAGACTAAATCCATTGTAGGACTTTCTATCTGCCATTAGCCATAGATGGGACTGAGATGAACTTTCATATATCGCTTTCACAATCTCCTCCCCAATTCTGCTCTTCTCAGTGTTCCCTCGCCTACCAGCCCAGTTTCCACTAATTAGCCCTAGTCCAACTACTCCTTTAAACTTAAGAAACAGGGTTAAGCACGCACTGGGGAGCGGTCTGGACTCCTGTCCTCTTCCACCATCGACACTCCATCTTCACTTATATAGGTTCGACTCACTTCCGCTCGCATGGCTTCCTCAGTGTCCATGTAGTCCATATCTGAGTCCTTCAGCAAGGGACTATGCACCTTCTTAGTCGGCCAAAAGGCTATTAGAACAGACACATCGCCTAGAGTCGTGGAGATGAGTTTGTGCACTAGCCAGGTAAGGGAGTTGCCCACTTTATTGCGCTCCTGGGTGGGGGTTACTGGGAAAAGACCTGTGCACTTGGGGTTGGGCCTGGCGGCTTGTTCGTAGATGGAGTAGGTGAGTTCTAGGAGACTGGCGATTAGGAGGATCCATATGAGTACCCAGAGTTTCCTTTCTCGCTGTTTATTGACAGTGGCTGCAGGTCGCTTCAGCACATGTGAAGCGAAGACTCCCACCCCCACCAGCAATAGACTGATAGCAGTGTTGCCCGCACACATTCCGATCCAGTAGTTATCTGTCTAGAAAGCACTTTTGCACGAGTTCGGCTCCTCGTTGGTTGCCAAATCATAGGCAAGGTAGGAAGTAAATCCACTCAAGTAGCCCACGTTGAGTCCTGCAATAGACCAAATTATCAACTTCGCAGTTCGAGGGTTGCCTACTAGCTGAAAGGTGTGCAGGGAGAAGTAGTAAAACAGAGACGTGTAAAGCAGGAATTTCGAGTAATCATGCAAAAGATGCAGTACTGCTTCCGGCTTCTTTTGGAGCCAACTTTGGAGAGAAAGCATCAGGCTTTGCAGTGCAACCGCGTAGAATATTGCAGATTTTGCAGTTCGCCACTTGCGGATTTGCCTCAGACGTTGGCGTATTTGCCAGGTCTGAATGAGCCTTACAGCAGCAACCCAGAGACACACACTGCACGAAAACACAATCGATTCCGCAGTGCACAGCACCGGTCCTCCCTCCTTCTCACAGACGTCCATAGAGAAAGTTGTATATAAACCGATGAGTCACTCTGGAGTTGAACAGCCTAACGAGATTAGGAAGCCAGAGGAGCCTGTGAAGCCCAGCCCTACAGGCAAGTCTAACGACACGGAGAAGGACTTGAAGTGGTGCTGTGCTGTCTGCACTTTCCAGTCTGAAGGAGAAAGCTGTCAGATGTGCGGAGCGCCGAAGCCAGTTTAGTCTAACGGGACAGGGTTCTTCGAGGGTTTGCTGGGGGGTATTTGAAGGTTTTAGCGTATATAACGCTCGGAGGAATTGGGAAAAAACACCTCAGTCCATCTAAGATCTGCACAGACGACATGCAACAGCCCTACCTGCCCTGCAGACTAAGGAAATACACGACAAATACTAGGACTGCGGTAGTCTCGGCCTCGGAAAGCTCTGTTGCAACACCGGACTCCTTCTGCCCCTTAGCACACTCCGACCCACTCTAGGGCGGTTTTCCCTTTCCGGCTTCAGCGATTTCCTGTGATATGCGTCTTGTGGCAGGGAAAAGCGGACAGACGGGCGAGCCGGAGTCCTGCCAGAGCGCTGCTGGGAGACTAAGGGCGGGAGCACTGGTCTGTCGGGCACTGACAGCCGCTTGTGGTGAAGGGGCTCCTGCCTCTTTGGCACGCTGCGGGAAGTCCCTGTGTCGTTGGTGAAGCGAGTGTTGAAGGAGATGGTGAGCTGCGGGCTTTCTGCAAGGGAGCCGGGACGGAAGAGAGGCGTAGCTGCCTCGGAACTGAGCAGTGAGGAGTAGTTTGAAAGGTTTTTTAGCATCGGTCTGGAAGGCGGGTTCTGTCTCCTCGCAATAATCCGCTTCCTGCGTATCGACAGCGGCGAGGGGAAATGCTCCTCAAAGGTCCTAGCGCCCACCTCAGGCAGCAGCTTCAGCGAAAGAAGCGGCAGTAGTCTTCGCCAAAGCGCCCCAAAGACAGGGCTAGATAGCCGCGGCGAAGGGTGCACTGGAGCTTTCAACTGACTGCACGGGTCCAAAACTCTCTCAAAAGTCGACCATTTCAGCCAGTCTTCAACCGTGCATTGGTCATCCCCAATCTTCTCCAAGGCCAATTTGCCAGTATCTGTAGCCTTTCCGTGGCTTTTGAAGACTACGATTCTCTGACTACCTGGAGGCCGGACTAGGGGAGAGTCGAGGTCAGCGCCCTGCAGCCAGGCTTGGACGGCGGCTGAGGCTGAGTTTTGACTGTCCTGTTCACCTGATAAGGCTGAGCGCTCCATAGTGCCAATTGAGGAGGGGCTGGATATAGCCTGTCGAGGGAGTATGTGGGAGGACTAGTCTAGTGTCTGCATGAAAGCGGGTTAGTGGGTTTAGTCGGGAAACTCTTGCTGTTATTTCGCGTTTTCAGACGTTTTCTCAGGGGAATTCTCGCTTAGCCTGGATTTGGTTCGTAAAGGCGACTCACACTACGACTAATCAGAACACACTAGGCATTTATATGCCAGTTTGATAAAATCTGCCTAAATCGAAGGTCAGAGCCTTTCATTTGAACAATTATTCGAATTTCTTCCCACATAATTGCATAATCCTCGCCTAGAGTCACTTCCCTGTGTGATACCGCCAGGCCACTGGACCATGTCTACCATGGGAATGCTGAGGAAGTATGAAAGAAATCATTACCCTGCACCTGGGGCAGTGCGGCGCCCGCGTGGGCACTGAGTTTTGGCAAGGTCTGCTTGCGGACCACAGTGTGAGTCCTGAAGGATTGACAGAGACACAAGTTCCAGCCTCGGCGCTGTTTCGAGAAGTCGCAGAGATGAGAGTTCAGCCGAGAGCACTGTTCATAGACCTGGACCCTTGCAGCCTAGACGAAGTAGCGGCCCAGTCCATCGGAGCGCTGTTCCCCTCTGATCACCTGCTGAGCGGCCAAGGCAGTGCCGGGAATCTCTACCCAAAGGGCAGATCCGAGGGGTCGGAGTTGCTACAATTGGTCACAGAAGCCACTCGCAAAGAGCTAGAAAGCTGCGACGCCTTGGACGGGTACTTACTGACAATGGGATTAGCCGGGGGCACGGGATCCGGCTTCGGCAATTTACTGCTAGAGAAGCTAAAGGAAATGGACGAAAAGGCGATGATAGTGACACTGCCAGTGCTGGATTCCTACCGAATGGCAAAGTCCACAGTGGGACTTTATAACGAAGTCCTGGCACTCGAAGGCCATTTGGACTATAGTGACTTGGACCTAGTGGTAGACAACCCGTCCCTATTTGACATTGAGCAAAGACGCCCACGGAAAGACTTCGGCTTCGGCGCAGCGAACAAAATCCTGGCTCAGTTCCTCAATAACACTTCCAGTGCTTTCCGCTTTCCTGCGCAGACCAATCAGAATTTACGCAAACTGGGCATTAACCTGGTGCCCTATCAACGATTGCACTTTTGTATGCCCAGCTTGTCGCCACTTTTTCACTCCCCGCTCGATACGCTGTCGGTGCCTTATGTGTTTGAAGGACTGAACAGTCATCTGCATTGTCTGTGCTCGGCTCAGTTGGATGTGCATTACACTGTTGCGTATGCATTTCGCGGGGAAGCCTCTATCTCCGAAATCCACCAAACCGTCCAAAAGTACTACGACGAAAACAGCGAATGCTTCGTACAATGGATCCCCCAGTCCCTCACAGTGACTGCCTGTCCCCACCCCAGTGCCTACTCCGCCTTCACAGCTTCCTGCATCCGCAACGACTCCGGCATTGTCAACATTTTCGACAAAATGCTGCAAGGCTTTCGCAGAAGTGTGGGGAAGATGGCCTGGTTTCACAGCTTTCGGACGCTGGGGATGGAGGACTCGGAGTTGTTGGATGCAGAGGCGGCGCTCAGTGACTTGATGCAGGAGTATGAGATTCAGACGGATATGGAGGATCCGCAGTTAGGGACGGAGGAGGAGTAGGTAGTATTTTAGACAGTTAAGAGAGGGAAAAGAGCTAATACACCCTGTTAAGGCATTTACTTGCACCGATTTCCACATACATGCATTTCCCCAATTATACTATATCACCGATTCCCTGCAGCACTACATTCTCTGCAGATACCAACAGCAAATCTGCCTATTCGTCCCTATTGCATATATGAAGGTTTTACTCATCAACGGCTTCTCCCCGACTCCTGTAGGCCTGCGCGCCTTCCACCGCTTCGAAACCGCAGTGCGAGAAGTACCCTCCACCCAGGCTTTCCAACACCAGAAGTTCTTCCTGTCCGAAGACATCGAATTCACAACCGTCGACAGCGAGTCTTTAAGCGTATATCTATTCGAACTCAACACAGGCTTCTACAACAAAGACGCGGAGAAGCTGTTTGATCACTTGGATATGATCTTTGTGGACGGGGATGCGTCGATGCTGCCCTGGTTCGGGAGGTGTGCAAAGGTAGAGCAGTAGGCAGTTCCTGATTCTTGTCCGGATGTGCAAAAGAACGGGGAAGGTCTTGTTTGGGTGCACGTTTGTGATGCAGGTGTTGACTTATTTATGCGCTACGAACTTGTTTATCGGGAGAATTGTGAATGGGGAAGGGAAAGGAACTCCCCTGGACAGGTTCATCCACATGTCGAGGGACGTGTTACGCAGACTGGACTACGGCGAGATGTTCCTTGACAGCGCCACTGGCGACATTTACTCCTTCGACCAGGCCAAAGGAGAGTTCTACCCAATAGCAAACGCCTCAATCCACCACCACAAAACCGCTCAAGAGAACCGTATCCCCCATACAGCCCAAACCCGAGTCTCCATGCTCAAAACCATCCAATACACTCCACAGTACTTCGATGCACTTGACCAAGTCTACGTCTCCAACCGCAACGAAATGAAGTGCAGAGTGCTCAAGCAGCACATCCAGAGTTGGATCACTCACGGCCTCGGCGTAACCTCTACCCAGTTCAAGGAGTTTCTAGTCCCGAGTCCGGGCGGGTGGGATGTCCACCCTGTGAACTCCGCAGACCAGGAGAACATTTACCAAGTAATTGCTGAAAGTCACAGAGGACCGATGATAATTACGCTCAAAAATATAATCTGTACGAAGTTCCACGTAGAGCCGAAGTACCCGGAAACGCTGTTTGTGCTGGTCAACTTTGTGATGCATATGAGTGAAAAAATTTACTCGGAGAAGCAGAGAGATGATGTGCCGCTTAGTCGGGTGCGGGCCCCGGGATTTGCGAAGCAGACTATGAACATGGGAGGGTCTACGAGAGTGGCACAGTCGGGACATAAACATATACCGTTTAACACAGCGACTCACTGCGGATTCACGTTCTCAAAGCGGGCCGGCCCTGTGCTCGTCATGAACAACGCCACAACTGCCAACACCGTCAAACTCAGCCTCAGCCACGACTCCGAATCCAGCATCGACACGTCAGTTTCCTTCGTCCAAAAGAAGCCATCAGCTTTCCTCCCCAAGAAGCATACTCGTGCTTTCAGTAACCCGCAGCCCCAGTCCGTCCCTATACCTTCCCCATATGAGCCGGCTCCGCAGACTAAAGACGTGTTCTGGACGAGGAATGACATTAGGGAATTTCTGCACCCTGGGTATCCCATAGAGGGAAAACCTAGGACGGCTGGAGGGACGAGTCGCAAGATAACTGTGAAGTATGTGGCCTTCCCGGTCTCATCTGCTCGGTCCAGCATTAGTCGCAGTTCTAGCGTCCCTCAAATCTCTCATAACACTGAGAAAACAGACCGGCAGGAGCGCAAAGCTTCACTCGACCGCAAGGAAAAGTGGGTTTCCTCTCAAGACTTCAGGCGTGTTTTCGCCTCTTCCAGGCTGAAATTCGCCTCTGCACCAAGTTCAGACCCGCCCACTTACCCCCTTTTGCATCAATTCCGCGAGGAGAGGAAAAGCGCCTGGGTCGCCGGTAGCTTTAAGAAGTAGTTGTAATGGAGGAAACCGTGTTCGCCGCTGACACTGCGGCCTACCTGCAAGCCCACGCCTCTGAGCTAACCGCCGAGCGACTAAACTCCGCAGTGCAGTATTTGAGCGGAGAGAAGCAAACTGCAGCCTGCGACTCAGAGACCGAAGCACACCTTTCCTCCCTAGTCTGCACACTCTACCAGCACAGAGTGCGCACTGCAGACCTGGCCTCAGTCCTCCACGCCCACAGTCTGCCTGCAGCCCTCACCAGTGTCCTAGTGCAGCATTGGGACTCCATCACTTCCAGTCTCGACCATAGTGCAGGTCCTTTGCAAGCGAAGATCTTCATCCCTCGGCTGTGTGACGTGTCCTGGACTACTTCCTATGTGCTGAGTTCTGGAAGACTGAGACATGTGTTGGAGCCGGTGTGCGCCACTAAGCTGAAAGTTGCCAATGCGGAGGGGGAAGTGGAGGAGGTGGACTTCGAAATGTCGAAGGAGCAGCTGAGTACAGTGCTGTACAAGCTCAAGGTCGCCAATGCGCAGATTGAAAAGATGCTGGGTAGCTAGATATTTGGACTAGACAGGGAGGAATACGGATAGCTTTGGACATTAGTAGTACTTCTAGCCTATTCTGCGACTAATAAAGCTTGTGAATGTATTTATAGTGCCTTGTAGGTCGCTTTATTTCTTAGGTCTTCTCGGGAAATTGCTTATTTCGCATATATTGTCGTTTAAAACGATGGGGATTTCCTGCAGCTGCGCTCGACAGGCAGATCACTCCTGTGCCGTCATCAACAGTTCGATAGTTTCCAAGCAATCTGTTCCCCTCGATACTTCCAGCTCTTCCACCGTCAATCGCGACCTCAAGACCTACCTCGAAGAGAACCAAGCCTACATGAACGAAAAGCTCGTGCAGCTCTTTTCAGCCGCAATAGAAAAGCCTGCAGAGGCCCTGGTCTCCATTCAGCTCAAATTGTGCTCAATGAGTGAGCGGGACTGGGTGCATTTTGCGACTTTGGTCCAGTATGGGAAGGCCGCGGTTCAGTTCATGGTTCGGAAAACGAATGTTTCGAGGTTGGGATTTTGCTTGTTGTGCAGTAATTTGGAGGTTTTCACTGGATTAAAGACACTTGTATTGGAGGATGTGGGTCTGGGATACCACCAAATGTCTCTATTTGTGGACGGTTTAAAGCGCTTGGAAGGCCTCAAATCGCTCAATTTGGCTGCAAATCGCCTTACATCTGATCACATGGTGCAACTGATTCCCGCCTTTTACCATCATCGCAGCCTCACAGAGCTGAATCTCGACGAAAACCAGCTAAAGGACTCCGGCTGTGCGCTCCTCTGCAGTAATATCGATTCTCTGCCTCTGTTGACAAGGCTAAGCCTGAGGTATAATGCGATCCAGGCCCTGGGAGTGAGCTGTCTGCTGGCTATTGTAGAGACAAGATGGATTCAAGTCTGCGCGGAGGGGAATATGATTCAGCAGATAGACTTGGAGCATCTCCAACTAGCAGAGACATGTCCTAGTTGCTAGTTAGTAACAACTAAGAGTCAGATATTGCTTTACCAGCAAAGCAAGCAGAAAGCCTATATCTATCCTGCTACTATCATAAGCTTATTTGGAGGTTTGTATCGGGTAGATAAAAGTCCTCTATATATGTAAATCTTTCCCTGACCACATCCTAACCCTATGTCTTTGATTCCCCAGTTCAAAGAAACAGGCCATTCCATCATTGTTAATAGGCTTTTTGCACTACTGACACCCCTACATTTCCTACTATTTAGACATAATGCAGCTTCTAAAGGATGTCAAGGCCGCTTAGTCACATCTTTAGACTTGCCTGCGAGCATGCACTTCCGCCATTCCGAGGAACGCTTTGTGGCTGCAGACTCTGGAGGCCTCGCAGACCCTGCTTTTGAGCCATGTCACTGACTGAAATGGAGGGAATTCGGGTAATTAACAGAAGGAGAGAAAGAGTGTCTGCAACTCAGCCTAGTAGTTACTCGTGTCTCTGCCCAAGTTGGTGACTTTGACAAGGTTCACAGTCCACAGTCCGTCCTCATATATAAAGAGTCGTCGGCCTGCCTTGGACTCGTAGGCGTAGATGCGAGCCTCGCTGACCACCACTTGTCCTGTGAACTGCCCTTCAAAGTTGAGTCCCGGCTTCTGCATCACTCGGTTCTCGACCAGACTAAGCCAGAAAGCGGCTTGGTTGGGCCGGTCGTCAGGGTGGTAGCCGCCGAAGACGAGGATGCCGTTGAGGTAGGGCACACAGGCGTGTTTCTCTAGGGAGGAGGGCAGCTTCAGGTCTAAGGACAGCCAGCGACTCAGCACGAAGTCGTAACTCTCCACTGAGACTTGCGCCTTTAGCCCGAGTTGGCTCAAACCGCCCACAACATACATCCTTGTCTTCAAAACGCACCCCGCTGCTTCGATCCTCACAGCGTTCAAGTCCGCCAGCGTCTCCCAAGCCTCGCTCTCCAGTCCGTATCGCTCACATGACTTGTTCCCTTTCTGATCTGAAAAGCCAGACAGCGCATAGGCAGCCTCTGAGTCGCATAGCATAGTGTGTCCCTGTCGTCCCACCTTCATCTTCTCCTTCATAGTCAAGCGGTAGCTCACGGGACAGTACTCTATCACGTCCGCAGCCGACTGGAACAGACTCTTCATAGGCAGTAGCACCTCAGGCGCGCCTCTGCCTCCTGTGATTAGCAATTTCCCGTTATGCAGAGCGCAATACTTGGCTTCAGGCTTGATGAGGTAGTCCCAGGTGTATAGTCTTTGCGCAGTTTGGGACTGTAGGTCCAGAGCCACGATCTCAACAGCGTCTTTACTCACATAGAACAAAGTGCGCAGGTCGGAAACGGACTGGTCCAGTGGTCCGTAGCAGCAAGTCTGCCCCATTGCCTCACTCTGTAATGCTACTTAGACTTCCAGGTCGTCTGGAGGCACTGGGTCTTGGTCGTAGTACGCCTCGTTGTAGATAGTGATCATCTCTCGTTCCTCTGGAGTCAGTTCGCGCCCGCACACAGGACAATGCGTTTGCTGCTTCAAACAGGCGTAGCACACATGACAGCACTCCACGTCGAAGTACTCGAACTCAACTCCTTGCAAGATCTGGCACTTGCCGCAGGTGAAATCGCTGGGGAGAACCGGCTGCACAGCTGCCATTTCGTTTCTATATATAGTGGCCAGGCTAGGAACCGCTTAAGGACTGTATATGAATCAGTGATACTTGTCTAAGGGGAACTATTGAGACAAGTGCATTAAAGAGGGTACTTACCACTATATCTCCATAGCACTGCTATCTGCTAGGCACACTCAGAACGGTCGATTTCCTACAATCCTACTAATGGCTACACGTAGGGAGAGGCTGGATCAAGTGCTACTCTGTCGACCTGTTCTACAGACTGTGCTATTCCCTGGGTTCTTGACTGCAGCTTATTGCTCTTAGATCAGTTGTGGCCCGAACCCTGCACCTTGCTTTCGAGTGTACTATTGGCGATTTCTTTACAGTGGATTGACCTATTTCAGAGTGGGGAAGACTGGAGAATTGGCTTATAACGGACATTGGCTGCCTTTTGGAAGCTCCAGAAGTGATTTGACAGTGCTTCCTAGCTCCAACACTCAGGTCTGTGAGCCTCAGCCACTCCACTAGTGCAGAGGCCAACAAGCGATTCTCTACTCCCTACACAACCTAGAAATGCGACTTTGACTGCATTTCCTTAGAGAAACACCCACATGAAGAAATCACAACACCATTGCTTCCAAGACTGAGAACTAAAAGGCTGCTTTACCCCAATTCAGCCCTGCTTCTCCTGTCTGTCCAGGCACTAGTCCTGCTTAACAGCACTTCTTGCTCTTCTCCTGCAGACTCGACTGCAAAGTCCGAGTGGACTGCTCCGGCTTCGCAGGCCTGTCCTGCGCAAGTAGTCGCTCCAGCATGACTCGGCCGAACTCCTGAAATACTGTGTCCACATTGTACCCGGTTTTGGCGGAGGTTTCTCGGCACCCACTCAGTCCACAGGACTGCGCGAAGGCTTGCGCCTCTTCCAGGGTCACTTGCCGGTCCTCAGCGTCTACCTGGTTGCCCACCAAATACAGCACATTCCCCTGCTCCGGCACATTCTCTTGAATCTCCCGCACCCACGAAGCGCAGTTCTCGAAACTCTGAGCATTGGTGACGTCATACATCAACAGCACTCCGTCCGCCTTCCTATAGAAAGACCTGGTGATACTGCGGAAACTTTCCTGTCCGGCAGTGTCCCAAATCTGCAGCTTTACCAGACGTCCATCAATTGAAAGGGTTTTGGCGCCGAACTCGACTCCGATAGTGACGTTGTGCTGGTCTTTGAAGCGGTTTTCAGTGAAGCGGAGTAGGAAGCAGCTCTTGCCCACGCCTGTGTCGCCCACGATTAGCACACGGAAGAGGTACTCGCTGTCGTCCATTATGCTTCGCGCTATTCTTGGCTCCTGAGTTGGGCTATTTTAGGCAATTGCCCAATATATATAGCAATTTGTGGGATTTGCCTGGATCAAACAGATTTCCCTTTCTGCGAAATCAAACATTGAAGCGACTAAAGTCATATAGGGAGACAGCACTTTACTAACATAGTCGCATAATAGACCTACACGCCTTCTGCTCGCTTGGCCCAGCCTTCTAAGTCACACCCCGCCTGAAAACTCACCATTCGATGGACAGGAGACAGTACTTTGCCTGCTAGCAGGTCCATTCTCTCCTTTGTGGCCTCAGTTTTGACAGTTGGTGTGGTGATTGGTACTTTGGGGGGTCGTTTGAGGAGGCAGTGGGGCTTGGGTATTTGCGAGATGTCGGGACTGGTGGCTCGGCTGTTGGGACAAGAGGCAGTGGTTTGAGTGCGACTAATCGGCTTTCTCTCTGAGTGAGTCGCTCGCATTGCAGACACGTAGCCGCGGGTGCTGCTTTCACTCAGGAGATTCAGCCGAGTTTCCTGCTGCTTCAGAATGCGAATAGTGCCGAGACTGACCACAGGCAGGAAAGGAGCCTGCTGCAACTGCCTAGTCTCCACCTGCACTCTCAACTCCTCCCTGTGCAGCAACCTGCGGGCCTCCCAGGCCTGCAGTCCTTCAATTCTCTCCCCTACCTTCCTTGCCGACACTACTTTCCTTTCTTTCTCGTCCTTCGCCTGCTGGAGACAGCGCGAGGAGTGGCTGTTCACGTACTGATGTGTGGATTGCGTCTTCCCATGCAAGTAGGGAGTGACTGCTTGTCCTGCCATACTCTATTAGCACGTCTACACCGCAAAGCTCCCTCTCCTCTGAGTCCCCGAATTGGGCGGAAACAGTCCTTTCGATACATCACTATGCGACACTCTCCGCTCCATGGGCGTCAAGTCGTCCCTACTATTGATAAACATCAAGCCCATATTGAAACTTGGAATCCGGCAGATGTCATCCCCTGCGTCCTCATGGTCACTGTTCCCAGGCGTTTCATTCAATATGATCGACAGGCGACGAAGCTTGGGCGCAGGGTTGACTGAGACTCGACGGGAGGGGGCGATGGGCTGCTGTTCCACCTTTTCATTCAAGAACTTGGAAATTCTATATACGAGTCCTGATCGTGACCTGTAGGTGAACCTGTAGTCCTTCCTCACCCCTACCACACTCTCCAAATGGAAGCGCAAGTCCCTATTCGTCCTTTTTTCCTTGCGGATATAGTTGGGATTGGGCAGCTTGGGGTTGACCAGCACTGTATGCCCGGCTCTTGCCCGCAGCCACTTGCCTCTGAACTCCTCCTTGACTCTGTTCAGCACCATTTGATTGCACATAGTGGCAACATGTCCCAGTGCCTTGCAGAGGTAGCAATGCACTTTTAGGACAGTGTAGTCGTTTTCATTGCACCTTTCCTCAATCGCACGGATGGACTCTTTGGCATCGGGGATGCGGGAAAGGACTGGCTCGATACCGTCTCGAGACAAACTCAGCAAATTGACGAATTCCATACACCGGACTGAGGCAGTTCGCGGCTTCTTTGCGAAGAACCCGATTTCCCCGAAGAAAGCGCTTTTGCGGAGTTGGCGGAAACTGCTGGAACTGAACTTGTGGTGCACATCCACAGTCCCAGTCAGCAAGAAGTACATTTTGTTGGTCTTTTCCCCTTCGTCGAAGACACTGTCCCCAGGCGCAAACACCTCCGGCACCAGTTCCGCACATAAAGCAGCCGGAAAGTTAGGGTTGAAATTGGCGAATAGTTCGTAAGTCTTAAACACTGGTCCTCTGGTGTTCGCATATATTTCCTCCCTGAGGGGTTCCGATAGCAACTCCAAGATCTCGTCTTCCTCCATCTTGTTCCTTTCCTGGTGCTCCCAGATGTAGTCTAGATACCTTCTGACTCGGAAGCGAAGCTCTTGGGGCAGGTCTTTCTGCTTCATATAGGAGTTGAGGGAGATTACGCGGGTGCGATGGACTGCTTCTAGTTCGTTTTTCTTATTCACGACGTTGGATATATTCCCCAGTATATACGCGAAAACGCCGCAACTGACCATCATCGCACCAATCGCGCAGATCTTTTCATTGTAAGAGATAGCGAAAATGTCTCCGTAGCCAATAGTGATCATCGTAGTCACAGACCAATAGAGCGCACTCACATACGCATCAGCTACCTCCGCCCCGTCATCCACCCACACTTTCCGGTACTTCACCCAAGTATCATGCCTGTCTAAAGAGTCCATCGCGGATACAAGGTACCAAATGCAGGCGGTCCAGTGAGCTACGAAGAACCCACTAATCGTCAGACGCAGGAACACGAATAAGGACCCTATGACCTCCTGTCCGATGAAGTCTTCCAGTTGATACATGAGTTGCTTGAGTTTTGCGAGTCGCAGCAGTCTGGATATCCGGATGAATTTGAACAACTTCAGCAGTCTGAGCATTTGCGGAGTATTGTATTTCGCAGAAGCGTTTTCCGAGTAGACCGAATCGTCACCTGACAGTTTCTGAATGACAATTTCATAGGGGAAAGTTGAGAAGAAGTCGATCCAGAACCAGCCACGAAAATACTGCTTGGCAATTAGCTTGCGCCGCACCACCAATGCGCCTTTTTGATAGTAGGCAGTGTTGAAGGTGAGGAGGATGTCGAAAACGAAGAAGACGTAGATGAAGTAGTCGAAGGACAAGATAGCGCCTTGACTCGGCACATCAAAGCCAATTTGATAGGGAATCAGCACAGCCTGGTAGACAATGAGGAGGAAGCCTAGCATATCCCACGCTAGTTTCAGCTGTGTTTCCGGCACCACAATGGTTTTCCTTGCAAGCCCTGAGTCATCCTCCACTATCGCAATCATTGGGAAGAAGTCGTCTTTGGTGATATTCTTGGGCGCCCCCAGGGCTCTGGACTTGTCAGTTGTGGGATCGGCTGCAGGGCGCTGGGAAATCCCCTGCGCTAGCTGCATCAGCGACACGTTAGACCAGCGTCGATGTGCGTAGGCCATATAATGGAACTGCTTTCCCTCGATCAGCTGACGAAAAGTGCAAGTGCGCTGGACAATATTCCACAAGTGGCTGAAAGCGGCTTCCGCACGGAAGCGCTGATATTTGTGTTGGAACTAGCGGTCAAAGTGCGAGTGAGTCAGCCAATTGTGAGCACTGCGCAGCTCTTGGTGCACCGAGTACTCCCTATCCAGTTCACTCACTCCAACTCTTTCCGCAGTGTCGACAGACTGCGCGTAGCCGCAGCCTGCCTGTTCCTCTCCTGCAAGATCAACGAGCAAATCCGCTCTCTCGCCACTCTCACACAGGCCTACTTCGACATAGAACACGCCAAACGACTGCGCAAGAACCCTCAAGCGGACCTGCCCACTATCACCGATCTCATGCGATCCAGACTAAGAGACGACATAATCACACTGGAAAGCCAAGTCCTCCGCCTCATCGACTTCAATTTCGGACAGCTGGAAGTGCCCTACCCCCGGCTGAAGACGCTGATTAGAGCCTTGCAGTTAGAGCCCAACACAGCCAATACACTGCATACAGTGGCTTGGAACTTTGCGAACGACTCCTTTCGCTGTCAGGCCTGCCTGGTCTTCCCCATGGATGAGGTGGCGGCGGGCTGTGTTAGTCTGGCGGCTGCATACATGGGACTGAGGGTGCAGGTGGAAGTGCGGGCGGAGTGCGTAGAGATGCTAACTAGAGTATATGAGCCAGCGCTAGACAGGCTGTAGGCTAGTGCTGGCTCTCAAGTCTTTCTGTATGTTAGGCAGAGATCACGCTATTTCGTCTAATATGAAGGGCGAGGAAATGTTCGGCCATTACCTGTCTTTCAGGCCAAAGTCGAATTCGCCCATTCCCTCTCCCTAGCTGCCTCAGTCACTTTTTCCTTGTGTCGTGCAGTTTTCATATACTTGGAAGCAAGGCTAAAGTCCTGCAAGCTGCAGTTGGAAGGTCTTTTCACGAGTTTTGCGAGAGTCTACGTCTAGAATTCCATCGAAGAAAGAAGCACATCTAACTCTGACATCATGCGATTACGAGTCCATTTTAGTGATTAGAAATCATCGCTGCCTTCAATGGAAAAGAAGGACATTTCGAGCCTTCCTGTAGAGACCCCGCTCGAATAGGCGCGAGCACTTCGCTGGTGTGGTCCACTGGCCAAAAGAACACCTTGCGCTGGGTTACGTAGGGACGTAGGTCTTGATCTCGACACATAGCGACCAAATCCGTCAGTTTAGGCACAGCTGTCTCATAAGGCTCTTGCGAAGGGGTGGGGACAGGCAAAACCGCAACATTGGTGCTGCGGTGCATGTACTCGTGCACTGCTTGGTTCTGCTTGGAAGCGAAGGACTTGAAGCAGAAAGGACAATGGAAGGGACGCAAGTGGTCATGAGTAATGCGAATATGCCGCTTCAAGCTGTATTTGGACGCAAACTTTTTACCGCAGGAGGGTTTGGGGCACTCCATAATTACTTTAAAAGGAAAAGAAAGCACTTGATTTTGAGCTGTACAATTGTTTAATATGCAATGGTGACGTATACCTTCGGACTTCAGTTCCCCTAAACTAGGATGGAAGTGTGACTAGCTCCTGCTTTCCCACCCCCTCCACCTAATTCGTGAGGTCAGTCGGAGTAAGCGGCTCTTTAGGGAAAAGACGCTCTGAGCATTTCTCAGTGCAAAAGAGCGCTCATAGCTCCAAAGCGTCCCTAGGCCATAATTCTCATCTGTAATGGGAGTTGCACTATGGACAGGTATACCAGCGTATAAGTCCTTATAAGACTCTTTTGCTTGCAAAGTGAATTAGCCTACTTCATAGAGCTCAGTTTTTGCAATTCCAAACTTAGTCTGGTCCCTCTGAACTCAAGTTTCTTCCTTGTGGATTGGCGCTAAAGCAGGGAGCCAGAAGCTGCATTCGCTCCTAGAGATATACAGAAAGTTTGGAAGTAACCGCCAAAGTCCTTCTGCAAGGAAATCAAGGCTAAAAATGTCTGTCTTCACTCTTTTCCTTGCATCCAATAAGAACTTATATGCGAAGAACGCACTTCGGGGATGCAGGAAGGAGAGAGAGAAGTCAGAAAGGAACAGATCTGTACGACAGTCAGAGTTTTCAAGCCAGCTGTACAAGAAATACCACAAAATTAGAAGTTTCGCCGCAATTCAATTATCTGCCTACCACATAAGCGGGAAACGAACTGGATTCAAGCATTTCCCCTGCGGAAACCTGAATAGGCCTACAGTTCCTAGACCTTAGTGGACTTCACAGGCTCGAATTTGTGTGTTTTGCGCTGGTGCAAGTGCTACTTTTTCTGGAAACAAGGGCAGGCAGAAGAGTTACAGAGTGCAGCGGGGCAGAAATAAGATCAGTGCGACACTGAAACCAGCAGATGTGCAACAAGGGAGGGCGGGTGCTGGGCTGGCTATTAAAGCATTAGGACTATAAGTCGGAAATCGACTCTATTTGACTATAATCAGTGATTCTTTTTCACGCCTGTATGGATCTAAGCTTTTCGTCCAGCGATTTGAGACCTAATGAACGATTTGCAGGCGGAAAGTGCTGTTCACTCGCAAGTCCTTATAGAGGGGAAAATGGGGCAGATGAACTGCAGCCACTGCTCCGAAGGCGACAACGACCCTTTCGACGCTTCCCCTTACGTGGATTTGCCATACCTGACCCGTGAGGACGTCCTGCAGCTCAAAACTGCCTTTGATTTCCTGTGCCCACAGCACGGCATTGTGAGTATTTCAAAGGCCAAAACTCGGGGTTCTGTGCCTTCCTTCCTGAGAGCTGTACTCACAGAGGCTGAAAAGGAAGGCTCGGAAATCACCTTTGACGACTTGTACAGACTGATGAAAGGGAAGATAGTGGAAAGAAAGCGGAATGGACGAGAGCCACTGGCCGACTTGGAAGGCGGCAGTATGAACGCTTCCTGCCTCCTCTGTCCCTACGCTCTCCGAGAAGAGACGCCTAGAACTAGTGCTTCGTAATCAATGGACCCAAGCAGCAAGAAGCGAGGCCGCTTTACTCTCTACGACCAGGACGAAGCCAAGCGGAGTCCACAGGACTCGGATGGACACCAGCACCAATCTTCCAAGGAAGAAACCACTCCTGAAGACTCAAAACAACCTTCCAGAGCGCCGGATATGGAGGCTCCTTCCAGAGCTAATGCGCTGCCTAGGACTGAGATGGTGCCTGTAGAGGTGTATATGACGCTGCAGAATGTGATTGGGGACCAGCTGAGTGCGATGATGGCCATGCATAGGGAAATAATGTTGGAAGTGCTGCGAAGAGACAGCCGCAAAGCAGACCAAGTGGCGGATTTGTGTCGAGAGAACGCAGAATTGCTGCAGTCAGTGGGTTCGCTGGAGCGGGAAAACGAGGTCTACTGGGAGCGGCTGAGTCGATACAAGGACTAAGTAGGCACGGCAGCCATATAATGGTGAAGAAGGGCAAGCGGACGGCGGAAAGCATGAACGCCAAGCTAGCCCTGGTGATGAAGAGTGGGAAGGTGGCACTGGGGTACAAAAGCACGCTGAAGTCTCTGCGCCAGGGCAAGGCCAAGTTGGTCTTCATTTCCAGCAACTGTCCGCCGCTGCGCAAAAGCGAAGTCGAGTACTACTCCATGCTCTCCAAGACTGACGTATACCACTACTCGGGCAGCAATAATGACCTGGGCACAGCCTGCGGCAAGTACCACCGCGCCTCCTGCCTAGCCGTCATTGAAGTGGGAGACTCGGATATTTTGGCTAAGGCCTAACCTAGGTTGCAGACAGTAGCTTCATAGGACCAGCAGACTCTAGGGACTTTAGGTCTGCGAAATGTCCACTTCCATAGAGATTGTGCGAAAAAGAGATACCTTGCTGGTATTTAGGTTTCAAGACTTACCCATACTTACACTATTGATCTGGATGATTGTCTTAATGAATAGAGGGGTTGTACAACGAGGGATAGGTGATTGGGAGCAGTTAGGCAAAATACTGCTTAGCTCGCGTTCTATTCCCGCTGAATATTAACAGCGGGTTTCTGCCTTTCTCTCTATGGCCAGTCTGATTTCTAGCTTTTTTATCAGATAATCGGCCCATCAGTTCACTTAGAGCCAAGTTACACGTTTAACCCGGCTGTTGCTCTCTGCCAGCTGTACTAGCAGAGTACGACCTTTCTTGCACTTCCAGCGCATGCCAATCAGTTCTCTAAATGGCATCAGAGTCCAACCAAAAGTTCCAGCTGGACATCAGTGGCAGCGAAGACGAAGACGCCAAGTTGACCCAAGACGCAAGTCCCGACACCTCACTGGACAGCTCTCGAGTGACTGTGGAAACTCGCACCCGCTCCATGTCCGCCCGCAGTTCCCTCATCCAGATCCCCGAGTCCCAGCCCGAGGAAGAAGAGGAGCAAGTACTTGTGCAAGTCAAGCGCAGAGGCTCTCTGCCAGACCTGAAGACGGAGTACAAGCGGCGCAGGAAGCTGCCCTTGGGAAGGATTTTGTCACCCAGCCACATCGATGGCTTCCGGAAATGGGCACTTGGGGACAAGTTTCTGGACGATTTGGAGGTCTTACAGGCCAGATATGACCGCATGCGGCCTGGCTCCACCCCTCTGCACCAGGTCATCCAGGAGGCTGAGGACGCTGAAACCGAGACTCCGGACAGCCGGAAGTTCGTGTTGCCGCAGGACAAAAAGGAAGACTTCAAGCGGAGGCCTTTCACGCCGGAAATACAGGGCAGCATAGAGGAGGAAAGCGAGCAGAATGAGCTGAATATTGTGAGGAGGGATGAATTCATGATACGCCTAGGAGCGGACGTGGACTTGCCAGACTCGCCTCGGACTGTCAAGCCCAGAGTCAGCTGGGTGGCTTCCTCCGAAAGCATCTTAGAGGAGGAGGAGTCGCACGAAGCCCACCAATTCCGTCACGACGAATTCATCAAGCGTATCAGCACGTACGAAACTCCTATGCCTGCGAAGGAAACCTCTGTGAACCTCGTGGAGGTCTGCGAGGAAGAGGAGGACAAGTAGGCTTATCGCTATTAGCACCGGGACTAGGCTGTGTATGCGGCTTCTTCGGCCACTAGCAGCTGCTTTACTAGCTGAATTGACCGCACGTCAAAGCGTCTAAGCCGTCTACTCAATTCCTGCGTGGACCCATCTACCAGTCCCTGCAAGTAGCGATATACTGCCACAAAGTCCTGCAGTCCAAAGACTCGCTCTAGGTGCATGCGTAAGCATTCCACCTTCGCTTGCGGACTGTCAGTCGCAGCCATTCCTGGTACACTCACGTGATCCAGCGGCTGTCCCTCCTGCAGCTCTTCACTATCTTTGGATCGATGTGTGAAGCTGGACCTCACTTCCTCCACGGCAGCCAAGACTTCCTCCTCTAAGTTGACATCAGTGTCGCCTTTGCTAGGCTGCACAGGGGAGGACACGTGTGGTTCGCTCTGCAGACTGGCAGTGCGTTTAGTGGAGGCTTTGGAACTGCTGCCGCGGGCATTTTCATGCAGCCGCACAGTCCGGGCCAAGAGTCCTGGGATTCTAGCACGGAGAAACTCCTTTTCCAATATGCGCTTCACAGAAGGTCGCTTGATTGGCTCTCTCTGCAGCAGCTCTGCCACCAACCCTCTGATTTCCGGACTATACACCTCCAGAATGGGTTCATACGTGCCTCTGAGTATCTTCAGCACGAGTCCCTTCATATTATTGGCCGAAAAGGCATGCTTACAAGTGAGCATTTCATACAAGATACAGCCCAAGCTCCAAATATCCGACTTCTGGTTGTAAGGGAGTTCCTGGCACATTTCCGGGGAGAGGTAGTAGGGAGTGCCAATGACAGTGTTAGCGTAGTCGTAGGTGTTCTGCAGGACTCGCGCTATGCCGAAGTCCCCCACTTTTATCTCGTCCTTCGCTGTGAGGAAGATATTCTGGGACTTCAGGTCTCGGTGCAGGATTTTCCGGTCGTGGATGTACTTCATAGCCAGGCAAATCTGCACAAACCAGTCCAAAACGACCGCTTCCGGCAAGCGATTGTCCTTCATTTGTCCCAAGCGAGTATACAAGTCCCCGCCCTCCGCATACTCCATCACAATGCACAGACAGCGCTTTTCCAGGAAGCTTTCCACGTAGGTGACAATATAGGGGTGGCGCATAGCTCGTAACACGTGGATTTCGTTGAGCGCTTCTTCCTTCTGCTTGCGGTCTAGAGAGGCGATGTCAATGACCTTCATAATGTAGAGCTTGTTGGAGAGGTTGTTGCGTACTAGGATAGCGAAGCCGTAGCTGCCCTTGCCGATGGTGCGCACCTTCGTGTACTTGTCCATTATGATACTCAGTTGCTGGAGGCCATTGGGAAATACGGTGTGGGACTACTGGGGTGGGAAGTGGTTGATGGAGGGAATTGGAGTTTAGTGATAAACAGCACTTAACAGAGTTTCTTTGCACCTAATGCACTTGATGCAGCTTCATACAGCAGACTAGGTGGACAGGTAAAATGGGAGTGGTGCTGCTATGGCTGTGGCTAGGTCTGGCCCAGGCCTCCTGTCCTCGCTGGAACTGCGCCTCGCTGCCCTCCAACACCTGCGTCGAGTGGTCTCAAGACCGTGTTCTCGTCAACGACGCTGCCTGCCCAGACTCCAACTACTGCTCTTTTGCAGGAGTTCAAGCAGCTATTCGCACTGCCAACCTGACAGCGGACCAGGGCACTATCGCCTGCGCACATAACTTTAAGTTCGAACCGAACCCGGCCTACGTGATTGCGGGGAATTTGGATTGCTGGCTGAAGGACGACTCTGACAGACTAAAGGAAGGCAGTGCGCCCAAGCAATGCTCCAAGCCAGGCTGGAAGGACGAAGCCTGCAGACTAGCCAACAGCCACATGGCCGAATGTGTGTGTGGACTGGATGGGAACTTCTACTGTGCACTAGGGGAAGCGGAGCCGGTCCTGGCTCCCTACTGGCAGCTCTGCGCTGCATCCTATATCAGCAAAGCGAGACAAGCCTATTGGGCGGCTCTCCGCGAGTACTACATCTTGTTTTCTGTGAGTGCTAAGTAGAGTGCACCTGAGTGTGCAGTAGCGCTGTTCGAGGAATTCAAGACACTGCATGGAGGAGAGCCAGCGCTAGAGCCAGGCACGCTGGATTTCAACCTGAACGTGGGAGTGTGGGTGGGTCTGGTAGCGGGCATTTGGCTCTAGGATAACCGTCTCGCCAGATAAGCTGAATAGGAACTTAGAAAAGCCGTTCTCAATTCCCTATAAAGACAGTAAATACCTTAGGAGCTACTTTAGGTAGCTAAAAAGTCCTAAAGCGTTGGGAAAGTATGGTCCTCGAAGAACTCCGTTACAGCCGCCTCTGTGACTTGCTCCAGAGTCGCAGGCTGCCAGGGAGGCCGTCCAAGTCTCCTCAGTTGGAATTTATGTGCAATGCCTATATGATAATTGGTATATCGCTTATCATATACATTGCAGTCCCAAAGGAACTCCTGCCTCATGCACTGGCTATACGTCAAGCCCGCATTGCGAAGGAGACAGTTAAGAGCCAAGTGAGTGACATACGGACAGCTTTCCCTCAGCGTGTGAAGAGTGCGGGTGGCCCAGTCCTTGCTTGCGTCGCGATTGAGACGGAACAGGACCTCTTCAACTGAGTTCACTTCAGAGAAACAGCGGGAAATCGCAGCTAGGCAGGGTCGGAGAGCATAGGCGGACTCAGGAGGTGCGGTGTGGTATTGGTCGGCTGTAGCTAGCAACTGTCCGTTTCTTTCCATGTCCGCAATCATCTCTTTCTCTAGTGCTTCAGAAGCCAGGTAGTGGGTGATAATCCCCAATTCATAGCAGTCCGCAGCACTCAGTTTCTCCCCTGTGAGACTCAGGTACAGTCCCACACCCGCCGGCTTCAGTTCCCCCAGTAGGAAAGTCGCCCCCATGTCCGGCAACGAGCCATTCGCACACTCAGGAAATCCCCACTGCAACGTCCTCAGTCCAATACGAATGTTAGCAGTAGCAGCAAAGCCCGCCCCTGTGCCCATTACAAAGCCCTTCATAACCACCGCTTTAGTCTTCATATATGCATTGAGTCTCAAGAACAGTGTATAGGCAGCGCGGAGGTAGTGGTGGCCGTGAGGCGGCTGTTTGTACATGTGAATGACATCCCCTCCGCAGCAGAAATGACTGCCTTCCCCACATAGCACGATCTTCCTCTCCTCTCTCACTGCGTCTGTCACTATGGCGTGCAGAGCTTGCAGCTGTCCGTAGGAAAGCGCATTCAGCTTCTTGGTCCTGTGCAGCTGAACCACTAGCACTTGCTCTGTCCTGCGCACTGTGACTCTCCCATGGCTCTCCATAGTCTAATAGAGTTAGGACTGCTGCTTGGGACTAACGCGGATTGCGAAGTCTCGAAGTTCGCCGCAGTTGGTTATGTCTGTGCTTTGCGAATTCGCTAGAAAGTCCTTTAGGGACAGTGAGGGTTTTCCAGCTAATAGCAAGTTTGTGAGTGCGGAAGTGGCGAAGGGCAGTCCTGCTTTGAGTTGGTGCTAATACCACTGCAGCTCTGTTCTTGTCTGTATGTTGGGAGCTAGAGCCAGCAAGGGCGCCTTTAGAATTGCCACTTTGAGCAGCATTGAGGCCATTGCGAGCAGATATCACATTAGCGCACTTTTCGTCGAAAGCCTCGAATATCAGTTGAACTTCTCTTCTTTAGAGCCTTGGCCTAACAACACTAAAGCCACGAGTAAGTCCAAGGCTTGATACAATCCTTCCTTCCGAAAGCTGTGAAAGAACCTGTGATATCTGGCCACTTTGTCGTTTTCCACGGAAACTCCTAGGAGAGAGGTCGCCTTGGACAGTTAGTGTTAATATCCACTCCTGTGCGTAGCGCCTTATTGTTAAATCAGCGTTTCGAGCCCGAGCGAGACTGCAGGCCGTTTTCCGCTCCCGGAGGTATTTTTCTGCACTGACCGAAGATCTAGACACTGTGCAGCCCATATTTATGGCCTTCCTATAGAGCTTAGAAAGTGGAGCCTGAGATTTGCTCGTATTGTCCATTTAATTGGGCGCGAACGTCTTCTGCCTCAGGACCGGTGAGACGGTGCTGGGCAAGGAAGACATTGATGAGGAAGTCCAGTTTGTCACCTGGGCGAATGCGGAGTTCCGCTGCTCGGCCATTTACTTGGACTGCAAGGACAGTGGCAGGCTCTTCAGGCGCCTCATCATAGTGCAGCGAGTGCAGTGCTAGCCAGCTGCTAGAAAACGGCATTCCCTTTTCCCTAATCATCGCCAATTCCACCGACTGTCTCCTGCCTCTCGCCAGTCTCTCCACCGCCTTCTCCACGCCCTTCGCAGGTGCAGCCATAAAGTCTCCCTGCTCCTCGTCATAGTTGGCAGTTAGGGACCGATCAGGAGCGAAAGTGCACTCCACCTCGTTCCTCTCCATTTCCCGCTCTTGTGCGGACTTGGCGAGGTAGTTCCTGCGCTGACTAGCGACAGTGGCGAATTGATATAGAATGTCGGTCTTGGCTTCGAGGGTGTGCTGCAGCATGCCGATGTAGTCCTTTGCCACACTGTCCTTGACTCGCTCGGTGACTGTGCCGATTAGCTTCCCTGCACGTTTGTCCACTTTGGGCTGGAAGGTGCACTCCTTCATTAGGGCTTTGTCAGCCTTCGCTTTCTTCTCTTTCTGCGTCTGATCTCGCTTCATTGCCTCTGCCACAAGGAAGTCCTCCTTAGTCTTGAAGCCCTGGGCGGCTAGCTGTTCCTTGCGGTCCTCTGTGAGTTTCTGCGAGGCCTTGCTGATTTGCGGGCGGTAGGGGTGCTCAGTGGTCACTTTGAAGGAGGGGTTTTTGTTCGAGCGCTGCACAGTGTTGGCTCGGTGGTCGTAGAGCCCCTTGAAATGGAGGTGAATGCGCAGTGTATCGCCTGGACTGAGCAGCAGCACTCCTCCTTCTATCCTTCCAAAGGCTGCAAGGGCGGGTTCAAAGGCTTGGTCGCTACTTTTCCCTTCGTTTTCAGTGGGAATTGGAGGCGTTTCCTTGACTGGGAAGTTCATTATGGCCAAAAGCAGTGTTTCTAGGTTGTCTTTCTGGGCTGAGTCTTCGTCTGTTAGTCGCAAAGTCGTCCAAAGGCTTCTTACCAATGCGCGCTCTGCTTCGTACTCCTTTGCTCCGCTTTGATTAGCGATGAAATGCAGCTGTTTCAGTAAATCTGCAGTCTTGGAGTACGTCAAAGCGCCAGTGCTGTCCTCGTCCAAAGCAGTCCAAGCCTGAGCGAACTCCTCTCGAAAGCGCTTCACTAGCAACAGCACCGAGTTGGGGCTAGGGGCGGGTTGCTGCACTGAGCTGGCCGGGGCCTGGCTCAGCCGCTTCGCTCTGCGCTTTGCGTCTTCAGACAAGTACACTTCAAAGGGCTGGTCTCTCACCAAACTCAGTGATTTCTTGTTAATGGCGGGAGTGAAGGGCTTCGTTGAGTCCTGTGTAGCCTGTGAGTCCAGAGACACAGACAGGTCCACGGCACTGTCACTCTTTATGTGTTTCTGCATTCTTTGTTTGTGGGTTTGGTACAACTTCTCATGAGCCGGCACTTTGGGGTCCTTCTTGACCATTTCCAGGGACTTTTCGCAGAGGTGGGGACGGAAGAAGGAGTCCTGCAGGGACTGCTGCGCTTGGGAAGTCTGGGTGCGCAGGGCTTGCACCTTGGCTTGCACCCGCTGTTCATGTCGCATCATTTCCTCGTAGAAAAGGTCTGCGGAGCGAGGGTTGGCCTTGGGCTGGGCCAGAATGGCGGGTGTGAAGGTGCAGCTCGCCTTTTCCTTCCTCAGCTTTTCCTCTTCCAGCTTCCGGACTTTGGCCTCCACGCCTCTCTGATAGCTGTAAAACCGCTCATCCACCCCGTAACTGTCATCCGTCGATCTCCTCCTGGCCTCAGGCTTCTCCTGGCTCAGTCTGCCTGCTGACTCTCGATTCCTCTTGACGAAATCAGTGGCCGTGGAGTCGCGGGGCAGGGAATTGCCTCCCTCCAGGTGCGCAGCTGAGAAGCGGTCCAGCGTTTCCGCCTTTTTCTGCACATGCGGACTGAGCAGCCTGTCCAAGTCATAGGTGTTGCGGTCCACTGTGACTGGGTTCATGAGCGGCAGCAGAGCCTTGCCCTTCACAGGACTGAAGGACGTGCGTGCACTCTTCTGAGGGGAGAAGACAGCTTCTGGGACTGGCATGGATTCTGACTCGGGCGGAGGGGCGGTTTCAGGGACTTTGGCCGGCTCAAGGTCTTCCAGTGCGGATTTCACCTCTTCAGGCGAGACGTTGGAAGGCTGTTCCGCGCTTTCAGTGATGATGACAGAGGGGAGGGCGGAGGGCCGCACAGAGATTATGGCCTGAGTCACTGGCATGTCATCCTCTGGCATTTCGAAGTCTTCATCGTCTGACATTAACGACAGTAATGGGAGTAGCCAAGCCATTAGGAAGCCTACATTCTCATTTCTCTTAGAAGAACTGTGGGAAGTGGGGCTGGAGGAGTCATACTTCTATTGCCAAACAGCCACAACCCAGTCCCCATCTGCCCCTATACGGAAAAGCAGGTAAAAACAGCCTACAGCCTGCTAACTCACCCTACTTGGCTGGGTCGTACAGCCGCTGCAGCTCTTTCTTGCCTGCATTCAGTCGCTTGTAGAGCAGACTTGTGCTCCTCTGCAGGTTATGGTCAGTGACCAGGTGCTTGATAAGTTCCTTCTTGTAAGGGAAAGGGACGGCGCAGATGTAGCAAGCGTGGGACTGAGGCTTGCGGCCAGTCTTCTTCCTATGCTGAAGCAGAGGCGACAGAACCGTCCGCTGGAACTCAAGCGAAGCCCCGATACTGCTCGACTGCAAGTCCTCCATAGACACTCCACTAAGTCCAATAGTCGCTTCCAACCCAGCGCTACTCCCAGACAAAGTCACTGCTTCTGTGTGGTTCAAATGTTTTTCAGTGAAAACAGACTTCCATATTAGAGGCTGGAGTCGACCAAGGGATGGCTGATTGGACTGAGTTCGCTGGACTGCTGAGTGGTTGGGAGTAGAGGGACTGGTGACTTCGAATCCACTCGGAGTCGAAACTTGCGAATTCGAGCATGTGTCTTGCAAATCCACTGGAGATTGCGGCTTTTGGTCAATTTTGTGGCCTAATAAAGGCTCTACTCCACGTGAATCTGAACCTGCAAGCCAGCTTTCCACACATCGGAGGCAGGCGTCACACTCGCAGAATCCAGACACGTCAGAGTCCTTAAAGCCTGTGCCAGCCATAGACATATTACAGCTAGACAGAGACTAGTTCCTAGCGAGCGGAGTCTTTGGAGGTGCTAATTGCTTGAAATCTGCCTCGAAAACGGCTCGGTCGTGTGGAATATCTCGATATTTTTGGATAATAGGATTAGGATTTCGGAGTTTGAGCTCATTTACGCAATATATAGGAGTCCTATATCAGTGTGGATTTCTGTGATTCCAGGCTTGAATGTGGGTAAATGAGTCTTTTTTTCCCCTTTTTCTTCGATTGGCCTTCCTTATGCTGGATTTCTGCGTTTCCGCCTGCGCTAGGCTTCTAGGGCCAGTTGATGCTAGTCAAAGGCAGTGACTGTCGAAATGCCTCGAGCCGTCCTCCCTCGCAAGTTCCTTGATTTTCCCCACTCTTTTCAGAAGCCAGTCTTAAAAAAGACCTATTCTTGTACATTATAGTCTAGTACTAGAACTGGACTATCGCCTCAGAGCAGCTGAGGGATCCAACGACTCCGAGGCCTGATCCGCCCTACAAACAGCTAAGAAGAGCCGACAGAAAGGCAAACTGCACGAGCTACTGTATGGGATGAGATTGGCATCTGCTGGGACGAGCCCTAAAAAGCCCTTTCGAAGTCACCACAGAGACTACAGTGGCTGCTACAGGTATTGACAAGTCCGCTTTGTCTCAATACCTCGAACCCTGCAGTCCAGAGACCTAGTTTAGTCGGAAATCGGAGAGATGGCTACTGTCTCGGTAGAAGTGTCTGTATGCAGGCAGGAGAAGAAAGGCTTCATGCTAGATCCCAGGTAGAGTAGCTGAGTCTGATTGGAGACAAGGACTTGGGAGTTGACCTAGCAAAGCGCTTAGTAGCAAATAGACCGAGTAATGGTGACTCCCTCCTCTCCAGGGAAGAAAGACTACCACTTCTATAGCGCCCGCGAGAACCTTTGGAACCATGTGCCCCTCACTAGTGCCAAAGTAGCCCGCTTCTACCACCTCCCTCAGGCTCTCTTCGCTCAATCCCACCCCAGTCCGCAGCAACTCTCCGACCAGAACCGCTACGAGCAATCGCAGAAAGCAGGGCAAAGGACGACTCTAGAACGAGCGCAGGCAGCAGACAGACTGCAGAAGCGGAGAATCGAAAGAATGGCAGTAAGACCCAACTAGCTGCAAAGCAGATGCAGACCGCAGTGGTCCCTCTCTGTCCCTCGAACTGACCTGGACCCTGCCAACACACTCAACCTCACCCTCATCCGTCCTGAGCCAGCGTCTCAAGTAGACCGCAACTTATGGACGAATATCAACTTCCTGCCTGTTCACCAACTGCGCAAACACATCAGTCCCAAGGAAGTGCAACTCGACGCTTCCGCTGTGGAAGGCCTGAGTGGCCGCAGAGCACAGTGGAGAGCTTCCCTGCACATGCACACCCAGCAGCTCCGAGACCTGCAGGAAGAGTCGAGACGAGGTGTAGCGCAGAGACATGCAGAGGTGGAGGCTGTGAGGACTACTTAGTTGGAGAGGAAGGCGGGAGTGGTGAAGCTGGGTAGTCGCTGGAGCTCGGTGAGTCCTCGCGGGCTTTCGCCCAGGACTGAGGAGTTGAGTCGACCAAAGGAGCTGTTTCAGCCCAGGGACGAGACGCAGTATGCAGAGTTTCGAGGACTTCTGCATAGTCAACACCTCTATGCGACTCAGCGCCTTTCCGCACTGTCCAGTCCCAGCTCTAGACGACTGAGGAAAGGCAGAGCCAGTGTGCCTTTCACTCCTGACTAACTTAACAAGAATTAGCCTCCGCCCTTCTGAAGTCGCTTGTACAGCACACTCCTGCTCCTCTGAATTCCGTGGTCACTTCCCAGGTGTGTGATGAGTTCCTTTTTGTAAGGAAACGTGGCTTGGCAAATATAGCAGATCTGCACATTCGGCTTGCGACCAGGCTTTTTCTTCTGTTTGAAGAGAGAGGCGACGACACTGCGTTGGAATTCGAGGGAAGCGCCAATATCAGTGCGGCTAGGCTGCAAGCCCTTGTTTAGGTCCCTGGAATCACTATTGGCTTCACAGACAATTCCGAAACTAGTAGAAGATTGGTCTGTTTCTGCGAGAAGAGGCTTCCATGTTAGTGACTTGGACTGTTGAAGGGTGGATTCAATTGGCAACTCGAATGAATTAGTGGGGGAAAGGTCGGGAGGTGCAGAACAACTGGGCTTCTCGGGCCCGTCAATCGCACAATCGTGCGAAAATGTGCGTTTCTCATGAGAAGCTGCGGATGCCGCAGTTCGTTTTTCTTGATCGATTTTGAGACTCGCCAGAGACCCAGAATCACGTGGATCAGGCTCCGCAAACCAGCTGTCCACATCCTCTACGCAAGTTTCGCAGAGTTGGCCTCTGTCCAGGTCCACGCCATTCGTACGAGCCATTGACCTATTAATGCTATGCGCTAAGTCCGACTCTTAAGCCGTTTGTCGTGCTTCGTTCCCTGGGTAGCTTTGCCATATATACGCTGCTGCTCTTTAGTCTTTGCCTGTTAGGGCGTTTTACATGTTTCTGAAATTGCGATGCACGGATTTGTGAGAATTCATATAGTAGTCAGAAACTATGCATCCAAGCACACTACAAGGCAATCCAGTCCAAATAGCTGTCGGACCTATATAAGTAGTTTCATTCCCTTCCTTCGGTCTGCGTACCCTGGTTCTCGTCTTTCCAGCGACTTCCACCCTGCAGCGCCTAGCTCTAGCAAGCTCCAGTCCCTGCTTCCCTGTTTCCCTGCAGCCGATAGTCCTCGCCTCTGCCTTGATTTGCCTTGCACGTCTCAGAAATTTGTCTGGTTAAGGACCTATTCTTTGCATATTATAGCGGAGTACTAGAACTGGACGACCAGCAAGAAGTGCGGCCGAGGAAACCCACTCCTACAGCCTGTTTCTCCTTTGCCCTTGCTTTTCCGCACCCAAAGGTCCGATTTGGACATCAAAAGGCGCAAAGTGAACCGAATGCAGCAAAAGGAACTAGGTCCTAGAGCCAAAAAGCAGGGCCTTTGCATACAGAACGGAGAGAAAACACTGGAAAGGACAGTGTCGTTGTTCTTTTCGAGCAATTCCTTCATCGCAGCTAAGAGAGTGTGTGCTATTCTCTAATGTGCCACTACACTAAACAAGACATAGCACTGCTTGCCCAGTAGGTAAGACGGTCTCGCTTCCTCTCGAGATGAACTACTTCTTGGAGATGGAAATCAGTGCTGTGGGCGGACATAGACTGCAGTTCCCAGGGAAAAGACGCTCTGCCTTACTGTGTCGCTATAGATAGAAGGCCTAAAGCGACTTGCCAGGTAGTTTGCCTCCTCTTTCCAGCTCTTCGTACAGCTTCTTGAGTTCCTCCAGCTCCTTGTCCACCCGGTCTACCTCAGGCTCCAGCTTGATCGCGTCCTGTCTGTCCCCTCTGTCAATCGCCCAGTCTATATGGTATATCAAGTCTCTCCTCATCTTCCTCAGACTTTCATAGCGCTCGTCCAACTCGTCCATCTGCTGCTTCCTCGCTCTCCAGTACGTGATCTTCGGTCCTGCGTACACACACACTGCTACGAAGGCGCTCACTAACAAGACGATCAGCAGAGGCAGCAGTTCCAGCATTCGTTTGATTACAGAGACTAATAATCAAATGGTGACGAACGCACCTGCAGAGGTAGATGTGGACGCTATCATTGAGAAACTGCTGGAAGTGCGTGGGTCGAGGCCGGGCAAGCAGGTGAGCTTGACAGAGCAGGAGGTGAAGGCGCTGTGTCTCAAAAGCAAGGAGATCTTCCTCTCTCAGCCCATTTTACTCGAACTCGAGGCGCCACTCAAGATATGTGGAGACGTCCATGGCCAGTACTACGACCTGCTCCGTCTCTTTGAATACGGCGGCTTTCCCCCTGAAGCGAACTACCTCTTCCTAGGCGACTACGTGGACCGCGGCAAGCAAAGTCTCGAAACGATCTGTCTTCTCCTTGCTTACAAAGTCAAGTACCCGGAAAACTTCTTCCTACTCAGAGGGAATCACGAGTGTGCGTCCATCAACCGCATATACGGCTTTTACGATGAGTGCAAGCGGAGATACAGCATTAAGCTTTGGAAAACCTTCACTGACTGCTTTAGCTGTTTACCTGTCGCTGCTATCATCGATGACAAAATATTCTGCATGCATGGAGGACTTTCCCCTGAACTCTCTAATATGGAACAAATTCGCCGCATTATGAGGCCGACAGATGTGCCGGACACAGGCTTGCTCTGTGACTTGCTGTGGTCGGACCCGGATAAGGACGTGCAGGGCTGGGGGGAGAATGACAGAGGTGTGTCCTTCACGTTTGGAGGAGAAATAGTCAGCAACTTCCTCAAGAAGCACGACCTGGATCTGATCTGTCGCGCACACCAAGTGGTGGAAGACGGGTATGAGTTCTTTGCGAAGCGGCAGTTGGTGACTTTGTTTTCCGCTCCCAACTACTGCGGCGAGTTCGACAACTCCGGGGCAATGATGAGTGTGGACGAAAGTCTGATGTGTTCCTTCCAGATCCTCAAGCCCTCCGAAAAGAAGCAGAAGTTCAACTACGGCGGTCTCAATTCAGGCAGACCAGTGACTCCGCCCAGAACGAAGGTGAACACCAAGAGCTTTACATAGTCCTAACAGTCGTATTCAATGGAGCACTTGATGCCAGACATCGTTCCCTCCGATGCTTTCCCGCATGAACCGATCCTGCATCGATCAGTGTCTGCCTATGAAGTGGCGATTCAGCAAGTGGGAGCGATGGGGTTTTCAGTGGAAACGGTGCAGATAGCAATTGCATACACTCAATCGACTGACCCTGCCACAGTGCTGGAGTTCTTGCTGAAGGACGAACATGGCTGGCAGCACCCTTTTTTGCCTGGAGAAGTGGATGCTGCAGTGTGCAGTATCTGTGGAGAGGACATCAGTCAGCACCCAGAGGACTTGGGCCAGGCCAGCAAGGAAGACATACAGGAGAAGCTTCGACTATTCGAGCGACAGCGGAGCTTGGGAGGCTCCTTAGAGGTCCGGCCTGTGGAGTATGTCCGGTGCATGATTTGTCTGGAAGAGTGCAAGGAGCCGTGGAGACATCAAGACTGCGAGCTGCATGTCTTTTGTATGGACTGTGTGCGCTCTTACCTCCGCTCACGAATATCAGACGGCAACGTGCTAATCGTCACCTGCCCAGGCGACGCCTGCAAAGCTTTATTTTCAGACGAGCAAGTCCAAAGCTTCGTAGACGAGGAAGTGTTCGGGAAGTACAAGCGGTTCAAGGAGCGGGCGGAAATGGCCAAGGACTCAAGTGTGCGGTGGTGTCCGCAGCCTAACTGCGAAGGCTACATGCGTGGCTCCGAGTCCGACCCCCACCTCACCTGTCCAATTTGCAAGTACGAACTCTGCTTCAAATGCAGCAGTCAATGGCACGGCAAGCAGACCTGCGAACAACATTTAGACGCCGCCTACGAAGAGTGGGCGAAAGGACAGGACGTGCAGCTGTGTCCCAGGTGCAAGCTGCGAATAGAGAAAGTGCTGGGGTGCAACCACATTACCTGTTCTGTGTGTCGGTATGAGTGGTGCTGGCTGTGCAGAGGCGCTTACTCTCGCAACCACTTCAGCCCGCTGAATCCCTTCGGCTGCAGTAACTTGCAAGCGGAGCAGAACACCAGAGCGAGGTGGCCGCTTTGGAAGATCTATCTGAGCAGATTGGGTTATTTGCTACTTATCATTCTTCTCATCGCCCTGTCTCCAGTCATAGCGCTCTTCGCACCTGCTATCGCCATAACTCGGGAATTTCACAGAGACCATGAAAGACTGGGGACTTGCGGGTTGCTATTTGCGGACATATGGATATTCGTGGGAGTACTGATGATCACGCCCCTCGTGGCAGTCCTAGCGCTTCCAATCCTGCTAGTGGTAGGAGTCGTGCGACTGATTAAGTGGGTACTAGTTAAGTGCTTTGGGTAGAGTCAGTCTGTTCTTACAACAGTCGAGGTGCATCTTCTTGAACTGCCCCCAGTGGTCTGCCAGTTTCTCCCCACAATATGGGCAAAGCTTGACACTGCCATACCTCACTTTCAGCAGCAAGTCTTCAGCAAAGCAAGTCTGCTCTCGAGCCAGGCGGGCCTGCATTCGCTTGATTTCGCCTCGCACACGGCGATAGGCGAGTATGTCCTTGGGACACTCTCTCAGCCGGGCAAGGGCGGCATGTCTCAGTTTGTCCTCAGTGCTGTACAGGAAGGGAAAGGTCCAGCCGCACACCTTGCACCGCTGTTCCACAGCAGTCCTAAGTACTGGAAACTTCCCAGGTTCATAGGGACTAATGCTAGAAATCAATGGGGTCGCTGAGATTTGGTCGTTGGTTACATTAACGTCGCTCGCCAGTGTGCATATTGAGCCTAAGTCCTGCAAGTCCGTGCTTAGAGAGCCATACATTGGTACTCGGGAGATATGGAGCAGTCGTTCGCTTCCTAGGCTGCGGTGTAGGGAGCCAGAGGTCAGGAGTCGCTGCAGTAAGGCGAGTCCTTGATATCGCGCGTTCTCTGATAAGTCCCTTTGCATACGAATTGTAGCCCTTGTGGCTGTGCTGTTGCCCATTTGCCCGCATCACGGCCATAAATGTCCCATTCAAAGCCCAAGGCCACTCACAAAGTCGTCCACTCTGACGTCTCTATCGTTCGCCTCCGCTCCAGACTATCCGAAGAGCCAGTCAGACCCGCTTCTGACCTGGAAAGCACCTTCACCACCTCCCACAAACCCACCCGTCTCCGTCTCCTCCGGCCCAAAGCTGCAGACCCTCCAGCCCCTCTGCGAGCCCAGCTGCAGCAACTACCCAGGTCCCTGAGCGCCACCAAGACTAGCAAAGTCGAGGACAAACAGCCCACTCCTAGTAAGGAAAGACTCACTTCTGCCTTCAACACTGCACATTCAGAGGCCTTTTTTAAGGTGCGTCTGCCGAGTCAGGACATTTCTCGCAGGAAGTCCAATAAAGAAAGTTTGAATGCCACGACTATTGCGAGGGAAGACTTGAACCAGTCCTTTGCTGCAGAGTCTGTGTCTCCCAGGACTCGAAAGGGGGAAAACGCTGCGCACTGCAGGACTATTGAGGGCAAGTTGCTCAGGGAAATACGCACCTTGGGCAAAGATACTGACTTTTCCGGTGAAATCGAACTCTACAGTCACCTTTTCAGAGAAATTATCGAGCAAAACCCCGCCTGCAGGTCCCTTTTAGCGGAAATAAAGGCGAAATACGAGAGTTGGCTGAGAATACTGACGGATAGAGAGCATAGAAACAGTGGAAAGTACCAAAGCGACATCATTCGCCTGCAAAACGCCCTGCTGCAGGCAATGGACGAGAACAGTGCATTGGTCCGCAAGGTGGAAAAACTGACTTCGGAGAGGACGGAGTGGGAGAAAGCCAGGGAACACTACGACAGAAAGTGCGCGCAGTACCAAGGGAAACTGCGAGAAGTGGCAAATACGCAGCTAGACGCTTTCCCGCCGACAGAAGAAGCGTGGCAAGTCCTGACCTCGGAGCTGACGGCCTATAAAGCCTGGAAAAGGAAGGTAATGCAGGAGCTTAAGGCCAGTCAAAGCAGGGAAAAACGGCTAAATGAGCTACTTCAGGCGGTGAAAAAAAGGGGGTTTCCCATAGATGAGGCCTTTGTGTGCGAGGGCAAGCCGAGGAGACAGACCACTTCCACACGCAGTGAGGACTCTTCGGACTCTGAACTCCTGGCAGCGCAGACTCAGCCGCTGGCTAGGCCGGAGCCAGTCCTGCAACTACGTCTAGAAGAAATAGACACGCGTCTCAGCTCGGAGTTCGTTTCCGAAGTATCAGCTGAAAGCAGCGCTGCAAGCAGACGAAAGCCAATAGGAAAAGAGGCGAGTTCAGCCAGAGACAGCGGCAAAAGCAGTGGCAGAGTCCCTTTACTGACTTTCCCCAAAGTCCCCAGCGAAAGCGAAGGCTTTCACCAAGAATTCATGGCGAAATACGATGAGTTTTCCGAGTCCTGGAGACAGCTAATAGACGCGGAAAAGCACTAATATGTAATCTAACTAATAGCAAGGACACACAGCGTAGCCGTAGTAGGTGGGGTCGTCGCAGGTAGGTCCGTAGGCCCACACTGCTAGTTCCAGGATCCAAGTCGCTCCTTTCTGCACGAGTCTGATGGTGGAGCCTTCGCGCCGGTTAGATGCAAGTGCAATGTCTCTAAAGTGCAGCGTAGCGTTGCTCGTGAGGTTTCGCAGCGGGTAGAAGTCCCTGTCCTTCCAGTCTTGGCTGAGCACTCGGTGGTCATTGAAGAGGGCAAGGCCCCAGGTGTGGCAGGCCTTGTTGCGCTCGGAGCAGGCGTCTTTGCAGCTTTGGCCTTGACGGGCGAGCAGCATGTCAACTCTTGCGGCTAACTGGTCAACGGCTACTAGCTGCTTCCCACTTAAGGCTCGGTCAGTAGGGAAAGGCAATTGGCAAATGCAGTACTGCGGAGTGATAGCCGCTGCAAGAGCCAATTCCTCACACACTCCTTCGTACACGTCCACTCGAATCACTTCTTGTAGCTGCAGAAGCAAGGAAACTTCCTGTCCCTCGGCAGTTCGGAAGGTCGTGGGGACAGTGGGCCGGTTTTCTTTCATCCTTGTTAACTCCTCTTTATCAGCCATCAGCCCAATCACTTCAAATCTCGCGTTTTTTGACTCTTTCACAGTAATCCTGACCTTGAAGTTGCGCATCCAACTCCCTCCCTCACCAATGACTTGCACTCCAGCCTTCAAGACTTCCCCTAGTGTGAGTCTCCTGCACAGGTCCTCACTGCCTTCCTCTCTCCTCACAGCGTTGAGAAAGCGCACTCCTAGTCTGGCCAAGTCCTGCACAGGGTCGAGTTGCTGCTCTGCTGGCAGTTCAGTGAAGGACACACAGGTGCAGTAGTACATTGGGATGTCCAGGTCTGCACAGGTGCGTGTGTCTGGCACAGGCTCCAGCAGCACACTGAGCGAACTGCTGGAGTCAGTCTGCCGCTTCCAAGCCTGGTAAACCGGCGAGTCGATGTGCAATTGGCCATACGGCACAGTGGCTAAATGGCGGAAAGTGAGATACCAGTCCAGGCGCGAGACCAGTCTGTGTGTATTGCGCTGCACTATCTCCTCTGCTTGCAAGCGTCCTATCAATGCACTGTTCGTGACCATTAAATGCACTGGCAGTTGGTTCTCTAGGAACCCCTCCATCAGCTTGTCCCACTCACTGCTGTGCTTCCCGTGGTCCGCGGCGACCACCAGCACGAAGTCTTCGTCCTTCCTTTGCTTCTGGTCATCCAAAATGGCCTCGAGAAACAGCATCAAGTCGTAATCTGCAGTTTTTATCACTGTTCCTGACTTTTCATGTCCGGGGGAGAGGTGGATATAGGCGAACCGGTTGAGTCCTTTGTAGTTTCTGTTGTACTGCTGGAGGTAGTTGAGGGAGTAGTAGTGAGCGTTGTGCAGGCCGATGCATCTTTGTCTTTCCATGAAGTCCATATAGCCAAACAGACGCTTGCTGGCTCTGTAGAAGTTGGAAATCATGTGATCTGTGTCAATCACCCGGCCTGTGCTCTTCACCAGGAAGTCCCACACTGTGTCGAACCCGAACAACGTCACAAAGCCCATGTCTTCATAGAGCTTCCACAGCGCTTCCCGCTGCAATTCCACGTATTTCCAGGTGTCTTCCGAACTGTGGATGCTGTACCCTTGCAGTCTTCTCTTGTGGTATTTCAGGTTATAGCCATATAGCCAAGGCACCATGTTTGGCTGTGTGTTTTCCCCGTGTGCATTATTGACCACAAAGTCGTAAAGTCGATACTTGCCTCGGTAGCGACCGTTGCTCAAGTTGTCATTCAGGAAGGCAATAGTCTTGGGGAAGTTGCGATAGAAGTGTTGGCGCGACACTGAGTCGAAGACCAGCATATACACAGCCAAGGGACGCTCTGGAGAAGTGACATTGAGCTGAGAACGCAGTCTGGAGGTGATGGACTTGGCACGGCTCGCTGCAGTTTCGTTATATCTGTTGACTAGCACGGCTTCTTTCTTGCTCTTTGAGCACCTGGCGAAGCCGTACTCCGCCTCCTCCAGGTCCACAGGCCGCTCATACCGCTTCCAAGTCTCTGCGAAGTCCACATCTCCTAGTCGCTCTGCAGACCTGTTTTGCCCGAGCACATATTCCGCCTGTTGGTAAGAGGCACAGTCCAGTGTCAAGCGACTGGCTAAGCATTACTTCCTCTCCATGTGCAGACTTGCTGCGAGCGGGTCACCGCAAGCCGGGTAGGTTCGCGTTGGACTGAACAGAGCATCAGCTTGTTCTTGTGTGTAGCCGAAGACGGAAGGAAGGCAAGGAACAGAGTCGTAGGGCAGGACAGGGTGCTGGAGGAGTGCAGGGAAGGGCTGGAGGAGTGCGTGGCCTGTAGTATTCCAAGGTGAAAGAGAGTCGATAAGGGCCGGCAAAGGCACAGCGCGGCGGGCTAGGAACAGCCTCCACGCTTCCTGACTATACACCGACATGCCTAAGTCCTCCTCATAGTCCTCTTCAGCCCCAGCAAACCAAGATATAGCCACCAGACTAGCAGTGAAGGTGAGGATCAGAGAGAGCAGGTAGCAACTGCGCTTCGTCACCATTGCCATAGTGAATTGATGGACTTTCAGCGGGCGTTGACAGCGATTATGAACAAGGCGAGCAACCGGACTTGTGCAGACTGCACGACCAAGAACCCACGCTGGGTCAGCATTTCACTAGGCGTTTTCGTCTGCATTCGCTGCTGCGGCGTCCACCGCAATTTAGGCACTCACATCTCCAAAATGAAGTCCGTGACCCTCGACAAGTGGCAGCCCGACTGGGTGCGGATCTTCGACCAACTGGACAACGAAATCGCCAACCACTACTGGGAGCGGACCCTACCAGCCAGCTTCAGAAAGCTCAACGAAAGCAGCACTACCTACGAGGTGGAGTCCTTCATCAGAGACAAGTACGAGTTCAAGCGCTGGATTGCTGATGGGGAGCCTGACCCTGTGAGTGCGGTGCTCACAGGCAAAGGGAAGGTTCAAAAGCAGGAAGTGCCGGTGACTCCGAAGGTGCAGGAGGTGATGTCCAGGCCTGTGCCTATGGTCGATCTCTTGGCTGTTGAGCCTTTGGCGTCTCCCAAGCCGGAGCAAGTCCTGGACTGGTCTGCGCCGAGCATTCCCTTTCCGTTGACAACTCAGCAGCCTTCTATTTTCAAGCAGCCGGTTTCCCAGCCTTCTATCTTCCAGCCGCCAGTTTCCCAACCCTCTATCTTCCAGCCACCAGTTTCCCAACCCTCTATCTTCCAGCCGCCCGTATCCCAAGCCCCCATTTCCCAACCTCCTATCTTCCAGCCTCCAGTCTTCCAGCCCCTCTCCCAGCCTCCAGTGCCCCAGCCAGCTCAGTCCTACCCCGACCAGAGTCGTGAAAGCAACATTCGAAACATCATGTCCATGTATGGACAAGTGCCACAGAGCCAGGCGCCCCCGCAACAGCCTGCGTTCGTACCGCTGGGCGCCCTTGCAGCTGAACAGATGTTCAAGGGCAGACCCGGCTATCCCAATTCGCAGCAGTGGCCGTCTTTCTAAGGCTATTTATAGGACTTATCAGGATTGCGTCTGGGGTTATTGGTCGTTTCGGTAATTGACCATTTGGTTATCTAGTGAGGGTCACTTTAAAAACGCGCCTCGGCCCGCAATACCGCCTTTTGATAGCCTCTGAGCCTTCTTTTAGCCTCTTGTACATCAAACTCTGCGACCTGCGAATTCCATGCACCTCACTCAAGTGATGTATGAAAGTCCGCTCTTAGGGCACTATTTCAGAGCAGAAAAAACACGCTATTGGATTGGGCTTCCTGCCCTTCCGGCGTATACTCGCTGTACTGGCCTCCGTAGCACCTTTCTCTGTACTTAGCTGCTTATATGCAGCTGTGCATGTGGCCGGAGAAAGGAAGGAACTGCAGGGCTGCAAATCAGTCCCATCTGCAGGGAGAGTCCATATTGATGAGCAGACTTCATTATCAGGGGTAGTGTCTGATGCGGTTTCTTTGGCTAAATAGGATTCACAGGGCCGGCTGTGGGGCGGACTGCTGGCTTCGACTTGGAAACGCCAAGCAGTTGCTAGTACCGCAACACTCACCCCCACTTGGGGAGTAGAGGAAGGCTGAATGCAAGGACTTACGAGCCAACTGTCTACATCTTCTTCGCCTGTGGTTAGTAGGCTTCCACACAGAGCTTCCCTGTCCAGTCCGGACCACGACTCTACAGTGTCCATCGTTTCTAACCCTTAGACAATGGCAGCGTGATTTACAGCGGATATATGTAACTTACTTGAGAGAGGACTAGAGTGGAACTACACCCGGCCTTGGCATTTGAGCTGTTTTTTGGTCTCTGCATCCCTGGCTCCAGGTTTTGTCCTTTCAGTTCTCTTGGTTAATTCTCCTTCGGCCGTTTGCTCCGCTTGAAACTGACATCTGAGCTTCTAGTGACTACAAAAAAGCAGCGATTCGAAGACAGTTTAGAGCGCAAATCGTGTATTTTTGATGGACTTGTTTAATTCCCTAGATCAGCTGATTTGTGCGAAGTGGACAAAGGAGGGGAAACTCGAGAAAGGACACAGGGAAGGCCTTGTTTGGGAGGAAGTGAAGAAATCATTACTAGGTGCAGATTACGGCTAGTGGCTAGACTTGCCTATTCATCTAGAGGGAAAAGCAGACAAAATAGCAGAGTAGTAAAGTCCGCTGGACACCTCCTTATTTTTTACTCTCGCCAAAGTGAACTTACCACTGGGAAATCTCCTTTCTAGTAGTCCAACGACTGCAGTGCAAACAAAGAAGCGCAGGAATGGGAGTTACAATGCGGAAGTCGTAAGAAGTGCAAAGCAACAATACAGTAGAAAATGCTTTCTCATAGGGAATAAATGTGCTGGAGGGAGTCATTGATGTATTGGAGTGAAGCCATAGAATGTAAAATGTTAGATTTGGTATGGCTTGGTTCCCTTCATTGACTCAACCGTATACACAGCAGCCTATAGGAAGTTTCTTACTCAGAGGTCATAAGACTTTCTACTCCCTTAACAGCCATCCAGGCAGAAGAAATAGGGATTTGAGCACTGACAGTATACACGGCAACCCGAACTCCACACTTCAGGTATATCGCTAGCAGCCAACAGCCATCTAAGCCTTCTCCCATATATATAAAAGCATGGCCGAACAGCTTCCTTGGCCTTTGCCCTGTCCCCTGACTTCGGGAAAGCCAGCGAACTGCAGGCTGCCCAGTCCACTATCTTTCCCTCCAAACCCTTCTTCCTGGCCTGCTCAGCAGGAAGGAGCCTCACTGGGCCTCGGCTTCCCTTCAAATCTGACCCTTGTTTCAGCACTTTCAAGTGACTTCCCAAAAAAGGACCTGCGGGCGAAATACGAAACATGGCAATCAACCAGATGCGAAGCAGACTTTAACCCTTCTCCCGCATATCCTGCAACCACCGAGTCAGAAACAGGCCTTTTGCCACTTCCTTCCCTCCAACACAGAGGAGAATCCACTGTTTCCCTGCAGCCAGGCCAAAAGAAGCCCAGAAACAGTCGCTCCTGCGAGTGTTTCCTCTGTGCGGAGGTACTGCCCAATCGACTCAAGCTCATAGTGCACCTCAAGAAGGCGCACGGCATCGAGCGGTCCCAAAGTCTCATGTACAAGCGCTTGAACCAGGGGGAAGATGAGATCAAGAGACTGTACATGAAGTACAGGAAGAACTACCGACTAGTTAAGTCCTAAAGTGAAGTTCACTGGTAGGTGTGACTACTGCTTTTTCCCTATCGATAGACAAAAGACTTTAAAACCGGAGTCTTTAGTTTGGCGTTTTTATGGTTAAAATCTTCGTGAGACTGCAAAAAGCTGGTGAAACGTCGAAATGTGTGTCAGATTAGAGGGTGAAATACATAGAAAGGGGAGATCAGGCCTGCTCTAATCTATTAGAAAGGACAGTAGCTAATTCGGCGCTTTATTCAACAGTCTTCGCTTTTCCCTCGGGTGCAGGGACGGCTCCGCGCTGATTTTCTTGAGCAAGTCGAGTGTCTTCCTTGCATCAGTGGTGAGTCCCATCAGTCTGAAGAGCGCCCGCACCAAGTCCACTGCACAGTTCTCAATACTGACCTCTGCAGGACTTTCCAGCCCTAGTGCCCTGGCCACTTCTCTCTGTCCGATAGCCGCGACTCGCACTAGCACTTCCCTGAACTCCCGAGTGGACAGTCCGATTGGCTTGCTGTCTTCCGTGGTCTTGTCCTTCGTCAGCATGCGGAAGAGCTGAATTACCTCAGGCACTGATATTACTCCAGGGACTAGTTTGAAGTCCTGAACTGCCTTATTCAGGCCGGAAAGCTGCACAACGGAAGCCTTCAAAGGGTCCTTTGCACTGACCTTGGAGTAGTGTTCGAACAGCACTTCCAGTGTATGTGTGTATTCACTCACCAAAGCGGTGATGTCTTCCCGGAAGTAGAGACGCTGGAACTCTGCTTTCAGCTTGAGCTCGAGTTCACGCTTGGGTCGCTCCTGGTCTATCAGTTCCTTGGCTTTCTTCTGTGCTTGTTCCCGCTGAGCAGCCAGGTCCTGGGCGCTTTGCACCTCTTCCTGCAGTCTGGCCTCCTTCTCAGAGCGCTTCAAAGCAGACAAACTGGTCACTTTCTCCCTCTGCTGCTTCAGAAAGACCAGCCGCTCCCTCCGACTGGCAGCCACTGCCTGCCCTCTGCGGCCTTCCTCCTCCCTGTCCCTGTACTCCTCTTCCTCCTTCCGCGCCCTCCACTGCTCCAGCAGTCTCATCCTTTCCTCCTTTTCCCTCCGCCCTCTCTCCTCCAGCATTTCCTCCTGCTGTCTCTTCACCTCTTCCAACTTCCTGCGAACTTCGTCTGCTTTTTGCCTTTCCGCCTGCTTCCTTGCTGTTAGATCCTCCAAGACTTGGCCTAACTCCTGTCTTCTGAACCTGCGTCTTTGTTCGGACTTGTCCCTTTCCAGGCGGTCTAAATGCTGCTGAGCCTCTTGCAAGGCGCGGAACTTGTTAGGGGTGGGGCCGTCCCTGCGTCGAAGAAGCAGTTGGGGAGAGCGGGTTTCGAGGGCTGTTATCAGGTCGTCAATGGCGAAAGCGCACTCTAAAACAAGCGGCTTTTCCAGGTAATCGAATAGACGAATAGTGGCGTATTTGAGTCCGGGCGGCATGCGAGCCAGGCGCGGATTCGCAGTGCTCATCGAAGTGAAGGAGTTACTATGCTTCAACGGCTTTAAGTCCTCCACAGCCACACAGACTTCCTGCACTTCCACTTGCGCTTCGAGGAAGTGCACCCCGAGTGCAGAGAAGCAGACCTCGTCCAGCACTTCCAACGCAGTGCGGTAGGCTTGAGGGATGTAGAGCTCTTCAGGGACGATGTACTCGTAGCGAAGGTCGTTTTCGATGCGGGAGCGGTAGCCGCTGGGCACCTGAGCGTCGGGGTTTACTGTCAAAGTGCGGTTCAATTCCCTTAGGATGTCCTTGTCCCCTGCTGCTAGGAACGGCTCGTCGTATAGAACTGTGTCGAGTCCCGCTCGAAAAGCTGCACTTCTGAAGGTGTTGATAAGCGCCTGCATTGACATAACCGGGGGCAAGTAGCCCATGTCGTGCCCTGGCTTGGAGTAGCAAATGACTGCCACCTTCACCAGCATGTCCTTAAAGCCTTCGAAATCCAGGTAGTTCACTTCCTTGTTGGCGTTCTTCTTTAGGTAGCTTTTGAACATGCCTGCGAACTCGCCCTTGGAGAGCAGCTGCTGGGTGGTGCCCAGTTCTCTGAGCATTGACAGCATTTCCCCTTCATTAATAGTCTCTTTCCTGTCTGCGATTTGGTTGAAAGTGGTCTTCGCCTGCGTAATGCCTCTGTGGTACCCTGTGCCTGCATGCTGTCTGAACAAGGATTTCAGCAATCTCACATACTTATCGAACAAAACCAGCACCAAGTCCCAGTCCTCCTCAGATATCTCCACATTGTGGTCCTCTTCCGGCACCATTGTGGTAGTCTCCAGTATGACTGCCTGGCCTGTTTTGGTCGCTTCCACCTTCTTTTCCCAGAGAAGTTTCATTTTGTCTTTCGAGACCTTTGTGGGCGTGGCTGAGAGTTTGGGCAGGGGGTGGGACTTGGAGGGGGAGGGCAGGTCCACCTTAGGTCGGTTTGAGGAGGGCTTGAGGTCTTCTAGGGCCAGGATAGGACGCATTGGGGAGCGGTCTGGAGACCTCAGGACTAGCTGCAGACGGTTCAGCTCGTAGAGAGGCAGGATTTCGTCAGGGTTTCCAATGAGGCTGAGGACTTTTAGCAGGCTGCGCGGGTATTCGCCTCGATTAGCCTTTATATTGGCCGCATTTGTAGCTAAAATTTCCTTTAATTTTCCATTCAGTGTCGCACTTCCCAGGTTAATAACCCTGGAAAGCAGGTCCAGTACCAGGTTTCGAGTTTGCAAAAGACTGGTTTCCTCCACTAGGTCTTCCAGACTGAGTGGCTGGCCCAGGATCACTGGCTGGTTTAAGTACCGAGGGAGCTGCTTTACGCCTGTTCGCTTTCCCCGTTCCCCTTGCGTGATTAGCTGAATTGCCAATTTCCCGAATCGATATACATACTCTTGCAGCATCTCCGAGTCCAGGAACCTGCCCACAATCAGCATAAACGGAATCGCCGCCGCCCTGGCCAAATGCAACTGACTCAAGTAAATTTTCCCCAAAACATCAATCAACTGCACCGCCTGCTCCCCCTCAAACCTCGAATGTCTGGCCATCGCTATGAAGAAGTCGAAATCAAACGTGTTGAAATCCAACGTTTCATTGAGGTGAATCTGCTTAACCACCGCTTCAGCGAGTTGACAGACCGGCAGAGTTTCTATGTTTTCAAGTGTGAGTGTGAAATTGAGTTGCAGCAATTCACGCATGTAAGGCTTGTGGAAGGACTCGATGAGGAACAGTTGCAGAGTTTTGAAGAGGACTGGGGCCACTGGACTGCGGGCGTCTGAAAAGTAGTCGAGCAGGCTGAATAGATGAGTGATGCAGGTGAAACTTAGGGCTTTGGACTTGTCTCGACAGCCTTTTTTCAGTAGAGACAGCAGGGCGTTGCGCACGTCTTCAGTTCGGTCCACTTCTGAGTAGAATTCCCTCCATATGAGGCATAACAGATTGAGCGCGGAAAGGCGGACTGTGGGCGAGCGCTTCGGGTCTGCATCACCCTCCCTTAGACACAGCTCCATAACCGCTGCAACCGTCCCAAGACTGACAAGTGTCTGTCTCGCCCCTTCAATAGTCACCAACACCAGCACCATTTCCCCTACCAGTCGTGTGAACTCTTCCCCACTGTCCGCTGTTTCCCGCACCTTTTGCATCATTATCGCTCCGATTTCCGCTTTCCCGACATCGTACAGCATTTCAGTCACACTCGCTAGAGTCTGCAGACTGCCTTTCAAGGCCAGGGCGGCTGCGTCCAGACCTCCCAGTTCCCCAGAAAACCACTCCCACAGGGAAAGTCCCTGTTCCTCCAGTGCCTTCGCGAAGGCTCGGAAGAACTGGGCAGTGGCCTGGATCACTTCCTCACTTTTGCTTTGCAGTCCTGGTCGCAACGCCGAGGCTACAAGGACTAAGGACCCGTGGCTGGCTTCCGCAGCTACACAGGTGCATAAAGACACGCTATTGTCGGTAATATCCGCATAGAGAGATAAGACAGGCTGGAAATCCCCTTTCAGTCCTTTGGTGAGGACGACGTTTAGGTACTTGTTGCCTTCAGTGAGCAGGCCTGCGGCTTGCTTTTGTCTGATGTTGAAGTGGGTGCAGAAGGCAATTAGCAGGAATTCCAGACAAGTGTTGGCTTCACTCAAGGGTCTGCGAGTGTCGATAGACTCAATGAAGAGCGCTCCGTCTGGAGTCTGCTTCGGCTTGCGAAAGCGCTTCAGACCACTGGTGGAACTGCGCAGTTCGGTCTCTTTCGCATAGAGCGTTTCCAGTATTTCCGCAATTACAGTGGTATCCCCGGCCAATATCAGTTCCTTCGTCTCCGACTCCGTTTGCACCCCCAAACTTTCCAAAGTCTCCAATACAATCGTCCAATTTCTGACCTTCGCAGCACTGCTTTGCCCGGGGTCCAAGGCGTCCAGCAGCTCCCCAGCCTCTTCCACTCCCTCCATCATACACAGCCGTTTAAGCACCAGTCCCACCAGAACTCCGTTTTCCAGTCTCTTCACAGTCTGTGGGTCGAGGGAAATCGACCCTTGGGCTGAGGCTTGAACTCCTACTTGTGTGTCGAAACCTTGCAGCCAGGTGAGGACTGCTTCAGTGACTTCCATATTGCGGGGGAAAGAATAGGATGGGGGAACACTATGACTTGATCTGCAAAATAGTGCTGGTTGGGGAAAGCTCGGTGGGAAAGACGGGACTTATACGAAGGTTTACGAGAGATGTGTTCACCACTCAAACCAGCACCACAATCGGAATCGAACTGGCCCACAAGACAGTGCAAGTGCGAGGCAAGACCATCAAGGCCCAGCTGTGGGACACTGGCGGCCAGGAGAAGTTCCGCTGCATCACAGCCCCATTCTACCGCGGAGCCCTGGGCGGGATCATCGTCTACGACGTTACCAACCGCCACACTTTCCAATCCATCGACTACTGGGTGGAGCAGATCCAGGACAAGGCTATGCAGGGAGTGGCGATGCTGCTGGTGGGGAATAAGTCGGATATGAGGGAGGAGAGGCAAGTCACGGAGGAGGAAGGACGGAAGTTGGCGGAAAGTCTAAAAATGCATTGGCTGGAGACTTCTGCGAAGAGTGGGGATAACGTGATGCAGGCTTTTCAGACGCTAATGGAGACTATTTCAGCTGTCAACCTGCTTAACTCCAGTTCCGCCTCTATGAAGCTAGAGCGGTCCTTTGCCTCTATAGGACAGACTAAGCGAAAGCGCAAATTTTGGTGCTAACAGCTGCTTTCGTCTCCCTTCCCAGAGGTTTTTCTGTTTACATAGCTAATAAACAATGGGCTGCAATGACTCCCGTCGGGCAGTTCTCACCGAAGAAGACCAAATCCAGCTCGCAGAACACCGACTAGTTCCCCAGGCCATCTCCCCTAGTCTCGTTTCCTCCATTCTCAACAAGTACAGCAGAAACCACGTTATCACCGATTCCCAACTAGTACGAATTGTGAGCATTTTGGGAAAAGCAGGCCCTCCAGCAGCAACCAAACAGACTTACTTCGGAAACAGCTACTTCCATGCGGAGCCCACTGGCTTTGATAAGGGACGAGTAGGAGTACTGTTCTTACTCCTCAGCCAGGGCAGTGCGGAAGAAAAGACCAGGGAAGTGGCGGTGATGTGGGGAATGGAGGAGTTCACCCCTGCAGATGTGGAGAAGTTGGTGAGGTGTATTGTTTCTATCAGTGTCATCTACTGTCCGCTGCTGGTCAACAGCACTAGTCTCGCAATGCGGACTTATGTGGCTGCGCTGCACAGCTGTGCAGACACAGTCGTCCGTAGTCTAACGGCTGCCATTACTGAGCAAGAAGCCCTGCTGTCCATAGACCAACTCGTCCTCAAACTCGCCAACTCCCGTCTAGGCAGCATATGGACGCCTACCGGCACTCGATCCCTTATCATCAAATCCACCCACAGTGACAACTCTCAGAAATGGCTAATCTTCCTACACAAAGTCAACTACACCTAACTAAGCTAGTCCTTAATTTTGCTACAGATCTATACCTGCAGTGCTGATTATAAGGACAATAAAGGCTCCCACTGAAAACAAGGACACAATGATGTTGACAGCCCAGCAGAGCAGCAGGTCTTTCCGGTACCACTTCCCCGGGTACAGTTTGACGTAAAACAGACACGGCAGCGTGAAGCAGATGATAGGACTGGAAATGGACCCCGTGATGCCCAGCACTAGGCCCATGCCAGGGACCACGAGAGCGAGTCCGAGGGCGCTGAAGACAGTGACTGTGTGGGAAGTACTGAAAACCACAGAGAAGTGGCGGGTGCGAGTGAGTGTGGCTTTGTTCCACCCGAGGGCGGAGTAGGTGGCGTCCCGGCAGGGGTACACCAGCAGCGGAGTCCCACAGAGAGCCGTGATGGCTATGCTGAAAATAGCCTAAATTGGGAATTACGAGAATGACCTGTACGTTACCGAAGCCGTAGTGAGCCTGCAGGATCACCTGAGGGAAGTCGCTCACTGAATACGTGTGATAAAACGTCAAATAGCCGAAAATGCCGACCAGTAGGTACATAAAAAGCACTACGAGTAGACCTCGGAACAGAAACTTGGTTCCCCGCTTCACTG
>Ga0247837_1000829_pt1 | contig 66929 bp, 54 predicted proteins | sample LaCtaG_2_FD_187115 | JGI IMG/M metagenome (GOLD analysis project Ga0247837, IMG submission 187115) | Freshwater microbial communities from meromictic Lake La Cruz, Castile-La Mancha, Spain - LaCruzMarch2015_14.5m | ecosystem: Environmental > Aquatic > Freshwater > Lake | place: Spain: Castile-La... | reverse complement strand
TACGCTCCGGTATTACAGCGAGTTGGAATCGATGCGGGGATGTGGTGTGATTTAGTGTGGAATTTCAAGAAGTACTTTGGCAAGAGTCGCGGCGCGGGTTCGCCCGACCGCATGCGTGAGATGGCAGTATCTGGAGGCAAGATGTTTCAGCCGGGCCAAAAGATGGCTCGGAAATGCTTTGTGTGAACGAATTAGTCCAGGGTTTGGCAAGTTTTTATTGAGCACCGCGATAGGTTCAACCAAGACAGTCTCTAATAGCACTGTCTTATCGATAACGTCAGGATGGGCAACTAGTTTATTTCTTTGAGCACTCAATAGTTATCGATTGCTTACACAGATTCCTTTTGTCCAATGACATGGGGTAAGAATTCCTGGCTTACAAGGCGGGTGGCTTCGCTTTGCTTTCTTTCGTTTCGACTTGTTAGGGCTCAACTCAATCGATTGTCCCGTGTGTCATGGGCTTGCGTTAGTTGGTTGCATCAAGTCGCCGGTTTGCGGCTGAAGCTGGTTTGAAAAGTGGGTGGCACCGTTTGAAGTTTGCTTGAAGTTCCAGGATTCCCGTTTTTTCGCGAGTTTCCGAAGGTGGAATCACGATGGAAATTTCTTGAGGTTTCGTTTCCCGATTGATCTTGAGTTCGATACAATCGGGGATTCACAAGGTAATCTCGGTTTAGCCCGGCACGGCTATTTCATCACTTCAACTTTTTGCTTCATTATGTCTAACTCAAAGATTCGCGGCACGGTACATGTCATTGAAGAAACCAAGTCCTTTGGGCAAAAGGGCTTTCGTAAGCGGCTCGTCGTTCTTGAGCAACAAAATGGTCGTTTCGCCAATTATATTCCTGTCGAATTTACTAACGATGCGTGCGATGCCGTCGATGGTATGAAGCTGGGCGATGAGGTGGATGTTACGTATCGGCTCAGCGGTCGCAAATGGCAGAAAGACCCCAACAGCGAAGTCAAATATTTTTTGAGCGCTGAAGCAATGGGGTTCAATCGAGTCGGTGAAGGCAATGGTGGCATGGGTGAAGATGATCTCAACGATGCGTTTTCCCAAGCAGCGGCAGACGATGGGGCCGATGCACCGTTTTAATCGGGATTTCTTACTGCGTTTCTTGGAAGCTGTTGGGGTTTTCCCGATGCTTCCGAATCTGATTCGCAGATTTTCATTGGTGCATTACTTCAAAACAGCATGCAGTTTCATGACGACTTGGTTGTCGTCATAAAACAAATGGCTTAGTCGCTCAATGACTTTCCATTGTTCGATGGCTTTTTCTGCAACTCGCCGCTCTTTGTTGAGGTTCTTGATCTCGCCGTAGTAATCGATAGGCGAACGGCCTCGCGAGGCCGCTTTCGCAGCCTCCAGTTGCACGATCGTGGTATCAATCCATTGGATGAATTGCACCAGTCGATTGCCAACCGTTTGCGCGTCTCGCGGTGCAAAAAGCATCGGTGGGGACTGAGCTTCCATTCGCAAACCCAACGTGAATGCGGTTTGCCACTTGCCGCCGGGCTTCGATGAAATCACCAGTAACAGCTCAGGCGATTCGTCCTCTAAGGCAATTCGCCAAGTCGCTTCCCCTTCCCCCTCGATCGTGACGCTTTGACTTGGTTCAACGACAAAATCTTTTGCAAGTTTGATTTCGATTTCTGTTCGGCATTGTTTCGGCAAGACGGACTTTCCAACCACGGTTGCCATTTTCTTGCGGGACGTATCGACCACCAAGGTTTGCTCAATAGAAAGAGTGCCATCCAAAGAGGTGGACAAATCCTTTTCTGCAGGTGTTACTTCCACAGGTTCTTCAGCCTGGCTCTGCTTGTCGTCGGAAAGTAATGGCAAAGAGTCTGTTGGGGAATCGGCAAGCGACGTTTCACCAGCCTCCGACCCTGGGGTTTCGAACGACTTCTTATTAGAGAGCCCGAGAGCGTCTGAGATCACCGCTTTCGAATCGAGCGTTGCGAGCGAGAATTCACTACCTTGGTTGGGTTGCAATTGAGCAAGTAACGAATCAGCGGCTTCGGTGCTGGGCAGCTCTTGATTTGGGGAGGTGATAGCTTCGATCCCTTCGATGGTTGTAAGTTCGATTGATTCCGTAGCGAGGTTGGTCGCAAGCTCGGTTTGGGTGGATGGCTGTGGGGGGCGATCTTGAGTCTGAACGTGATTCGCTTGCTCCGGGGATGCTGCGAGCTCCCGCGGTTGCGGCGGCTTGGCCCCTAACGAGCTAAGAATAGCGACCATCGTTCCGATACCCAAAATGGCGATAACGCTCAACGCAAGTAATGCAACGCGGGGAGGCCGCGAAGGCTTGGACGGTTTTCGCTTGAAGCTGTTGATAGAAACAAGTGGCATTGCGGTTTGAGGGATTCGAGCAACCCAGGGCCATGCGATACGGTGGGACGACGCAACTTCCGTCGAGCACCAAACGGATGGAACCATCGAGTGCCTTTCGGCCCAAATCCGCATCGCGTAAAAAAGCGGTATTAAAACTCCGTCCGCATCGACAAACGTGCATGCGGTTGGTGCCTGCTTGTTTTTCGAGCTGAATGAAAATGCTCTCAATTGGTTTTGCCAGTCCTCGATGACGACTGCGGGTGGGGGGCCGGCTTTGGCGAGCAACGAAGCGACCAAGTCGAATCCCTCCATGAGGCAAGCGACTGCAACTTCATGAATATTTCTTCGCGTTCGTTGGAAAACAAAAAGACTTCGGCATACGAGCCGGCTCAAGTCCTGATCGATGGATTCTGTCGCCAGGGCGTTTGCGACGTGGGTGCGAAGGTCTTGTGTAAGGTCCGCATCGTTGTCCCAGTTTGGGCTGTTCTTCTGTAAGTTTTCTGTAGATTCGGAAGGATTCGGGACAGGGTAATGGTAGCACTGCAGATGCCATGATTGCCCGGCGGTTTCTTGTTCTAAGCACTTTAGCAGCATGCACCATTCGGTTGTTTCAGGCGATGGCTTTCTCTGATTTGCGGTGGTTTCCAGCGAATAGAGTTCCGCGTTGGCTTCGATCAAGCGATGCAGATTTTCGTGATCGAGCTCGATGCACGATTCGGCGTGTTCGTCGATCAATTGGGTTAGCAATGCCAGTATTGAAGTAGATTCCATGAATTCGTGCTTACTTTGGAGGGGGCATGCGAGGGTAATGCCAATTGACGGTTTGTAGGTACGAAAGTACACTTTTCGCCCATTAAATTGGGACAAGTCACCTAGACACCCGACGTCGTCGGACCCTTAGATTTTTGCAGAAACACGGGAGCATTGCATTCGGCCATGGCTAACAAGTTGATTTATTTCTTTGGCAAATCGAAAACCGACGGTAACGGAGACATGAAGGCTCTGCTGGGCGGGAAAGGTGCCAACCTCGCTCAAATGACCAAAATCGGCCTTCCAGTTCCATCTGGATTCACGATCACGACGGAAGTTTGCGTTTCTTATTACAAGAATGGCCGAAAGGCACCGGTTGAGCTAGCCGGCGAGATGGAAAAGGCTGTGAAGTGGCTCGAGAAGGAAACGGGCAAGAAATTCGGAGACGTCAAAAACCCATTGTTGGTTTCGGTACGATCTGGTGCTCGGGATTCCATGCCAGGCATGATGGATACGATTCTGAACCTTGGATTGAACGACGCGACCTGCGAAGGGCTCGCAGCAGCGACCAACAACCCTCGGTTTGCTTGGGACTCGTATCGGCGTTTCTTGCAGATGTACGGTGACGTTGTGATGGGTGTGCAAAAGAAGCACGAAAACGATCACGAGCCGTTCGAAGAAGTGATGGATCAGCTCAAGAAAGAAGCCAAGGTCAAAGACGACACGGAACTTTCAGCGGAACACTTGCAAGAACTGGTCAAACGCTTCAAGAAGTTGATCAAGGACTTTACGGGTAAGGCTTTCCCAACCGATCCAATCAAGCAATTGGAAGGTGCTGTGTTCGCCGTGTTTAGTTCCTGGATGAACGAACGAGCGATCTTGTACCGCCAAAAGTATCGTATCCCTGATGAATGGGGTACCGCAGTGAATGTTCAGGCAATGGTGTTCGGCAACATGGGTGATGATTGTGCAACCGGTGTTGCGTTCACCCGCGATCCAGCCAACGGCGAGAACGTTTTCTACGGTGAGTATCTTGTGAACGCACAAGGCGAAGACGTCGTAGCTGGCGTTCGCACACCTTTGACTATTGCTGAGATGGCGAAGGACAAGATCATTTCGGCTGCTCACAAAGAGCTGAACGAGATTCGTAAGACGCTTGAAAAGAACTTCGGGGATGTTCAAGACTTCGAGTTCACCATCGAGAAGAAGAAGCTGTTCATGCTTCAAACTCGAAACGGTAAGCGAACCGCTTTGGCCTATGTCAAGATTGCTCACGACATGGTCAAGGAAAAGCTGATGACTCCGGAGCACGCCATCAAGTCGGGCGATCCGGAAGCTTTGAATCAACTCCTACAGCCGATTTTCGACGTGGTTGCCTATGAAAAGGCTCGCAAAGAAGGTCGTTTGATGGCGGTTGGCTTGCCAGCTGGACCAGGTGCCGCTTCAGGCTCCGTTGTTTTCACTGCTGGTAAAGCAGAAGAACTGGCAGCCAAGGGCAAGAGCGTCGTGCTTGCCCGGATCGAAACCAGCCCAGAAGATCTTCGAGGCATGATCGCATCGGACGGAATTCTTACCGCTCGCGGTGGTGTTTCCAGTCACGCTGCGTTGGTCGCTCGTCAAATGGGTAAGGTTTGCGTCGCTGGAGCTGGTGATATCGAAATCGATTATCACAAGGGGACTCTGAAGTGCAAGGGTGTGACTCTTAAGGAAGGGGATCACATCAGCATCAACGGCACGACCGGCGAAGTATTCCATGGTGCGATCGCTACCGCCGATAGTGAACTTAAGCAAGTCTTGGTCAATAAGACCATGAAGCCCAAGGACAGCAAAGTATTCCAATACTACGACTTCCTGATGAAGCTTGCGGACAAGTATCGTACACTTGGCTTACGAACCAACGCGGATCAACCCGATCAGGTTGTAAACGCGATAGCGTTTGGTGCGGAAGGAATCGGACTTTGCCGTACAGAGCATATGTTCTTCGAAGGGGACCGAATCATTGCGGTCCGTCAAATGATTTTGGCTAAGGCAGAAGATGATCGAAAGAAGGCCCTTGCAACCTTGCTGCCTTATCAGCAAAAGGACTTCGAAGGTATCTTCCGTGCATTGGATGGATTGCCAGCTTGCATTCGTTTGCTGGATCCCCCGTTGCATGAATTCCTGCCTCAGCATGACAACAAGAAGGGGCAAGAAGAAGTCGCGAAGCAGCTCAAGACCACTGTTGCCGAAGTTGCCAAGATGGTTAGCGAACTGCACGAGTTCAATCCAATGCTCGGCTTCCGCGGTTGCCGGCTAGGTATCTTGCGTCCTGAAATTACCGAGATGCAAGCTCGGGCGATCTTCCAAGCGGCTGCGACCGTCTTGAAAGAAGGCATCAAAGTGAAACCAGAAGTGATGGTTCCGTTGGTTGGCTTCAAGAAAGAGCTCGATTTGCAAGTTGAAATCGTGCATCGCGTCGCGGCTGAAGTGATGAAGGCAACCGGCAAGAAGTTCGCTTACACGGTTGGTACCATGATCGAAGTTCCTCGCGGAGCATTGACAGCGGATGAAATCGCGGAATCGGCCGAGTTCTTCTCGTTCGGAACGAACGATTTGACTCAGACCTGTATGGGAATGAGCCGCGATGACTCCGGATCGTTCTTGCCAGCGTACCAAAACCTGGAGATCATCAAGGCTAACCCATTTGCGTCGATCGACCGAACTGGAGTTGGTCAATTGATGAAGATCGGTGTGGACAAAGGTCGTTCCACCAAGCCAGATTTGAAGATTGGCATTTGCGGTGAGCATGGTGGCGATCCATCGTCGGTCGAGTTCTGTCACATCATCGGTTTGAACTACGTCAGCTGCAGTCCATTCCGAGTGCCAATCGCTCGACTTGCAGCCGCTCAAGCTGCGATTCGTCACCCTGCTAAGCCAGTGGCTGCAAAGGTGATCAAGGACACAAAGAGCAAGACCGGTGCGACCAAGTCCAAGACTTCGGTCAAGTAAGCCGGACCGAATCGATAAGCCCTGAGTCATCAAGCTTCAGGGCGAGCAATAGACCGTAACGAAAGTCGCTAAGACTTTCGTTACGGTATGGGTAGAAGGCCTTGGATTCGTCCGCGAGGAGCGAGGCCTTGAACTTCGATAGGTGATTCTAGACGGTGAACTGCAACATTGCCCGCTAGATCGTAGGCTTCAAGTTTTAGATAAATGGTTGGTGGCAAGCTTGGGTCGGCGGGCCAAACGTAGCGGCCTTGGTTTCGAACGCCTGAGGCAACTATGTTCCAGGGCCCTTCTGGTGTTTCTGAATAGGACAGAACGATTGGCCGTTCTGGTAAGTATTCGTCCGCGGCTCGGTACTCGATGACTAGCGAGCCCGATTCTTTGCCCTTGCCGTAGAGCGCGCTAGTGATTCTGGCTTGAGGTAATTCTGTGTCCACGTGAATCCATGCATCAGCGTTGTCGCCATTGCGAGGGCGATTGGAGGCTAGTCCGTTGGCGCCAACGATGATCATACGGAATCCAAACAAACCTTCCGTCTCCACTTGGATATCGAAAGGGCTAGCTCGGTCTGGATCTTCGCCCCAGACTTGCCAGGTAAGCCCTTCATCTGTAGTTCCCCATAATTCGACAGACGCAACTGGTGAATCAGGATCGTTCTCCACCGTGTATTCCAGGCTAAATGATTTCGCTCGACTGAATATTGGCTTGATGTTATTGCGGAAGGATGTTTGCCCCGGAATTCGCTCGACCGGTCGGTCCTCACGAACCGACGTAGGGCTGCTTGGCAACCCAGCAGGTCCCATCGGCAAGTAGTTTGGGTCTTGGTCCCCGATCAAGAGGGATTGATTGGGTTGGTCAGCGCGCCTGGATGTCAGGCTCATTTGTCTGCGGTCGAGAGCGCTTTGGAATTCTTCGTCCGACATAGCCTTGGTCTTCGAGTTCGTCGAAGCAGGCCCCCCCGACGTCAAGCTTCTAGAAGGTGATCCGTTTTGGGAACTTGCGTTGTTTGCGGCAGTGGCATTGAGAATTCCAGACTTAAGGATTTGTTCTTGGGTGTATTGGTTCTGCTGCACTAATTGTTCGATCAGTTGTTGTTGACGTTCGACGACAGCGGTAGCAAAGTGAGAGTCTGTGGTGGATGGTTGTCTCTTGCCAGGTCCGCCCAGCACCTCGATTTTGGGCATGTCTTGCCTTGACATATCCAGCGAGGGCAGTGCGATTCCGGAGCCAATTGGCTTGGTGGTAGTCTCTGAAAGTCCCGTGTTTTTAGCGAAGCGTGGTTCTCGGCTTTTGCCGCTGGCAAATTGAAGTCCAGTAGGGGCGTTTGCAGATCGAAGAAGCTTCGGTAACCTGTTGACTTCAACTTGATTTCCTGCACGATCTTTTGCCGTAAGTCGAACGGACAGTTGTGCAACACCAACCGGTAGTTCCCAGGATCCAGTTCCCAGCCACTCTAAAGTTTCCTGGTCTTGTTGAATATCGAAGGCAATTTCTGCAGGCTCGTTCATCGACTCGGTTTGGTAGGTCAATTGGATCGTCGAGGCATCGAGAGCCAAGTCAGCAATCGCGAACTCCGCAAGCATGACGCCTCGAGGATCAGTTTCGATGACTAAATTTGCTTCTGGTTTGGCCGTATCGACAACGACCACTAGCGGCTCGCCTGGATTGTCAAAGGACCTGCCTTGAGAATCGAGCGTTTTCAACCGAAACAGATATTCGCCATCTGCATTAGCCAAGAATTGAAACTGCTTGGTCCGAACATCGCTACGAGAGTAAACGGTCCAGGTTCGGCCGCCGTTGCTCGACGTTTCCAGAACGATCTCGCGCGGTGTTTGGCCTGTTTGTTCGATGTTGTATGGAATGACAAAATCAGAGCGAGGCCAAAAGACGCGGGAGTCTTCGGCTTGGTTCGGTGTTTGCAGCCCTTGGGCTTGGATGGAGTTCATACCAAGCAGCAACATTCCCACAAGGATCGGTTTGATGGAAATCCAAAGGTGCCCCAACAGTGGGGCGCAAACGGATGCTTTGGTCCAGAAAGAACATCCAAGCCATTCGCGATTTCTTCGGAGTGCAACGAATCTGGTCATATTTCAGTTATCGGATTCGAGTTTCGTCGGTACGGCGCGCGACGCGTTCTGGCGACATGTCATCGATAAGCTGGCCATATCGTTGATTGTCTCGATCGAAAGCTTGGAGATTTTCTTTGGTTGCGAAAAGAAAGACTCGGTTTGTGCTAGGCTGGATACATCCAAATTCGCACTTCCCATCCACAAGATCCCCCGTCTCGAAGAAGCAAACCAAGTCAAAGCAGCTCAAGCATGGCGTAAATCGATCTGGTGCGTTGAGAAGTTTTTGCCTCGCTCGTTCGCTCGAGCAATGGTAGATGCGACCTCGATGGCGTACGGCATAAGCTGGCGATCCGCTTACCCAAGAGGGGCTCGAGCCAACCGCCAATGATTCGATCAACTCGACAGGGCAGTGCCCCTCTAGACCGATCGAATCGGCAACGATGTGAGTCGGTTCCGTCGCTCGGGTTGTGGATGCATTGAGAGATGGTGGTGTTTGTCGAGCGCTGTCTCGATTCATTTGCATTTCCGATAAATTCGAAAGCGTGAGCGAACCGCTGACAGATCGAGCTGGAATGGAGCGGTTTACCTCGATGGCAGCCGATGTTTCGGGAGCAACCGATGGGACGATCGGTTCCTGAGCAAGTTGTTCTGGTTTGGCCTGTTCGTCTGGTCTGGCTTGCGGTGCGGAAGCTGGATGTGCGGGAACAACCAAGGGTTGCTTGGCAACGAAGGGATTGTCGATCACCCGCTGCGGCTTGGTGACAGATTGGGCTACCGGCAATTCCGATGGTGGCGGAGCTTGGGAATGAACGATAGGGGCAGCTCGTGCGGTCGTTGTATTGGTCGCCGAACCGTCGTTCGAGACTCCGGCGACATTTTGTGCTTGTGGGCTCCATGCTGGCACGCCTTGACTAGCTGGTTCGGAATAGGGAGCCACTTGAGTGTTCAGGCCATTAGCGTTCTGCCAGGAAGCTGCTTGGCTCTTGACCGGGGCTCCCGATGAGCCCGCGTAGACCGGTTTCTCGGATTGGATCTGAGGGGTGTGTGCTGCCAGTTCTTTGTCTTGGCGACGTTGAGTTGTTTTCGCAATCGCTTCGCGTTCTAGGGTCCAGTCCCTATGACGCAGCGCGAGCCTCTTGATCTTTTGAGTGTAGACCGACGGATCTTGGTCGCTAACGCCCCGGTACAATTCGTCCCCGTTGGGGAATAAGTAGACATCGGTAGGCCAACGGTTCACGTTGTACTTTTCGGCCAAGTCACGGCGTCGATCCGCGTTGATTTTCACTGGGATGACTGTGGAATTGATGGCGGACACCAAGGTGGGGTCCTTGAACGTTTTCTTGTCGAGCAGTTTGCAGGGTGGGCAGTAGTCACCGTAGAAATGCAAGAGCAAGATACTGTTGGAGGCCGCCGCTCGATGAACCGCGCCGTCGTAGTCTTCCGTCCATGCTATTTCACGCTCCGTTGCGAATGCGGATTCCGTGGTTAGAGCCATGCAGGCAAAAATGCCAAGACAAACCGCGAACCACTTACGAAAACGCGACCTGTCGAAAAACGTTTTGGATTGGATAGCTGGCATTGGATCATCCTGTTGTTGCGTTTCGCACCCAGCACCAATGCAGGGAACGAACGTCTGTGTCAGTCGGATCGGTTGCGATGACGAACCAAATCGACCATAAGTCGACAGATTCAATAAAATTTTTGGATTGTGCTGCCTGGAGCGAATTTTCTCTTGACACGGAGTGGGGCATGTGTGACACTTGTGGTACACGGTTGAACGGCTGACCCTATGACCTGGCGGGTCAGTGAATGTGCTATCTCACTGGGGATGGACGTCGTTCAAATCGCTCTCGCCACTGGCGTCCTCGGCATGCAACTGGTTCAGCTCGCTGGCTCGATCTTTTGCCGAAGAACTTTTTGAACGAGTCACTTCCTTCAAAAAGCGGATGTCAAAAAGCAGCCATCTGCTGGCGAAAAATGCTGATCATCACAACACTTGAGTTCAGCAAGGTCTTTATCAATCGTTTTCCTTGCGCACGATTTGGCGCAGTTTTGTCTTCCGTTCTTCGACTGTTTTACCTGGTTCATTTGGGTACGACGAACGGTTAGGAATTTTGTCTCCTGTTTGTTTGGACTAGCGTTTATGCCCAAGAAGAAGCGTTTTCGATCTCGTTTTCAAGGTGATGATCAAGGTGGCTCAGGTGGAGCGGCATCAAGACCACGCGTTAAGAAACCGAGACGACGCTATGGTTCGAATTACCAGCAAGCTTTCGCTGAGCCCGAGGGTGAGCCGGGCGAAGTTGTTCTAGACGAAAACGGCGATCCGATTCCAAACGAAGCCGGTGAGCCTGCAACCGAAGAACCGGGACAAGAGTTTTTGGGTCTGTTGGAAATGCACCCCAATGGCTACGGATTCCTTCGGTCGCCAGCAAACAATTATTCACGGGAACGAACAGATCCATTTGTGCCTGGCACAATGATCGAAAAGTTCAAGCTTCGGCAAGGGGTTAAGATCCGCGCGCTGATGCAACAAACGCGTCGATCTCAAGGGCCTCGCGTCAAAGAAATCTTAGATGTCGAAGGAATGAAGCCAGAAGATTACATCAATGTCAAAAACTTCGATCAGCTAACCGCAATTAACCCAGAACGTTGGTTGAAACTAGAGATTGGTGCTCAACCAGTTACCAACCGCATTATCGACCTTCTCGCTCCTTTGGGGCGTGGTCAGCGAGCCCTTATTGTGGCTCCTCCGCGGTCTGGAAAAACGATCATGCTTCAGAACATCTCCAAGGGGATTTCGCAGAACTACCCCGAGGTAGAGCTGATCGTTTTGCTGATCGATGAACGACCTGAAGAAGTCACCGACATGCGACGCAGCATTGTCAATGGTGAAGTGATTGCAAGTAGTCTCGATGAAGATGTGGATTCACACGTTCGACTTAGTCAGCTTGTTGTGGACCGTTGTCGGCGTCTTGCTGAGATGGGCAAGGATGTTTTCATGCTGATGGATTCGATCACTCGGTTGGCACGAGCGTTCAACAAATGGGTTGGGAACAGTGGCGCAACCATGTCGGGCGGGGTCAACATCAAGGCGATGGACATTCCCAAGAAGCTGTTTGCTACCGCGCGTTGCTTTGCAGAGGGTGGGTCGCTAACCATTGTCGGGACCGCACTGGTCGATACAGGCTCACGCATGGACGAACTGATTTTCCAAGAGTTCAAGGGAACTGGAAATATGGAACTTGTTCTGGACAAGAAGCTCGCCGATCGCCGTGTATGGCCCGCGATCGATATTTCCCAATCGGGAACTCGACGCGAAGAACTTTTGCATGACCCAGATACCTATCACTCCGTAACGATGATTCGACGCACCTTGAACTCGATGCATCCTGTGGAAGCGATGGAGCAATTGACGAAGCAGCTTTCTCGTTTTCAGAGCAATCAAGAGTTTCTCAAGCTAATTGCCAACGCCAAGATCCTCGATTAGCGTAGGTTCTTGAGCCGCGGGCGCTAGGCGCTTCCAAGCCTCCCTGCAACTCAATCTGGTTAACGGCTAAAGCCTCCCTGTTTGGAAGTCGAACATGACACCTCAACGTGATGAGCGATTTCCTAAACAGGCTCGTGTCGTCAATCAAAAAGACTTTGATCGGGTGTTTCGATCTGGGTTGGTTGTCAGCGATGGGACTTTGGTTGTTCATTTTTGCAGAAATGATCTCCCATGTACTCGGCTTGGTCTGAGTGTTTCGAAACGAGTGGGGAATTCCCCCGTTCGCAATCTTTGGAAAAGGCATGCTCGGGAAGCCTTCCGTAAGCTACAGGCTGACCTGCCTGTCGGTTTCGACCTCGTAGTTCGGCCCCGAAAAGGGGCGTCGCCCGATTCGTTGCGCGTCGCTCAGTCCCTTGCCAAACTTAGCCACAAGATCCAAAAACGATAAGCGCATTGTGGACCAGTTTGATGGTTCTTTGCTGCCCGTTGGATGATGCAATTTTTGGACTGCACCTACCTGCAGTCATGCAGTGGCATGTAAGGCGTTCTTCGCATGGGATGCGTTGCTCGTCATTCTCACGAAGTGTTGGTATTTGCAGTACTTGCGCACCAATTGCTTGGCTTTTTATCGTATGGCACGGTTTTTGTTAATGCTTGGTCTCAGGGCCTGAATTGAATCAGGTCTTTGTTTCCACTGTTTTCACGGAACCATGACATGAGACCCGCTGATCCCGAGCCATTTGCTACGTCCCCGCAACCACATCTATCCCAAGAGCTCTCAGCCAGTGCGCAGGCGGCCGGGTCGAATCAAAAAGAAGTGTCTTTTGTGGAACGATTCATAGCTGCGTTCTTTCACGAATCGAACATCAAGTGGATGTTGTTCGTTGGAGCCGCCATTGTTACCGTCAGTTCCTTGAAGCTGGTGGCTCAGCAATGGGATGCTTGGTCAGTCACATTCAAATTTCTATCGATCCTAGTGTACATTGCCGCGGTGTATGGATTCGCTGAAGCGAGCGGCAAGCTTTTAGGGCTTCGCTCAACCTCTTCCGTCTTGAAGATGTTGACCCTGATTTTGCTTCCTATCAGTTTTTATGCTCTACCGTGGCTTGCTGCCTCTGCGTCCGAAAACGCATTTTCCTTGTTTCCTCTGCTCGCGGTTGGTTCAGTGTTCGCAGCGTGGGTCTCGGATCGCATTTTCAAATCATTCTTGCTTGAGCGCCAAGTAACTTTTCAGGTCGTATATCTAACGTTGGCTCTAGCAGGCGCCATGCCGACGTTTCAGAGCGGATCCCTTCTGATAGCGTCGCTCCTTTGGCTGGTCGGCACCGTGGGAATTATCAAGATCAATCGGCATGTGTTTTGGTTGGTGGAGCAGCATCGAAAGCCGCTTGTGTTAGGATTTCTTCCGATTCTACTTATCGGAGCTCAGATGGTTGTCTTGTTTGCAACCAAGTTAAACTGGCTTCATCAATTGGAATGGCTGGGGCTGGGATTGGTTCTATGTTCCGTCCCGATTGTGACCACAGCCCGCACGGTAGCTCAAGTTTATAAATCGAGAACAGGCGGGCTGCTGGAAACGATTCCTCTGGATGTTGCGATCTCCGTTTTGGTTGGATTGGTGATGGCTGCCTCGGGAGTGGTTCTGTCGTTCACCGGTTTTCGTTGGACGGGACAGACTACATTCGCTGCGGTTCCGACTTGCATCGTTGCAGCCTCGTTGGCTTGGTTTGCCGCACGAGATACAAAGAATGTTGGTTTTACCTGGATCGCTATCGTCTTGATGCTGGTGGCTTATCAAGCAACCCCGACCTTGGTTTCTAGTTTTGCCAAGCAAGCCATATCCATAGCTGCCACGACTCTTTCCGAGGACCGACTGCCCGTCGCTTTTTATGGCCTAACCTATGTGCCTTTGTTGTTGGGGTGGACGGTTGCAAGCTGGGCGCTCTCGAAACGTCCCTACTTCAGCAAGCCATTGCAAATTGCTGTAACCTGCTTGACCCTTTTGTTAATGCCTTTGTCATTGACACATGTGAAAGCAGCCTTTTTGATTTCGGTAGTACACAGTTGTCTCTTTTTGGTGTACTCCAATGTTTGGAAAGACCGTCGTTATGTCATCCCGTTCTTCGCTGCGTTAACGGTTGCAGTGGGTTATTGCGTACCATTCTTGAACGCGACGTTAGAAACCTCCATCGACCTACCATACATCGGTGTGAGTCTAGGTGTGTGGGGTTGCCTGCTGTTGCTTGCTCCGTTGGACTCTTGGATAAATCGGATCCCGGTTCGTGACTCGGTGTACTTGGCGTGGCCGCTAAATCGGCAAGGCAACGCCATTTCGGCAAGCATGATCTTTGGAGCAATTGCAATCATCGGGGTCGGGGTGTTCTGGTTTGGGCATTGTATGCAAAACATCGGGTCGGACTTGAACGTGGGCGCCATTCTGGTCGGGCTTTTGGTGGGGCTTGGATTGTGGTTTGCAAGTCGCGGCATTACCTTGCGGGCTTTGCTCTCGCGTTGGTTCTGATGATGCTGTGCATCAATGTTACGCTGGCTCAACACTGGAGCCCCGAATGGAACTTGAACTTAGCGGTTACCGCTTCTGTCATTGTGTCGACACTTGGGTACTTTGGCACGCATGCGATTCGACGTCAGGTTGTTGTGAATTGGGAAGCGGAGCGTATCAAGCTAGGGATGAACTTAAGAAGCCTGGCGGTTGTATGGCGCGAACCGCAATCGAATCGAGGTCAACGGCAGGCAGAACGATCTTTAGCGTGTTTGATTCCCGCCGCTGATTTAGCAACGTTGACCGTCATCCTTGGTTTGGTATGGCAATCGATTGCATTGGTGCGGTCGTCGGTTTTCATGATGCATGATCAAATTGCTTGGTGTGGATTTGCATTGCTTGCTTGGCTCGTCTTCGCGATTGCGGTCACTCGAAGTCGTATCGCCACCGCCATCTTGGTTGGAGTGTTTCCCTTGCTTGCGTCGTCTATTCTGCAGTCGAACGCCATTGTTCCATCAAGTCTGAACTACTCGGTACTTATTTGGTCACTCACATCCATCGCCGTTGGTGTCGTTCCCTTTTGGGTAGAACGCTATCGCCGTGAAAGCCAGGTTGCTTCGGTGGAACCGGCTTCGGATTCGCTTCCGTTGACTGCATTGGTTCCGTGGGTTTGCAGTGCGTGGTTGACGATGTTGACGGCGTGTGGAATCGTTCAGTTCTCCGTTCTGATTCAGCTGGCCGCTTTGGTGTCCCTGGGTGGATTGGCTGTCTTTTATCGACCTCAACGATCTTCGCTTGCCTTTGGGTTGGGGGCGATGTGGGCCAATACCCTTGTCTTGATGCTAATGTTGCCCGTAATTGGATTTCAAGACTACCGGGCAGTATTCCGACTTTTGAACTTGGACACTTCCTCCATGACGGGTCTGCCTGTTCTGACTCTGGCGATAACACTCAACGGACTTTTGGTTCAAAGGCTGGGGGCTCGGTTAGAACCAGGGGTATTGCTGGCATGGGTTATTTCCTTGCGATTGGTTTTCGTAGGGCTCTTGTTGCATGTTTGCTTGACGGCGAATCAAGGCATTGCTCAGACTTTATTGGGAGCACTGGCTTGCATGGTCGTTGCGGCGGATGAGTTCTGGATGGCGATTCGCGGGCGTAATGAACTTCGCGTTTGGTGCTCCATGCTGGCCTTGGGCTTCTCGATATTTCTGTTGTTCCTAAACGGAATACTACCCGTTCAAACGGGTGTGGGTTTAGTGGCTATCGTGCTGGTGGGAATGGCGCTGCAATGGTTTGGTGATCGCTTCGCCAAATCCGAGCCAATGCGGGTTGCCTCGCGGCCGATGCAAATCGTGGGATGGGTAACCCCAAGCTTAGCGGTTGGTATCGGCTTGATGGCGATGGTGTTTGGGACAGCGACTACCGCATGGGTATCGTTAGCGATTTTCCTAAGTGCGTTCGTGCACGCGGTGCGCGGTTGGAGCTCCGGCCAACGCTGGCATGCTTGGCTAGCCTTGGCCATGGTCAACATCGGGCTGGCAAATATCAATCGAGCTTTAGGATGGTTCGATCTGCAGTTGTATCTAGCACCGATAGGGCTATCGATACTAGGCTTGCTCGAACTGATGAAGCGCGAGATACCTCAGTCGGGGCATAAGCCTATTCGCTTGGCGGGGGCGCTTTGCATCTTGGTCTCTCCGATTTTTCAGATTCTGGCAGGAAGCTGGTGGCACATGTTTTCGTTGCTGCTTCTTTCAGTGCTGGTTGTGTTGATTGCGATTGGGTTGCGGGTGCGTGTCTTGATGTACACCGGTGTGGCGTTCTTATTCGCAGATTTGTTGGCCATGTTGGTGCGGTCTGCAGTAGATCATCCCAACATGCTTTGGGTTAGCGGATTAGGCCTCGGTTTGGTGGTAATTGCTATCGGAGCTGTTTGCGAAGTGTATCGCGAACGGCTGCTTTCCAGGGTGCGAACGCTCAGTTCCGAGCTAGCGTCTTGGAACTAAAGTTGTTTTGTTTTATGTCTTCATAGTAAAAAGGAAAAATGAATATGGCATGGCTATCTCAGTTTACGTTGATGATGCGATCGAGTGTGACGGCGCTTCGCGAGCAAATCGAAGATCCCGAGCGAATGCTGCATCAATTGATAATCGATATGCAATCGGAATTAGATTGCGTTCGATCGAGTGTTGCGGACGCGGTTGCAGATGAAATCTTGATGCGAAAGAGACTAGAACGCGAACAATCCGAGGAATCCAAGTGGCTAGAGCGGGCCAATACCGCAATGAGACGCGGTGATGAAACGACCGCGAGAACAGCATTGGAGCAAAGAATGGCGGCCGCCCAACGTTTGGAGCTGTATACTGTCGAACATAACAAGCAAGCGCTCGAAGTGAATAAGCTCAAGGGGTCGGTTCGCGATTTGGAGGACAAAATTCGGCAGGCCCAGCACAAGAAAACCCTTTTGGTCGCTAGATTGGCCAGAGCGCGATCGACCACCAAGATCCACGCGGCCATGGATCGAACCGATAATCAGTCTGCGTTCTCGCAATTTCAAAAGCTAGAAGATCGAGTGGATCGGCAGGAGGCGAAGATCCAAGCATGGTCAGAAATCGATGGGGACAGCATTCCAGAAAGCGACATCGAACGGGACTTTGCTAAGCAAGAACTGCAATCCCGAATCGATGCAGAGCTTTCAGCCATGAAGCGGGCATTGGAATAAGCGAGAAACGGTTTCAAATGTGGAATCTCTTCTGGAACTGGCTTGGCGCCGATCGAATTCGAGTCCCCAGCCAAACGGGCCGTCTAGGACGGCTCGTGGTTGGGGACCAGTTGTTGTGGGAAGAAATCATTCTGGAAGTGAAAGAACGAACGGTGGTGCATGAATCGGAGACCGAATCCGAGGTGCTTTTGGTGTTGGAAGGAATTTTCGAAACACCAATTGTTCGATATGAATTATCATTGACCGCGCGCGCTTTGCCTCGGGGTGGACTTGTGGGAAGAATTCGATTGGTGGATGGTCGGTCCAAAAGTAAAGAGATTGAAGTGGGAGTGGATGATATCGTGCTGCTCGCTCAAAAGAAATCGTTGCCATGCTTGATCGATTAGAAATTTTTTTGATCGGCTTTGCTGGTCTGTTTGAAATTGTTTTGCTGCTGTTACTTTTGCAGCCGATCAACCGCACGCATGTTGCTGCTTGGCTGAAGTGGCTCTTGGCAGGCGCGTTTCTGTACCATCTCGGCTACTTCCTTCGGTTGTTGTTCCAGAATGAACGAAACTCGTCCGCTGTCTGGCCGGATAGGCTAGCCATGTGCGGATTGTGTTTTGGCCTTTTGCTGATGCCATCAGCCATGTTGCATGCTGCATTGAGGCTTCGCAACTATCGAACATCGAGATCGATGTTGAATGCTAGACCGAGTCTTTGGTATGCGATGCTGTATCTTCCTTTAGTACTGATGGGCCCCGCAAGTTGGCTCATCGTCTCGGGTGCTCAGGGGGATTTGATGGCCAGCGTGGCTCCGCTGACGATCATCTACTTGAGTTGGTTAGCGATTGCGAATTTAACTTCGGCCATCATTTTTGTAGTGGTGGCGTTTGGACTTGAAGATCGTTCCGCGAAACAATTTTTTAGGTTGATGAGTGGAATTTTGATCCTGCTGACGGCTGGGGCGATAGGCTACGCATGCTTTGGCGTTGGAACTCCATGGGAGCCTATATCCCGGATCCTAATGGGGTTAGCTCCTCTATTTCCAGGGGTGGTATTCGTTTGGTTTGTTCTGAAGTGTCGATTGTTGCCGGTTGTATTCGAGCAATCGATTGTTTACGGCGGGATCGTTTTGGTTTGCCTGTTGATGCATCGACTGATTGTGACGCCGATGGCCTTAGCGTTACGATCGCGATTCGATGTCGACTTGATTGTTTTCGAGGTGCTGATCGTATCGGGTTTGATTTGGTGGATTCGGCCACTGAGACGCAGGGTCAGTGAGTCACTTCGGTTTTTATTAAGTCCCAGCGTATTTCGGGTAAGAGATGAGACTCGTAAACTCGCTATTGAGATCGCTCAGAATGCCTTGCCAAGTTTAGACGAGAGGTGCCGTTGGTTCGCTCAGGAACTGTGCCGTCGATTTGAGCTTCAGTGGGTCAGTGTGATTTGTCTCAATATGGATGACCCGGACGGGCCTCTCTTGGGGCACATGACCGCGAAAAGTCCCGACGCTCTGTCGCATTTAAAAAGTACGTCGATGCTAGAACCTTTTGCGCTCTGGAACCGACCTGTAGAACGTGGCGATGCGCACGCGATCCCTGTCTCGGATTTCATGGAGAAGGTTGCTTGCGATGTCCTTTTTCCGATGCGTTATAAAGCCATTTTTGGAATGGTGCTGTTTGGAAGTCGTATTCGTTTTGATCGATTGGCAGATGAACAGATCATGGCCATTTCTGTTTTGATAGATCAGTTTGCTGCGACACTTCAGAATCAACGGGATGAACAGCTTCGAAGGCGAGCGGAGCTGTCGAGTCTGCAGCAGGAAAAGCTATCGACCCTTGGTTTGATTTCAGGATCCTTAGCGCACGAACTTCGCAATCCACTTTCATCGATTCGAACCATTGTAAGCCTTGTTGCGGAAGACTTGCCACAAAGCAATTCCAATCATCGCGATCTGAATATGATTGTTTCTGAGGTCGATCGTTTGAATCGGACGCTTCAGCGCATGCTTGATTTTGCGAGACCTTCGGACGCTGAAAATCGAATCACGCACCCAGACCGTGTGATTGAAAGGCTGGTTGCAATCATGGATCACTATGCCAAAAAGTGCAGCACTCGCGTCGAAATGGACTTGCAGTGCCCAAACATCGCTATCGAAGCGTCGGATGCATCGCTGAATGAAGTCTTTATGAACTTGATCAAAAATGCCATTGAAGCCGCCACCGAGAATCGAAACGGTTTGGTTCGAATTCAAAGCCGATACCTTCACGAGACGTATCAAGTATCCGTTGCGGATAATGGAATCGGAATTCAGGAAGAGAGGCTATCCAAGATCTTTTTGCCTTTTGAGACCAGCAAAGCAACGGGAACAGGGCTGGGATTGTATATTGTATCCGAGCGAGTGCGAGAAATCGGCGGCAGCATTCACGTCGAATCACAACAAGGGCAAGGCTCCGTCTTTACCGTCGAAGTGAAACCCCATAAGTGAGAAGACATGAAGATACTGATCATCGAAGATGATACTACGGCCAGGTATGCTTTGCATCGAGCGATCCGAGCGCCCGGGCGAGAGATCTTGGAAGCTCAAGACGGTGAATCTGGATTGAAACAGCTGAAGGATGCAGGGGTGGATCTGGCCTTCCTGGATCTCAATATGCCCGTGCGAGATGGAATTTCCATTTTGACAGAGCTGCAATCTCATCCCGATTGGCGTTGTCCTGAGATCATTGTGCTTACAGCCAACGACAGCATTGATATTGCAGTCGAGTGTATTCGACGTGGGGCAGCTGACTTTCTCACGAAGCCTTATGAAATCGAGCAAGTTCGTTCTATTGTTAAGCGTTGCCAAGAACGTTGTGACTTATCGAAGCGTGTCGCGCAACTGAGTGCTGAATTAGAAACAGTGCCTCAATTAGGGGCATTGATCAGCGTTCATCCCGACATGCATGGACTATTTGATCAGATAAGACGGGCCAGTAAATCGAAGCTACCGGTCTTGATTCGCGGTGAGAGCGGGACGGGCAAAGAGCTCGTCGCACTGGAGTTGCATCGATGCAGCGATCGTTCTGAAATGCCGTTCGTCGCCGTGAACACCGCCTCGATTTCCGAAAATCTTATTGAAAGCGAGCTGTTTGGTCATGTCCGCGGGGCCTTTACTGGGGCCGATCGTAACCGTGAAGGTGTGTTCCGAAAGGCGAATGGCGGAACCCTGTTCTTGGACGAAATTGGAGACATGCCTTCGGGGGTTCAGACGCGTCTATTGCGTATTCTGCAAGAGAACGTCTTGACGCCCGTTGGCTCCGAGGAAGAGGTTTCCGTGGATGTCCGAATCCTAAGTGCGACACACCAAGATCTGGAAGTCGCGATGGAACAAAAGACTTTCCGTTCGGATCTTTACTATCGACTTCGGGGGATTGAGCTACGAATTCCTGCCTTGCGATCGCGAGTTGAGGACATTCTCCTACTAGCAAAACGCTGGCTTGGTGCCGATCAGCAGCTGACACCCGGATGCATAGCAGCCATGATGAACTATAGTTGGCCAGGAAATGTGCGAGAGCTCAAGCAGCGAGTCGAAGGGGCAGCGGCCATGGCCACCTCCCCATCGATTCACGCCCAAGATTTAGGGATTGTGCCCCAGCATGAAGGACCGCATGATTCGCTGTTTTTTGAAGAATATTTTGAAATGCCGTTCACAGAAGCCAAGCAAGCGCTTCTTGAGCGATTTGAAAAGCTCGCAATTGAACGTGCTATGAAGTTGGAGGGCAACAACGTATCTGCGGCTGCGCGTCGGCTTGGGATTCACCGCCAAAACTTGCAGCTCAAGTTGAAAGAAACTTAGAAAGGGAACCTTGAAAAGGAGCGTTGGGCAAGGTGCATCTAGTTCCGTGAATCTTTTCCTGGCTTAATTCTGCGAACGATCGTAGCTCGAACGGAATCATCCATTTCGATCGCAACCATCCAGCCTTGAAGGGCGGTTTTCAATCGCAATATTTGGCTCACGGCTGTCTCTGATCGACGATCTCGGCTTCGAGTTGGCACAATCTCCGTGTCTAGCACTGTACAAGTTTTGCGCTTACTGCTTCGAGAGTTGGCTTCTACTTCCACGTCTATCAGCCTGATCGAGATTCTAAAGTTGCCGAGACGTTCGTTTCTTGTTTGGGGGATAGGTGCAGTACGGCAATCTACATCCATGATGACCGAATCGTGAGTCACGTACACAACGTTCGCATTGAATTCGTTAACGAATCCCTTGAGCTTTTCTAGTGTCACATTGCATGGAACGTTCGTCATCAGTTCGAATCGCTGTGCCTCGCCTTTGCTTGGCGATAACCAGTTCAACCAGCTTGAAACCTTGGTGGCTGGTTTCTCTTGTGATGCCGAAGTGGTTTCAAGTCCAAGACCAACGACACGGTCCCGACCGCTTTCCTTGGCGATAAGCAGACCTCGATCCGCACGGCCGAGAACCGCTTCGTGTGTGTCGCCAGCTAGGACCGTACTAACACCAAAGCTTGCAGTAATTGATGCGTTTCGCAAGGCCGGAATGGGCGTCGCTTTCACACGCTTACGAATACTTTCTGCTATCTCTTTTGCTTCGGTAAAGTCGCACTCGCCGCATAGCATTACGAACTCTTCGCCCCCATAACGAGCGACGAAATCCGTTTCTCGGCAGCAATCTTTCAGCACACTAGCAAACACAATCAGCGCTTCGTCACCAGCTTGGTGGGAAAAGGTGTCGTTGATCCGCTTGAAGAAGTCGATGTCACAAATGATGATGCTTCCAGGATGGTTGTTGCGCTGATGGTACGCAACGAAGTCAGGAAGCTGTCGATTCAATTCGCCTCGATTGGGGACCTTTGTCAGTTGGTCTTGTGATGCGCGTTCACGAAGGTAGACGATTTTCTGTTCGAGCACGGCTGTTTCACTGATGTCTTCCAAGATCATCGCGCCACCGCATAAATGCCCTAGGTCGTTGAGCACCGGAATCACTTCCAAATCAACGTGAACAATAGCGGATCCTTCCTGCCTTATCGCCAGTCTGCGTTGAATCTTCTCGCCCGTATTCATAAGTGCTAAGAATGGGCAGTCCAACTCGCTGATTGCAAAACCTTCTTGGTCGCATAGACAGGCGAAGGCTGGGTTCCATCGTTGCTGGAATACGGAATCGGCCGATCGTCCTGTCATCCTTTCCGCAGCCGAGTTCCAATCAAGTACGCGATACTCCGAGTCGATGAAGATAACTCCGTCTTGAATGTGATCCATCATGTGACGATAGAACGTATCGTTGAGCGATTGGATCAAAGCACTGGCGGGTCGTTCTGAGTAAGCTGCGACCGGTTGATTGGTTCCTCCCTTTAGTTCAAAGAGTCGCGTTACTCCAATGGAGTCCAGCCCCGTCATCCAGCGGTGTTTTACCAATTCGCTAATAGCAACGTTGGTGTCCAGAACTACTTCCGCAAAGCTTCGGACCAGCTCTGGATCAAACTGAGAACCTGCTAATTGAAATATTTCGGCAAAAGCTGCTTCGTACGATAACGGGTTACGAAAGACTTGACGGGTCGTCATCGAATCGAACGCGTCGATGATATTGATTAGTCGACTGGTCAAGGATGCCTGTCCATGCGAGGGAATCGTTGTCTTCGCATCAAATCGAACTCCCAAGCCGGCAATCGCTTGGATTAAATTTTTCGATCCACCAGCAGCTCGCACGATCTCCAGCCCAACTTGAGTATGAAGACTCATCATCGATTGCTCGTTTTCGTTCAATCGATCCGGCTTTTGCAAGACACGGTCTGGAATGCCGATCTTGCCTATTTCATGAAATAAGCCGGCAACCTCGAGCAATTGGAGCTGATTTTCCGGCACGCGGTTACGGACACCCCAAGCGGAAGCAAGAATTGCGACTCGCATCGAATGGCTAGCAGCTGGGCCGTGCTTGGCTCTTAAGGCAACGTACAGGCTGGAAATGACGCCTAGTTTGACCGCTGCCATTTCCATCGGATCATCCATGGTAGCAACGAAATCTGCAGCCTCTCGATCAACAGTGAGCTTTTTGGCTGGGCTTTGTGGAATGACAATAGGCATTGGCGCAGGTAGCCATAGGGCATCCTGAATCGGTTGGTCACCAATTGTTGGGGATGAATTCAATTCCATCTTCATCGCAAATAGGGTCGAGTGGACATAACATTGCAACCTGTAGAGGGGATAATCCAGCGCGGCGTCGGTCGTCGAAGGTTAGGTCACGTTTTGAGCCTTAGGATGGAAATGGGACAATCCAACTGGTAGCAATTTGGGAAACCTTTACTTTCGTGGGGAATTTAATGTCTGTAACGATTAGGTCGGCCATCCCTTCCCTGAATCGCTGATGGCCGATTATCATGTCTTTGTGCCGGATACAGGTTCGATAGTGTCTCATGGATCCGGTTGGTCTCATTTCTTTATTTGCTCTGTTCATTGAACAAAGGCTGGTAACCATGAAGCTTCCATCACGTTTGCTCAAGCACTTGTATCCAATAAACCAATGGTCGAATCGGAATGTTTTTGCAGTTGCATGGGTTTTAGGAATTTTGCTTCCGGGCTATTGTTCAGCCCAGCTTCCAACTGGTTGGAAGGCGCACGATATCGAACGTGATCGCCCCAAGGAGATCACCCCGGGGGAATCCAATCTTCCCCATGCGGCACCATCCGATGCGGTTGTTTTGTTTGACGGAACCAACCTCGAACGCTGGCGGTCTGAAAACAATAGCCCTGCAAAATGGATCGTTCGCGACGGAGTGATGGAATCCGTTCCTGGTAGCGGTTACATTTTCACAGAGCAATCCTTCGGCGATATCCAACTGCATGTGGAATGGGCAGCCCCAGCAAAAGTGGAGGGAAAAGGGCAGGGGCGTGGCAACAGCGGCGTTTTTCTGCAAGGTTTGATTGAAGTGCAAGTTCTCGATTCATTTGAAAACCCAACGTACGCGGACGGCCAAGCTGGGGCCATTTATGGGCAGTATCCACCGTTGGTCAATGCAAGCCGAAAGCCAGGCGAATGGCAAGCCTACGATATTGTCTATCGTGCTCCGGCATTTGACGAAGAGGGTAAGCTTCTTCAGCCTGCTCGAATCACCGTTTTTCACAACGGTGTTCTTATCCAAGATGGAGTTCGTCCGCTTGGTCCAACATCCTGGCTTCAGCATCATCCTTATACCAAGGGGGAGAAGCGCCGACCGCTTTCTTTCCAGGACCATGGCAATCCAGTTCGATACCGCAACATTTGGCTTCGGGAGCTCCCGCCGGAATCGATACAAGCTCCAAAGAAACCGTACGATCCTGTCATTGTCGAGCTCAGTTCTGAACAACAGGCCAAGATTGCGGGGAAGTTTGTTCGAGATTCAGGAGGGGTTTGGGAAATCGTGGCCAGGCAGGGGAAGCTATACCTGTCGCTCTCGGGAGTTCCGCTCGAGATGGTCGCTCATGGTCCAGAAGAGTTTGGACTTAAGTACACGGCAGGAAAACTTACGTTAAACTATGATGCATCGGGAATCGCTTCCACCATCCATTTTTTTATGGGTGGAGAAACGATGCATGCAAGCCGAGCCCCCTAAAGTTTGCCCGTAATGACAACACTTTCATCAAGTAAGAAGCGCATCCCATGAACCCTGTAATCTTCACGATTTGTCTCGTGTTAGGTCTTTTGGCCTTCGTCTTCGCCATCATCGTATTGGCCGTTTTCTCGCGATACTTTTGGCTTTGGGTCCAGTCGGTCATGACAGGGGCCAAAGTCAGTGTCTGGGACTTGTTGGGAATGATGTTCCGACGTGTCGATGCAAGAACGATCGTTCGCGGAAAGATCATGGCTGTTCAAGCTGGCATCAAAGACGATGACTTGACGACGAAATCTCTCGAAGCGCACTTCCTTGCCCGTGGCAATGTTCCCTTGGTCATTCGAGCTTTAGTCGCTGCCCGCAAAAGTAAACAAATCACCCTTTCGTTTCGCGAAGCTTCTGCCATCGATTTGGCAGGACGCGATGTGCTAGATGCTGTTCAAACCAGCGTTTATCCAAAGGTGATTGACTGCCCACCGAAGGGAAGTGCGGTTGCTTTTTTGGATGCGATCGCGAAGGATGGAATTCAGTTGAAGGTGAAGGCCCGAGTCACCGTTCGAGCGAACCTGCAACGATTGATCGGTGGTGCAACGGAAGAAACCATTATCGCGCGGGTTGGACAGGGGATTGTTAGCGCGATTGGGTCTTCAGAGAGTCACAAGACCGTTTTGGAAAACCCAGACGTTATTTCGAAAACGGTATTGGCCAGTCGACTGGATGATCAAACTGCATTTGAAATAGTTTCCATTGATATCGCAGACATTGATGTGGGCGAAAATATTGGTGCTCGATTGCAAGCGGACCTTGCTGAAGCGGACACGCGAGTGGCTCGTGCTAAGGCCGAAAGCCGACGCGCGGAAGCAGTTGCGACCGAACAAGAAATGTTTGCGAAGATCGAACAAAGCCGGGCTGAAGTGGTGGCTGCCGAATCCGATGTTCCTAAAGCAATCGCGGAATCGCTTCTCAGTGGAAGGCTATCGATCATGGATTACTACAAGCTTCGCAACATGACCGCGGACACCGAAATGCGTCAGAGTATTGCTGGAACCAGTACGACTGGTCCGTCGAATACCGCTCGTGGAGCCTGATAGGTGCGTCGCAATGGAATTTTTTGGAACCGCTACTGCTAGAGCCCAAATTCGATTGTCTCTAACTGAATAAGCCGGCCACTAATGCGCCGCCCCGTAGTTGTTGGATTCTACATTCGGAAAGAACTTAGTAATGGCAGACGATCTCGACGATTTTTTGAAGCAAGCGGCCCTCCGGCGTCAGCAACGGCAGCAGAAAAAGGGTAGCAAGGCGCCCGGTCCGGCTCCGTCTGCTCAACGTAAACCAGAACCTTCGCGGCTAGAGCCTGAGCAATCTCGTTTGCAACCTAGTCTTCCTAGTAGCATACCAGATTCATTCTCAACGCCCTACCAAGCAACCAGCGGTAGTCTTTCGTCAGGCCTGCCATCTACCGCTCCACCATCCTCACTGGAACAAGGGGGCGATCGCGTTGGAACCAACCGAAAGCCGAATTTTCAGAATGAAATCAGCAAGATACGTGCATCAGAATCCAAGCGGAATTCAACGGCTCCGAGCGTGTTGACGGAGACTCCAGCAACGCAAGTCGAACCACAAAAGACGGCGATGGTTTCGTCTGCGTCCATGATTCATCAATTACGCGACCCTCAAACGATGCGGATGGCGATTATCGCTCACGAGATTTTAAAGCGCCCTTGGCAATGACCGAACCGGATTTCTCTCGCGGCGTGAACGGGCTATTGCCCGCCATCGCACAAGATGCCCAAACGCATCAAGTCTTAATGTTTGCGTGGATGAATCGTGAAGCGTACCAGGAAACGATTGCAAGTGGGTTCGCGACCTATTTTAGTCGCTCTCGCAACCGCTTGTGGCGAAAAGGGGAAGAGAGCGGTCACCGTCAACGCATTGTCGAGGTTCGAATCGACTGCGATGCGGATTGTATCTTGATCTTGGTGGAACAGACCGGAGCGGCATGCCACGAGGGCTATGCAAGTTGCTTCTTTCGAAAACTGGAATCGCACCAGTTTGTGGTTGACCAAAGCATCTTGATCGAACCTAAAGATGTCTACAAAACGCACTAGGGATAGTTGATGCCTGAACTGCCCGAAGTCGAGACGATGCGGCGTGGCCTGTTTCCAATTGTTGGCGGGACCATTCGCTCTGTGAGCGAACCAGACATTCCGTATCGACCAATCAAGATCGACCCCTCCTTTCAAGAACTCGAACGACGCACTGTTGGTTGTGTTGTTCGTGAAGTGAGCCGAATCGCAAAGCGCGTGCTGGTTGTTCTGGATAGTGGAGACTCCATTGTGATGCAACCCAAAATGGCGGGTATCGCAATGCTCTGGCCACCGCCCAACGAGCACCATTTGCGCATTGTGTTTGAGCTCGAAAACGCTGCTGCCGATCGATTTGTTTACTGGGATCGCCGAGGTTTAGGCACGGTCAGCCTTTGGACGCCGAAGCAAGTAGATATGTTTCTCGGCCCAAATCAGCTTGGACCGGATGCGTCGTTGGTCGATCAAGGTACGTTTGTGAGTCGATTTTCGGGATTGGATCGGGAAGTAAAAGTTGCCTTACTCGATCAAAAGCTAGTAAGCGGAATAGGTAACTTGTACGCCGCGGAAATCCTACATGCCGCCAAGGTACACCCAAGTCTTCGTTGCACAGCGATCAGCAAGTTGAAATGGAAGCAAATCCACGCTGAAACGATCAGGATTTTGACACAAGCCATCGAACAGGAGGGGTCGACGCTAAGCGACGGAACTTACCGGAACGCCATCAATGGCGAGGGGAAGTACCAAAATCAGCATTTGGTTTACGACCGTGCAGGTGAACCATGCCGAACCTGCGTCAAGGGCTTGATTCTTCGCGTCGTTCAGGGGCAGCGCAGCACCTTTTTTTGCCCGGTTTGTCAACGTAAGAAACGCGAAAAACCTCATGGTTAGCCTTGGGTTGATTGTGAGGATGTTCCCGTTCCCAAACAAGGGAAAGTTTCTTTGGGAAAAGGATTGAGTTGACGGACGAAACGGGAACCACTAATATTGGTTCTTCGGATGGTGGCTGTAGCTCAGTTGGTTAGAGCGTTGGATTGTGGCTCCGAAGGTCGCGGGTTCGAGTCCCGTTAGTCACCCCTTCAAAAACCCTAGGTTTCTCAATGATTCCTAGGGTTTTTTCTTGTTTGAAACCGCTTCTCGTCAAAACGACCGGCGGCGTTTTCCTTGCTATTCCATGACGGGTTTTGGCCTCTTTTGCCAAAATTGCTAGCGACAACAGCAGCAGCAAGCTTCAATGAGCTCGGCTTGTGCTCGTTTTACAACCAGACCCAAGACGTAAGTGACTTCGTGTCCGTCAGATCTCTGTAAACGATGGCCCGAGCGGTTTTTGCAATGCCGCCATCGACCACCTTCAAAACCAGTTCGAAATTCCTGCCTGCCACTACCTGAGTTTGAACCGACTCGATCGAACTAAGCTTAAGTCCTACGATCGATTTCGATTGCTCAGCGACAGCAAATTCGGCCGCCGCAATGACGTCCGCCGATTGAGTGCTTTCGGCCGAATATCCACCAGGAATTGGAACATTGCTGTTCGAGTTGGAGGACTGGGTGCACCCGGCAGCCAGTAGTAATCCGGCACAAAGGGTGGTGATTGAAATGCGAGCGAACATCTTAGTACTTTTTACAGTGAGAGAAGACTTAAATTGGGCTTTGGAAACCAAGCACTATTTTGACCCGTCCGCGATCACTTTATTAGCCCATCATCGAGAAAATTTGCGTTGCTTTACGAACAAACAACTAATAGCTTTTCGTTCGTTGACGAAGCCAATTGGTCGTTCCAAAGCCTACTCGGTTGAGAAACCAGCTTGCTGCAAGATTTTATTACGACAAGTTTGTCATTCACAAGGTCTATCTGAAACGAAAGGAGTCTGGCACAAGCTTTGCTTTGTTCGTTTGCACATAAGACGGGATTACGATAAACAAATACAAGGAGAGATTGAAATGGCGATTAAAGACGAAGTCCATGGCACATGGAACCACTTGGCTGGAGCCATCAAAACCAAGTACTCGCAGATCACAGGTGACGATGTCGCTGGCGTGGAAGGCAACATTCAGCAACTTGTTGGTGTGATCCAAAAGAAGACGGGAAAGGCTCGCGATGAGATCGAGGAATTCCTCCGAACGATCTCAGACAACACGACATCAACCGTTGGACGCATCTCGGAAGCAGCAAGCGACATGGCATGCAGGGCCGGTGAAACAATTCGTGAAGGCTACGACTATGCTCGAGATGCATCGCGAGATGGCATCAAGGTCGCCACGCAAACGGTACAGCACCGACCGGGTGAATCAATGCTTCTAGCCATGGGTGTCGGCATTGTTGCTGGACTGATCCTCGCCTCGACTCTGTGCAAGTCAAGAAGTTAAGTCTCGTTCAAGCTCCCAAGAGCAATAACAGGCCAGATAGTGCAGCCCTCGCTCTTCGCGTGGGACGCCTACCTGGCCTTTCTGTTTTTATTCGCGATGCTTTCACGCCAAGAATCTATATCCTTCAAGTTCAGCTTCAAGCCTGACCTGCGATACGAACTCTTGATCCAATACGAATCGCGATCGGCGACAGTCGCTTATCGTGGCTGTTTCAGCACGCAAAAGCCCTGACTGCTATCTAGTAAGCACTATCGTCTTAGTTTCCAGCCGATTAAAAGCCCAAGCCCAAAGCACCAGACCGCCGCGACTTCGGGTCTGGATTTCGCATAATCTTGAAGCAGTCCAACCAAATCCTTCGCAGGTTCTGTCACATAGTGCGTTCCGCATTCCACGGCCGTTTCTTTCGCAATGATTGCTGCCTTTGACAATTGCTCTTGAACTTCACGGAGAGTATCTTGAGCCGGTGCGATGCCATCGCGGGATGGGTTTGAATTTGCCATAGTTTGTCTTTGCTATTGTTGAGGGAGTATCTCTGTGAACTTGACAAAAAGGTTTGGCAAGTTCCTGCGGTACGAAGTGTCATAAACCGGCGCGTCTACCATCGTCATCTCAGAAGCTTCCTTGATCAGTCAGTTCTTCGTGAAAAAGGTCTGCTAAACCAGTCAAAGGCATAACGAACTCTGGATTGAGAAAGATTGTTCGGATTGAAAGCGACGTCAACAGTTGGTGTGCTACTGGGGAACTATACAAAGTAGCAATTGCGCGGCGGCTCATCGTTCGGATTCACGATTGAAGGCGTTCTTTGTCCAAGCGACATTTTTCGAGAACTCGTCCGCGCTTCGATGAAACTGATGACTGATTCGAGTGAAATTTTTGAGTGACATTGCTGCTATGAGAATACTTGTCGCGGAAAGACTACCTCCCACAGCCATTTGTGCCACCCAATTTTCCAGTTCGAAATAGTAGCTAACTGCCGAAGCAAGCCCAATGCCTACGACTGGCAAGCAGCCCACTAAACAGCAACAGGAGATTGTAAACGCGGCGGCTGTCCCTATCGACTTTCGGGCTGCTAGCTGCGCGTCCGCCTTAAGCAACTTGCCTTGTAGTTCGGCTAGCTCCAGCAGATCGCAAGCGAACGCCCCGACAGTTGACTTAATGTCCTCGATAGGGTTGGAGTGTCGGTATTTCCCTTTCATCTTCTCGATGTCAACCATCCAAGAATTCCTCCCGTTGCAAATGCGATTGCAATTATGGTTGTCGGCCTTGCGGCGATATATTGGCGAGCGAGATCAAGAGGATCATTTGCATTCTCGTCGCGTTCGATTGAATCTTCTTTATTTAGGAATCTTTTCTGTTGAAGGCGAGTTTCGTGCTCCACTTCAGTCCTTGGAAGATTCGTGCTGGAATCGATCATGTGAGTTTCCTTTCGCAGGACCATTCTGCATCAAGCTGGCAACATAAGTTTTAACTGCGTTCGTTACGATAGTGCTTGCTAAGTTTGCGACGGAACTACTGAGAGTGGTTTTGAAGGGCGAGGGGTCAGACCTTGTCAATGGTTTAGTCGATGAGGAAGGAGACGGTTTCGAAGCCGCAAGTATGAGATTTCGAACGAGCCCAAAGCCCAGCAGGGACGCGCATGCTATTGACAGTATCGGTTTGGCCCTCACATACTCCTTCCAATCGACCAAGCGTTTCGCCTCCCATTGAAGGTCGATCGCGTGATCTTTGCCAGACCTTCGTACTAATCGCATGCGTTCAATAATCTGGCTAGTATCGGTTTCCGGTCGGCTATTCAAAGAGCTCATTCGGCGCGCTTTCGATGCGACATGGACATGACTAACAAAACTCCGGCGATAATACCGGATCCCACCGCCATTGCTAAAGATTCAAATGGTCTGCGGCCAACGCTTTTAGCCGTATAGTCCAGTCCTTTCTTGGCTTCGGAAGATACGCGATCGTATTGGTCCCTAATAACTTCCCCTGCATTATCAACGAATTGCTCTCTGGTAATCATCTATGAAGGCTCAAGTTTCTACGAGTAACAGTGTCTTGGTTTGCCCGAATTTGGATCAACCACTCGTTGAAAGTTGGATGCAATCGTCATGCCGCAGTCGCAACATTTTTTAGATCCCCTGCTCAATGAGGGTTTGTTAGTATCGAAATGGTTCACCGTGATCGAACAGCGATCAGATTTTTCCATTTCCTGGAGGATAGTACTACATGTGAGTTCGGCAAGAATTTCTGAGATAAACGTCGCGTTTGCCTCGCCTGATCCCGTGACGTAGCTCCTCGTAGGCATTTCGAAGCGTTTAGAAATGGATCCGATTGCGATTGGTCGAGAACTGTCCAACGATCTGTCGCTTGTTGATAATAGCGTTTCCCGTCATCCTGCACTATCGGCTATCTAATTTCAGCTCAAGATTCATGAGACTAGGGTCGTCCGGCGCAATCTGAAGTCCGAGAATCGTTTCGCTATGATACTGCTTCAGTTTCTCCAGCTTAGGATGCGTTATGGAGACACGATACAAACCAGGCGGAACTCCTGTCAGTCCATCCGATGGATTTCCAATCGAAGTTTCCTGCTGGCTGGGTGTAACTCGCCCACGTGAGTCGGTAGCTCCAAAGCAAGGTCTCAAAGTGTCCGCCAAAAAAGGTTCTGGATCCAAACGCACTTTCGCCTCCGGAAGTGGCTTGCCGTCGAGCTTCACAACAAAGCCACAACTGACCATAGCTACTTTCATGGCTTGCCACTTGTCGATACGCGATCGAATTTCCAACGCGCTAACTTGACCATCGCGATCCGTGTCATACTGATCAGAAACATTGCCTATCGATACTATCGATTTCAGTTCTGTGGAATCGAGCGATCCGTTCCCATCTTTATCATGTTGCTTGATTGCAGCCTCAGAAGCAGACGTAGAATTGATGTAGCTGTTTGACGCGAACTGAACCTGAATCGCAACCGACTACAGCTAGCTCGATCGTGATGATGCAGGTGAACAAAATCACAAACGGGACACGATTCATAATTTTCCAGATTGAATAGACGTTATTCTTGTAGCGATATTGATTGCCGGTCTCTGGTGTTTCCAAGGAAACGATGCACCGTAGCATCGACTGAAAAAACGACGTGCCTGACGGAGCCATCGCAATACGCAACATTGAATCCACTGGGATGGTTGCTTCCGAACCGCCAGAAATCAGCGAACCCACTACGATCTCGGAGGGGAGGGTTATCGGTCCAAGCGTGCATGTCAAAATCGTCAGCAGCTAAGAAACTGTGATCGTCACCGTAATCAAGTCCAGTTCGATAATGGTCGGGATTCAGGTACTTTTCGCCGACCATATAAGTATTAGATGTGCCATCCAAAATGTCCGAGAGCTTGACCTCCGACCGCTGATGTGAAACGCCGTTCGAGCCATTCATGTTCAAAAACCCAGTCCCAGCAAATCCATTGGCCACATCAGGTCCGCTCCCCCACATGATTTTGGTATCGCCAGCGTTCGCAACGTAATCCGAGCGGTTGGTCCTTGGGACAGGGTCTGCATTGTAGGCATGGCCACCAGGCACCCCGGCCGCTATGGCTCGGTCATATAGCGCTGCAGCACGGCGAGACGGGCAAATAAAACCGCCAACGACGGTTTCCGTTGCCCTTGCCGTTGAGGCAAGTTGCTGCGAAGTAATAACGTCGGGTTGACCATCCCCGCACAGATTGTAGAGGCTCTGCTGTTCTATAAAAGGCAAGATTGAAAACGCCCAACTTCCCGTCTGCTTCGCTCCCACCCCGCGATCTGCATCACCCATCCAATACCAACCCCACCCACCCGAAGGAAGTGTTTTAAAAGTATCGTGATGATTGTGAAAAGCGAGGCTAATTTGCTTTAGATTGTTGGTGCACTGGATGCGACGCGCGGCTTCTCGTGCCGATTGAACCGCGGGCAACAGCAGGCTCACCAATATACCGATGATGGCAATCACTACAAGCAACTCAACAAGCGTAAATGCAGCACTACGAAAACCGCACCTGGCAGATCGTTTTGAGTAAACTACACGCATTCGACTTAACACTTCGTACAAGAAAAAGCAAAAAATGGATCGAGCCAGCTTGGATGTCGAAGCCGCCCGCAACGTCATGTTAAGCGACAATCTAACCCACTAAGATTCCGAAAGCAATGCGGTTTTGGGGTGGCTTATGGAAAAAAGTGAGGTCGCTCGTACCGCCAAGCGTGAACGTGAGTTGAGGGATCGTTGCAAGCTTTATGAACAGTCGCGGACAACGGTTCTACATGGTTGAAGCAACATGAAACCTTGCTAGTTTCCGGATGGGTAAATCCGAATGGAAAGTCAAGGGGTTGGGGCTAGCCTCACAGTAGCTTGCTTGCAAGTTCGGCGAGTTCGCTGCGTTCTCCTTTTTCGAGAGATATGTGTCCATAGACCGGTTGCCCAACCATTCTGTGAATCAGATAACTAAGTCCATTGGATAGCGAGTCGAGATACGGGTGGTCGATTTGATGGATATCGCCAGTGAAGACAATTTTGGTTCCTTCGCCCGCCCGTGTAATGATGGTCTTGATTTCATGTGGTGTCAGGTTCTGCGCTTCATCAATGATGAAGAACACCTTGTGCAAGCTACGTCCACGAATGTACGCCAGTGGAGTGATTTCAACGCGGTTTGCTTGCAGGAATTCTTGACCTCGCTGGGATGATGAACCATCCCCCTTGCTTGGGCAGATCACGGCAAGATTGTCATACAGCGGTTGCATGTAGGGATCTAGTTTCGCATCGATATCTCCTGGTAAAAAACCAAGGTCCTTGTTGCTTAGCGGAACGATTGGCCTCGCTAGAAGTGTTTGTCGATAGCGTGAACGGCACTCCAATGCGGCTGCTAACGCCAAAAGAGTTTTGCCCGATCCCGCTTGTCCCACCAGCGAAACCAATTTGATATCGTCGTCCATCAAGGCGCGAAGCGCAAACGATTGTTCTGCATTACGAGGCTGAATATTGGATGCTGATGCACGATCAATTCGAGCAAATACACGTTCCGTAGCTTTGTACGTTGCCAAGATGGATCGTGAACCAGCTCGCAAAATAAAGTTCTCGTTGGCAATCGGAGCTGTAATGTCGGAAAGTGAGTCTGCAGGAACCCGGCCACCATCGTTTGAAAAGGCGACAAGTGACTCCTGGGGAAGGTCTTCAATCAGCCGTTTGCCGGTATACAGCTTATCAAAGCTCTCCACCTTATCTGTGCTGTAATCTTGTGCCGTTAATCCAAAGGACTTCGCCTTCATGCGAAGGTTGGTATCTTTCGTTACCAAGATAACCGGTCGTGGCGATTCTTGTTCTTGAAGACTTAAGGCCACATTGAGAATGCGATGGTCGGGACAGTCGGCCAGGAATGCTTTGGCCAAATGAGGATGAGGTTCTGCCCCTAAAACCAAACGGATCGAACCCAAGCCATGACCAATGGAAACCCCTTCGCTCGAGAGAGCATCGCCAGTCAGTTCGTCGACGCTGCGCAGGAATGCCCTAGCCTGAAAATTAACGTCGTCATTCCCTTTCTTGAATTGGTCTAGCTCTTCCAGTACGACAATCGGAATCACAACATCATTTTCCTCGAAGTTCCGGATGCATCCAGCATCATGCAAAATGACATTTGTGTCGATCACGAACAATTTGGACGTAGTGATTTTCGATGGTACTAACAAGAGCGGCCTCATTTGGGTACGAGTATCAAAGAATCCAGACCATGCACGCTATGAACGCGGTCCATTGAATCTTACAGGACTCGTAGCCGCCGATGTTGTTGATGAAACTTTTTAATCTTCCCGAAATCTTAATGTTTTTTTGCTGGCTTTTTCAATCGAACGCAAGAATGTGCTTGGCTACTTCTTAAGCAACTGCTTTAGTGTTTCGATATCAGCTATCAAGTTGCTCCGGGTCTCTATATTCATTCTTTTTTCCTGCGACTGGATCTCTTGAAGTCGTTGTTGCAAGTCTTGTTGTAGGGTATTGTTTGTCGACACAAGGTAGATACCCACAACATGAATACGATCCTGGATCGTGATTTGATTGTCGTGGATTTCAAATGAAACAGCGTGTACCCCATCGGAGTCGATACGAAAGCAAGCCAAGGGTTGAGAAAACCAGTCTGGCAATCGAGATTGCAGAACCACCATGCGTTCTTGAAACTGAAAAGTATTTTGCTTTGGGTCAATTTTGTATTGCAGATCATTGGCTACCAACATCAGTGTGTCGGACGTTACAAGAGTCGATAGATCCAAATCCGGTTTTTGGAATTCATTGGTGCGTCGGTAATGAAACGCTAGTGCTTCCTCTAAAAGCGGGCGTAAAAGAACAATCTCTTGATTGACCCGTTGAATGGGCTGTACCAAGTCAGGGAACTTGCATAGCGATTTGATGCTCAAGTTGAACCAATAGAGTGATCCGATCCCGTTGCCAAGACCATGCCAGGCTTGGGATCGAAGTTCATCCGCAGTTGGCGAGCCTCGACGGGGGCTCAATAAACCTCCCCAGTCGTGGTGCGCGCCTTGTGACCAGTAAGCGATTGGTTTTGGGCGACTTTGCTCGCGCAAGCTTCGCGTCATGTCGCCAATGGTTTCCAGCGGTGCGCCCCATCGTATCGACTTCCCGTCCCAGCGATTGTATTTAGACCAATCATCCGCTGCGGGCGCAATAACGCGGTAGGCATCGAAATGCGGGTAATCGGAAAGGCCTGCGTAGTATCGCCATGTGCGTTCTTCGCTCAGGGTGATGCTCGTTGGCAGTCGACTTGCCTGGTACTTCGACAGGCTGTTGTAAATCTCTTGAGGTGGAACGGGGCGTCCCCCACCGTACTGAGGCTCGCCTAGAAACTCAACTGCATGAATATGAGGAAGCATGGAATCCGAATCGTACCGCTCCAGTGCGTCCATGCGATTGAATCGCTTTACTGGAAACGCGGAGTATGCAGCAGCGTTGTCGGTGAATCCAGAAACTTCTTCGATTTGCCCAGTGTTGATGTGCAGTCGCTTCAGCACCCGCACATACTCTTCCACCTGAAGACTGTTCTTTCCTGCTATCTCGGATGCAATCCAGCCACCGCTGATATCGAAATCGTTGGGCTTGATTCTAAGATGAGCCCAAATCGACTTCGGCAGGTCATCGTTCGTTGCAGTGACTTGGATTTCGATAGCAGCGTACGACAGCGGAAAATGATCGAGCTTTAAATGCAACAAACCCATCGAACTCGCACGAATCCGATGATCGCTAGGAAAGGTCTCGTTCGGTTGGTGCCATTCAGAAGGGTGCAAAACACGGTACTTCGAATTCGTCTCCGGCACCCAAAGACGAACGGCGCCAACACGAACGTCATCGTAAGTCGCATTGCGAATCGATGCGATCATCTTGCTAGGATACAAACCATCCGCATCGGAATTCGATTTCAGGAATGACACTCCATCGATCCAAACCGTAGGCTCTCTCAGTTCAAAATCCTGACTGTCGTTGGAACCTGCGGTTGAAATGGTATGCTTGGATTCGCAACCCCAGTTCGAGTTCTTTCCGTTGAACCGCAGCACGACCATGCATTGAGGAGGAAGTTCAAGGGAATCAGGGTGTTGAAAATCATGCCAAGCCCATGCATTTGCATCGACCAACTGTTGGGAAGTAAGCGAATCGATGTGCAACTGATCCAGATTCAAAGACAATGGCTCGTTGCGTTTGTTTTGCAGAAACAACTCCACGCGAGCACCGAGTTCTGCATCTGGCGGCTTTCTCCATTGGAGAGTGGAAGAAAATTGGTGCGGTACCACGTGAATACCAACGATCTCCTGGGCAAAACCGCAAGGCATAGATGCAACCACCCATAAGATGGCTGCTCCGATTGCCATCGAATTCGTTTCGACGGGACGCTTGTTGAGGAATGCGAGAACGGTGCCCGCGATGGCACCACACAGATGCCCATCCCAAGAGATCTGGCCATTCCAAGTCGGCAACACACCCATGATGAGAGAGCCACCGAAAAGAAACAAAACAACCATGCTGATCGCAATATCAAACCATCGTTTTTCGACGAATCCCGACACCAGCAAAAACGCAATCAAACCGTAGATCAGCCCACTGGCTCCGACATGGTTATGCTGTCGACCAATCGCCCAAAGCAACGCAGCTCCAGAGATGGATATTACCGCCATCAATCGCAATGCATCGTCTCGCGAGCTGACCAGCAGGATCGATAGTATCGCCAATGGCACCGTATTGCTCAGAAGGTGTCCCAGACTGCCATGCAAAAAGGGCATGGATAAAATCCCCACCAGTCCGTCCCGAGTCCGGGGGATCAATCCCCATTCGGTAAAAGTGGGGACAAGACATTGAGCTCCATAGGTGAGCCAGATGAAGGCAATCACTGCGACGCACAGCTGAATCCGCTTTTTGAAAGGTACTCTCATCCGCACATTATGGTCGACTTAAGCCGCCGGCGTTAGCCGACACGCTCACATTTTTGCGGAGAATCGTTGCTATCGCTTTAGTGGTTCAGGAAGCCTTTTTCTACAGCAAGAAGACCGTATTGGATTTGAGCACTGAAGATGATTTGCCAAGCGAGCAGCCTAGGCGGCTGACGAAACAACGGTATGTTCGACCCGTTGCAGGCTTCCATTTTGCATTTGGTAGACTTCGTCAGCGAGTGTTAGCAGCGCTTCCCGGTGGGTAATGATGATCATGGTCATTTGACCTTTCATCGTCTGTAGCGTTTCGCGTATTTGCAACTCGCTCGCCATATCGATCTGACTGGTAGATTCGTCAAGGATGAGAACTTCGGGTTTTCTTAGAATGGCTCGGGCTAACGCGATACGCTGACGTTGTCCTCCGCTGAGCCGTTGACCTGATTGACCTACAATCGTTTCGTAGGCGTTGCTTAGCGATCCTTCGATAAACGAATGAGCGTGCGCGGCGACGGATGCGGCAACCACTTCGTCGCGGGTTGCATCGGGGCTGCCGTACTGAATGTTTTCCAATACGCTGCGATTAAACAATTCCGTGTTTTGACTTACCAAAGCAATTCGCTTTCGAACGTCTTGAATAGCCAAGTTTCGATAGTCCACGCCGTCCATGGCGATCGCCCCCGCGACGGGATCGTAGTAGCGGCAAAGCAACTGAATCATGGTTGACTTTCCACTGCCGTTCGATCCAAGGATCGCGATCGTTTTTCCAAATGGGATCTCCAAATCAATATTCGTGAGAACGTTTTGACCTGGATCGTAATGGAAACTAACTTGCTTGAGAGCCAACACCGAGTGTTGTGATTCCAGTTGGACTGGCGATTCGATTTCTTGGAGAACGGGCTTGGACTCGATAATGCTGTACAGAAGGTTCGCGGACATTGCGGCATTGTAGATGGAGATGGAGACTCCAGAGAGTTTTCGCAATGGATCACTGGCACCCACCAAGAGACCGAAGAAAATCAAAAGTTCCGAGATGGACATCGGATTGTCGCAAACGCGAATGAAGAAGATGTGAGTCTTTTGGTTGATGACCAAGTAGGCTCCTGCGCACACGGTCAAAGCGACCATCCCGATCCCCACCAGTTCGGTGAAAGGCTTGCTGAGTCCGGTGTAGAAAATCATCTTGATGTTGATGAGCCGCATGTCATTGGTGCAAAGAGAAAAACGTTCCTTCTCTTGCTTTTCCATGGTGAATGCTTGGACCGTAAAGACATTGTTGAGCGCCTCCAGCAGCACTTCGTGGAAGCCTGCGTTGCGTCCAAGTATGGAGGAAGCGATCGATCGGATTTTTCGATTGAAGTACGCCACAACCATGATGAGCAAGGGAGCAAAGACAACGGTCAAAAGCAGTAGACGCCAGCTGATTAAGCAAGCACCGACCAAGCAGGCGATGATACGGAGTGGCTCTCGGATTGCGGCTCCAAAGAGGCTCATGAGACCCGCTGCAAGTCCGTCTGCGGCTCCGGTGATTGCCGCCAGAAATCCACTGGTACCAAACGTTTGAAAGGTCTTGCGGTCCATGCTCAGCGAAGCGTCAAAAACCCTTTGCCGAATCGTGCGAATGATCTTGGTGGAGACGTGTCCGATCAGCAAGTCACTTGCCAGCATCAGCAAGTGCTTCACTAGGGTGCTTATCACCAAGACACCCATAATGCAACAAATGGTCTGGAATGGGTCCTGAGGCAAAAGAGCGTTTTCCCAGCTTAACGTCCACTCGTTCCAAGCAAGGTTTTTTCTTTCCTTGGCAAGGTCCTTATTGAAGTTACCTACATCCAAATTGTCTTTGTCGGTTGCAAGGGGGGTAGTATTGATCTGCTGTTCAAGCGATGCAATCTTTTGTTTGTTTTGCTCAATACTTTTGCGTGTCCATGATTGCATGGATTCGCCGCGCAGCGTCATATCGATGACTGGCGCTAAGGCGCCGATGTTGGATCCCCATAGCAATGCAACACCCAAAGAGCAAAGCGTGGCAAGCACGATCGATGGAGTGTGGTGTAGCGAATCGCGAATGGCTTTCCAAAGATTATTCATTGAGAACTCAACATCCATGCCGTTAATCGTGGGATCGTGCCTCGGAAATCATTTCCGAATCATCAGCTCGTTGTATTGCAAAAAACGAATCGAGAAGTCAAGGTCTAACGCAGCAAGATCGATCTAGAAATGCTACGTGAGCTGTCGCTTATCCAGCTTTCCGAATGACAAAGCTTGGCTCTTGCCGCTCTTCATGAAATGCCGTCAAACAGTGCCCCATAAGCTGGCGACTGCTGTCCTTCCAAGAAAGAGGGCGGCGTATTGGGAGCTTGCCATCCGATGCATCCGCCACCAGTTCCCAGTTTTCGATTTCTTGAGCCAAGGTCAATGGGGATTCTAAGTCAAAGTAAACGCAGTCCCCCTTGCCGACTTCGCGGTGGATAGGAGTATCGCTTGCAAAGGTCCGCTTACCGAACCACAGCGACTCCACAATAGGTAGTCCAAATCCCTCGACGATGGACGGGAACACAACACCGCGGCAGTTTTGATAGCAGTGTTGTAGTTCTGCATCCTTCATGTCGTAAAAGGCAAAAAGTTGCTTGTTCAACGCAGGATGGTTTCGTACCCGCTGAATCACATCTTCACATAAAGATCCAACGCGTCCGATAAGACAAAGCCGAACGTCATCGCGTGTCTTCCAGAGAATATCAAAAGCATCAAGCAAATAATGGTGGTTCTTGCGTGGGTCGAAGGTGGCGACCATCAAATAAGGATTCTTGGTCCTCTCTGGGCTGGCCGAACTCGCAAACAGTTCTTGCACTTCAGGGCGGACTTTGCCCTCCACCAAATTGAGCTCTGCCCCTAAGGTGAAGTGCCGGATGTCGTTCGGCACACTTTTGAATTGAGCTCGATGAAGTCGAATGTATTCCTTGACGTCGTCTTGAACGGTTTTTGATATTGCGACAATCAAATCCGAGTTTTCGATCGCTTGATGAAGGTATTTCTGAAACCCAATCATGCGTTTCTCACCGACGTATTGCGGATGAGTTAATGGGATCAAATCGTAGATCAGGGTGGCTGTTGTCGCGCCAGCAATCCGAGCCTCTGCGGCCGCTTGCCAAACGCCACGCCGAGTCCAATAGGCGTCCGGCAGCAAAAACAGATCGTCTTTGCCGGGTGCTACCGGCTGGGAACTCCATGGCAAAGACCGGCGAAGCGCCGAGTCGTAAAAGTTATGAGGCAGCTTGAAGGCGCCTAGATGCCCAGCCTCGGGAAGCAACCATTTTCGAACCTTGGACGATCCGCTCCATTTGCAAAGTCGGTTCGCAGTCCTAAGATACAAGAAGGGTAACTTGCTGCGAAGGTTGGATTCGAGCAGAGCGACATGCGAAAACCACTTTTGGAGTTTTGCATCGATCGAATAAAAATTCTTTTTGAAATGCGTAACTACGGTTGGGGCGGGTAGCCCATCTTGCTCGCACCATTGACTGCATTCCGACAGAATGCTTCGGACCACTCGCTCAATCCCCGAATTCTTTCCCGAGGCACAGGTGTGCGACGCATCGACAAAGATACGCGTTGGTAACTTGGTCGAAAGAGCGTTTCGAAGGTTCGATGGCATGATCAATTATTCGTTCGTCAATATTCAAAATTGCCTAGTCGAGCGGCAAGTACGGGTCGTCGATGAAAGAATGGCAGAAATGGGCCCCTCAAGTCAAGATCGATGAAGTTCTTGGGCAAATGCTAGCCCATGGTGGGCTTTTCGGTCGGCTGGGCTACGCGAAACTCAATGGAATCGTTAAATTCTACGAATCAGTCGTCTCGGCCGAGCGTTCTGCCATCGACTCCTTCCTCCATTCCTAACAGCCTAAGCACTTTACGATGAAAACGGACGAGTTACGCGAAAAATACCTGTCGTTCTTCCAATCCAAAGGACATCATCGACAGGCCAGCGACGTTCTCGTTCCGACGTGGGATCCCTCCGTTTTGTTTACTCCGGCTGGTATGAACCAGTTCAAGGACCATTTCCTCGGGAAGGTAAAGCTTGACTTCACGCGTGCGACTACCTGTCAAAAATGTCTGAGAACAGGCGATATTGATAACGTGGGCCGAACGGCGTACCACCATACCTTTTTTGAAATGCTTGGGAATTTTAGTTTTGGGGACTACTTCAAGAACGAAGCAATCGCCTGGGCTTGGGAATTTTTAACCGACAAAAAATGGTTGGGTATCGAACCTGGCCGACTCACCGTGACCGTCTACAAGGACGACGAAGAAGCGTTCAAGATATGGAACGAAAAGATTGGTTTGGCTAGCAACCGCATCAGTCCGCTCGAAGAGGACGAGAATTTCTGGCCTGCTTCGGCACCAAGCCAAGGGCCAGACGGAGTGTGTGGTCCTTGCAGCGAAATTTACTACACATTGGATTCCGGCAAGACGGTCGAGATCTGGAATTTGGTGTTCACGCAGTTCAATCGAGTTGGAAACCCGCCAGATAATCTTCGCCCCTTGCCCAGCAAAAACATCGATACCGGCATGGGGATGGAACGAACGGCGAGCGTTCTGCAGAACGTCACCACGAACTATCACATCGATATCTTGATGCCTATCGTGCAGGCAGCTGCTGAAGTGTGCGGCTTGAATTACGAAGCGGAAACCGACAATGGACGCCGGTTGCGTCGTATCACGGACCACGTTCGCGCTTGCACGTTTGCAATCCATGAAAATGTCTATCCAGGTCCCAAGAAAGCTCGCTATGTCATTAAGCGACTCCTGAGACGAGCCGTTTTGGATGGCCACCAAATGGGGCTTCGCGAACCATTCTTGCATCAACTGGTTCCGACGGTCGCACAAATGATGAAAGCGGTTTACCCCGAACTTTCGCAAACGACAGATCGAGTCGCTCAGGTGATGAAACGGGAAGAATCCGATTTCTTTGCAACCATCGACTCCGGCTTGGATCGTATCGCAAAAGTCTTCAATGACATGCATTCTTCTGGCAGGGTCATGGTGGATGGTCGCGAGGCAGCGAGCCTGTACCAAACCTACGGCGTTCCACCCGAGACCTTTCAGCAGATTGCCGCCGAAAAGAACTACAGCTTCGACTGGGAAGGCTATCGCACCGCGATGGGCGAACACGGCGAAGTTAGTGGCGGTGGTGGAAAAGAACTGTTTGAAACGGGCCCTATCGAAACGCTCAAGGAAGCATTGCAGCACTGCGAATTTTTGGGCTACGAGAAGACGCAGGCAGAGGCTCAGGTCAAAGGAATCATCGTCGGAAAGCCCAAAGAGGACCGACTGGTCGGCTCGATCCATCCTGCCAATGCCTCGGACACAGTCCGCATTGTTCTTGATCGCTCCCCTTTTTACGGGGAAAGCGGCGGGCAAGTCGGGGACTCGGGTACCATCTCTACCAACAAAGGCTCTTTTGAAGTCACCGACACGCAACGGAGCGGTGACTTGATCATTCATTACGGCAAGCTTGCTTCCGGTGAAATCAAGGAAGGGGATGCTGTCGAAGCAAATGTCAATGAGAATCGAAGGAATGCCATTCGCCGCGCTCACTCGGCTACGCACATCCTGCATCACGCTCTGCAAAGCGTGGTTGGCGGGCATGCTCAACAACAAGGTAGCAAGGTGGATGCAGACTGGTTGCGATTTGATTTTAGCAATCAGGAACCCCTTACCGAGGATCAATTGAAATCGGTTGAATCGATTTCGAACCAACGGATCCAAGAAGCCGCTGCGATCGATTGGAAACTGGTTCCTCTAGCGACCGCACGCGAAGCGGGCGCCATGATGCTCTTCGGCGAGAAGTACCCGGATCCTGTACGGATGGTCAGCATGGGGGATTTCTCCAAGGAACTCTGCGGCGGTATCCATTTGAATCGTACCGACGAGGTGGGGACACTGGAAATCCTGTCCGAAGAAAGCGTTTCGTCCGGGACTCGGCGTATCACGGCCCTGACCGGCCAACGAGCGATCGAGCAACGTCAACGCGTGGAAGCCCTTGCCATGCAAGCGGCAGGGAGCCTCGGCTGTACGATCGCTTCTCTCGGCGACAAGACCATGGAACTGATTACCGCGACGCGCAAACTGAAGAAGCTAGTCGGGGGAAGCGGCAATGAAGCACCACCTGCCTTGATTGCTAAGGGGAATTCCGTCGCGAAGCCAGAATCGTACGAAGTAACGCGAAACGCCTTCAAGACGGCCGCACGTGCTTTGAACATTGCCTTCGAAGAGGTTCCTAGCCGCATCGAAAGCTTGATGGTGGAGCAATCGCAGTTGCACGAACAACTCCAACAAATGACCTCAACGGGCAGTATCTCGATCGATGATTTGATGGGGATGGCTGTTTCGGTTTCAGGCACTTTGATGATTGTTGCCGAAACACCCAATGCTAATTCTGGCATGATGCGTCAATGGATCGATCAGCTTCGAAAGAAGTCCACCGAGCCAATCGCGATCTTGCTGGCGAATTCGGCAGATGAAAAGGTAACCCTCATCGCGGGGATCAGTCAGTCGCTCGTCGAGAAAGGCTTCAGCGCAGGCAAATGGATCACTCCTGTGGCTGAAACGGTAGGGGGCGGTGGTGGCGGAAAGCCGGATCTCGCGCAAGCCGGCGGCAAGCTTCCGGCCAAGCTCCCAGAAGCTTTGCAGGTCGCCAAGGACACGTGGCATTCCATGCTGGCTTGAATTGAACAACCGTGATGAATGGTAGAGCGCCCTTTTCGGCCCGTTATTTGCCTTGCATCAGTTACACTGTTTGACAGCGGCAGGTTCTGCTATTTTAATCAGAGTCTGATAGCTAGAAGTTTCGAGGGGAGTTTCATTAGGAATTCCTCGCATCCCACCCTATGGAGACATGTCTCGCATGAGAATTGCATTTTTTGTTTGCGCCGTCGCTCTGATGGCAGCTGTGTCGTCCAAATCTGCGTTTGCCATTAAAGAGTTCGGCGAACAATTTGGTCGAGTCTATGTCGAAGGTAGTAAAGACGAAGCTTTTAAGGCATTGGTTGGCGAAGCCAAGTGCAATGTTTGCCACATCGACAAAGAAAACAAAAAGAAGCACAATCCCTATGGAGACGCGCTCCATGATTTGGGATTGGATAAGAAAAAGTATCAGCCGATGCTGAAGTCCGATCCGGAAAAGGCCAAGAAGGAAATCGAAGATATCCTAAAGAAGGCGGAAGAAAAGAAGAAAGAAGGCGAGACCAAGACCTTCGGCGAAAAGATCCAAGCTGGCGAGCTTCCAGGTGGCGACAAGTTGGGCAAACAGCCAACCTCTGCCAAGTTAATCTCCTTCAACAACGCATCGGAATTTGTCGAGCTATTCGACGGCAAAAGCATGACCGGATGGAAGGTCAACGAAAACGCCGCCAGCTGGAAAGTGGAAGACGGCTGCTTGGTTTGCCAAGGCGAACGAAGCCACATTTTTTACGTTGGCGACAGCAAGCCCTTCAAGAACTTTCACTTCAAGGCTGACGTGAAGACAATGCCCAACAGCAACGCGGGCATTTATTTCCATACCAAGTTTCAAGAATCGGGTTGGCCCAAGTACGGCTTTGAATGCCAAGTCAACTTGACCGCTTCCGACCCCATCAAGACCAGCAGCATCTACCAGGTGAAGAACGTTGCTGAACCCGCTGCCAAGGATAACGAATGGTACACCCAAGAGATTATCGTTCAGGGAAAGCAAATCACTCTGAAGGTCAACGGAAAAACCTTGGTAGATTACACTGAACCAGAAGGTCAAAAGGCGGGTAATGACTTTACCCGCGTTCTTGATCAAGGAACCTTTGCCCTGCAAGCTCATGATCCGAACAGCAGAGTATACTTCAAGAACTTGATGGTCAAACGACTCGATTAAGAACGACTGATCAATTTGCAACTTCAATACGTTCGTAGCATGTTGTGCTCTCTCCGGAGAGCACACTTTTTTTGCGCAAGCAGAAAGCGGACAGCGTCCGCATCTTCCGATCGCCTCGTCAGTTCGATGGTTGGTGGCTTTGGGTACATTTTCTTATTGCTAGGGGGGCTTGTGCCCCCACTTGCGGTCAAGGTCTCGGCGCAAGAGACAAGCACGGCGGTCGCCAGTCCTTCGGCGACGAATACAGCTGTGCAGGCAGGGGTTTCTTTTAACGCTTCTATGGGCCTGGGAGGTGTTTGGAAAGTTGGTTATCCAACGCAAACGACTCTCGACATTAGCTCAAGTGAAACCTTCAGCGGCACCATTCAGATCCAAACCTGCGATGGGGATGGTGTGAATGTGGTCTATGCAGATCCATCCTGGGCTTTTCAGTTGCAGCCTGCGACGCCTTATCGCCTTCGTGTGTTCGTAAAGCATGGTCGGAATAATCGACCGATCGTCGTACGCGTGCTGAGCAATGCTGGTGAGCTCATTTTAGAGCGTGCGTTGAGCGACCAGGAACGTGGGCAGGTTTTGCCAGCCACTCAACCTTGGGTCGTTGGTATTGGCACTGAATTGCTTCAGTTGGACCAAGGGGCGATGAAATCAGCGCGTGGTGCGTTGCCAGAATTTTCCTTGGCGACACTGACTCAAGCCGATTATCTGCCAACGCAATGGCACGGATATGAGGGAGTTGATCTCGTGGTGATGTCATCCTCCAACAAGAAGTTGAATGAATCGATCCAAGAGTCTCAGGCAAGAGCACTTCGTACTTGGCTTTCTCGAGGTGGACGGCTGGTGTTGAGTCTGGGGAGTCAATCTGCGAGCTGGATGGATAAGCCAGACTTGGCATCGATATTGCCCGGTTCTTTCGATGGAGTCGCTGAACGATGCGATTCTGCGCCCTTGGAATCTTTTCTTGGATCCCAAAGTCCGCTCGATAAATTGTTTTGCGCAGTCTTTACGTTTCGGTCGGGAACGGTAGATGTTGTGACGCAAACTCCGGATCGAAACAAGTTCCCGCTGGTAGCGAAATGGGCCTGCGGCGCAGGCAAGGTTTCGTTTATCGGGACCGAAATCGACAGCCCAGAGGTTTTACCCTGGGAAAGTCGGCCAGCCCTTTTGAAATCGCTAATGGCCGATCAATGGGAAAAGAAAACGGTGCAACGCGAGAAGCTTAGTTACCAAGGTTACGACGATTTGTCTGGCCAATTGAACGCAACTTTAGATCGCTTCCCGTTATTGACTCTCGGAAATTTGACCTCGATCTCCATTCTGGTTGGCGTTCTGTGTTTATTGATCGGACCACTTGATTTCTTTTTGGTTTCCAAAGCTTGGAAGCGTCCACGGGGAACTTGGATCACTTTGATTTTGTGCTCTACGGGAAGTTGTATGATTGCGATTGGAATGTCTCGATCGTGGAAGCCCTCCGAACCGAGCCTGAATTCCTTGGAGCTGATCGATATCGACTACCAATCCCAGACTGTGACGGGTCGTGGATACTGTCATTTTTACGGAGGAGTTCGAGGAACATTTGATTTTGCTGCGAGCCGCAGAAAAAAATTGAACGACCCAGGTAAAGTAGTTTCCGACCAATCGATATCTTTGGACTGGTTTGGACAACCCGGGAAAGGTCTTGGTGGTTTTGAATCAACCGTTGCGACGGATCGCGGAATGCCCACGTACCAAATCCGCGGCGCAACCGAAGATCGAACAGATCACGATCAGAAACCGGAAAGCCAGAACGGATTGTTTGGCATTGGAATTCCCACAGCCGGAACCAAATCGTTTAGCGCCTCATGGAACGAGACAGTTTTGATTCCTGAAACGGCACATGCGTTAAGCATGGTCCCTGGGTCCATTGACCTGTTGGAAGGCAGTTACATCAATCCGTTGGATTTAGATTTGATGAATAGCGTGTTGATTTATCGTGGTCGAGCCTATTTCAACAACACACGTCTGCGATCAAGCGAAATGGTAGCGATCAATTCGAGCACTCTTCCCAAAGACGTCGTTCGTAGGTTGCAGCGTCGCCAGAATGTGGGGGGCGAAGAGCGCAGTTCACCTTGGAACCCTGGTGGAAACGACAACCTGGGTCGACTGTTTGAAATGATTGTGTTCCATCAAGCAGCAGGCGGAAGCAATTATACAGGGCTTTACAACGGGTACCTCAGTACGCTCGATGCTTCCGACGTAGTTCGCTACGATCGGGCGGTGCTGTTGGCCGAAGTGGATGAGGCTGCTTTGGTATGGTCGATCCAACGTGATTCGGTGCCCGTTCAACCGATGGAAGGGGCTCGAAAGACCTTTGTGCGATTGTTCATTCCCGTGGCTCGTTCCACCAAGCCTGCACCTTCCACCTTTCAGATTAATCCCAAGTAAAAGCGACGTGCTTCATGATCAAGACATCCCAGTTGACCAAAAAATACGACGAGATGGTTGCGATCCGTGATATTGACTTGGATTTAGGGCAGGGAGATTTATTTGGTTTTATTGGGCCAAATGGTGCTGGAAAAACAACCACGATGCGCATCATCGCGACGCTCCTGACGCCAACGTACGGCGAAGCCTACGTTTGTGGTTATTCGATCTACACTCATCCCAAAGAGATCCGACGACTGGTGGGCTACATGCCCGATTTCTTTGGGGTTTATGACGACATGACGGTTATTGAATACCTGGAATTCTTTGCGGCAGCGTATCGAATCGCTCCTCATGCACGCCGCAAACGCTGTGACGAAATGTTGGAAGTGGTCGATTTGGAATTCAAACGGGACGCTTACGCAAACACGCTTTCTCGAGGCCAGACACAGCGGTTGGGATTAGCTCGAGTCTTGTTGCACGATCCAGCGGTGCTGTTGTTGGATGAACCCCTCAGCGGATTGGACCCCAGGGCGCGAATCGAAATGCGAGCGTTGATGCGTCGCTTGGGATCGATGGGGAAAACCATTATTGTCAGCAGTCACATTTTGCCGGAGCTTGCGGACGTTTGTAACAAAGTAGGCATTATCGACTCGGGAGTCTTGATTGCAAATAACGACGTGACCTCCATCATACGGCAAGTTCGGCCCGATATGGTTATTCTGATTGAACCTGCTCAAGCCAAACAACTAGAACAGGCCGCAAAAATTGCCAGCCAGGACGGAATTGTCAAAGATGCAAATATCGTGGATGGCATCGTGCGGGTAACGCTACGAGATTATGACGCAGACTACTCCTCGCTTTCCACGCTTTTGGTTAGCAATGGAATTGCGATTCGGCGTTTCTCTGAAGAAGAGATCAATCTGGAATCCGCTTTCATGGCCTTCACCAAAGGCGCTGGCGCAAAGATCTAATCCCTCGCGGTTGGGGGGCTTCAACACCCCTCGCGTCATCTGCTTGCCTAGGAGTCCGAACACTGGCGGGCCCGACAAAAATGAGCCTGAGGCGCTAGCCGAATTCTTCGTTTTCTAATAATCGGCTAGCGCCTCAGGCTCATTTTAAACGGTGCCACCCATTTTAAACGGTGCCACCCATCGATCACCCCCGCCGATCACCCACTGGCTCAAACGGTGCCACCCACCGATCGTCGGATCGTCGACCCACCGATCGTCGACCCACCGATCGTCGCACTCTGGGTGCCCGCGGCCGCCGAGTGCCCTGGACACCGACTGCCTCTGCATTGAAAACGGCTCCCCGGCGAGGCGTTGGCAAAAAGTAAAATGCCAATACTTGACGAATCCATCAAGTGTTGTAAGCTTAAATGACGATCAATCATTCGGTTGATTGGTTGATCGATTTAGTGAGGTCAAATGAAAAGCAAAGACGACGAAGAGTTGGGTTGCTATGGAGAGCCACATGACGGTGCCCTCTCCAAGCCAACCCCGGCGGCTGAAAACACCTGTTTGCGCGCGGCGAGCATTTTTCGTGCGTTGGGGGACTTGAGCCGATTGAGATTGCTGTCATTGCTTTCCAAGCGTGAGATGTGCGTCACGGAACTGACCGAGATTCTTCACGACAACCTACCTGCGATTTCACAGCGTCTGAAGCTGCTTCGTGCGGAGCGCATTGTGGCAACTCGTCGTCAAGGCAAGCATATTTTCTATCGCTTGGCTGACAATCATATTGCTCACTTAATCGCGAACGGACTTGCACATGGCGAAGAGCCTGACGAGTGCCTGGACTGAGAACATTGGTTTCTATTATTACCCAAAGAGGATAAAAATGAGTCACACACACGAAGACCACTCCCACGTCCATGGATCCAATTGTGGCCACACCGCCGTGCAGCATGGGGATCACGTTGACTTTTTGCACGACGGTCATCTGCATCATCAAACGAAGGACGGAATTGTCGAGGAACATGCATTGGACGTATCCGACGCGAATCCTGCGGCCTGCACGGGTGGACATGTTTGTTCCGGACACGATGCCTCCCATGTTCATGGACCGGGTTGCGGGCACGAGGCGGTTCCGCACGGCGACCATATCGACTATCTTGTGGATGGTCATTTGCATCACCAGCATGATGGTCACTGCGACAATCACGGTTCCGTCAAACTGGCCTAAGCATCGAAGCTTTATTAGGAATTGGGAACTTACTTTCTATGGCTCCATGCCATAGATAAATCGCAGTGCATCGGGAAACCGCCTTGCCCAGGCCTTCTCGTTGTGTGCAGCCCCCTGGTCCAAATAAGTCTTTAAGTCGATTGAATCATCGGAAGAATTTGATTCAATCGCTCTGCTTAGCCGCATTAATCTTTCGACATGCGATGCGGATCGGCCAGGATCGGCACTTTCCGTTGTCCCGAAATCCAACCACAACTTGCGTTTGTGTGTGCGATTACGTTGGCGATTCTCAAGTCCTTCCTTTTCAATACTCCTAAGAAGTCGCTCCTCATCCCAAGCGAGAGACGGAGACATGCATATCGCGTTTCCAAAGATCTCCGCTTTGGTTGAAAATGCTTCGAGAGCAAACAGGCCGCCCAAAGAAGAGCCGCCAAGGGTCGTATTGGCAGGGTCCGGCAACGTACGATATCTTCTATCGACTTCTGGCTTCACCATTTGGATGATCCATTCCAAGTGTTTCATGGGGAGCCCTACTTTGTCTCTCGTATACTCATGCATTCGCTCTTGTGAGTTATCGACAGCAACGATTAAGATCGGTGGCATTTCGTTTCTTGCGATGAGAGAATCGGCGCTTTCGTCTACTTGCCACTCAACTCCAAATGCAGCGGTTGCCGAATCGAAGATATTCTGTCCGTCCATCAGATAAAGTACTGAGTAGCGATCCCTTGATGTCATGTAGTCATTGGGCCTCCAGACTTGCACGCGACGGGTGGCAGCTATCGAATCATCGTGAATTTCTAGGATATCGATATTGCCTGTGACAGTGGAGCGATTAACGGCCGTCTTGGACCATGCGTTGACCGTGATTTCGACCGTAGTATTCTCAAGGATTCGAAGTACTCGATTTGGAACGTCATTGCCTTGAGCGGTCTTTTCGACAGTCCCCCAAGAGCCTTGAGTGCATTTGTACAGGAGCAAATCCCCCAACTTGGCTTTCAGCGTTCCCTTCCATTCGTTAGAATCCTCGGCGCGTACTAACTGCAGGCCATCGGGTTTCCACGGTCCCATGGAGGGTAGACTGCCAGCCAGAAAAATCGACACACCTTCTGGAACATCTGCGGTGGAGCGAACAAGGAATTCGACCGAGCACGTTTGTTCATTCGCATTAAAACCCGCAGCCTGGATGGACTGAATTGCAATTAGCATCATTCCAAAAACAAGAAGCAACGTTTTTCCTGTCATGTACGGGCTCTCGTAACGGTCACTTTGATTGGATAAGACACATTGCTAAAAACGACTCGATGACGAGCATGAGCACCATTTCGTGGAGCAATATTACGAAAGAGTCAAAAAGAGGCAAGGCTAGCGACTGAGGCTCAGAGCGAACGCAGTGAATCGTCTGAGTTGGCTTATCTGAGTTGGCTTAGTAGACTTCGATTGTTTTGATGGCGCCCGCCCCTTGTTTGGTTGCACCATCTAGACAGCGCACGGCCGACTCAATCAGCTGTTCGATCTTGAATGAACGCGATGGAGCGATGACCGATGCGACTCCTGCTACTAAGGGAATAGCAGATGCTACCGCAAGCTTCGCTTCAGGATTGGTCTCTTGTAGCTTGGCGAAGGATTCACGAATCCATCGAGCTACCTCGGATCTTTCAACGTCTTCGTACACCAAGGACAGGTCCCCTTCGTCACTGACAAATCCTCGTGCATTCGCGGCCAATCCAAATTTGTCGATGCAGTGAATGAATTTTGATTGCCAACCTTGTATGGCGGATGGGGAAGTTGGTTGCTGCGATTCAAGGCACTTTACCACCAAGAAACTCAATTCCGATTGATTGCTTCGCGCTTGCGTTAACATTTTTTCTAGATTGCTGCTTAGCTCAGGATCATTGACCGAGCGGATTTCTACAAATCGGCGATCGTCCAATTTTGTTGCTTTGGGCTTCGCTGAAGTTACTGTAGTGGTTTGCAAATCTTTCTGCGGGAGCCCATCGCGGTCACTCGAGGTTGAGCACCCCGACAGTACGAGCTCTAATCTATGCCAATGATCGAGTAGTCTGTTCCAATCCACCAAGCCGACCGCAACTTCTGCGGGGACGCGAATCTTTTTATTTTGATCGGAGATCTGACAGGCCAACGACCACCAACCTGCCGCTCGCTTGTCCTTGGACGTATCAATAGCTAACGCCTCAATGACTCGCTTCGATATCGCGACACCTTCATTCCTGGATTGAAAGGTCGAATGCCAGAAGCGTTTCGCAAGACGGTTTGTCGATAGATTGAAGGTGTTTTCTATGAGGGGAAATGGGTCGTCCTGGTTCGACTTGGTTGAAAACCATTCCGTAAGATCGGACGATTCCAAAAGCCGATTCAGTTCAGCGACCGCGATGGCGGATCGAAAAAGCGAAAGAGTGTCGCTCAAACCAGTACCAAGCTTACCTTGTCCTGCGGATAAATAGATCGGTATCAATGAACGCAGAAGTATTCGGCGCGAATGCAGAGCACCAAAAGACTCGTGCATCGAGTGCAGATTCTTGACCAAAAGGCTCAATCCCGCGCTGGCCTGTTGATAGGGCTTGATGTTATCAGTCTGGTTCAGATCGTTTACCAGCGAGGACGATAGAAGCTCGCTCATCATGGCTTCGATAACATACGCTGGGTTTCTCGCATCAGGTGTTGGCGAGGTTCCTGTTGGAAACGGCCCAGGAACTTCCATAAGAAAGTTGACGCATTCCTTTGTCAGTTTGGTTGTTCTGGCAGCAGCGTACCCCAGTGCATCCGACCGAAACTCACAGGACTCCACTCTATCGGTTGAGGACGCGAGGCCCGCAAATGTAGGTTTACTTGCAGCATTACCACCTAATGCGGGAACAGTAAGTGTCGAGAGTTTTGTAAAGGATGCTGACTGAATCGCCATCATAACTGCCGCGGTACACAGGATTAAAAAGATGTCTAGCCGAATGTAGCTCGTGTATTTTGGATGCGATGAGACGATTTGTATTCTTGCGTAGGCGGGGAAGATAGAAGCGCTAAGCTATTAGAGGATGGTATGGATTGTGGCGATTGTGCCGGCTCCAAAGATTCGCGGAAATGCCTAAGGAGCATCGCTGCATGTGATTTGGCTTACGCAGCGAGAATCCGGAAACCAAGAGACAATGTACGTGTTTTGGCCATCGTTCACTCGCACTTTCGTTTGCTGGATTGGCCCGACGGGACGACCGTTTGCAAGAGGGCTTAAATTCAAAACATGGTCACCAGCTGGCACTTCGACGCGCAGAAGTTGGATATCGCGAGGCAGCAGGCCCCAGCAACGCGTATCAGCAGCTTCGGTAGCTTCCCAGGCAACACCGACGATATCCATGCCAAGCGAAGTAAGGCCATCTTTTTTTCCCATCGTGTCTTTGGCCGCCACGATGGTTGCCTTTTTGATGACTCGCCGCGCGACGGCTCGAGCGACGATGGAGTTGCGATTGGCTTGGTAAGTCTTTCTGGCCAATTCTTCGATGTTGGCCAGTGAAGCTGTAGGGCCGATTCTTTGAGCGTTGATTTGTACCCCCACCGAGTCCACGTCTGAATCGGGAACAACGATATCCGGGATCTTGATGGGTGCGATCGTAGGAGGCAGTTTGTATGGCCCCACCGCCGATACGATTCGATCCGCAATCAGCAGCGCATCGCTGGTTGGCCGTTCCGCTACTTCGACTTTGTAAGGCCCTCGGCCAACCATCGCAAATACATAGACGACTCCATGGCCTGGTTGAGAATGAACACCTTTCTGCACACGAGCCAAGTCCCAAAGCAAGGGGTCGCAGCCGGGCAGAAGCGACGATGCAGCTTGGTAATTGCGAATGGCATCATCGTAATCTCGATGCGTGGCTTCGCGAAGCATCCCTCGCATGTAGAATCCTATCGGCAAAGGCACGTAATCCGTAGGCTCTTTTCCGCTGGTTGACACGAATCGCTCCGTGAGTTGTTCGTGCTTGTCTTGAATCTGAAGCGTGTAGCTTTCCGCGTCGATACCATCGTGCATTAAGCTGGACAGAGACAACATCACGCGAATTAGGATCTTCTCGTAATCTTCCCCTGCATAGGATCGCGTTTGATCGTCGGTCCACATCGACACGGTATTCTCGGCGACCGAAGGCTGCTCCAGTTGATCAAAACGATCGCGCACGTCCCGGAGCCTGGCTTCTGCTTGTTTCGCTTGTCCGCCCAGCAAATCCACGACGGCAAGATCAAGATTGACAACATCGCGATCGTGGCGGCTGGATTTGGCAAGCTTTTCTAACCCTTCGCGGCACGCTTGCATCTGCCCGTCATAGAAAAGCGATCGCGGGATGGCGATTCGCTTTGAGTGAGTCGAGCACCCGAAGATCGAAACAACCGAAGCAATAACGACAAGAAGTCGGACGGCGAACTTGCTTTTCTGATGTGTCGACGGGGCGCATCGAATCATCGCTTAAGAGGATTGTAATTCCAGATTTTGCCCATGGCGGACTTGTGATAGCCCTTGCGTACTTCGGAGGATAGCTTGTCGTACTGACCGGTGTGAACGTTGGTCAACTCCAGCGTCAATTCGTAATCACGTTGTGTCGAACTGTTTCGCTTGGTGGTACCGCTCGTCAGTGTTGCGTACAAAAAGTAATCGACCGGAGCGCCACCACGTTGCAACACGGCTGTAAAAAGACGCATGTTGTCGGGAACCATCAAAGCGTCCGGACGCATTCTTGTTTCGTGCAAGGCAGCATCCACCATGCGTCGGCTAATCGGCTGGAAGGAATTGGATTCCAAAATCTGCGAATCGATCTGGTTGTACAACTTGTCTTTGAAGTCACCGATGTCTTCGGCGCTTTTGTTCTCGATACCGATAAAGCAAATGGTCTTCTTGATGGGCAACCCATCCTGGCCGACCGGACAATCCTCCGTCGGGATCTGCTGTCGAGCAAGTAGTTTCGCAACGGCCTCGTCCACAAGAGGATCGAACACTTCGGCCCCCGCTTCATGGCTGCCGACTAGGTTTTCCGCGCTGGGCTTAATCACATGCCCATATTGATACCCCCGGCAGCCAGAAAACCCAGCAGCCGCAAGCAACGATAAACCTGAAAGCCATTCTCGACGCAACATGGGATTCCTTTCCCTTGAAACTATTTCCAACCGTGTCGGAATTGTGCAATTCCTGCCGTTGGCCGACAAGAGGAATATCCAATCCCAGTACGAATATCGGCTGGTTTTCGTCTCATCGTTAAACGCAATACCGTTCAATCAATCGTTTAACAGTCAGCCGAAGGCGTACCTGCTGCCATTCACGTACGCCTACGGCTGACGGTTAAACGAAATCACTGCAAAGGAGTGCTTCATTGAACGGTATTGTCGCTAAACGCTTTCCAAAGCCCTGGCAAGTCGGTTTTTTGCCAGCATTTCAGCTGGAATTGCACTTGCAGCCGTCGATCTATCTTCCAGACGAACCTTCTAGACGAACCAAGGTGGTACCCAGGGGGCCGCTAAGGTATCCTATAGGGGGTTCAGTTTTGCATTTTTTGCAACCTTTCGAAGACTTACATCCCACTCAATATCATCAATGGCCTCGGAATGAAAAAGCTCTCAGCAGGCGGCGGTTGGCAAGCAGTTCGATACACTTTTAAAAAGGGGATCGAATCAGGGGGGATTTGGAAGCTTTATAAGGCTCTACGTTCGCGGAATGCGTGCAAAACCTGCGCTCTTGGGATGGGTGGTCAGCACGGCGGGATGGTGAACGAACATGGGTCGTTTCCCGAGGTTTGCAAAAAGTCGGTGCAAGCCATGGCCGCCGACATGCAGCCTGCCATCACCGCCGATTTTTGGGCGAAGCATTCGATCGAGCAGATGCGTAATTGGTCTCCCAAACAATTGGAGACAAGCGGTCGGTTGATTCAACCGATCCTTTACGAGCAGGGGGCAACGCACTATCGCACCATCACTTGGAACGAAGCTTTCGACCGTATCGCAAATCAGTTGAAGAAACTGGTTGCGGATCAGACGTTCTGGTACTTTAGCGGGCGGAGTAGCAATGAAGCTGGATTCCTTCTTCAGCTTTTGGCTCGAGTTTACGGAACCAATAACGTCAACAATTGCAGCTTCTATTGCCATCAAGCTAGCGGCGTAGGGCTCCAAACCACGTTGGGAACAACAACTGCCACGGTCGTGCTAGACGATCTGGACGATTGTGACACCATCTTTATCATCGGTGGGAATCCGCCAAGCAATCACCCCCGATTGATGACGACATTGATGCATTTGCGCCGTCGAGGTGGAAAAGTCGTGGTAATTAACCCTATGCGTGAGTTGGGCTTGATCAAGTTCAAGGTCCCAAGCGATCCCTTGAGTCTATTCTTTGGAACGAAGATCGCAACGCATTACATTCAGCCACATATCGGCGGTGACCTTGCATTGCTAACGGGCGTTTGCAAAGCCGTTGTGGAAATGGGGCAACATGATTTCTCTTACATGCAGCATCATTGTAATAACGTGGACGCATACCTGGATGGGCTCGCCAAAACTCCTTGGTCCGAAATCACCCGAAAATCTGGAGTCGAGGAAAGCGAGATTCGGGAGATTGCCGATGTCTACGCGAAAAGCAAGGGTTCGATTTTCTCATGGACAATGGGCATCACTCACCATACCCACGGCGTCGAGAATGTTCAGGCCATTGTGAACATGGCTCTGCTTCGCGGTATGATCGGCAGGAAGGGTGCCGGAGTTATGCCCATTCGTGGGCATTCGAACGTGCAAGGAATCGGCTCAGTCGGTGTGACTCCGAAGCTCAAAGACGAATTGTTCGATAACTTGACGAACAAATTCGGCGTGAAGTTGCCAACGACGAAGGGGCGAGACACGCTGGACTGCATCGAAGCCGCCAAAACGGGCGAGCTTAAGTTTGCATTATGTCTTGGCGGAAATCTATATGGTGCCAACCCAGATGCCCAATTCGCCGGCGATGCATTATCCGCCATGGACATGCTGGTAATGCTCAATACAACGCTTAACACGGGGCACGCCAGAGGCTTAGCCAAAGAAACAATCGTCTTGCCGGTGCTGGCTCGGGATGAAGAACCGGAGCCCACCACTCAGGAATCCATGTTCAACTACGTTCGGCTAAGCGATGGCGGTCCGAAACGCGTTCCAGGACCAAGAAGCGAAATTCATGTGGTCGCAGAGATTGGCCGACGTTTGCTTGGCGATTCAGGCGTGATCGACTGGAATGAAATGCAGAAATCCAACACTATCCGAACATGGATCTCCAAGGTAGTGCCCGGTTACGAACAGATCGATACGATCGGAAAGACGGGTCAGGAGTTTCAAGTGGGAGGACGAACTTACCACGAGCCTAAATTCAAGACCAAGGACGGGCGGGCTAGCTTGTTCGCTCACTCCTTGCCAGAACTAACTCAGCTCGGGACAAACCAGCTTCGGCTCATGACCGTTCGCAGCGAAGGCCAATTCAATACCGTTGTCTACGAAGATTACGATCTGTATCGTCATCAAGAACGGCGGGACGTCATTTTGATGCACCCCGCTGACCTGATGCGACTTGGCTTGCAGCACGATGACTTAGTTACTGTAGCAAGCGATACAGGGCGTATGCATAACATTCTGGCTCGCGGTTTCGAAGAAATTCGCGATGGAAACGCCATGATGTACTACCCTGAATCTAATGTTTTGGTTTCTAGAATGGTTGACCCACAATCTCGAACACCGCAGTTCAAAAACATTTTGGTGACCGTATCCAAGCAATTGGCAATTGTCTAAAAGACCGAATCCTAGGCATGTCTCCTACAAACACTACAAACCGACATGCGATTCCTGATTCGCCAGGGAAGATTGGTTGCTGGTATCCATTCGCGTTCTAAACTCTAAGTGTGGAAACTCTCTCTCCGAGTTTCAACTTATGGACTCTCGAACACTTTGAAACCAGTCGTCACATCATGTCGGCACCTAAAAAAGAAAAAGCGGCCTCCGCAAAAGACAATGATCCAGGATCCGGTGCTCCCGGTTCCAAAGCCGCCGGAGCCAAATCTGCTGGTGGAGGAATGAAAGGCAAGATTGTCATTGGGGTCTTTGTTAGCCTTATAGTGATCGCAGAAACCTTCGTGTTTTTCTTCTTGGTTCCCTCTGGCGAAGAAGTCGCTGCCTTGGCCGAAACCCGCTTGATTGCAATCGCTCAAGAAATCGACTCGAAAACACAACAAGAAAATACCGTTGACGAAGATAAGATTGTTGAATTCGATCTAGGAACCCACGGTGTTTCGTTCCGTCCGGCAGGAGCCGACAAAAACTACAAAGTCGAATTTCGCTTGTTTGGGACTTTGCACAGCAGCGATCTAGAACACATGCAGGAACTGTTCCTGGAACGCGAACTCCGCTTTCGCTACCGAATGATGCTGGAAATCCGAAACGCTTCGATGCAAGAACTGGAAGAAAACCAACTGGGCTTGATTCAACGGCGCGTTTTGGCGACAAGTACAGAGTTATTGGGCGAAGCAATCCTTCTGAGCGTTGGATTCGCAGATTACCAAGTACTTGAAGACTAAATTCGCTAGCAAAACACGGACGTTTTATGTCGGACTCGACTTCTACACCCAACGCTGCGGCCAACGCTAGTGGCGGCTCGCGAAGCTCCCAAGATTCCGAATCCTTGTTGCAGCAGGCTGAAGTGGCGCTACGCGAAGTCGAAGATTCACTTCGCGGCCCCAAGGTCCAAAAGTACCGACTCGAAGAACTGATCGGAGAAGGTGGCCCCCCCGAAAAAGTCTCCATGGATCTGCTCCGCGATGTTACGCTCGACCTAAAAATTGAACTCGGCCGTACACGTATGCACCTGGACGAAATTCTGCAACTGCGTAAAGGGTCGGTTGTTACTTTGGATAAGCTAGCAGGCGACCCTGTCGACATTTATGTCAATGGTCGACTCGTGGCGCGAGGTGAGGTTCTTGTTCTGAACGATAACTTCTGCGTTCGAGTTGCGGAACTGGTGGGCAGCGATGCAATCCTGTAGCTCGCTCTTCCAGATTTCACTGAACCTCTTGGTAATGCTTGGCTTTGTTTCTTGCTACGGAACTGCCATGGGCCAGTTCAATTCCGATCCCAAACGCTCGGGCGGGATGACGAACGAGCCAGCCGTTGTAAGACCTCAAGGGCATAGCTTGCAAACCAATTTGAACGGAGATTCTTCAACCAGGCTCCCAAACAATTCCATCCCTTCTCGCGATCAAGAGTCGCGAACCTCGCATGCTCCCGAACCATTCAGCGTCCAGCCTTCAGGGCAACGCGTCTTCAATCAAAACATCCAACCATCCCATGGTGACACTGGCCGATTCAGTACCAGTTCCAGCACCAACCTAAATCAAAACGCCCCAGATACCATGGTTCAGCCCGCTAGCTGGACAACAGAACCAGTCAACTTGAAAAAGGATGCGAGCAAAACCGTCGAGCCGATTGAGCTTAAGCCATCTAGCAAGGAAGCACTGAACAGTATCAGCAAACCTAAAAGCAGCTGGGCAACTGCTATGTCGATGATGTTTTCCCTGGCGATTGTTTTGTGTCTCTTTTTTATCATCGCCTGGTTGTTCCGACGCACACAGCCAAACGCTGTGGCAAAGCTACCAGCCGAAGTGGTTCAGGTTTTGGGAAGAACCGCGATGGCACCGCGTCAACAGGTTTATGTCGTTCGATTCGGAAGCAAAATGCTTCTAGTTAGCCACCAACCTGGGCAAACCCAAACGCTCGGCGAAATCACCGATCCAGAGGAGGTTCAACGACTGGCTGGACTTTGCGAAGTGAATCAACCCAACAGCATCTCCCGTTCGTTCCGAGATGTATTGAGACAAGTGGCAAGCGGCAGAAGCGACGAAGAATCTATGACTTCTAGCCGAAGTCGGTCCAGTCTGAAGGAAGCGTAAGAGACCGCGTAGTTGAAAATCGATTGCGTACTAAGCTCTATTTATTTGCTTTCCAACGCTGCATTTAGTTTTCGAATTCGAATCCGATTGCCTGCCGCTTGAGGTGACTTGTCGAATTTATACTCTTCGATTGCTTCTGCTACTTTACCCTTCTCTTCGAACGCTCGTCCGACTAGGTAGTGCGCTTGGGCATGCCACTTTTCCGTCCCCTGCAATTTCAGCAAACGAGTAGTCAACCAATCGATCGACGTGTCTAATTTTTCCAAGTCGAAGTTAGCCATTCCCAAAAACATGGCAACGTCGAACTTAGACCTTCGAAAGAAAATTTGAGACTGCTTGATTTGCATTTGAAAGACTTCAAGCGGTTGATTCGGTCGGCGAACGATTCCTAAACTTGCTTGCGTATCTTTATCTGTTTCTAGCTTCTTCAGAGTTTGCTCATCCACGCGGACGTCCATGTAAGATTTCAACGCCCCCGTGGCTTCGATACTGGTGTTGAAACTGCCAAGCAGATGCAAGTTGCGAGCTTGCGAGATGGGAGTGTCCGAAATATAGGCCCCATAGTTCCCAACATAAGTCATGGAAAAAGGTGATTGTTCGTCGAGCCGTGAACGGAGCGAAAGGTTGTAAGCATGAGCCAACCAGGGAGCATTCCAATGACGAACCATTAGTTTCGGATCAATCGCTTTTAGGCGTTCTTCGAATGTGTCGGAGTTCGAAGCGATGCGCAAACGATTGTCTCCGGTCAAAGACTTTTCCAGGGTATGCATCGACTGGCTTGTCGCAAAGGGTTCAAGATCCATGAGGGCTACGACCGACCCCAGGTCCTTTTGCTCGACGGGGTATTCAAAGAATCCGGGAATTTTGCCGCGACGCAAAACGTTCGGGTTTTCACGTGCTTCTTGAAGCGTTGCAATTCCATCGTCCGTTTGACTGGGGATCGGAAGTCCCCAGTTTGGCTCGAACAAATAAATGCTCTTGCCAATCGGAACACCTATGCACCACAGGCGCAATGAAGCGTTTTCCGTTGCCCCCGACTCGCTGGGCAATGCAAGGGCGACACAGTCAACGCCGTTCGCGAAAGCAAGCTGAGTGAAGACCCGAGCTCGTTGCCAAACATCCCCTCTCGCAAACATCAACGTTTGCCAGGGCAATTGGCGATATACCGGAGCCGTATCGCTCAGTGGTGATTCTGGATAACTAACCAGCTTCTCAACGTCATTGGGCTGTCCGTCCACGCCGACATTGCAAACCGTCCAATCGAAAAGCTTCAGAGTGATCTCGAGCTGGTTCCAATCGTCCGCACTGAATGTTTCCTTTTGCTTTTGAAGCCATGGGCGGAAAAGACGGTCGCGGTAGGGGCGATCCAGAACCCATTTGCTTAGCTTGGTAAGCATTTGGCACTGCAACAGGTACTCGCATTCCGGTTCACCGAACTCCAGTTTGTCCAAACGCTTGGCCAAATCTAAAGTGCGGAGGTCAACGGGAACGGTTTGCAGCATTTCCGGAGCTTTCCAGGAGTCTGGTGCTTTCACGCTCTTGGACCAAGTGTTCATCTGGTACTGAATTTCCCGCAGGGCAGCCGAACGATCCAACCGAATCAGTTGCGGCAGGTAGCGAAACGCCTCTTGGATGGAATCACGCTTCTCTTTACCAGCAGCCTGGCTCGTTTGAAATGACTCCAAACGCTTCGCGCTGCCATCAGTGCAGCCTGCTGAGAAACCGAATGCGGCAGCCATGGCTAGCATCGCAAACGCGCGAATCTTCGGGGAAATCGTTGTACAAGCGAACAAGTTATGGCCTAACGAGTTTTGAAGCGGCGTGGATGATGAGTGCATAACCGAATTCTAACAAAAACTTTCCAAAACCAGAAACGAAACGCCGTTAGTTCGGCTACGCATCCATTTCGGCTACGGTTCGCCAGATCGTTACCACCCGAGTTAAAACTTGTTCGAATTGATCCAGAGGCACCATATTTGGCCCATCGCTGGGGCTCTGATCTGGATTGGGGTGAGTTTCGAAAAAGACGCCATCGATCCCTACCGCCGCCGCCGCCCGTGCAAGCGGCTCCACCATGGATCGATTCCCACCCGTCGCCCCACCCAGTCCACCTGGTTGCTGAACAGAATGAGTCGCATCAAAAATGACTGGGACGCCAAGGCCGCGCATGGCGGGAAGCCCGGTCATGTCGTTAACCAGCCGGCCATAGCCAAAAAAGGTGCCGCGTTCACACAACATCAATCCACCCTTGCCTGCCGACGCGACCTTTTCAACCACGTACTTCATGTCGGAAGGAGCCATGAATTGCCCCTTCTTCACATTCAGCGGCTTCCCGGTGCTGGCGCACGCCACCAAGAGATCGGTTTGTCTGGCCAAAAAAGCAGGGATCTGAAGCAGATCGCAGACCTCGGCCACCGCAATCGCTTGTTCCGGAAGATGCACATCGGTGGTTACCGGACACCCGACTTTCTTTTTCACTTGCTCGAGAACCTGCAAGCCTTCGTCGACCCCCGGCCCGCGATAGCTTCCGGCACTGGTCCGATTTGCTTTGTCGAAACTGGCTTTGAAAACATAATTCACGCCGAGCTTGTCGCAAATGTCGGCAACCCGCTGGGCAATGGAAAGGCACAAGTCAGCCGACTCGATAACGCACGGACCGGCAATCAACAATAACGAGCCGAGGTCTCCGCAAACATGTGATCCGACGGAAACACATTCTGTTCTTTTCAGCGGTTGCATGGCCATTGCTCAATCCAGGTTGCGGCACATGGAGTGTGCCTACTACTTTGCTTCATTGAACGGTATTGCGTTTAAAGGCTGGCCCGCTAGAAGCCCGGCCCGTTCGTAGACTAGCCTGTCATTCCGCCGTCAACGGTGATCACTTGGCCGGTCACATAGCTAGCTGCAGGGCTCGCTAGGAACAGTACACAGGCTGCAACATCGTCGGCAGTCCCTAGCCTGTTCGCGGGGATTCGCTTCTTGACTTCATCGGTCACCACATCACCCAAGGCTCGAGTCATATCGCTTTCAATAAATCCTGGAGCGACGGCGTTTACGGTAATTTTTCGCTTGGCCATTTCCTTGGCAAGGGACCTGGTGAAACCGATCATGCCCGCTTTCGTCGCGGAGTAGTTGGTTTGACCCGGATTTCCAATCAACCCTGACACGCTGGACATGTTCACGATGCGACCATATCGCTGACCCATCATGACTCGCGTGGCAGCGCGGCAGAAAAGAAAACAACTGGTCAAATTTGCAGCGATGATTTCATCCCATTGCAAATCGGTCATACGTGGTAACAGGGTGTCGCGGGTGATGCCTGCATTGTTCACCAAAATGTCGAGCCGCTTGTGAACGGTTTCCACTTCTTCAAACAGCTTTTCGATCGAAGGTCGGTCGGTAACATCACAGGCGATTGCAATTGCTTCCCCGCCAGCAGTTTGAATCTGTCCGACCGTGTCAGCGAGCTTGTCGGCGTTTCGTGCGACGCACAAAACTTTAGCCCCGTTCAAGCCAAGTCGGATGGCAACAGCTTGGCCAAGCCCCTGCGAAGCACCCGTGACAAGAGCCACCTGGCCAGTGAGATTCGCGGATAAACCAAAGGTATTCTCAGACATAATTGCTTTCGGAATCAAAGAAACTTAATCACCAAAACACTCGCAGGCCGCTTTTCGATCCACTCGCTTCAGCGTTCCCGCCAAGACGCGGCCCGCACCGATTTCATAAAATTGATCGACGCCAGAAGCGAGCAACTGGCTGAGAGTTCGCTCCCACAACACCGGCGAAACAACTTGTTTCGTCAACAGGGGCGGGAAGTCAGAAGCGAGCGTATGCGGTTGGGCGTCTACGTTCGCATAAAGTGGGAAACGTGGGTCGTTAAAATGGGTGGAAACCAAGGCGTTTTGCAGTCGTTCTACGGCAGGCTGCATGATGTCCGTATGGAAAGCGCCTGCGACACTCAAGCGAATAAAACGCGAAGATCCCGCTTCGGTAGCCTTTGCTTCTGCCGCATCCAGCGAAGCCGCATGTCCGGATATTGCGATGTTTCCTGGACACAAAAGGTTCGCCACTTGAAGGATCTCGCCTGGCAAACGAGCTGCATCGCAAACGGCATCTACCTGTTCGCGACTTAAGCCAAGCACGCTTGCCATGCCGCTTGGGATCGCGGAAGCAGCATCCTGCATGGCTGCTCCTCGCTGTTGCACCAGTCGCACTCCATCGTCAAAACTGATGGCGCCTGCACAGCATAATGCGCTGTATTCGCCCAGGCTGAGCCCCGCGACTGCGACGACCGAATCGAGTAATCCATCGCGGTGCGCGAGGAAATCGGTGAGCGCAGCCATCGAATGCACGAACAAGGCCGGTTGGCTGAAATTGGTCAGATGCAAATCCGACTCGGGGCCCTCGGCACATAACTTCGCCAAGTCATAGCCCAAGATTGAAGAAGCGCGTTGGAAAAGTTCGCGAGCGGCCGGACTACGTTCGGACAATCCCTTACCCATCCCTAGAAATTGAGCTCCCTGGCCAGGGAAAAGCAAAGCGACCTTCGGCATTTTGCAGAATTCCCTATCTACCTAGAACTTCTATGGGAAGCAAATCATGGTTCGAACGAGGCTGCAGACAAGGGCCTCGGAGAATAAAATCGCAGCTTGCGTCTGCAGCATCAACTGGAGGATGCCCCCGGAAGAACTTGAACAAATCCCCTGGGATATCCTATCGTAAGAATAAAGCTTTTGGCCTACTCTTCGCCCATTTGGACAACGACACGGCCCATATAATGGCCGCACTTGGGGCAAACGGTGTGCGTTGGTGTAACAGTGCTGCACTTCGGGCACACATGAAGCTGACGGGGCTTCTTGGCATGGTGGGCTCGACGCTTGCCAGATCGTGAGTTGGAGTGACGTCGCTTTGGAACTGCCATTTTTCGGACTCAAACTAAATCAATAAGGGTGACACAGGTTTTTTTGAAGGACCAAGAGATTACGAGCTTCCGCATGACCTGTCAAGCCGAAAGCACTCGCTGAACCAAGACTCCGCAAGCTTGCCCCTGAGCGGAGTAGGAAAGGCTGACAAATGCATTTCCCGGCTCGGAATTACCACCTTCGGTTGCAACCTGGATCGGACATTCTGGGTCTAAACTAGAGCAATTTAGGATGGGGAACAGTTTTTGTTGATCCATGGCCAAGCAGCTCGCGACGATTTCGACAGCCGCACTACCAGCCCCCAAATTGCCGAAATAGCTCTTGGCAGCGGTTACGGCCGCTTCCGCCCCCCCTAATGCATCTGAAATTCCGGCCGCTTCCGACCGATCGCCGAGCACTTCACTTTTGCCGCAGGCATGGATATGCCAATCTTGAGGTTGGAGTCTTAGCCCGCGTTCGCGACCTTTTTGCATCAGTCCGGACAGGACATTTGCGGTTGCAATTCGAACGAAATCACGATTTTTTCCTTGGAAAGAGGGTCCGACTGCCGACCCGACTCCGCCAACAATTTCGCCCCAAATCTTGGCCCCTCGGGCGACCGCGTGTTCCAGCGATTCCAAAACCAGAGCTCCTGCACCTTCTCCCAAGACCGAGCCATCGCGATCGGAGCTGAACGGTCGGCTCATTTCGGACGGGTTGGCTCGATCTTTGGCCAAGGAATCCGCAATGGTAAAGTGCAAAGCCTTCAGCGGCTCCAGTTTCGAGCCGGTTGCACCAGCCAACATGACGTCGGCCGCACCGCGACGGATGGTCGCAACCGCTTCGGTGATGGAGGCGGCACTGCTTGCCTCGCGAATGGTGACTGAATTGCTTGGCCCTCGCAAGTCGTTGTAAATAGCAACGTGACTGGCGGGCATGTTAGGAAGATACTTCAAAAGCCACAATGGATTGACTTTGGCTCGGCCCTCGGTGGGCCAGCGCGCAATTTGAAACTGTTTCTCGGCATTGAAGCAGGCGGTGACTCCATCTGCGAACTCTTCCGGCCGAGTCAGAATGTAATCGCTGCCGTAAACGATCCCGGTTCGTTCGGGGTTACGCGAAGCTGGATCGGCCAGACCGCAGTGAGCGAGTGCCATTTGGCAAGCCGCGACCCCCATTTCGATCTCGCGGCACATGACTTTTTGATTCTTTTTGATGGCTCGCTGCAGCGTTTTTTCGAGCGGGCCAAAGTTCTCGATATCGCCGGTGAAGCATTTGGATTGTCCGCCAAAACGCAGGTCTAACCCGTTTTCTGGCAGGCAGTCTAGCTTGGAGACACCGCTGTGGAGGTTGGTGAGATTGTTCCAAAGGGCGTCTAATTCACGTCCGAGAGGGCAAACCACTCCGAGCCCGGTGATAACGACACGTTGACTAGGGTTGGACATGATCAGGATCGATTGCTGCAAGGCTTGAGTCACGAACACAGAAAACCAAAGGAGCCAGCAGCATAACCGGCAGGTTCGGATTCGACAACCAAAGGAACGTTGGATGCGGGCCTCAAATGAACTTGACACTCCAGGCTCATTCACGACAATCGCAGGCGACCTGGACGGTTAGCTCAGTTGGTTAGAGCACCACGTTGACATCGTGGGGGTCGTTGGTTCGAGTCCAATATCGTCCACTTTCACACTTATTCCAAGTGAAGACATTAAGCGACAAATATCGTCAAAGCCCTGAATTATCGGGGCTTTTTTCGTTTCTTGATCTTCCGAGTCCGAGACAGTAAGGGACGATTCAACCCCTCCGAGACAGGCATTTGGGCTAACTTTTGGGCTAACTTTGGAGACAGCTTGTCCATAGCGATATCAAGATCTCCGACAGAGACTGTCCAATAGTGTTCTTTCGCGATCTGCTCCGTGTGTCCACAGATAGCAGCTGCAACATGACTAGGTACACGGAAAACACGGAAATGAAGACAGCAGGAAGTTAGCCTCTCCTTCCGTGTGTTCGGTGGTTATTAGCAACTTGTCTTGGGCTGTTGGGTGGTGCTAGGGACTGTTTGCCAAGGCACGGTCCCTTCAGTCAGTTCCATGCACTGCTTGCCGTGCACGGCGAAATCGTCTATTCAGGCATGTGTTTGTTAATTCAAGACCGGCTATGCACGAAAGAACCGATTTGAACCACGGAATACACGGAACACACGGAAATGAAGACAGCAGGAAGTTAGGCTCACCTTCCGTGTGTTCTGTGTGTTCTGGTGCGCCAGGTAAACCTGGCAGTTTTCGTTAGTTGAAAGG
>Ga0247837_1000825_pt1 | contig 67065 bp, 54 predicted proteins | sample LaCtaG_2_FD_187115 | JGI IMG/M metagenome (GOLD analysis project Ga0247837, IMG submission 187115) | Freshwater microbial communities from meromictic Lake La Cruz, Castile-La Mancha, Spain - LaCruzMarch2015_14.5m | ecosystem: Environmental > Aquatic > Freshwater > Lake | place: Spain: Castile-La... | reverse complement strand
CAGAAGTATGCTTGGAGCCAACACATGAAAGTGACTCACAAGGGCTGGCAGGGCACACGTCTCTGCAGGACAGAGGCAGCGAGTGAGGAGGAACTGTTAGGTAACTAATCTAGCTCCAGTCTATCGATTCAGAAGATCTATAACTGGATCGAAGAAATTCCGCTGTTTTGTCATTGCCTACCTTAACCATAAATCTCGTCGAAGCCGTTTATAGTAGTACGTTGCATTTAATACACACTCCCAGATATTCCCCAAAGTCAATTAGTCTATAGACAAATGTCCGCTTATCAGAGAGACTAATAAGGCGAAACTGCTGGACTGGCCTCCTCTCCCTCCCTCGCACTGTCTTCCGCCTCCATCACATCCGGCGAATTCGCAGGCACTTCACTCACATTGAGCGGAGTCACACGTGACTAGGTACACCTTACCTCTGACAAACTCACTTCGGAGCGACTGACATTGGCGCCTTGTTCCTTAGTAGCGTTGGAAAAGACAGAGGACTCGAATGCACCGCTTGATTTGTACTCTTTCCCTGGAATTGGCTCAACCCGGTAATGCTGCTTGGCCTTGGAAAACCTCCGGCGGAGGACTTCTAGCAGCAATGGCAGGACGCAGCGGATCCAGCCAAGCAGGAAATACCCGTTTGCTGATAAAATAGCCACGAAAAGAAGGACCTTCACCTCTCCGTCTGTGTGAAGGGTACCAATGCTTTCAGTCTGGTAAAACAGTCCTGCGTAAATCGTAACTGAAGAGACCAAAATGGACTTCAGCTCTAATCGGTTGAAAACTGGTAAATTGAAGGGTTGGATTTGCAGCTGGAAAAAGAGGGAAATCAGCAAAACTGCCAAAACGGAAAGCGCCTGGACCATTATAGCCACTGTAGAGAGGAAAACTGCTGCACAGACCAAGGCCACTTTCCGATACAAAATCACAAACTCCCAAAAGTACCACTTGGGGTGGTAGCCCTTGTATAGAAAACTGAATTTCAACTGAGTCATTGGGTCCAAAAGTGCTCTGCGAAGCCTATACAGTATCAATAAACACCCTACCGGTAAACCCACAATCCACACTACAATCCCTGGTATGGACACTATCAAAATAGACCTAATATGCTCTGTATTCCAACACCGTAGTGAGAAATCCGCCACAAGCCACAACTCTCCAGGCTTGATTTCCTTACAGGAGTACAGTGCAAACATAGTTTTCGTGAGTGAAGGGTGCATGATGAATAGGATCATTACCAGACTGGCCACTACTTTATGCCAAATACTCGCTATTCTGGAGCATAGGGATATACCGGACCACACGATAATGGCTAGGAACAGTAGACCTGCAGGGATCAAAGCAGTGCTTTGCAACTTTGTGTAATACACTGACTTGGAACTAAAGTCCTGCATGATGCAGTCTACTGAGAAAAGCTGCTCAGCCACAGCTCCTGCAGAGTCCTGTCCGTTTAGAAACAAACTGACAAAGTCAGGCCAGTTGATATTCAGAGAAGCAGCTACGACTACCATTTGCAGGTAGTTCATGAAGATTTTGAGGTGAATTGCGATTTCAGACCTAGGCCGAGTAGCGCCCCTTATAGCGATAATAATGACCAAAGCGCCTATTACCAGTGCAGTCAGGATAATCAAAGTGGACACTATGACGTTGGATGTTAGGGAGGGACATTTCCCACATTGGTGTTTCCCTTCGCGGGAGTAGGATTCAGTACACACAGTACACATATTGCCACTATAGCCTGTGGCGCAGACGCCTGTCAATGAAACATGCACAAGCGAAGCCGGAGAGCCTAGACAAGCGTCCTGATAAGGACATTGAAAGATGAGATTGAGGGTAGGGTCAGGCCGCCAGTAGCCTGGATCCGGCACCATCGTATAGTTCCCATAGCAAGTGAGGTGACTAGGACAGGACACACAGGGCTGGGCATGGTCCAGACTGAAAGTGCCTTCAGGACACACATAGCACTGCATGCCTTCCTGGCTTTCCCCCAGGACACATAGTCGGAACTCCAGCTCTATAGCTACAGTGGGGATATAGGTGCTAGGGTCGAAGGAGTAGGCCTTGAGACTTGGGTCCACTCCTCCAGTGCTTACTAGTATGCGCTGAGTACTGCCTGGCGTCCCGGTCAGTACCAAGTTCTTGAACTCGAAAATACCCTTGGAAGCCACTACCTGGGTCGCCCCTGCTATTGCCACTTCAGACCCCACTGCAGTGATTTGCGCTGAACTACTAGAGTCGTCACTTATCACCATACCATAGTGGTCAATGATAGCGAATAGTAGGACTTCCGGGGATATATGTCCACTGGCCACATTTTCTATCATTTTAGCCAGCGGAATTGTCTCATTCGTCAGAAAGTCCTTTACTGCTTTCTCTAGTGTTAGCGGCACCAGCTGAATTGCGAAAGAAGCCACGTCATCCCCATATATAGCAGAGTTATTTCCCATTTCATTCGATGCGAATTCAGGGTAGAAATCAAACCAATAGACCCCTCCACCCTTCTTTTCAGCTGTATTGTCCCTAAAGACATTCCCTGTGATGTGGAAGTCGCAGCCCAGCACAAACTCACATTGGCACATCATGCCCCCGCCGATACCTGTTTTCAGCAAACCGTTGTCGTTGAAGTTCGCCTGCTCTGCGGAATTATCAATAAAAGTGTTGTTTATGACCGTCATTAGCACACTATTGGAGTAAATTGCCCCGCCGTTGATAGCCTTATTGCCCACAAAGCTGTTATTTCGGTACAGAGATGTGAGAGAGAAAGCCATAAACCCGGTCGTATAGCTGTAAATAGCTCCGCCCTGCTTGCTCGTCCCTGCCTCAAAGCGACTAGAAGTGATAATCATGGAAGGGCAGTCCATTGCACTAATGGCACTGCCATAAGTCGCGTATAACCGCTCAAAAACCGTCTCTTCCACCCTCACATTTGACCCGTCCGCAATCACAGCGCTGCCCACTAAGTCCCGAAAATGTGACTTTGTCAGAGTTAAATTCGACTCAATGACTTGCAGCGCACCAGTGCTCGGCATCGAATTCAGGAAAAAGACCTCCACTTCCTCCATTACAACCGAAGAAGTGCGGAATTGAGCAAAACTACCAGCTGCTGCAGTGCAGTTAAAGAACTGAGAACGGAGTATAGTAACAGTGCATTTGACAGTGCAGTACAGAGTGCCGCCAGATTCCGCATGTCCAAATGAGAAGGAAGAGTCGGAAATGGTGATAATTGTGGATACAGCTGCGAAGAGGAAAGCGCCGGTTTCCCCGGTTTGATTGGTGAAGGAACTGTTTTGGATGGTTAGATTGGACATTTCCAGGACGAAGCCTGGAGACTCGATGTCTGCGGTGTTGCCGTGCATTGTGGAGTAGGCCAGAGAGCCGGAGGACTGGACGAGCACAATTGCGCCGTAATTCGTCGCTGTATTGTAGGAGATGTCGGACCAATACAGACTGATAGAGCTGAAAATGGCGTATATGACAGCTCCCTGCGTTTTAGCTGTATTGCGGGTAAAGTTGCAATAGGAACACTCGAATTTGGACTCTTGGTCTATAGACACCACTCCGCCTATAGCCGTACAGGAGTTATCCTTCAGAACACACACACTGCATTTGACATTAGCGTGGGTGGATATGGAGGCCACTCCGCCCTTGATAGAGGCGAAGTTGCCTACTGCTGTGAGGTTGGAAAGCTCCACTAAGGCGTAGTCGCGGGCAAGGAACACTCCTCCCTCATCACTATGGGTATTTCCGTATGAGGAACTTTCATCTGTCCATTTCGCAGCAGTGACAGACACACAGGGTCCCTCATTACTGTCGAAAGTATTGCGATAAGTGCGGAGAACTGGAGTCAAAGCTCCTGCTATGAGCACCACAGAGCCTCCCTGGTTACCCGCAAAAGCATTGTTCTGCACACTTAAGTAGGTCAGACTAGTCAAAGAGCCTTTATGAGTGGAGTAAATTGCAGTGCCGTCCGCCCCTGTATTGCCCTCAAAGTAGTTACTTTCCACTAGCAGTATCCCCGCTACGAAGGAAACATACAGGCCAGACCCTCCTTCTTTGCACTGGTTGTTGATGTAGCGGTTATTGCGCACAGAACTGTCACTGCTCAGTACTACGAAGCCGGATATAGTGAGAGAGCAGCCGCTGTACTGCGTCTTATTGTCTATGAAGGTGTTGTTTGTAATAGTGATAGAGGCGTGACTGTTACTAGTCAGCATACTGCCTGTTTCCTCGACGATGTAAATAACTCCCGTCCGCAGGGAAGTGTTATTTCGAAAGATACTCCCAGTGACAGTGACAAGAGTGTCCCTATTTGTCAGGGGAGTAAACATGATCCCCGCCGACGTGGAAATAGCCACATTATCAGTGATATTGCAGTTCCTCAAAGACAGTCCCGAAGCCCCTGCTATCTTCGCCACAGTGGCGTAAATACCCATATTTCCCTGGAAAACCGAGTCCACAATGTCTATATGTCTCGGCGTGGTGGGGGTAATCTGCATGCACATGGACTGGTCATTGAATGTATTGGTGTTGTTGATAAAAGCCAACTGGCGTAAAGTCAGATCCAGAGAGGTTATTATCGCCAGCAGCCCGTATCCCACATTATCCCTGAACTGGAAATCCGCTATTGTGACCTATATGGTACTTACGAATTTCGAGTTGCCCAGGATATTGAAGCCTGGAGAGCCTAGAGGACAGTACAGGGCTTGAAAAACGCTCGATATGACTGAGGCATTATAGGAGTTTTCGATATGGAAGGACTCTTGGCAGGTGGTTTCGGACTCCAGGGAGGGCTGAATGCTCATGTAGGTGCGAGAGTTCCGCACGAAGTTGGCTAAGACGTTATTGGCGAAGTTCAAACCACTCATTGAGTCTCCACAGTCCAGCGCCAGAGAGTCCTGTAGGACGTAATTAGCTACGTTGTAGACGTATACGAGCATTGGGGCGTAGTTACTTGTGAAGTTGAGACCTGTAAATAACGTAGAAACCGGCGAAATGAACACATTTAGGATTGAGGACTGGACTAGCACTTGGATGGTTGTTCCGGTTGTATATTTAGGGTCCAAGTAGGCGAAATATATGTCCACAATGCCTCTCTGAGTGGCGAAGTTGTTGCTAAAGGTGTTGTTTCTGAGTAGAATGTTGGGGTGGTCCTGCAGAAACTGCATGTAAATGACAGCTCCCACTCTACCCGAGTTAGCCCGGAACACACAGTTCTCTATAGTGATATGCTGCAGCAACTGCTCCGCCGCCAGGCCGTTCTCTATGACCAAGGGGTATTTCAGCGCTGAGTAAATGTAGAGTGCAGCCCCTGTATTGGCGATATTGAACTCGAAGGTGCAGTTCCGGACTGACAATTGGCGGAATTGGTTGAAATAGAGCAGTGCACTGCCATAGGACTGCTCCGCATCTCCGACGTACATATAGTTGTATGCAAACCGCACATTGGAAATAGTGATTTGGTGCAAGTCGCTGAGCCAGAGAAAGCCGCTGAAGTAGGTAGTGTCTGAGAACTCGTAGCCGTCGTTGAGCAGCTCTACCAGTCCGCCTTCATATACAAAGGAACCGCAGTAGTACGGCTTCTTCGCCTGCATTGGGACTTGCTGGATTACGCCTCCATTCAGCCCCAGCCGCCGAGTCATTACGTTGGAAAAGGTAACGTTTTGCAGACGTAGGTCTCCGCATTGGTTCAGGATTAGAGCTTTGAGCTGTCTTTTTATGTCTCGGATGGAAACGTTCCTCAGGCTTAGACGACTGTTAGGAGACAGATTAAAGAGCACTGAGTTCTGAAAGAAGTCGCACAGGCTTTGCTCTGCGAACTTGTCCTGCGAAACAGGCTGCTTTCGATCAGTCAGCCACTGGTTAGTGGCCAAGTTGAGAGAGACTGCGGGACAGTAGGTGCAGGAAAACTCTTGGCAGCCGGACTTCAACGAATACCCGCCTCTGAGAATGACGTCGCGGATAGTGAGTTCCGAGGTCACGACAAGACTCACGTCGAAGTTAGTAATGCGGAGGGTAGCGGATTCAGCTGCGCACTCGGGCTGAGTATCAGCTGCACTTCGGCAGAAGTAGGTAGTGATGGTGACAGTGTGAGGGATCGACAGGAGATGGTGGAGGGAGGAGTCGGCTTGAATGGGTGTTAGGGTGTGTTCTCCGCTGAGGAGATAGACAGTGGTGAAGGGCGCCCAGATCTCACTAAGCGCTTCGAAGATAGACCCGTAAGCGGAGTCCCAAGCATCCGCAGGTCTCGGCGCAATTCGAGAGGAAGACACAAACACTTCCAAGGGCTTCCCCGCTGTAATGCAGTCCCCTTGGTCCCAAGAACACAGTAGCGTGTTACAAGCAGGCTGACAGACTTTGTCGCCTAGGTCTCCCTCATAGCCTACCTTTTACGTTACAGTCAGGACTGCAGTACCCGCAGGTTCCTCCGTCCCATGCACACTCTGCTGAGTTGCAAGCTGTATGTAGCTTACTCTCATCGCATACATCGTTCCCCAGGTCGGCGGGACTGCAGAGACATAAAGAGGCACAGTCAGAAGGTCCTTCCAAAGCATCGAAGTCACAAAAGGGTGAAAGACAGGAAGGGTCGCAGTGGTCGTTTCCTCGCTATTTGGAGCTTACAGCGGAGCTGGGGCAGTACATTTCCAGACAGCCTAGAGAAAGCGAGAGGGCGAGCAGTGCAGGGAAGAGGGCATTTCGCAGCCATGCCATTGCTTTTATAAAGGCTGCATAGTAGCCTGCCTTAGGTGTATTAGCCTGGCTTCAAACTGTCTATAGCTGGTTTTCCGGATTTGAAGGCCCTGTACAAGTCGAACTTGTGAAACTAAATCTGAGTATAATAATCTTTAAAAGTGCCTTATTCCTACCATGCCGTTTGATCTATGCCCCTAGCAAACTAAAGCTACCTCCAATATTCGTATCAACGGCTCTAATCGGTCCACTTCCCGCTTGGGAAAATCAAGTGATTGTTGCACCACCCGCTTTCTATGCTGAAATCCGAGTTTCCGCTAACTACAAGCTGACTAGACTCTACCTGCCACTTGCACTCTCAAAGCCACACATTGGACTGATACAGCCCACATCACAGTGAGTCTCCTCTCTATGTAAGGACTTACAGCGGAGGAGGACAGTACATGTCTAGACAGTTGAGAGCTACTCTGAGCAGACGGAAAGGATTAGCGAAACAACCTTCATTTACTAATGCTTCCATTGTCTTATCTGTAAGGCTGCGGAATCAAAGAGGCTTCCGGGCCTGCATTAAACTGAAACTAGTGACTTTTAAGGCTTGGTAAGATTGGAAATGTAGTGCTGTTAATCGAGGCTAGTTTTAAACAAGAGAGATAACAATTGAGGAATTTTCAAGGAAAAGCTGAGAAATGAAATAGGATGGCTAATGCCAAGTAGCAGCATATGGTAAAACTCAATCTACTAGGCCAGAGATGCAGGGAAATACCGAATGAGAGGTCACTGCATTTCTCAGAGGGAGATCCATAGAGACATATTGGCTGTGCTAATGGATGGCTGTAGTGGGTATTTCTCTGAGTTTCCGCTTATGTTCGGCCAATAGTCCGCATATATTCTGCTATGTTTCGCATATATTTCGCTGTGTTTAGCGATGTTCCGTCTATGCGCCAGAGTTGCGAATAGTGGCATAAAGTAGTGCCAGTCTGGTAATGATCCAATTTATTATGCACTTTCACTCACAAAAGCTATATTTGCAATGTAATCCTGTAAGTAAATCAAGCCTGGGTGCTGTGGCTTTAGCGGATTTCTCACTACGGTGTTGGAATGCAGAGCATATTAGGTCTATTTTGATAGTGTCCATACCAGGGATTGTAGTGTGGATTGTGGGTCTGCCGGTGGGGTGTTTATTGATACTGTATAGGCTTCGCAGAGCACTTTTGGACCCAATGACTCAGTTGAAATTCAGTTTCCTATACAAGGGTTACCACTCCAAGTTGTATTTTGGGAGTTTGTGATTTTGTATCAGAAAGTGGCCTTGGTCTGTGCAGCAGTTTTCCTCTCTACAGTGGCTATATTAGTCCAGGCGCTTTCCCTCTTTTTCCAGCTGCAAATCTAGTCCTTCAATTTACCAGTTTTCAACCGATTAGAGCTAAAGTTCTCTCCACTACTTCCTCTGATTTCGTTCATTTTCACCGAAATTAGCTCTTATTATCTTCCTTCTTACATAAATTTCATAATTTCTTAACAAACGACCCACAACCTGAAGCCATCAAATGCCACGACTATCGAGCAGTACCCACCTTTATCAATGCGTTAGCACCATAGGCAGCCGCAAAGGAAGTGCAAGTTTAAGTATATTGCTTGGTGGTTAGTCTGAGCCATAAATGGCTGGGAGTGAAGTGTCTGTTGGACAAGACCCTAGTCACCCAGTTCGCCTCTACGCAGACGGCATATTCGACCTGTTTCACTTTGGACACGCTCGCCTGCTTGAGCAATGCAAAAAGAAGTTCCCGTATGTGCACCTGATCGTAGGAGTGTGTGGGGATGAAGACACGCATAAGATCAAAGGGAAGACTGTGATGAACGAGTTCGAACGTGCAGAGAGTGTCAAGCACTGCAGGTGGGTGGATGAAGTCGTGTGTCCGTGTCCCTGGGCTATCACGCCGGAGTTCATGGAGGAGCACCAGATTGACTTTGTGTGTCATGACGACATCCCTTACATGGCCGGCGGAGGAGGAGACGACGTCTACGGGCCAATCAAGCGCATGGGAAAGTTCCTAGTCACCCAAAGAACCGAAGGCATCAGTACCAGCGACCTGATCATGCGCCTAGTCAGAGACTACGACGAGTACGTGCGACGCAACTTGCAACGAGGCTACTCCCGCAAGGACCTGAACGTGTCCCTCATGCGAGCTTCCAAGATCAAATTCACAGGGAAGCTTCATGAACTGGAGGAGAAGTTCACTCGCTGGAAAAGTCACTTTTCCAGCGTAGAGGCGGATCCAGAAGCAGCAGAGGACGAAGCGGAAGATTTGCCTGAGGACAATACAGAGCCGAGAAAACTCGATGAGCGAATTGACAACTTCCGCAGTCACTTGAGAGTAATGGCCGAGCGCTGGAGTGACAAAAGCGAAGTGCTGATCAGCAACTTCATCAGTGGGTTCGAACGGAAATCCACAGCTGTGGAGACCGTGGTGAAGAAGATGTTCGGGTTCAAAAGCCTCAGTGACACGGACTAATAGGATGGTCTTCCCTTCTTATTTCCCACTATTACATAAATATTGATGGGGAACTGTGTGTGCACTTCCAAGACTTCGAGAGTGGTGACGGTCAGTCTACCCGGAGCTCACGGTATGTCTAAGCAGACCTGAGTTACCCCCGCCGAGTGAGCATGAAAGCTATGAAGCTGCCTGGGGAAGGAAGGCCGGGCGGGCCAGTACCAGTCGATTTCCTTGTTACAGATCCCTTGTTTTCTTTCTCTAGACTTGTGACCGTAGGGGTGAGGAATCTATGGATGTCTGCTTGTGTGTTGCCGGGCATGGATCCGCATATGACTCAAGAGAAGCAGTGCCAAGATATGTGTTTTTTCGAAACAGACGGAGACAGTCTGCTCTGCGGCCTGTTCGACGGCCACGGAGTAAACGGCAAAGCTGTGGTCAACTTCTGCACTAAGGTCGCGAGCCAGTACTACGCTGCGAACAAGAAAGAATACGCTGAAAATGCGGAAATGTTCCTGCAGCAATTGACTAAAAAATGTGACGGCGACATGAAGATCTCAGCCAACGGAATAGACTCCACTGGGTCAGGGTCGTAGGCTGTACATAGGACTGAAGTGATGATCCTACTGCGAGAAGGTAGACTGGACATAGCAAGTGTAGGGGATTCCCGGGCAGTACTAGGCAGCACTCGCAGTCTGGAGAACCCGCCCGCCTTCCCTAGGCCTTTACGAGGAGAAGCCAAGACTCACATCGAAAGCATCCAGCGGAAACGAGTAATCACCATCGAGTTCCCTCTCTACCCCGTCCAGTTAACCAAGGACCAGAAGCCGGAAGACCCTGAAGAGCTAGTCCGCATCTTCAAAGCCGGAGGCAGAGTGCAGCAGCTGATGGATGAACAGGGCAGGAAAATCGGTCCCTACCGAGTCTGGAAGCCCAATACCAACGGCCCGGGAATCGCTATGTCCCGGTCCATAGGAGACACTATTGGTTCTGACCTGGGAGTGATTGCTGAGCCTATTATCACTCAATGTTCGTTGGAGTGGGGCACGGACTTGTTCATGGTCATTGCTTCTGACGGAGTTTGGGACGTGATGGAAAACAGTGAAGTGGTGAGGTTCGTAGAAAGGTACAGAAGTCACTGTGTCAGAGGGGAAAGGACGGGTGGTAGTGGCTTCCCTGTGAATTGCTCCAATGCCACGATAGCGCAGCTCTTGTGTGAAGAGGCGAGAACTCGGTGGTTCTGTATACTGGAACAGGAAGAAGTCTTCATAGACGATATATCCTGCGTAATTGCAGAGTTCCAAGGTGGTTCCAAGAGTGGACTGGAGCGGGACGCAACCAGCCACGACGAAGACACAGTATAACCTAATACTAGTGTGAGAACTGCAGAGCTAGAGGAAGTACTCGAGGGCGGGCTTGCGCGCTGGGATGCCCCTTGCTTCCTGCGGGGCTGCGTCGAAGGTCTTGAAGTTGCGGCTGTGGTGCTCGTCGAGTTCAAGGATGGCGGCAATGTTGCCACAGCGGTAGCAGTAGTTGGGGGCGGACCAGACGGTCACTAGCTGCTCCTCGAACATGCACTTGTATCCCTCCATTACCAGTTGATGCGCCCTGGCTATCAACTCCACATTGTTCTTATGGTTGAACTGCTTGCATATATCCCCGCCAAAGAGATACCCCGCCCCTCTCGGACTGAGTCCCCAGCCCGTGATTTCCTCAGGATCAGACCACAGCAAGTCACACATCGACCCATCATGCGGCACTTCCTGCTTCCTATCAATCACTCGAATATCATCAAGCGTGTTTAGGGACGGAGACAGCCCGCCATGCACACAGAAGATCTTGTCATCAATGAGCGCTCCCAAAGCCAAGTAGTCAAACACTTCCGTGCAGTACCGCCACACATTCGCACTGCCGTACTTGCGAATGCACTCGTCATAGAAGCCGTACACTTGCGTGATTTGCCTGCTTTCGTGGTTGCCGCGGATGAGCATCACTCGATCAGGGTGTCTCACCTTCAGCGCTAACAGCAACAGCCACGTTTCCACGCTGTAAAACCCTCTGTCCACGAAGTCGCCCAGGAAAATGTAGTTGGTCGCAGGCGAGCTGCCGCCTACTTTGAACAGCTCCATCAGGTCGTAGAACTGCCCGTGGATGTCTCCGCAGACTGTGATGGGGGAGTGCACGCGGTGGACGTTGCTTTCCTCGATTAAGATCTCGCGCGCTTTGATGCAGAGCACCTTGACTTCGGCTTCTTTGATGTACTCACACTTGAGGAGTTGCTCGATCTGCCTGTCTAAGTCTTCTGACATTATATCTAGGAGTGATTAAGTGGTCGTAAGCGGGGCCCTGCGCCATAGGACCTTCGCAAAGCCTTCGGGGGCGGGAGAGGCGGAAGGTCTGAGTCACCGCGAGTACTGAGAAAGGCGTTCACTGTGGAAAACAGCTCTTTGACACTGCTGTTGGTCTCTAGCCCCGCCAAATCGCAGCTGTCCTTGCTCCGCACTGTGGAAATCCTCGGTATGGATATGCTGCCTTTGTGTACTTGAGCGGGCGGAGCAGTGGCCAGTCCTGTGAGTGGCGCTGGGAAAGGCGAATCCAGTCCCTGCATTCTCTTGACTTCCTGCGCTGTAAGTGTAGGGAAGTAGTAGTTATTCGCATTGTTGAACTCCTCCTCAAAGCTCACTTCCACCGGCTCCTGTCCGAAGTGCTCCATCCACTGCTCGGGCAGAGGGTCTGAGTTGCAGTAGTGTTCCTCGGGCACGTAGACGTCTAGCAGCTTGGCGAGTTCTGCCTTTATGTACTTGCTTTCGCAGATATGGTCGCAACTGAGGCCGATGGTGACAACCAGGTCGCAGTGTCCTCCCGCAGAAGGACTGAAGAGGGTGATGGTCTTTTTTGACATGAGGGCGTGGTTGGGAGTGAGCGAAGAGGGGAAGTCGCAAAGGATGGGTGAAGAGGTAGTAAGCAGGATTTCAGTATCTGATTCAACCGAAAATTCAGCCTTAAAGTCTGCTAAAAACTTGCGGACGGACTTGCTGGGATGAGCGAAAAAATACATGCCTTTGAGGACGTTTAAAGTCGCAACACTGTCGCGTCTGTCCTCAATAAGGAAGCGAGTCTGGTAGGTGTGCAGCTTCACATACAGACTCAAGTCGTCCCCAACTCCACTGAAATGGTTAAGTGCGTGCAAGTGCATCAACACCCGCCACTGCACCAAAGTCTTCGGCAAGAACTGCAGCTGCATGTTCAGTCTCTCATCCTCCTCCAACTCCTCCTCCCTATATGGGATATTCAAAGCCACTGCGAAGTCCTTCTCCAGCTCAACTAGTACGAACTCGCTAGTAACCATGACGTAGCAATAGGGACACACTCGCAAAGTCTGACTGAGCAGGTCGGAAGTGGTGATTTTCAAGTGGGAAGTGTCGATAGGCAAGTCTACTCTCTTGGCAGCATGCACTTTGAAGAGCAGCAGCATGCGCAGGGACACACTGTGCGTCAGGTCGTCGTTGCTGTAGTGCATGCGACACAGTTTGCACCGCACGAAGCTGCCCTTTTGCCTCTCCTCAGTCGCTTCCTTCTGAGAGAGCCGGGCTGCAGAGGAGGTCGCAGGACTGCGGGGACTCAAAGCAGACCGAACTGCCTGCGGAATAGTGGCCGTATCGAGAATTAGTCCCTTGCAGCCTGAGAAATACAGGCGGCCTGTGTCGTCCTTCAGGAAATCCAGCACGATTTTCTCGATTCTGACGTTATAGCCCCTGTTTAGGTACATAGAGACGCTTTCAGCTGCCTCCATTAGCGGCCACAGAGCCACTCCTGTGGCTTTCGTGATCTCCACACTGCCAGGCACTGTGTAGTCCACCGTGCATCTCTTGCTCATTTCCGTTTCCTCGTACTTCTCTGCCTTCAGAGACACGATTTGGTAGGCGAAGCTGGCTGCTGTGTCCCTCGTAGAGCGGTTATAGAACAAGCGCAGCACTGCCGGCTTGCCACCAGGACTCCGCACGAACTGCTGGATCATGTTGTAGGGCCGCACCTCGCGATTGGTCATTTTGGAGCGGAAAAGCGCCCAGTCCAGCACAATTCTCTGCATACAGTCCTCCCTTTCCCCCCTTCCCCGCATAATCCCAGCTGCAACTGCCAGCGGCCCTGTCAACTTCTCCCTCTGCGCCTCCGTCTTCCGCAGAAACGCGTAGAAGTTGACGTCCTCAGTGCAGTGGATGCAGCCATTGGCCTGCGTTTCCAGCCAATAGACTCGGTCTGCGTGCAGAATAGTGTCTGGAATGGTCAATTTGAGTGCGTTGATGTGGGCTCGGGGAGCAGTCACCAGGCTTACCCAGAACATAAAGCCGGGCTTGATGGGCAAGTTCTCGTAGTAAGTCTCAGAAGGAGGCTCGAAGTTGATTTTAGCCAAAAGCTTCTGCCAGCGGAACTTGACTAGACCTTTGTAAGTGCTCTTTTGCCGAAAGCGCGGTCTGCAGCCAGTCTGTCTCAGTCCCTGCTCCTGACTAAGAGCCAGTCTGAGCTCAGTTTCCTCAGTGCCTCTGGCTCGCAGTCTGGCTAGCGCCTACTTCTGGGCAAGAGTCGCAGCAGCCACGGCCTCCACTGTCTGGTACTTGGCCAGGGGGTCAGGGGACTCGGTCGAGGGGTAGTGGAAGTTTGCAGGGACTGCGGGCTTGCGAGGGAGCTTGCAGTCGAGAGACAGTTCCAGGCCTTCGAACCTCACTTTCATTATGTCACACAGAGCAATCGCAATTAGTCTTTGGGATAATGGCAGATGCAAGCTACAGCCTTCCTAGAAGGACACAATTCGGCATTCCTGCTATGGCACAGAGATATGTCCAGAGAAACCTAAAACAAGGGCTATTTTTCCTACAAAAGTGGCTTTATTCCGGTTTCTACGAGACTCAAAGCCTTAGAAAAGGACTTTCGGCTGAAATTCCCACATATACAAGGTACTAAAAGGCGGATTGTCTATGAAAAGCCACTAATTCTGCGTCCTTATCCACTAAATCCGCTCTAGCTACTGCTTAAGTATGCGCAAAACCACAGTTGCGGCTTCCGTAGGCAGGAAAGTGAGAATCCTCCACTCCTCCACGGTCACACGCACCATATGAATGAGGAGTCTGCGCACTGCTAGGAAGTACCCTGCAACTAGCACAGCTGCCACTACTAAGGTCACGCCCCAGGCGAGTTGCTGTCGCTTGCCCAGCTCTTCCACTGCCTTTTCCTTGTATTTCTCAGAAATATAGTCCGAAGCTGCATACAAATCCGCGAAAGCCGCAGTGTTTGCTTGAGCCCCAGCGTCTCCCAGAGAATTAAGAACATCCTCAATAGCGGACAGCAGCAGTAGATGAAAGCCTAGGAGTCGCTGACTCTGCACCTGCTGATACAAGAACTCCGTCAAGTCCGCATTCAGACTCGCAGTGTCCAGGGCCAACTCTCCCCCTGGGAGCAGCAGGTTCTTCTCATAGAAGTAGACAGTGGAGAGGGAGCGGTAGAGCTCCTTGGTGAGACTGTAGAAGGGTTGGTAGGCGGGACAGAGGGAGAAGTAGGACTCAGGGTGCTGCTTTTCTTGGTAGTAGAAGTGGACTTGGAGGAGGGAGACCTTGCGGAGACTGGCGGAGTTGAGGACTGAGGGGACGTTTTGATGAAAGTAGGCACGATAGTCATTTCCCACCAAGTTCATACCAGCGATGGCGCCTACTGCCACCAGCAACAAGCACCCCACCGCAGCCAGTGCCACCTTCATCTCTGGCAGCGTCTCAAAGTCCGCAGTCCGCTTCTGAGCTGTGGAGTCAGTTGGACTGGCGGCTTCGCTTTCGTACTGAGTGTTAGTGGCTGAGTACAGCTCTTCCAGTCTCTCCCGGGAGTAGCTCTTGGCAGCGGAGTAAAGCCCTCTGGGCAGGGCCTGCAGCAACATCCACAACTTCCTCCTTTGGAAGTTCACCCTTTTATAGGCCACAACGCTACAAAGCGACAGCAAGAGCGCATCACACAGTATAGCCATAATAGAAATCAGCGGGACAATAGTGTCCTTCGACCCTTCCTTGTCCCTCTGCATGATACTGGCAACTGTCTGGTTCGCAGTGGCCTGCACCTCCCCTGCGCCGTTCCTAAGGACTGAGCGGAAGTCCTTCCCCGCAGTATCGAGGGAAACTGCGAGTTGGTTGAGGTGGGAGGCCAGTTGCTTCAGCAGTTCCAAGGTATTCATAGAGTACGGGGCAAAGCCGAGAGGTGAGGCCTCGAGCCACAGGCCATTGGTAGCTTTGTAGACCTCTCGGTACTCGAAAGAGTCCTGCAGGTCGGTGATGTGGGTTTGGAGAGCCAGGGCGATGCTGTCCAGTACTGAGCCATTCTTCCCTGCAATTCCCTCCATTTCCCGAGCCCGGATGGAAGCCAGCACCGCCCACTCTCTGTCTCTGCAGGCCGCCATCAGTCTTTCCAAGTTGCCCTTGTACTCACTTGCACTGTTCATCACTATGAACACACTCAGCAAAGCCACCAGTGTAACAGCCAAAACAGCTGCTACAGCCAGGTCAAAAGTCCGTATCAAAGCCACCACCTTAGTCCTTTGTCCCCTTTTTATGTCGTTTACCTGCTTCCAAGCGTCTCTCTGAGTATCCACTTTCTCAGTTTCGCCCACAGCGGTAATGCCGCTTTCGATGATGCTGGCGAAAAGCTGGGTTTTGCGTTTGCTCTCAGACCTGCGGGCTTTGAGGTGGAGGAGGAGCTGCTGGCTGTTGAGAGTGGGCCTGCCAACTGTGGAAGTTGCCTCGACAGAGGCGGAAATCTCCTCGTCAGGATAGAGACAGCCGCTGCCTTCGACTAGAGGCCGCACACTGTGAAAGGCGCCAGTAGTTTCTCTGTAGATTTTGAGGATTGGTTGCGGGTAGAGGTCGAAAATCTTCAACACTTCGCCCTTGATAAGCCACCGAGCCGTGCTTTCCTGGTCCTTTTCCGGCCTTTGCAGGTACACTTCCCCCTCTTTCCACTCCGCCAAGTCCTCCCCAAACACCTCACTCAACACAAAGGAAGTCAGTGCTTCCTGCCCAGTCAGTTCCCGGATCCTTGCAGCGAAGCCTTCAGTCTGCCTATTTCTCACCATTGCTGTAACTGTCCGCTGGTCCTTGCCCACAAAGGCCACTGTGGTTGCGTCTGCCCTTCTCTTGAGCGCTGCAACGACACACATGCGTCCAGTCAGCGGCATGTTGACCAGTCTCACCTTCCAGTGTGCGCCGAGCAGTAGGCCGGAGTGGTGTGCGAAGTAGAGGTGGTGTCTGCTTTCGTAGACTGGGTGGTGGTGGCGGAACTCGGTTATGCGCTTCAGCATGTCAGTGTGGGAATCTTTCAAGGGCTGTGGGATTACGAGAGAGTGGTCGCTGCCGATTAGTTCGCTGGCTTCGAAGCCCAGTAAGTTCGTGTTTCGCGCCCAGATTACCATTCCGGTGGAGTCCGGCTCCAGACTCATCACAACAATCATGCAGTTGGAGTCATACAAATCCACTGAGTTTTCACTTTTATTCGCCTTTAAAGAGTCTGCAACTCGTCGTTCCAAGGCTCTGTACTTGAGTGCTTGTCTGGAATTGGACAGAGAAGACAGGAAACTGCTGTATAGAGACAGTAATTCTGGGCAAATTGGGTGCTGTTTGATAGTTGTTTGGACGTATTCGTCGTATTTTTTGCTTTTCCAGGCGAGTTTGCGCATAAGTCGCATAGTGCGATTGAGCGTAGGTACGATTTGGCTCAGTTCTGTGAACAAATCTGTGTGAATTCGAGTTATTTCTTGGTCAATATTCTGCAAATCTCTCAAATTTTCCTGATATTCCCAGAAAGCGCAAGGCTCTGCCTGTTCCGGCAGCGTCTTCAGCCAGCCCTGCGCCTCCTTCAGGCAATAGTAACACTCGATATACCCAAATACGCCCCACTTCATTTTCATCAACTTGCTTACATGCACCTGCACGCAAATCACGTCTTTCAAATGGCGGTAGTAGTACAACGTCCACAGCACTAGTTGGGTGGACTTAGGGAAGAGCTGGCCTGCCGTGGTGAAGGCGACGGAGACTTGTTTGGAGGACAAGCTGCCGTCCTCGATGTTGACTCTGAGGATCTGCTCGACTTCGAGCAGACTCCTCGGCAGCAGAATTCGCGCCATCGAATGACTGCGCAGGAGCATTAGATGTGCAAAGAGAAAGAATAGGAAGGGAAAGAGCAGGAAAAAGAGGCAAGTGGCTAGAATGGAGTCCTGTCCAGAGTGGTTGAAGACAGCGATAGAGAGGACACTTCCGCCCCATAGCATTATGAGTGCCTTCACAAGCTCGAGCAGGTTCCGAATTTGCTTGTGATATGGGGCTGAAAGCACCACTTTCCCCATTTTCACCGCTCCAAGGAGCGTCAATATCCCAGCAAAGTGCATTTTATCGTCTTTAAAGTTCGGATTAGCCATCAAAGCCACATACATCCAGTCTAACCCCCACATCTGCACCTGGGCCTGGGGAGACGAATACGTCTCCAAGTCCCCTCCAAACCACGAAGTAGACCCCACATAGGCAGTGTTCATTAGCTTCATTACTGTGAAGATTGCCAGTTGCTCGAGACAGGGCAGCACCACTGACCCTCCGTCATTCACATGCTCCAGTAAGTAGGCGTTCGCGGGCAGGTACAGCATACGAAAAAGGAGCAGTCCCAGGCAAAAGTCGAGTCTGAGAATCAGTCTTTCCAGGTTCCGCTTCTCAGCTGTAGCCATCCAGGCTTCGAAATTGGGCATTGCTGCGAACGCACTCGCAGTAAGCAGGAAAAACGCCAATTTCGTGCCTATAAGCACTGCCAACCCCGTGACTTGGAACTGTACCCCCACTCCCAGCCTCTCCAGCAGCCTCCACGGACTCGTCACCAACCCCAGTCCCGCCCACACCACCCCTAAGCGACTGTAGTTCCACGGCAAGTCCCAGTTCGCTTGGTACGGAAACAGTAGTGCCAGCATTTGCAAGCACTGCAGAGCATGCAGGAAATAGACCAGCTTGGCAGGCACAGGCAAATGGGACTTGCGGTGGTGGTAATAGTACCGCTGCAGGGCGAGAAGGAGAGGCTGGGACCGGGGCTTGTGGAGGATTTGGAGTGGCTCCATGTAGTTACAGCGGCGAATTGGACGGAATCAAAATGGAGTGATAGGGAAAGGGAGGAAAAGCAACTTAAAGTAGGGGTTGATACGACTCTATTTGAAGAGTAGAGGCGGCAACAGATCTCAGTCGACTCTGAGGGCATTGTTGAGGCTAACAAGCATCCAGTCTAAAAGCTGCATGGTGAATCAGCCCTTTATATGATAGCTTTCTTCATCTATATTGCAAGTTGATCTTTCCCCCCATTCCTCGCTTTCCCTCATATTCCACTCCTTCGAGCCCTATAATTCCCTTCCTTCAAAGCCGCAGCTCTATAGCTATATATGTCATGGCAAGAGAGTGAAGACTCCTATATGGAGAACGAAGAAGCAGAGCAGAGGACAGCCACCTGCAAAACTCAGGACTTCGTACTGGCCCTATACAGGAGGAAATCCACTGAAGACGTCCGGAAAAGACCCCAAAGCCAAAAGTGCACTTCCATGAGTCGCACCCAAAGTGTAGTGTGGAGGGATAGTGCAAAACAGCTGAGGTGTGCTTGGGCGGATAGCACCTGGGGGAAGGGGAATTCCATGAAGACCTGGCTGAGAGGGGAGTTCAGTGACTACAGTCAGGACCAAGCGGCTTTAATTCAGTGTGAACAGACCTGGAGACGACGCCAAGACGCCGTAGAAGCGCTTATAAGAGTGTTTTGGCAGCGCCTAACAGGCCTCAGCCAGACCCGTCCAGCCAGCGCTTCCCAGTCCCGCACTATCATCATCGACTCCAACGCCCCTCGCTCCACCAAGTCAATTCTCAGTCCTGCGGCCCTGCGGTCCAGACGGAACTTCACGAAGTATGCGGAGGTGGGGAATACAGCGTCTACTCCCGTGCTGGTGAGACAGGTTGCGCCGCTGTTTCCTGATGTTAGTTACTCCGGACTTAGGACTCCGGGGGAGAGGCCGAAGTCTTCCAGGAAATTAGGGACTAGAGGGACGAAATCGCCTGGGCAGCATACGGCAGCGAGGGGAGGCTCTGAGCAGAGACTTCTCCCTAGTTTAGCCGTGGACTGGCAGCAAGTCGCAGCCCTGCCTCGCAAGCCCGGCAAGCGACTAGTGCGCAAAGGGAAAAGTCAGTCGAAACTAGCAGGGAGACTACGGGCGACGCCCTACAACAACGTGTGACATAGAGTAAATGGCGCAATACGGCAAGTCTGAGTACTGGGAAGAGCGCTATACGCGGGATGCCGAGCCCTTTGACTGGTACCAGCGCTGGGCCGGCGTCAGAGACGTGATTACTCAGCATATCACCCCCTCGCACCAAATTCTCAACGTAGGCGCCGGAAACTCTCGCATGAGTGAAGAAATGTTCGACGAAGGCTTCACCAACACCACTAATATCGATGTCTCACAAGTAGTCATCAAAGCCATGCAAGAGAAATACCGCGACAAGCAGCCCTCTATGAAGTACGTGCAGATGGATGTGCGGACCTTGGAATTCGCGGATGGGAGTTTCGATTCAGTGATAGACAAAGGCACACTGGATGCGATACTGTGCGGAGACGGGTCGACGGCCTATACCATGAAGATGTTATCAGAGGTTCATCGAGTGCTGAATTCGACAGGCGTCTACATCGCTATATCCTATGGAGCGCCTGCTCAGCGGCTGCGGTACTTGGAGAAGCCTGAATTTGCCTGGACTGTGACCGAGCACCAAGTGGCCAAGCCCACGATTTCCGCCACCTTAATGCTGGCCACCGACGACCGCGACCAGCCGAACGTGCACTACATCTACGTCTGCAAGAAGTCCCCTCGTAGTTAACTCCTCCCACTAGCTAACAGACCACGTGGACAAATGCCCTGCTAACTCTGTGACCTAGGAACTACGCCTTGACGTCAGGAGCCTCTTCCTTCACCTCCTTCTTTGTGCCACGCAGTCTGCCGGTTCTGCGTGCAGCAATCAGACCCACCTTCTTGCCAGGAGGATCGTCTCTGGCTGTAGTGCTGGGATGTCCGATATGCTGGTGGTTGCCACCACCGTGAGGATGCTCCACAGGGTTCATCGCAATGCCGCACACCACAGGCCAGCACTTCCTCTTGGCCTTGTACTTGTGGTACTGTCGCCCTGCCTTCATCACAGGCTTGTCCGTACGTCCCCCGCCCGCCACAATTCCAATCATCGCTCTGCAGGTGGAACTGAGTGTCTTCCTCGCCCCCGAAGGCAGCCGAACACGCGTGGTTTCCCCATCATCCGAGTGCCCAATGATCGTCACTGCGTTGCCCGAAGTCCTGGCCAAAGAGCCTCTGTCCCCCGTATGTTCCTCCACGTTCGCGATCAGGGTGCCTTCTGGGATCGAGCCAATGGGCAGGACGTTTCCAGCGATGAGCTGGGCGCTGTGTCCGCAATAGACGTACTGGCCGGAGTACATGCCTTCCACAGCAATGAAGGTTTCTTCAATGGTCTTGTAGTGGTAGGGGTTGCGGAACACTACCTTCGCAAGAGGAGCACCGCGGCCTGGGTCATGAATGATTTCCCTAATGACGCCACGGATGTAGCCATTGCGCTCAGCGTAGTCCATAGTGCGGTGCTTGGCAGCGCCCTTACGATGGGTCACGTGCGCCTTGAAGATGCCACCGTGGCCCTTCCTCTGGGCTCTGATCACCCGGCCCATGACGCTATTATCACCATCCAACATGGACCGCTTGCCCTGATACAGGCAAATGTCAGCCGACGATAGCTTTTCTTTCGAAGAGGAAGAGGACCTGTCCGCTGCAGTTGTGGGCACTGTGTCAGTCACTGAGTCCCGCATCGAGCCATCAGTCGTGGAACACACTCAAAAAGACAGTGACGAAGACGAAAGGTCAGTTGAAGGCTCGCAAGACAGTGGCAATGAAAGCGGGTCTGACCAGGCCTCGGAGTCTTCAAGGTCTTCGGGGTCTGTTCAGTCTCCGGTCTCCCCGCATTCCCCGGTCAGAGAGTCGCTGCAGGGCACTGTTGAGGAGCTTTTAAGGCCCATCAGTTTGTCGCCCCCGAAACAGGAAATCCCTCGAAAGCGGAAATCGGCTCGCAGACCTCGCAGGGAGCCAAGGCCGGCTGAAGAAGCCTCCAGCTTGCCTGTGCTTAACCGCGACACGGAGAATAAGGACACTTACGACATAGAGTACATCCTCGATACGCAGAAAAAGGTCAAAGGCACTCATCGCTTTGCGAACCCAATCGAGGCGAAAACCCCTGTCAGAGCCGCAGACCTGTCAGATCGGGACTTCATTCGGAAAAACATCGAAGACACGGTCAGGCCGAAGTTGAGTTTCCAAGGCCAAGGCCTAAACGCTGAGAAACTGATGCCGCCGGCAAAGCCTGCAAGGCAGCAATCTGCCAACTTCGTGCAAAGACTGTACCAATACCGACAACAAGTGGAGGAGAAACTCAAACAAGCGAAGGAGCAACTGCTGCAAGAGGAACTGGAGAAGTGTACTTTCGCACCCACTTTGGCCAAATTCGAACTCAACCGGACCCCCAAGCAGCCCCAAGATTTCTACTATGAAGGAGTCACGAAGGCCTGGGAAAATAAACTCAAAGCCGCGGAAATACGCAAGGAAAAGACAGCGGAGCCCAGCTCTTTCCGGCCCTCCATAGACGCCCACTCCCTGAAACTACTGGAAAAGAAGGGAAGAGACCAGCAGCCTGTCTATGATAAGCTCTACCGAAGTGTGCGATCTATGGTCACTCGGCAAATCACTGAGGGACAATTTCCGCATCAGTCCAAATCGCAGGAAAAAGTGCCCTTCACGCCTGCTATCGACAAGAAATCTGAAGAAATGGTCAAGGAAAAGCGGGGAAACTTGCAGCTCTACGAAGAAGCTCAGAGGAGAAGTAACCGGCCAGTCCCCAAAATCCAGCCCTACCAGCCGAAACTACTCAGCAGAAACTCAGAAAAAGTGCTGCAGGCGAAGTTCGAAGAAGAGCTGAAAACCGCTTGGAACCAGGCAGGAGCGAGTGAAACCATGTCTCTGGAACAGCTGGAAAAGTGCCTTGAGGGACTCAACTTCCGGCCTAGGACTGGACTCGACCAGCCTGTGAAGGAGATATGGGAGGCGCTGGAGGGGGAAACGAAAGGAGGAGTAAAGGCCAATAGTTTACTCACATTTCTGAAGGCGGTTTTACGCTTTAGAGCGGGGATCAAGGTCGTGTCGGGTGAGAAGGCAATGGGCCGGTTTGGTTGCTATCAAGGGGACAACTTTGTATTCACAGAGAAGCAGTTGAGGCGAGTTCAGGTCCACTTCCGTGGCCTATTTTTGGCCCGGTCCTCCCTAATCAAGCTCAGCTCTCCAGACCATTTCCGCTCTCTCGAGTCTTTCAGCTTTCACCCGGAAATACTGACCTCTTTCGCCTCACAACGCAGTTCAATGACTAGTGTAGGCGGCGTGGAGACCCGCTTAATGGCTGAAAGTCAGCGGAAACAGGAAAACCTGGAAAAGATCAAAGCAGCTGCTAATCGGAAGCAAATGGCGGAGTGCACCTTCACCCCTTCCTTACGCAAACACCCACTTCCCGCTAACCGCAGTATGATAATCCAAGGCTGTGACGACTCTTTGTCCGACACCATTGATAGGAACTCGGCTTTATACCGCTTCGCCGCTGTGGCTAAGTCTCGCAAAGAAGTACACTCTAAACAGGAACTTTCCAGGTCCTATGCTCTCAGCGACGATGAGAAATACGTGGAAGACTGTCCGTTCTTCCCGAACTTGGACATCGCTGGGTGAGGGATAGACAGCTGGGAGTATAAGGACGAAGGGGAGAATAAGACGGAGTGGTACCAACATGCAGTGGCCAGGGTGCAAAAGGCAAGAGATGAAAAGAAAAGAGTGAAAAGTGCTTTGGAGAGAGGCGAGCCGAGTGACTATTTGCCAGGTGGTGAGTTCAGATACGGCATTGAGCGGACTTTCAAAGGCGCTGCTAAGGTGGTAACCGAGGAAGCGGCTCCTTTCCCTCCGCAGCGCATTTCCCTGCCGCAGTCTCCCAGGCCTAGAACTCCCACTACACTTGCAGACGACCGCAAAGGCTCGGCCTCGGAGCCCAAGGAAAAAACTCAACTTTCTCCTGAAGAAATGCTGAAAAAGCTGCAAGCCATCCCTCAAGCGGAAATTATGACTGTGGCAGTTAACGTGAAACCAGGGCAAACTGAAGATTTGACCCTATATGAAGGGGACGATTTGACCAGTGTGGTGACTTCCTTCGCGCAGAAGCATGGTAAAAAGCACACAGGCTTGAGTCAGGAGGACACTTTCAAGCTGAGGAATCTCATATCTGCGCAGCTATTGGCGAAGGACTACTAACTGATTAGTTCACACTTCTTCTTCTTCGCTGTCTTCATTGATGGGACTGTGACGCTTGACGTCTTGTCTGGGAGTAGGATAGTAGACAGGGCTAGAAGGGTTGTAGGCTGAACTAGCAGGGCTGTAGCCAGGACTGGAGGTGTAAGGACTGTAGGGGCGAGGCTGGTTATGAGGAGACACAGCATAGCCCGAAGAACTTGGGCTATAGGACGGAGAAGTCGGCGAATAGGTATTCGAAGTCGGTGAATACACAGCCGAAGTGGGTGAATAGGCAGGACTGGTCGGAGAATACGCAGGGGACGTAGGGGAGTAGGCCGGACTGGTGGGCGAATAAGCAGGGGACGTAGGGGAGTAGGCTGGACTGGTGGGCGAATACGCAGGACTAGTGGGTGAATATGTAGGCGAAGTGGGTGGATACACAGTCGCATGAGTGGGAGAGTAGATCGGCGAGGTAAGTCCTCCTCCAATAGGACTAGGAGCTGAGGAAATCGGATAGATAGGACTGATGGGAGGGTGGCTGCTATCAGCATAGCTGTAGGGCGAGCTGTTGGAGAGGGGGTAGGGAGACCGACCAGGGGAGATCATAGGAGACCCGAGAAACTTGCTCCCACTGTGCGGAGTATAGGGAGACTGGAGGTGAGGGTCGAAGGGGGAAAAGCGGCCTGGAGTGCGGCCATCAGGCGTAGCCATTGGCGTTCTGCCTGAGGCATCAGTAAGCCCTGCTCTGGGCGTAAAGGCCAAAAACGGAGTTCCCACCTGATCCATGTGCGGAAGTAAATCACTGCCATCCTGCATCTTTATCCGTCTGCTGGGGTCGTAGTGCACACAAGCTTCCTTCAACTTGTCCGTGTCCATCATCACATCAATATCCCCAGTACCAATCGGCGCCAACTGCCCCAGCATAATGTTCTCCGTGACTCCTCTCAAGTTGTCCTCTTCTCCGTAAGTAGCGGCTTCCAACAGCATTTCCACCGTCTCTTCGAAGGAGGACTTGTGCAGCGGGCCTACTTCAGTGCGGTTTATGCCGTGACGAGTGATGCTCATCAGATGCCCGCGTTGGGTCATCACATCACACAGCACTGCCAAATGCCGGTAATTCACGTAAATCCCGTACACATTCAGCACGTTTCGAAGCTCTTTCATGAGGCACTGGCGGACTGCTTCGACTCCCAGCACTTGCGTGACTTCCATCAGGTCGTTGGAAATAGTCTTGCAGTGGTCGACTCCCATCACTGCCAGCACTGCTGCTAGGTTGCATCCGTCAGTCTCCAGCTTCCACTCCTTCAAAGTAGTTATTTTCCCTGCTATGTCCACAGCGGGGGTTTTCACTTCTTGCATAAAGACTTTGGTGATGCCCTCGATGCCTTTCAGCCACAGTTGCAGAGACCGAGCCTCTAGGCCTTTTAGGAATTTCCACTTTGGTTGGCTGGCGTCGTTCACGCTGTTTTCTTCGTCGTTCATTATGCGGATTCTTAGTACCAAATTATCCGCATTGTCATCCGTGAATATAATATGCAAATCTCCCGGATACTCCTTATTGATCTTATCCGCAATTTCCTGCGTCGTGATTTTCTTATCCATCATCGCGATTTTATCCAACTCAAATCTCAACAGCCACGGAGACATCTTATCAATGCTGATGTTTTCATCAGGAATTGCGAAGTACGCCTCCACCAGGTCCACATCTTCCGAGATTGTTGTAGTCATAGGGTCCGGATCATATACAATTTGAGTGGACGCAGTCACATTTTTCAAGGTTGTAAACTCGAGTTGAGATACAATTTCTTTGGCCTTTTCCGCGTTTGAGCCGTAATCCGGCAGCAGGAAAATCGTCAAAGTCGGAGTTTTGATGGTCTTCGCAACATTGATGATTTCCTTGAGTCTCGGAACTCCGAGAGTGACATTCTTGCTGGACACTCCTGCGAAGTGGAAGGTGTTAAGGGTCATTTGAGTCGCAGGCTCGCCTATGGACTGGGCAGCTATCGACCCTACGACTTCTCCAGGATGTGCCTTGGCCTGGATAAACCGGGACTCGATTTCGCCGATTAGCCATTTAAAGGCCTCGCCGTTGAATCGCTCCTTGATGATGATTTTCTTAGAGCAGAGGTGGGAGCGGGTGTGAATTGAGAAGAGCAACAGGGCGTTTCGCTGTGCTTCTTGGGAGATTTCGTCCTCTCCACTGACTACCAAAAGCCGCTGGAGCAGGTCTTCATACTGCTCAATCACTGAAATGGGGTCTAAATCAGTGGGGTTATTGGGATTTACATTGAATTTCTTCTTAGCGTTCCAGACTAGTCTTTGAATGTTTACAGGTAAATGCTGCTTTTCATCCAACTGCGGGAAAATGTCTCTCAACTGTTCCTGGTCCTCCAGAAGTCTCTTGTATTCCCTGCTCAGAATCATTTGCAACTCCGGGTTATCCAGTATCTTCTGGTACACTCGGGCACTGAGGGCGTTTTTGTACTTCTCCAGCTCTACCGCAGGGTCTTTGTCCTGCTCCAACAGTTCGTAGTTTTTCGACATTTTGTCAAGGTCGAGTTTGAGTGTTTCCAAAGGCTGGTCTTCGATGAATTCGCCAGCCATGCCGTCCTCTCCGTATAGGAACTGGATGATGCTGCCGCAGGAGTTGCGGACTGTGCCGTCGTATTTGACCATCACGTCCTCTAAAGCCTTCATCAATCTCCGCTGAATATAGCCAGTTTCAGAGGTTTTCACTGCTGTGTCGCTCAGACCTTCGCGTCCGCCCATAGCGTGGAAGAAGAATTCTTGAGGTGTTAGGCCTGCGATATAGCAGTTTTCCACAAAGCCTCGAGATTCCGGCCCATAGTCGTCCTTACCAAAGTGAGGCAAAGTGCGCTTGTTGAAGGCGAAAGGGATACGCCTGCCTTCGACGTTTTGCTGTCCCACACAAGCCATGATCTGGCAAATGTTGATGGCGGAGCCTTTGGACCCTGCGTTGACCATGGCTTTCACGTTGTTGCGGTCGCTTAGGGAGCGCATAGCAATGCTACCGGACTGGTCGCGAGCGTCGTTGAGGACTGTATTCACTTTAAACTCGAAACTTTCAAGCATGGTTTTGCCTGGCTGGCAGGGAATATTGTGCATTTGCGCCTGCACAATGAGATCCTTAATCTTCACTTTCGCATCTCCAAGCGTTTTCCCGATTTGCTCAATAGTATGTTCATCCGCAATACAGTCACTAATCCCCACAGTAAAGGAGTGGTACACCAGCCACTGATTCACCACCTTTTGAATGCGTGTCAAGAAGGACGCACACTCCTTCGGCCCATGCTCCATCCAAATCACATGAATCAGCGAGCCTGAGGAAGCGCCCACCGTCCTTTTGTCCACAATCCCAGTCAGTAAGTTTCCCTTTTCAATCAGTACTTCCGTGTCTGCGACAGTGGGGTTCATTTTCTCAGGGTCGTAGGTGTTGGCGGTTTTGGACAAATTGACTTCGGGAAGTATTAGGGAAAAGACTTGTTTGCCGGTCCAGTAGGGCTTTGGGTAGAGGATGGCTGGCTGTGGTAGTTGCCCACTGAAGTTGTCAATCCACATTACCAGGTTCATAACTTCCGCCAACTCCAAAAAGGTGTCTTTCCGGGTCAGCCTGGACACTCCCAACAGAGCGTCTTGGACCATCCCCATGACTGGGCGATTCCCCTGTGGAGACACAATTTGCCGAGGGACATGCATCAACTCCGTGAGTTCCGCCTTGGTCTCCAGACTTTGAGGCACGTGCATGTTCATCTCGTCCCCGTCGAAGTCTGCGTTGTAGGGAGTAGTCACTGACAAGTTCAGACGGAAGGAGGAGTAAGGCAGAATTTTGATTTGGTGAGCCATCATACTCATCTTGTGCAGAGAGGGCTGTCGGTTGAAGATCACAAAGTCGCCAGTGTCGATGTGTCTTTCCACCTTGTACCCGAATTCGAGGTGAGTGTCAGTCCTTCTCCGCACAAATCGCAGGTCAATGATAGACCCATCGTGGCGGATTATGTACTTGGCCCCGGGGTGCACCATAGGTCCGTGCTCGACCAAAGTTTGCAGTTTCTGCTTATTGAAATGAGTCACTGTTTCGCAGATGGTGAGGTTCAAAGCGATGGATTTGGGTACCCCCAACTGGTCCAAGGCAAGGTTGGGGTCTGGAGTGATAACAGTCCTCGCGGAAAAATCGACTCTTTTCCCCATAAGATTTCCTCTAATACGGCCTTCTTTGCCCTTTAAACGCTGACTGATGGACTTGATGGGCTTGCCTGAGCGGTGCTTGGCCACAGGCTGGCCAGGGATTTCGTTGTCGAACAAGGTAGCGACGTGGAACTGAAGGACGAGCGTGTCCTGGGCAATGATGTGCTGGGCTGCGCCTTTCTGTAGCTCTTCCTTTACTCGGTTGTTGGCCTTTAGAATTTGAGTGTATTGGTGGGTTAGGTCGTCTTCAGACCTTAGGGTAGAGTCCAGGGCGATATACGGACGCACACAGGGTGGAGCCACAGGCAGCACCTGAATGATCATCCAGTCCGGCCTAGCCTTGGCAGGGTCAAAGCCCAGCGCCTCGCACTCCACATCCGATATCCCCTTCAAAATCTTCAGCGCCTCCTCAGCCGACAAAGGCCGCTTCCTGTCATGTCCCTCTTCACTCGCAGTGGTGTACTCAATTTCCAAAATGGTCCCACATTTCGTCACTTTCGGGTGCGGAGCGGCGCAGCCTTGGGCTTTGAAGGCATCAGGCAGGTCGGCGTCTTCCTCAGTGCCCACTTTGTCAGTTTTGCAGACATTGCAGGACTGGAAGAGTTTGAGAAGCTGCTTGCCTCTGGTTTTGCGGTTTTTGATTTTCAGGGCGAGTTTGAACTTGGTGAAGTTGTCAGCGTTGATGAGGAGTTTGGAGCACTTGAAGCAGACGCATCTCAGGACTCGTCGGACTTCATTGAGGAAGCCAATGTGGTAGAGCGGCCTCGCCAACGTGATATGTCCAAAGTGCCCGGGACAGTCATTCTTCCTGCCAGCGCAAGTACCGCAGGAGTACATATTGTCATTGGTGCCCATTCTCAGGTCATTGATAGCGCCTTCCCTCGGTCTCCCAAAGTCGTCATATATATTGGTGCTGGTGACCTCGCCGACGGACATGGCTTCGATCTCTTCAGGTCGGAGAATGCCGAAGGTGACCCGGGAGCAGCGCTGCAGTTCGGCGGAGGAGGGGGTGAACGCAGAGCCCGAACGAAGCATTTTCCCTGTTTGTGGTTGGAACCAAGTATGTACACGCGGGACATAAAAAGGGCGGACTGGACACCTTTTTATGGGAAGACGGAAAAAGGAAGGCGAAATTCCCACTAATTGTCTTCGCGAGCCTCAAAAAGGCCACAATTAGGACCGAATTCCGTCTTTTGCTATCATATAACTAAGGGCTTATCTCTGCTTAAACCGGCTAATTTCCCTGTAAAAGGGCCTATGAAGCCGACTCACGACCACCTCCGCAACTGCTCTTCCTGCCATATGGCCCCAGACAAGCTTTCTCCCCTGCCCAGTCACTTCCTTCCAGGTCCCTCCCACTTCCGCCTAGTCTCCCTATCTACAGTCAGCAGCCGCTACCTAGACCCACTGCACCGTAAAGTGTTTTTACCGCTTTGGAAGCACTCCGAGGCTTACGCTCGCTTGTATGCCCTGAAGCAAGTGGTGTATAAGACTGAAAACTTGGCCTACTGCCTCGAACATCTATTGGAGAAGGTGAATGCGAAGTCGGGAGTGAGGTATTCAGCCGCCTATACAGAAACAGGGCGAGAATTGAGGTCTTTAGCAGACTTACCCGACTTTCTATCGAAGGTTATCCTCGGAACTGAACACGACAAGCCTCCTTCCAAGTCCCGAGTCCGTCCCCAGGTCTCCAACCCTACCCGGAACCTACTCGTTCTGTCCAGCACTAAGCTACTGCCAGCTAAAGTGGAATTCACCCACAGCCAAGCCCACACTCCTCACTTCGTGCAGCAAGTTTCCCCTCCGCGGGTGCAGTTCCTCGACCCCACTCGAAGGACTAGAAAGGCCTCGCATCATGGAGGGTCGATTGCGCTGAATGGGGAGGCCATGCTACCCTGGATGACTGAGAGAGAAAAAGGAAGTGGCAAGTTCAGGACGCGCGAGGCTACTCCCGAGGCTAATCCCGAGACAGATCGACTAAACACTCTGTTTTCCACTGAGCAAATGGAGACTTTAAAGAAGGAATTCACAGCGCTTTTGCAGCTGTCGCTGACTCTGCCCAAGTCCCAGATAGCGAGACTGCCAGCACATGTGCAGCAATACTTACTAGGAGTGAAGGCCAGAGCGCAGGGCTGTGCCAGAGTGCAGCAGAGCCTGGCAGCGTACCTGCAAAGGGCTTTGCCAGGTCTTGCAGGGAAAGGACCAGTTGTGTTCAAGGCTATATTGCGGGGACTTGGAGGAGATGGACGGAATTTGACCTGGCACCAATGGATGTTACTTAATGCAGTATTGGTCTATCAAACTGCGAATGATAATAGCAAAATAGCATTCATTACCAGAGTAATGGCCATACAGATGATAGGGCAAGTCCCTGACCTTAGTGAAGCTTTGGCATTGCTTGCTGCGCTGTTTCCCTCGCCGAGCTCCGCCTACCACTCGCTCAGACAGCAAATTGAAACTATGCACCAAGAGGCTTCCTTGGTCAATTTAGGTCTGGTGCGTAGAAAGTGCCTTACAGGACTGCTAAACTACGAATCGCTGCTAACAGCCCTCCGCGGCCAAGCCCCCGAGACCAGCCCCGATCCTCTAACTCTCCTAGGCGTCCAAAAGTCCTTTCACGAGTCTCCCAACTCCTCCAACTAGCTATCTCTCCATAACATGCGTAAAAACCAACTATGTCCAATATTCAAAAGATGACCAAGACCAAGCTCTCAGTGCGTTCCCAGCCCAGCAGCAAGTCTCGGCCTCCAGCCAGACTCACTCCTGCTACTTCCCATCTGTCCTATCTCGCTGCCTTCCCTGTCTTCCTGGACCCAGTCACCCACCCTTCCAGTCCTCGTGGCAGCACTCACTCTGACTGCTTTCGCAATGAGATGTTCGAAGAACAGCTGTCGGACGTAGGGAGTGAAGCTAGTGGCTTGGAGGACATGTTGGTTTAGGGCTAGGATATTAACGTCTCAGCTTCTAAGTATAGGAGCGATCACGAATGCGTCGCTATGCGCTGCCACAGGCGACCCCGATAGACTGCGAATGGAGGGTAATCGTAGCTCTCCGCTCTGAGTCCGCTTGAAGGATCGCTCTTTTGCCACTCGCAACAGGCGGTTCCTAGCTGCTTCCTACCGCTTCAAGCTTAATTCCCTGCTGAGTTCCTTCAGACTTGCCCCCGAGTCCCGCATCAATAGGCGCGAGGACGCATCCAGCAGGCGCAAGGAACGAGGGGAAACACCAGTAACCGTTTCCAATATAGACTTGGACTGGACTGCTTTGGGGCGCTTTGCAGGCTTGCAGAGAGGCGAGGGACTGAGGCTTTTCTGCTTTTCCGTCAATTGCTCCTGGCGAAGGTAATGCGCTTCTTGCAGTTCAACTGGGTCGAGGGAAGGGGGGCAGGCCTTTGGGACGGAGGACTTGAGGGGGAAGCTGATCTGGGCAACTGCACTGAGCAGACTGTCTACTCGAGATATAGGCGCATTTTGGACGAAATGGGTCGCATATATCGTCTTTTTCATCGCGCCTATAGACTGCATCGATGGCCTAGGAGCCTGATAGTCCCTTTTTGCAGGAGAAAATATACTCTGCGGGTACTTCTTTCCAGTGATTTTCCTCTGCGCAGTTATCTCCCGCATCAGCCCCACTTTCTTATCGAATAGCAAGCAAATTGCCACTGCATGGTCAGTCACACTTTCCACCCTGAACTCTAACTCGCCTAAACTCGGTCCCAACTCTCTATATGCATCCACTCTATCGACTTTCGCTAGTATTCCTTTGCTTACCGCCACTGTTCCCAAGGCTAATAGCCCCAGGCCACTAGGGCGCTTAAGGAAAGAAGGACTGCTTCTCGTAGATTGGGTATAAATGGGAGGTCGGCGGTCAGTGAACATTTGCATTAAAATCCCTTTCAAAGAAGTCTTCACTGCAGAAGCCTCCGAATGGCTGTTCATCAGCTGATCAATACTGCGGCTAAAAGTCAGAGTGGAGTGAGTGCACCGCTGGTACTTCTCCACACATTCCTCTATCGAAACCGCTTCAAAGGCTGCACATATCTTCCCAAGGGTGGCTTTCAGGTCTTCAGCCTCGCGACTGGATATATCCTTACCGCTGGGCTAGCAGCTGCAGAGTCCACTGCCTGTGCAGGTCTGTATATTTCCGGATTCGTACTTTCCAGGCCTGAGTGCGATCTTCCAAATTCCGCATCCTTTGCTTCCTACATGCGTTCCGGGCTATTAGTTTCTCAGCTCTTGATGAGGTCTCCTGAATGCCCTCAATACAGGTCGAAACACTGAGACTATTCGCCGCCTTTTCCTGCTGACAGCCCTGCTCCACAGTCGCCAGCTTGACTGCTTGCAGAGTCCTCGCTTGCGTGATTGTGAAAGTCGCACTTTTTGCAGTGTCCATTACATCCCTCGCACTTTCCTGGTCTTTCGCTCTAGTTCTGCTATGGAAAGTGGCTACTTTGGTGCGGGACAGGAGATAGTGGAGGGACTCGGACTCGGAGTGTTGGGTTTGTCTGCTTGGGAATCACACTAAGTCGGTGGTGTTTGCGATTTGGCCTTCCAGTGCTTTCATGTGGTCGTATGGGAGGAGAAGGGATTGGAATTCCAGGTCCTTTAGTTCGGTTTGCAGGTGGTATAGGAAGGCTTCCCGCTTGCCGATTTCATAGTCCAACAAGTCCTCTTCCCGCAGCATTATAAGCCCCGTCCCTAACCTTAGCTACAGGTCTCTCTTCATAGCCTTCTTCATGTCTCTATTCAGCGCCTCCATCATCACTTGGCTGAACTTCCCCATGCCCAAGTCCATCAATAGCTCTTCCGGGTCCTGCGGCCCTTCCAGCGTTTGCACATAGTTCTGCAGGAGCTCTGGCAGGTCTGTAAGGGACTTGTAGCCCCCTGTGGCTTCCACCATTAGGGTTAGTAGGCGCCCGTACTCTTCTGGACTTACCTGCCCTTGCTCGTCTTTGACGGCGGTGGCTTTGATGTCATCGATACGGGAGATGATTTTGCGCTGGCGAGCGATCATTTCTTGCATTTCTGGGGAAAACTCGTCGAAAGATAGGACGAAGGTGAGGAGGAGCAGAGTGAATAGCTGTGCTTTACCCATCTTTATGGAGAGTTGCCGGGAGACACAACAAGCAGAAATGGGGACTGCTCTTTTCCATACATAGGAATTCCACTACTAGCGATTGTATTCATTCATCTTAGAAAGAAACGCTCCATCATGTCTCCTTATAAAAATGAAGCGCAGTCGCTCTTCCAAACCCCAGTTTCCCCCGTCCAAACGGCCTTTACTGGGCTCCTGCCCCAGCCTCAACCTCCTCTGGCTCCACAGTCGACTGCCCGTCTATCAAAAACTGCGTCTGGACCTGATAAGAACTATATGCGAAAGACTGAGGCCTGTGGTGCTGTTTCACTTCGAGCAGGACAAGCTAGTGGTCTGGGAGTGGAAGAGAAAGGAACTGGAAGTAGTGGCGTTTGGGGAGAGGTATGGAAAGTATGGAGGGAAGGTGTGCTCCATAGGTCGGTCCTTACTCCATATTGGTGGCTATGCAGAGTCAAAAGTAGTTACGGAAATCCACTTTCCGGCCTATAGCCTGACTCTTACGAGTCCAATGCTCTTGCGAAGCTATGTACCTTCCCACCCGGACCTGGCAGTTCCTCCCTAACATGCCTCGCGCTTGCAACTTCGCCTTTACTCCCTGCTATTACAGCTGTCGGATCTATCTCTCTGCCTTTTCTGGTAATTCTGTGATTGACATATTTGACCTAAAGTCGCAACAATTTCTAACCGAAACGCTATCTGTGCCATCTCGATCAGTAGACAGTCTGGCAATGATCATAGGCGATGAACTACTCCTAATGGACTCATTTGGCAGGAGAGTGAGGTGGAGTCTACTAACAGGGGAAATGAAGCTCGAGCACTGCTTCAAACTCAGCAAGAAGGATGCCTGGCTCGGCTACGCTTCTGTCTTCCAAATCGGAGACCAGCTGTATTGGGTGGGGAGAGACAAGGTGCTGCAGTCGGATCTGCAGGTCACGCGTTTCCTGACTGTAGCTATATAAGCCTAGTTCATGTATTTGCAGGGGATGCTCGCAGGCGGCCTCTATGCGCATTTTCTCCATCAAGCTATAGGAAGTTTATTGGTTTTGTAATAATAGTCAAGCTGAGTCTTTCTGAACGCACTCTCTACGCCACTTGCATTCTGAATGGAATCGCAGCTGGCTTCTGGCTCGGCTTTGTTTGCTTCTGGACTTGCACCTATGTGAAGGCTCGTCAAGCTCGAAACCGCCTGCGAGGCAGCCGCTTCTTCTACATCAGTGCTTTGCTATACCAAATAATCGCTTTCGCTAACTTCGCTACTTACAGCCTTACTGTTTTCGTCACCTCTCCGGCAGCCCAGCAAATCGCCTCCCTTTGCGCTACGATGTATATCCCTCTCGCCTACTTCGTAGGGATGACTTGCAGTGCAGGCTTTGGCACACTCTACATGCGGGTCCCGGGCAAGCAGCTGTGGCTGTCAATAGCTACTTTAGCAGTGGGCTTGGCGGCTTTGTTTCTGTGGACTAATAGACTTACCCTGCCTGCGATGGTTATTTGCTCAAGTATCCTACTAGTGCAAGTCCTAACTTCGGCTTATACCTGGTGGCTGCTGCAGTACTTGCAAAGGCACTATAAAGCCCTGGGCTACAGCGCACTGTCTGTTAACTTGCACCAATCTTTGCGTCGGTTTCGCTACCTGGTTCCTTTCATTACTCTCAGTTTCACCTTCATAGCATGCGAAGTGATATATGAGTGCATCATTTCACTGGACCGGGAGAAACTCCTTGGTCTGCGAATGGGCTTCGTGGTCACTACGACTGTAGGCAACGGCTGCGTGCTGCTGCTAATGCGGCCTAGACACGCCCTCGCTGACACTCCAGAAATGTACCAAATCCTTAATAGTCCTAACTTACGCTAACCTCCCGACTTCGCTATTGGACTGCATAGACAGTAGTATGGAAGAGACTAACCCTCAGTTCTTCACCATGGGGGTAATCAGTGGCGGGGCAGCCTGCTTCTGGCTCGGCTTCACAGGCTATTGGACCTACACCTACTTCCAAGCCCAGCAACAGCACAGGCAAGTGCACGGCTGGCCCTTTTATCTCAGTGCTTTGCTCTACTTGGTGGCCTCTGTGGCCTACTTCACTGCCTACTCCCTGTATGCCTGCAAAGTACTATCGGATGAGGCGGTTCTGGCCTTCCATATAAGCTATGTGCTGTATATGCCCTTGGCTTATCTACTGGGGATGAGTTGCTGTTTGGGCTTCGGGACTCTGTACACCCAAAGCACAGTTAGTAGAGCCTTGGCACTAGCTACTGTGTGGACAGTAGTCACAGTCGCCTGTGTGCTAATGACCATTGACAGCTCTATATCGAAGTTGGTAGCGGAGGTAGTGTTCCTCTTAGCTCTTGCAGTCCAAGTCCTAGTGTCGCTACACACTTTGCGACTTTTCGGCCGGATCCACCATGTCCTTGCGTACAAAGGCCACACCGCCTTCGCTATCACTCTCCTGCACTCCCGCACTCGCTTTCTCAGCATTTCCATGCTCTTTGGACTCCTTTTCGCTCTGCATGCTGTCCTTGTGTCGCTCTACGAAGTGAACAATCTGGTGGAACAGATGGCGTATATGTGTCTGTGGGCAGGGTTCGTGGGTACCGCGGCAGCAGTGAACAGCTGGGTGCTGCTGAGACTTCGGCCCAGCGATTTCCTGTGGGACGTGGAAGTGATGGCGGAAGTGTATGCGAACCTGACTGAAGAAAACACAGTAGACAGCGGAGAAGTCTAGGACTTAGCAGGTGTTGTATATTGCAGTGGGAACTTCCCCAGGGAGAATTGCTTCATGGAGTCAGGTAGAACTGCTCTGTACACTAGTAGTGCATTGGACTGTTCCTATTGAAGTACTGCCGAATCGCTGTAGATGTTCATAGAATCTCCAGCCTTTTCGGACTTCTAAGATGTTGTAGTAGAGGCAACGATGAGGGTTTCCGCCACTTCATGCGAAGTCGAGGGTGTGATTAGCGGTCTGGCAGCCGGGTATTGGGGGATTTACACGGCGCTGTGGACTTACACCTATATGAGGGCGCAGCAAACACGCAGACTGCCGCTTTCACTCATGGGCAAGTCCTTCTACCTGATTGCGCTGCTGTATCAACTCTTCGCTGTGGTCTACTTCACTGCAGACTGCATTGCTAGCTGTACAGACACTGGAACTACACGTACACTGGCTTATATCTGTGAGGTGCTCTACCTCCCCCAGGCCTACTTGATGGGCATGTGCTGCAGTCTGGGCTACGGCACTCTGTACACAAGGCTTTCCGGCAAGCGAATCGCTGTACTCGCAGTTATTTGGACTGCAATCTTCCTGGCCTGCATACTAAACAGCCAGGAGTCCACACATCCAGCAACAGCTGCCATACTAATCAGCGGCTTTGCCTTTCAGCTACTTGTGACAATGCACACTCTCTGGCTACTCACCAAGACACAGCGGGAAAGGAAGGAAGCTGGGTATGATGACGACGCTATCAACCTGCACAAGTCCCTGCGCCAGCTTTGGCTCATTTTCCTGCTGTGTGTGGTGCTCTGTGCCTTGAATACAGTGAACAATTTGGCTAGTAAGGAGCACTTCAGTAGCGAGGAAAGTGCGGGGCTGTGGGCGGGCTTTGTAGGAGTTACGACAGTGGTGAATAGCTGGATCTTGGTACTGCTCAGGCCGAACGAGAGAGTGGGGGATATAGCGAAGCTCACTGCCAAACTAGACAATTTAAGCCTAGTAACCGACTAGTCTGCTTCTATAGACAGTATGAACACTCGCCATTCTACAAGTCTACAGGTGCAAGTATCAGCGGACTTGCAGTCTGCTTCTGCCTGTGCTTCACTTCTCTCTGGATCTGCCTCTACATCCAAGCCCAGCAGCGCTCCAGTCCCATTTCCCACGTGGACAAGTCCTTTCACGTGACAGCACTGCTGTACCAAGGAGCCGCAGTAGCCTTCTTCACAGTGGAGTTCACATATGAGTGCACAGCCAGTCCAGTAGTGCAGCAGCAGTTCAAATCTGCTTTCTCCTCTACTTGCCACTAGCCTATGTGATGGGTATGGCGTGTAGTCTGGGCTTCGGGACTCTCTCAGCAAGGATATCGAGTAAACACATGGTGGTATTGGCAGGAATGTGGGCAACTGTGTTTACTGCCCTGACCCTGCAAGGACTAGTCTCAAAAGTGCCACAAGTGCTGATTTCCGCTGTGTTTCTATGTGCTTTTGCCTTGCAAGTGGCTACCACCCTAGTCACACTGCGGGAAATCAAGCAAAGACGCAGGCAATGCAGCGAAAGAGGATTTATGGCTTTGGCTATCAATTTACACAGATCACAAAGTCAACTTCGTCTCATTTTCGCGTTGTTTTTCCTCTTATTTGCTATAGAAATAGTGAATGAAGTGATAAGGACTACAGAGAGAGGGGCTACAACTGAGCTGTGGAGTGTCTATTTAGTGGCTACCACGGTAGTAAACAGCTGGGTGCTGCTGCTAATGAGGCCTCGGGAGGCTTTATGAGATGTTAGTATGCTGGAAAGGTGCGTTTTAGGCTAAATCAGGCACTTCCTAACTATATATATGCGAAATAACAAGCCGTTTTCTCCTATTTCTCACTATTATCATGGGAAAGACGGGTGCTAGCTAGGGTAACTACTCTGACCGCCATCAAATGATCGCTGCCGAAGCAGATCGTCGTCGATTTCAAACGGAAACGAGCCTTGTTCCGGTCCCAAAGAGGGCATAGACCGTAGGCTGGGAGGCTCTAGGAAGGACTCAACCACTGGCATGTCAATGCGTGCAGGGACCGGCTGCGGATCAATAGGCTTTCTGAGGTCTCCATCCCTCCCTTGTGTGGAGCTATGGGCGACTGGACTGGGCAGAGCGAAGACCGGGGGCGCTGCGAACTCTGCAATGGCAGTGTCAATGTAGTTGTTGTAAGTGCCGCAACTGCTCAGTTGTCTGTATATCGAGTTCAGTTTCTTGGGCTCGAGTTTCTCGTTGGCTCGGAGGTGCCTCCATTGGGCGTACTCTGGAGCTGTGAAGTAGGGGTAGGCGGTTTCCATGTAGGCCTGGATGGGGTTCATTTCGCTGGTCATTAGCGCCTTTGCGTGGAATCCGCAGATCACCATCAGCAGTTCCAGACTCGGGATTGCGTCTTCCCTGCTTCTCCACATGAAAAAGGTCATCACCGCGATTTCCAGTTCATTCATGAGGAGGTCTTTGACCAGTTCATACACGAAGGAATGGCAAAAGACGTACCTGTCTCTGATAGTAGAGACGTGCAGGACGCGGGAAGCCAGGTGGAGAGTGGCCTGGGACAGCACTTCTTTGAGGTAGAGAGCACGCAGGTGTTGGTAGGTGTGCAGACTGCGCTGACGGTTGGTTTCGCGCAGATAGGCTGCTTTGAGGCGTTCTTCCTCAGCTTTTAGATGTTTTTCTTCCTCAGTTTCCATATATAGCCTGCATAGTCCTAGCCACTGCCTTAGCATGCTACTTCGAAGCTATTCTCAGTCCTAACGACTCAAGCAAGTGGTTTCCTGCCCTGCTGTTTAAAAGCATAAATGCCCGGCTCCAAGGCGGATGTGGAGGAGTGCTATAGGAGCTGCTGTGTATTTCGAATTTACTACTGAGTTGCAGAGGGTCTGCCTGAGGAAGGACATAAAAGGTAGATTCGGTCGTATTAGCGCTACAAGGGAAAACTCCAGCCATTCTTTCCACCCTCCCAGTCTGCCTCCTCTACCAAGCTGTCTCTTCCAAGCAGCCATAAAGCTAGAATGGATAGTCCGCTAGTCTGCTACTGTGGCCAGGCCTTCCGGCCAGAGTCCCTGGGAGCGCATATGCTTGCCTGTCCTGCTCGTGCTCAGTCCTCCTCGATAGCCTACCATTTCGAGAACCTCCGCTCGCAGGCGGATTCCGCGCAATTGGAAATCGTCAAGGGAGAACTGCAACTAGAAATCAATACTTTGACAGGGGAAATCGCAGCGCAGAAACAGGCCCAAGGCTACCGCTAGTGCACTAAAGTCTGGTCCTTTTACTTAGTTAGAGTGTGGCTTTGTACCCTGCTCAACTGCACTGGGAGGACCTGCAGGCTCAGTAACTGGGGGCTTGGTGGGTTCAGCACGGCAGCAGACCAACAGTACAGCTGAGACGTTGCTGGCGATGAACAGGCCCAGTGCTATTTTGAAGGCCAACAGTGTTCCCTCACTGCACTGCATCTCTTCCCGCCACCTAAAGAACAGATATAACCCATACACATTCCAGCAAGTTTCTCCAAACAGTACCAACGACACTAGGAAAGCAGCCACAGCGGGTTTAGCCACACAGACCTGCACCAGAAACTTGCAAGCCAGCTCAAACAGCAGCACCATCCACAGCCTCAGCAGCCACTCGCTCAGTACACAGCCCTGCTCCTCTGGACCTTGGTAATTGTAAAAGGCCACTATCATGCCCAGTTTGAGCACGTCTGAGGGGGCTAACACCTGGGGCATGGATATAATGGCTGCGCCGCTGTCGAGTGATATCGAAATCAGTCAGGCCTGCACCCCACTGGATATTGCGGAGGTGGCGAGGAAGGCAGGTCTACTGCCGGAGGAGCTGAAGCCGTACGGCAAGACTAAGGGCAAAGTGGCGCTCAGTGTGAGAGAACGACTGGCTGGAAGAGAAAATGGAAAGTATGTGGTTGTAACTGGAATCACGCCTACGCCACTAGGAGAGGGCAAAAGCACCACTACTATAGGTCTTTCGCAGTCCCTAGGCAAATCTTTGCCTGTCTTCACCTGCATCCGCCAGCCGAGTCAGGGTCCGACCTTCGGCATCAAGGGAGGCGCAGCAGGTGGAGGGTACTCCCAGGTCATCCCCATGGAAGAGTTCAATTTGCACCTCACCGGGGACATCCACGCCATCACGGCCGCCAACAACCTCGTAGCAGCAGCCATCGACACTCGCATATTCCACGAGAAAACACAGAAAGACCAGGCTCTCTTCGACCGTCTATGTCCTGCGGAGTCTGACGGCTCACGTGTCTTCGCTCCCATAATGCTGCGTCGTCTCCAGAAACTCGGCATCCCCAAGACCAACCCAAATGACCTGACTGCAGAAGAGCGCTCTGCATTCGCTCGGCTTGATATCGACCCCAGCACCATCACCTGGCAAAGAGTAGTGGACACCTGCGACCGCTTCCTCCGGACTATCACCATTGGACAGGGAGCAGCGGAGCACTGCGAGCGAAAGACAGGGTTCGATATTGCTGTGGCCTCGGAGATAATGGCTGTGCTCGCACTCACTACCTCCCTAGCAGACATGCGTGAGAGACTGGGCAGGATGGTAGTGGCGCACAGCACTGCAGGACTGCCAGTCACTGCGGACGACTTGGGTGTGGGCGGGGCTGTCACTGTCCTGATGAAAGACGCGATTGAGCCCACTTTGATGCAAACTATTGAGGGGACTCCTGTTTTTGTGCATGCTGGACCTTTCGCGAACATTGCGCATGGCAATTCCTCCATCATAGCGGACTACTTGGCGCTGAAGCTGGTAGGACCTGAGGGATTTGTGGTGACTGAGGCTGGGTTTGGGGCAGATATTGGCATGGAGAAGTTTTTCGACATAAAAACTCGCTACTCAGGCCTAACTCCCTCATGCGCAGTGCTTGTGGCTACAGCCCGCGCTCTCAAAATGCACGGCGGCGGACCCACAGTGACCGCCGGAACTCCTCTAAACGCTGTCTACAAGCACGAAGCGCTGGACTTGGTGGCCGCAGGCTGCTCCAACATGCAGCATCACATCCGCAACGCTCTCAAGTTCGGTATTCCCGTGGTAGTCTGCGTAAACCGCTTCGACTCTGACACTGATGCAGAGCTAGCTATAGTGGTGGACAAGGCCAGAGAAGCAGGAGCCTTCGATGCAGTGGTCAGTACTCACTGGAGAGACGGAGGGAATGGAGGACTGCTCCTAGCTGCAGCAGTGCAAGCGGCCTGTCAGCAGCCTTCAGCCTTCCGATTCCTGTACCCCCAGACTATCAGTATCAAGGAAAAGATTGAACTGATAGCCAAGAGTATATACGGAGCTGACAGTGTCGCTTACTCAGAAATTGCAGATGGGAAAATCGCTCGCTACACTGATTTAGGCTACTCAGCGCTGCCTATCTGCATGGCCAAGACTCACCTTTCGCTGAGTTCAGACCCTGCGCTGAAAGGCGTTCCTACAGGGTTTATTATCACCGTGAGGGACATCAGAGCTAGTGTGGGCGCAGGCTTCCTGTACCCGCTTCTAGGCGATATCATGACTATTCCGGGACTGCCCACTCGGCCTGGCTTCTACGACGTCGACATTGACGTGAAGACCGGTAGAGTGATCGGACTATTCTAATAGTCAGGCTAGCTATGAGTCTCCCCCACCGTAGGGTGAAGAAGCCTGTGGGCCGCTCTCTGCAGCCCCTGCACCTTCGCATAGCCTCCATCCCCTGCCAGTCCGAAGCCAGTCCCACCAGTCCCCACCGAACTGTGGGCTTCTCCATGCGGCTCACTCAGCAGACCGCCCTCCGCAAGCAGTACTACCAGGGTAAAAGACAACAGCGACTGGAAAGGCCTAGGAAGTCGCTGGGGGAGGGAGAAGCACCCTTTCAGGGCAGGTACCACCTCAGGAAGTACTCGGAAGTTGGAGAGTCGCAAAAGAGACTACAGGCCGCACTGTGCAGTCCAATGAACGTCGCCCCGCAGACACCCATAAGGGTGATTTCCGCACTGGAACTAACCAAACGCACATCTGAGGAGCCTCATAACTCCCAAGCTGAGGATTCTCTAGTCCTGCCCACGGACCCTTCTGTGTCTTTGGTAGAGGAACGCAGTGCACTCACTCGGTATGTGAGTGCGTATGTGGACAGACACAAGGAACTACCTCCCACCACTCTGCAGTACTACCGACTTGGGGAGTTGATTGGAAAAGGAGCCTTTGGGAAGGTAATTGCAGCGGTTCACAAGCTCACTGGTCGCTCTGTCGCTATTAAAACCATCGAAAAGTCCCTAATGGCCGAGGAATCTCGCAGGAAAAAGATATTCCAGGAAGTGTTAATACTAAGCAGAATTCGTGACAAGCGCATAATTCGCCTGCTCGAAGTCTTCGAAAGCAAAAACCACCTACTACTAGTCACAGAATACGCCAACGGCGGCGATTTGCTGCACTACACAAAGGCCAAAGGCAGACTACCCGAAGAAGAAGCGAAGCAGTTCCTCAGAGAAGTAGTGGAAGGCCTGCAGACAGTCCACAGAGCTGGAGTTCTGCATAGAGACATCAAGTTGGAAAACATCCTTCTCAGCCAGTCGCATGTCAAAATATGCGATTTCGGGGTGAGTCGCTTGATGCAGAAGCATACGTTGATAAGGGAACAGTGCGGGACGCCGGCCTATATAGCTCCGGAGGTGCTGGGAGAGCTGGGATATGAAGGATTCGCGAGTGATATTTGGTCTTTAGGCGTGTGCGTGTATGCGATGGTGAGTGGCTTTCTGCCTTTCCAGGGCAAAACTGTATCGGAACTGCATGCAGCTATAAGGAGCGGACACGTGGAAATGCCGCAGTTCTTCTCTAGTGACCTGCAGGACTTAGTGAGTCAGCTGCTCCGTGTTTCTCCCAAACAGCGCATTTCCCTGAAGTCTCTCCTAGTGCATCCCTGGCTTTCCTCTCCCAGTTCCCATGCGAGTTCCTCGGAAACTAAGTCCTATTATGAGTTGAAAGAACTGGGTGAGAGCTACACAGACCTGCGTATTCTCGGTATACTGCAGGACCTGGGCTATCCCAGGGACCATGTGATGGCGGCGCTGCGCAGGAATGAAGTCAACCATGCGACTGCTTCGTACTATTTGCTGCACGAGGAGATGGCTGGTAACTAGCCGTTAAGATGTTTTGCATAGTTGTATTGGGGAAAGTAGGCATATTGAGCAGAAACAAGCGAGGACAGCACTTCTTTGGCTGATACTGACGTAGGGTTGGTACTAGGAAATCAGAAAGCCTTGGGGGTAATATTAAGGAATGCCGGCAGATCGAAGATACAAATGTCCACAGTAGCTGCTGAGTTGCTGTAAGTCCCGGAATTCCGACAATTGACCAATAGGGTTCCAATTCAGCCTCCCTTCCTCTCAGCCACTCCAGTAATGGATCCTCCACCCCGCTTTTCAGAGCCCAACATCCTGTACACAAGTCCTTCCGGCGAACACGTGACTGCCCGGCGCTGCACTCGCTCCAAGTTCCTGCAACTCGAAGCCGCCCAGCTGAAAGCCCACATCACAGACCTCGAGTCCAGCCTGGGCACAAACAAGCAACTCCTCAAACAGCTCAGCACTGCTGTGAAGGCTGATATGCTCCTTGATAAAGCCTTCACTGCCAAGGTCATTCAGGACTTGGAAAGCGAAAATCAGGCTTTGGAGGAACGGATTCGAAGGGTCAATATCGAGAAGGCGGACGCGGTGCTAAAGGCGCACAGCAGTGATAGAGTGGTGAGGGACATCTCTGTCAGGGAACGACAAAGCGAACATCCGCTGGAGGCGGAGCTTAGACGGAAGAGAGCGATTCTTGCGGAAAAGGAACGGGAAGTGCAGGACATTGACAGCAGATGTAAGGCTATGGTGGAGGAAATCGAAGAGCATGAGAAAGACAAGGAGCGAGTTACGGGTGGAGAGCGGGAAAACAGTCTGCTGCTCACTGAAAAGTACATCCGCATCAAGGATATCTTGGAAAAACTGCAGAAAGAACTTGAAAAGGCGCTCGAAGAGAAGTCCGAACTGACCGAAAGCTGCCGCCAGCAATACAGCGAACTGACGAAGTTGAACTCTATGCTGAAAACTCCAATTAGCCGAGGTCTTGTAGTTGAAGAGACTTTAGCCCACTCAGACAGCGACAGCTCCCTTGCCAATGCCGCTGGAAACCCAGACCTGGACAGTCCCCCGCCTACAGACTTCCTGATGCGGCAACTCGAAGTGCTGCACTCTCTCCAGCAACACAAGAAGATGTCCCTCACTCCCACAGACAGTGACTCGCAACCCGAGCAGCGACTCGCGGCGGAAGCCGGGAAGTGGACGAGCAAAATCAAGGACTTGCAGGTGAGTGTGGAAACCCTAGGGGAAGAGCTGAAGGCGTGTAAGCGCTTGCAGGTGTGTTTGCAGCAGGACAAGTTCAGACTGAGTTCTGCATTGGATACTCTCCGACATCGACTGAGTTGCTATGGGGATATCCCCAGGAAAGCCGCTACCAAAGCTGCCTCTATCCTGCCCCAGCCTCTTCACTCGCAGAAAACTCGCAAGAAAGGCAGAGCCTCTTCGAACCCTTTGGAGTATATTGAAGGGTCGCAGGCCTCTGCTCCTGTGCCCCTTACTGTGCGCGGACCTAGACTTCCTCCGGTCTTCAGTCCTGCGGAGGAGTCGGAGTTCAACCCGGAAATGCCCAGCATCATCACCAAAATGGAAGGGGATGAGTTCTTGCAGGGTGACAGCTTCCTGATAGACGCCCTTCGCTTACGTAAGTAGCATTTGAATAGCAATGGGAAACGCCAACTACTGCGGATGCGACTGCACAGGAGCAGAGCGAAGGAACGAATTCGACCTGAGGGCTTCCACCACCTCCATATCAGCTGCCAAGCAGGAGAAGAAGGCTGCATTCGAGCCTCCGCCCACTGTGGTAGTGCCCAAGACCACTGCCAAGACCAGCGAGCCTGCGCCTTTGCCCAGCGCTTTCAGTCCCATTCCCGACTACAAGCGCCTGGGAGACCTGGTTTTGGCCTCTTGGCGGGGATATCAAGCCAGGAAGGCATTTAAAATTATCCTCAAGCAGGCTCACACCGCATCTAACTACTTCAACAACGACTACCTGCGTGAAACACGACTGAAAGCCAACGGCTCTCGCCTGCGAGTGAACAAGACCCTCACCTACCGCAGTGGAGCCAGTTACACGGGGGAATGGTGTGGAGGCTTCCGGGACGGCAAAGGCGCCATGGCTTGGCCCAACGGAGCCCGCTTTGAAGGGATTTGGAGTTGGGGCTGGCCTGTGAGGGTCGGCACTTTCATTTCCCCGGATGGAGAAACTTACCAAGGCCCGTGGCTGAATCCCTACGAAGAAGGCAGACGATCGCTGTTTATTGATAGTCAATCTTCGCTGCAAGTCTGGAAAAACACACAAGGAAATGGCTACTTATGGCTGTGGTACAAGGAAAACCTACAGGCCTTCAACCCTTCCCGCCTTATCCGAGAGTCGATGAGTGCAGATGGCAAGAAAACGCAACTCACAGCCAAATTCGCCAAATTGGTGTCGATGATAGAGAGTCTAAAGGAAAGGTTTAATGGAGGATTTGGGCCTTCTGCGCTGTTGAAGGCTGGCCTACGTATCTATCGAGAGGTGAAGCAAGAGAATGGGACGAGCTATATGGGTGAGTTTGATGGAGAGATGAAAGATGGACATGGGAAGCTGATTTCAGTGAATGGGGACATCTACGAGGGGGAGTGGAAGGCCAATGAGTATGATGGAATCGGACAGAACAAGTGGAGTGACGGGGCCACTTATATAGGCTGCTATACGAAAGGGAAAAAGGTGGGCGTTGGGGAGTACCTCTGGGAAGAGGGCAGCAGGTACATTGGTGAGTGGGAGAACAACTCCATGCACGGAGTCGGGAAGTACACATGGCCAGACAAGCGCGAGTTCCTAGGCGAGTGGAAAGAAGGCCTAATGGACGGCTACGGCCTTTTCCGCTTCCCAGACAACCGAACCTTCGAAGGTCCCTTCCTGAAAGGCAAAAAGCACGGAGACTTCCTAAGCACCAAGGACGGACATACAGTGCGAGAGCAGTACCGGAACGGCAAGTTGCAGAAGGCTGTAGACTCCTCGACATCTTAATTCCCCTAACATGGACCTCAAGTTGCTCGCTATCTACCTCTCCAGTATTCTCACCAGCCTGATCTACGACGTTATTGCGCCTTTCTACCCAATTGAGGGGGAGATGAAGGGTGCTTCGAACTTTGAGGTGGGGGTGGTGTTCACTGCTATGCCTGTGGCGGCCCTGCTCATGTCGCCTTTGGTGGGGTGCTCTTTGAAGGTGATAGGCAGGAGGACGGCTTTTATTGCAGGGAATGGACTGATTGTAAAGACTAGATAGGGCGTGTCGATGCTCCTCATGGGACTATCCGACCTCTTGGACCACAACTGGTTCCTTCTGATGGGCGGACTTTCTCGCCTACTGTCCGGAGTAGGCACAGCCTTCGTCTACACAGTGTGTAAGCACTAGCCAGCCTACGCCTACATCGCCAGCGACTACCCTCAGCAAATCAACGAAGTCATCTCCAGGAACGAAATCTGCACAGGTCTGGGCTTCATCCTGGGTCCCTTCATAGGCGCTGGGTTCTACTGGTATGCAGGGTACCAGGGCATTTTCTACGGACTGGCAGTGGTGTTTCTAGTGGGAAGTGTCTGCCTAAGACTGATCTTCGACAAGGATAAAGAGTACGTGCTGCTGGACGAAGGCAGCAACAGTGTGAGTGCAATCTACTTCCGCAAGGAAATACTGCTGAACTGTCTGCCACTGGCAGTGACCACTGCAGCAGTGTGCTTCGCTGACACAGTCATAGCGCCTCACTTGGAAACCTATGGTATGACCTCGGTTAACATTGCAGTGCTGTGGGGACTCACTGACCTGGGCTACCCGGTAGTCAGCTGCTACTTGGCTAAGTACTTGGGCAAGTTTGACTTGAAGAAACTGAACTTCGTGGGAATTCTACTCACAATGGCGTCCTATTGGCTGTTCGGTCCTTGGGAAGTCCTGTTCCCTCCTTCCCTCCCTGTCATCATTGTTGGTCTGTCTCTAATTGCGATAGCTGCAGCGATTCACTACATAGTGGCCCTACCGCTGCTGATCAGAGTAGCGACTGTGGACTTGCGTCTGGCGAAAGACGATATCCTGATCGACTCCCTGTCCAGCTTAATATCCACAACCAATTCCCTGGGCGAAGTAGTAGGCCCGCTCCTGGCAGGCTTGACAGTGGACTGGATCGGCATAGCAGATGCCGGAGGAATGCACGGGATAGCAGTGGGACTATTCGCCTGCGCCTACTTGGTCTACGTAGTGAAGTCCGCACAGGGAAAAGGCGGGCTGAGTGAGGAGTTGACTGAAGAAGTGAGCAGTATTGAACTTAAGTAGTGCACGTAGTTTCCCTGCTTTTCGGTAATGATTAATTCTCAAACTACCAAGGCTAAGGCGGACACTGCAAAGCGACAGCCCCAGGGAGATAAAGGCTACCTCGACCTCGCTCGCAAAGGATCGCTTCACTCAATGCGTCGTACAGTCCTAACCCGCAAGCCTCACCACCTCTCTCCCTACTCCCAGCCCTCTGACAAGCCCTCTATCCGTCCCCGAGAGCTGAAACCCCAGACAACAGATCCCAACCTTACTCACATAGAAGAGCGGCGGTCCAAGTTGCTGAGACTCACCCGCAACCAAAGCTTCACCGAGACTCTCAGTGACTCTTCTTGTGGGCCCAGCCTCGCACTACGCCACAAAAGTCCTCAGGATGACTCCACTGACACAGCTGTCACTCTCAGCAAACGACTCAATGAGCAGCTCAAGGCTACAGGGCAGACTTATGACGTGAAGGAACGGTTTAAAGCCTTTCAGAGTGCTTTTTTGGCGGTTATCGCTGCGGACTCAGCCTACGGTATCATTTTGCGGAGGATAAAAGCGGGGTATGAGGAGTACATTTCGCAGTGCGCCGCTATTGACAATATGCAGGAAACTGAAAAAATAGTCAAGCAGTTGCTGGAGTTTCAGGAATTGCTAGAGCAGGAGCAGGCTGAAAAGGGCAATTTGCTCAATACCATCACAGGCCTGCGAAAGGACAAAACCGCCCTCTCCACCAAGCTAATGGAAAGAACTGCCACTGTAAAAGCGCTCGAAAAGACCATCGGAGACCTCTCCCAAACCACCAAATCCAGCCCCAAGGAAGAGCAGGAAGACAGTGAAAAGTCGACTTTGCGGGACATGGTGAGTAACCTGCAAGACGAAGTCACCCTACTCCGCAGCCGAGAACAACTGCTCCTCACAGTGCTCAAATCCGCCAAGCACCAAGGCTTCCCTATTGACGAAATTATCAAAATGCAGACCAGACTGAAGAAGTCGCCCAGAGAGCCTGGGAAAACGCTGCAGTCGAGGATGGTTGCAGCTGTACCGAGACTGAACTTAGCAGCTACGATGCAGTTGGGACAGCTCAGTCCTATTTCCCGCCCTTCGGAGAGGGAGGACTTGCAGTCGGACTACAGAGACAGCTTGACGAGCTTTGCGAAGGAAATTGACCTGTCTGTGGCCAGCAATAGAGAGGGAAGTGAGCCTTAACTCCGCTATTCCCTTAGAGTAAGCCGATTAGCTACTGCTTTCACTAGTCTGGAACGGAGAAAATGGAGACTTCGAAGTTTCTCCTGTAAATGGCAATCGACAGCCTGAACAACGCATGTTCCGCCTACCTGCGGTCCGAAGAACAGCTCACCAAGCAGTATCGAAGCGTGAAAATGGGACTTCCAGCCCTGCCCTGGACTCCCGAGCCTCGCCTGCACCACAAAGCCTACATTTCTCCCAGTCACATTCGCTTGGTCAAACGACTGCACCCACACACACAGTCCAAACCCAGGGTCTCCTGCAAGCAGACTTTGGAACTCCTCAGGTCTCCGATTGCTCTGGCACAGAGGAAAAAGCCTGCAGGCTTTAAGATCTCGGATCCGCGCTTCACTTCGCCGACTTGGAAAGGCAGAACGCCGGAGAAAAGGGTCTTTGACTCTTCTCGGATGGTGACGTTGCTAGAAGACTGGCCTCGCACTCCGAGATGCGTGAGGGAGCCTGAGATGAGGATCGCATACAAGGTAGGAACGGAAATCAAAGTCGACGACTGGACAAGGGAACTATTGAAGGGCATGAGAACTTGTGGACAGCTGTTTCCAGCTAGAGGACGCAGGCACCAGCCCCGCACTTTGCAGGAATGCGACTCGGAAAAGTCCACCTGCACCTTTACCAAGTCTCTCAGCGCAAAAAAAATGCAGTGTCGCTCCAAGTCCCCCCTGCCTTTCCGCCATGACTGTAGCACCAAGTTGGCGGATGAAGACGACGAGTTCAAATGCGTAATCGAAGGAGACTACCGCTACCCATTTATCCACCTCTAACATATGTAGTTCCTAGTCCCTAGACACTGCCTCCACAAGTCTGAGTCCGGGCAGCGCCACCAGCACCACAGTGACATTGTCCAAGGACTTGCGCAGCAGAGAAAGTTGCATCACAGCTTCCACTGCCTTGCCACTGGCAGTGTGAATGTCTGTCGGGCCCTCGCGTAGGCCAGTCCAGGCGGTTTGGATGGCTTCTCGATTGGAGATTTTGTCGAAAATCCCGTCGCAAGCGAGGATGAGGAAATCATGTTCGCTGGTGACTCGGAAAGACCGGATATCCGGGAGGGCAATTATGACCCCGGGGTTGCCTCCGAAGCGAGTCATTTTGGCTTCTGCGTCTCCGAAAGTCCGGGAAACCTATATAGGTGGTACGGAAAGGCGGCCTGGCAGCACTCGGTGAGGGCCCAAAATGGCTTCCGGACTGGAGCCTTCGTGCGTTCGGACGAGCTGAGTTTGGTAGATTTTGCCCCCTGCCTCCACTATGCGCTTCCTTTCCCCCTCCTCAGATGGCTTGTGATCAGTGGACAAAGCAAAGACCTTCCTTCCTCCGTCTCCACTTAGTACAGCTCTGGAGTCTCCGACATTTGCGACATAGCAAGTGTCGCCTACCAATAGGGCCACTATTGCGCAGCTGCCAGACCGTTCACTCACTGAGCTTCTCGACCTGCTGGAAATCGCTTCGAGGAACTGTCTCTCCGCATTCGCGAAACCCTGCTTCAAGGCTTCCCGCGGACTGGAAGGAAAGGCTGCTTCCGCAATCACGAATTGGTGCAAGTTGTCTCTCAAGTAGTCCGCACAAGCAGGCCCTCCATGGCCGTCATACACCCCAAAGAAGCTGCACTTCGGCCAAGTCTCCGCTGACCTGGACGGCGGCTTGACTATATTCAGAATGATGCTGACTCTGTCCTCGTTGTAGTTCCGAAACAGACCTTGATTGGTGTTGGCTGCATACGCTCGCACCACGCCCGCAGCCTTCACAGAGCAGCGAGAAGGCTCGTAGCCTGGCAATTCGGAGAGGAGAGATGGAGGGAAGAAGGTCCGTTCCGAGTGGCGAGTGGTGAGGCTTTTGGGGTAGGACTGGGTGGGGTCGGAGGACCGGGGCAGGGCACTGAGGCGCAGGCCGCGGGTGGAGTGAGGGGGAGTCCTTGGGGACAGCAGGTCTAGGTGAGAGGAAAGCGGCTTCAAGGTCGGTTTACTCATATTTAGAAGGACTTAAGTCTAACATCATTGGCCCAGAGATTCAGCGTGGAGGACGCTGCGGTCTGTCAGTCCAGCTGCAGAGAGGGGCAGGAGCGGGTCCAGGTCCTTCCCACCCACAGTCAGCTTGCAATTTGCTGTAGAAGTCACCCCCATAGTATGCAACTGTTTCGCCAAGTCCTCCCCCTTCATGTCTCCAGACACTGCCAGTCGAGTCAACTTCCCAGACAAGCAGCGCACATACACCAGACACACTACTTGCAAGTCCAAGGCAGGGCCTGAAAAGCACGCAGTCGGCACTCGTTCCTCGTCTGAAAGCACACTTCCGTAGCTGTGCAGCTGCATCTTGGCTGCAGGGATGAAAGTGATTGGACTGAGGACAGACTTTAAAGTGGAAATTGTGTCGGTTGGACTTAAATCGATGGTTATTTGCTGATTTGGAAGTCGGATAGTCACTGGAAGTTTCCCGTTGTGCACTATAAGCCAGAGCAGACTGCCGTGAGTAAGCCCGCAATCAGCCAAACTGCCCTGCTTTGGCACCTGCTTTCCTTGGTAAACCAGCTTAAAACTGCTCACTTCACTGTTTATCTTCCCAGACACACGCTCAAAAAGCGTACTTAGTGGTGCATTTACAGGTAAATCCAGACCAAATTCCAGTCTTTGCGGCCATTTCACCACCAACGTGACTTCCTTTTTCCTATAAAAGTACACAATGAACAGAGAAGGACGGTCAGGCAGCGCTTGCAGCAGTCGCCCCTCACATACAAGTCTCAAATCCTTATCATTACGGCCTGTTTTCCACCTGAGATAGTCGCGAATGCTGGTTTCAGTCGTATTATTGCTCCTGGGGAAGGAGAACTGGACCTGGTTGTGCTCAATGAGGTATACAGTGGGCAGGAGAAGGCGGATTTTGACTGTAATTGGGTCAGTTGGAAGTGTAGATATGGCCTTTCCTAGGTCTAATTGGCTGTTTCCCATGCTGAAATCTAGCATTTCCTTGATCACATTGATCGCTTTGCTCACTTCTTCTGCAATTTGCTGCACTTTCGCAGTAACTTCCACTGCAACTAGCCGACTGAGCCCAAAAGGCAGGTACACCAGCAGTTCCCTGACCTCTCTCAGTTCCATTTCCACACCCAAGTGCTGTTGCTCCACCCGCGCCTCCCTGTTTACTGCAGCGCCCTGCACAAACACTCTACAGTTCTCTGTAATATTGCGGAAATAGGCGCGACAAGCCCTTACCAAGTCACTGAACTTCTCCCCCGCAGACACTGGCACAGTGCGGCGCTCTGATCCCCTTTTCATGCTGACTTGGCCTAATGCAGCCATTTGCTTTATAAGGAATGGAAGGCTTGGAGTTTCGATGGAGCTTTGAAGCGAAGTCTGCATTTCGACAGGGACTGAGCGTGACTGAGAGAGAAGCGGAGTTTGAGCGACTGACGCAGCAGTTCCCAGCGAGAGTGCCTGTGGTGGTGGAGCCTCTCACAGAAACAGGAGTGACTGCACTGCCCAAGGCTTCCTTCCTGCCGCCCCAAAGCCTCAGAGTAGACCAATTCATGCTCGTGGTCTCTCGGCGGATTGGCAGTCACGAAGGCACTTTCCAGCTCTATCTCAACGGGAGACTGCTGCGGTCCCAACAGCCGCTAATGACTCACTACAACGAAGAGCGCAGTGCAGACGGCTTTCTCTACCTCAACTTCAGCTACGGCCAAGAAGTCCTCCTCGCCACTTCCAACGGCCTGCAGCTCCACGACGATGCCTACACTCTCTGGGTGCAAAGCATGGTCTCCACCACTCACTCCAAAAAGCTATTCGCCGGGCGCGTTCTCGACGTGCTTTCCTCGTACGCCCCAGTCCTACTCACTGACATGAACGGAAAGGGGAAATCCGCGCTGCTTATTGTCCCCTTCGAGATATCGAAGTTCAGCTTTGTGGAGCAGGTGTCTGCGGTGTTGGGACTGGATGTGGACCTGTTCGTAGGCGACCAGCACAGTGTGAAGGGTCGCACGCAAGTGGCGAAGCTGTATTCCATTTGGAAGGACTTGACCAATGGTATGCTGCTGGTGCAGTATCGAGACAAGAGTAACTGCAGAGTCATGTAGTCTAAGCACTCTATGCATGGCTTGCAAGTGGACTTATCCCGTTCATAGCCAAATAGTTTGATTAAGTCTACTTATCTGCTACTATAAAGGCGTAGTAATGGGGATCTGGGCGGATTACCATCTTTCGTGTGAGTCCTTTCAACTGTCACACTACAGCGGGGCTTTTAAAATGGTTTCTTTGTCCAGCGAAGCTCAAGCCGCCCTTTCCAAAATAGTCACCCTCTTCCAGGCGGAGTACCTGCCTGAAGCCTTCCTCGCCCTGCAAAGCTTCGGTAAGTCCTACTCAGAACAGCAGTTCCCCACAGTTGCATACGAAAGTGCGGAATTGAGTGTACTGCGACATGATGTGGGGTACGCGAACCACTGTTTGGAAATGCTGGCGGACTTCGATGCTTGGGAAATGGTCCGAGAGGAGGACGATATAGCAATTTTCACCAAAGGCTCAGCGACTGAGTTTCTGATCCGAAGCGAAATGTTAATGTCTCATAGTCCCTTTTCCCTGCTAGCGGTGTTTTCGGAAGTGGACCTGCTGTCGACTTGGATCGACGTGATTGCGAGGGCGGAGGAGGTCTTCAGACCCTCTATGTTCCGGAGAGTGAATCACTTCACAATGAAGCTGCCCTGGCCTTTGAGCAACAGGGACATGATGGTGGCCTGCACTGGCATCCCCATGCCGCAAAACAAGTCCGTGCTACTGCTGATACAGGACGTAGGCGAGCTGAGTTCCTACATGGGTCAGGCTATATTTCCTCCAGAGCAGGGCAATGTGAGGATTCGAATACACCACTGCTGTGTCAATGTGATGCAAGTAGGAGAGGGGCAGACTCAAGTGTCCTTTATGGTGCGCGCCGACCCTAAAATAGCCTTGCTGCCCGCACAGTTACGGAACTGGGGGTCGAAGCAAGCCATTTTCACCTTTATGAAAGCCATGAGAGACCAGTGTGCGCGCTTTCCAGGCAGTGAATACGAGCGCAGAGTGGCAAAAAACCCAGACTACTACGACGAGTTGAGAAGCCGGGCTGCTAAGTACCACTACGAACACGTCGAATAGAACTAAATTCTTAACCAGTCTTTGATGGCAGTTTCTAGGTCATTAAGGATGATTAGAGGCGGAAATTAGCTTGATTCGGGGAAAGTGAAGGCTGCAACTTGGGATTGCAAGAGGATTTTTTACTTATAAGTTGCGATTTGCCTCGAAACCAACGCCATATCGTCACTGCCATTCCACGCTTCCAGTAATAATGGGATTCTGCCACAGCCGAGAATCATCTGTCATGACCCAAGTAGTGGAGATTCCTCAAGTCCCCACTCAGCCAAACTGCCAAATGAAACAGCGCATCAGTAACAACCTCCTCGAACTTCGCAAGATCAAGTCCGTGCCTCTGCTTTCCCTATGCGAAAGCCCTCTATACCGCCGCAGGAAGTGGGACACTCCCTGCACGGACACGCTCTCTACCTCTCCTATCTTCCCTGCTAGCTAATTCTGCTTCTTTAGAAGTATACGAAGTCGTTGCTTTTGGGGAAGTTCACCGGCCCTTCGGACCCGAGGCCTAGATTGCGCTGAGGTCCGCGGATTTCCTTCACTTTTTCTTCGTATAACTTGAGGTGGGCCAGACCCATTTCAGCCATTTTGACTCGCTCAGCGACAGCTTGGGGATCGGAGACATTCTTGGCCTGAAAGAAGGCTTCGTGAATGGAGCAAAGCAGTTCCACGCGGTTTTTGGAAGGGTAGTGAATCGCTCGCTTGATGATGTGCCGGAAGAGCAGCAGGACCTGGGTCGACATCGACTCTAATGGTCATAGTTAATAATGGTGAAGCGGGTGACCTACAGGCGGAAGACCCGCTACAACACTCCAGGGAACAAGTTCAGACAGGTGAAGACGCCTGGAGGCCGCCTGGTAGTGCACTACCTCACCAAGATAGCCAAGGGCCCGCAGTGCAAGGAAACTGGGGAAAGGCTGTCTGGCATGCAGCGCCTCAGACCCAAGGCCTATGGCCGGCAGTCTCGCAGCCAGAACACCGTGTCCAGGGCTTATGGCGGAACCCTTTGCCACGGAGCTGTGAGAGAGCGGGTCATTCGTGCTTTCCTGACCGAAGAAGTCAAAGTCATCAAGCGCAAGTCTCAGGAGAAGAAGAAGTAGTTAAGTCGTAGAGGCCCACAGTACTTCTGCAAGGACTAGGCTGAATTGCTCGTATTTCTTTGCGAAAAGACCTATGCTGTATCGCGAGATATCTATATAGTCGACGTGGGGAAGGGATGCCTTTTCCTTCCTGTCATCAATAGGCACCAGTTTCCCTAGTGCCTGCCTTCTGCGGAGCATATATCTATTCAGGTAGCAGGCTAACGGCCCATTAGAAACCTTCACTCGCCTGTTCCTTCCCTTATTTCCGCTTTTTCAAGCGACTCTTAAGCCTTTCAGGCAAGATATCCCACTACCAGCCCAGGCAAAAGTCACCACCCGCCCTAGTCGCATGCAGAGTAAGTCCAGCTCCTATCCCCTCTTGCTCCTGTGCCCAGACTTACTGACTGGGGCTCTGCGGGACGGGAGCGTCTAGGAGATTTTGGGCCACAAATGGAAGGTGGCCAGGACCTGACGAACATCTCCAATGATCACCTTTTCTCGGAGGTCAAAAGGCGCTTTGAGTGCTCGTTCAAGCCTCAACGCCGTGTGATTCTGAGTGGCCCTCCAGGCGCAGGCAAAGGCACTCACGCTCCCCGCCTCAAGGATGAGAACTGCTGGTGCCACCTCTCCACCGGAGACATGCTGCGGGAGGAGGTGAAGCAGGGCTCCCCCCTCGGTCTCAAGGCCAAGGAAGCCATGAACGCAGGCCAACTGGTGTCCGACGACATAGTGATTGGCATGATTAAGGAGAGGATGAAGACTCCTTCGTGTCAGAGAGGAGCGATATTGGACGGGTTTCCGAGGACTATTCCGCAGGCGGAGGCACTGGACAAGATGATGCAGGAGGAGGGAAAGCCGCTGGATAAGGTCGTGGCCTTTGACATTCCGGACGAACTGCTGGTGGACCGGATTTCCGGCAGACGTATTCACCAGAGAAGTGGCCGCACCTATCATACTCGCAACAACCCGCCCAAGGTGGCTGATACTGACGATGTGACTGGCGAGCCACTCATGCAGCGCAAGGATGACACTGAGGCTGTGCTGCGCAAGCGGCTGGAGGACTACCACAGCCATACCACTCCGATCTTCGGGTACTACCAGCAGAAGGGACTGCTGGCTACAATCAATGCGAACCAGGCCATTGACAAGGTGTGGAAGGACTTGGGCGGAGCGCTTAACATCTAGATAGGCTTAGGAGGCAGTGAAATGTATGGGAAGTTTGAGAATTCAGGGGCAAAAACGGCGTATTAACTGTGAATTGCAGGTGTAACGGTGCAAATCTCTACTGTCAAAGCCAGAACTGTCCAAATAGAGAGCTTTGATAGGCTGTATTGCTGCTCTGAACTGCTCAACAGGACTGTATAGCGAAAATAAAAGAGATCTATCATCGCCAGTATCCTAAATGCTCATATTTAGCACTAGAGTAGCGATTTGCCATGTATATATTCGCCCAAAAAGTCCCAATCCACTGCCAATAGGGCTCTAAAGTCTGCCCTACCAGCCCTGTCTACCACTCTCTCAGCCCGGCTAATAATGGAAGCCAGTCTAAAAGAAGTGCTGGAGGACTGCAAGTACTACACGACTCTGTGGCAACTGCGCATGCTCAGCAGAGCTCGCGTGTGGTACATGGACAGCTGGCCGCTCAACTTCATGAAGCAGAAGTCCGGCACTTTGGGCAATTTGATGGTCATTCTGTGTCAAGACGCTGATACGAAGGTGATAATTCCCTGCTTCTTTGGCCTCTTTCCCAAGCAGGGGGATTTGCCGATGAAGGAAATATACGCGCGGTACTTTAAAGTGATAAAGGCGAAGACCGGGGAGTTGATGGACCCCAGGGAAATTGTGGTGGAGTATGACTTGCAGGTGCGGGAAGCCATACGGCAGGTGTTCCCCAATGCAGCTCTGATCGGTGCCTTCATTCACCGCGTTCGCTACTTCTGGACTCTGTGCAAAAACATCAAAAGCGCTCTGCTCGGCGTCAAGACCGCCGCAGTGTCCAACTACATAAACTACCTAGTCGCCTTCTTCGCCACTATTTCAGTCCTGCCCAAGGACCGACTACTATCGGAGTGGAGACAGGTGCCAAACCGCATCGATATGAGCACTTTCCAAGAAACGCTGGATGTCATTCACAGAGAGTTTATCAGTCAGAGTGGAGTCTACCACGGGGAACTCTCGTATGCTCATTTGATTACGGACCCTGTGTTCTGCATGTCGACAGCTGCACTGGAGGGGTACCACTACCGGGTCAAGCAGCTCATCAAGACTTACAATGTGTCGCACCAGGATATGCTCGTGGACAAGGTGCTGAGTAGTGAGGAAAAGCACTTCTGCAGCAAAGTGGGCGAAATCACTCAAGAACGCTCCTCCCCGCCCGACTTACCAGAGAAGTTCTTCTTTGAACGCAGTATGGGTCCTTTGCCGATTTCCACAATGCTAGCTGATATAGTGGCTTTGGTGGAGACTATCCCGCCGCATGAACTGGCTCAAGCCCTGGTCGAGCAGAATGACACGTTGAGACTCCCGCAGAGGAAAATCATCACCAGTCTGTGCTGCTTCGAGGAGTACAAGAGGTCGCTGGTGTTCAATTCGTCACTGAGTGAGGTGATTTTGGACTCCTACAGGGAACGGAAGAAGAGGTACAGGGAGGAAAAGGCGAGAGTGAAGCAGGAGGAAGAGGAGGAGCCAGTGGCGGAGAGCCCGACAAACGGCGCCGAAGAAGTCTAGTTATTTCCCTTTTTATAGCTCGGCTTGTCTGCAAATTCCCTTTCCTCTGCAAGTGCACCAACCCCCTCTAGATACTGCTGAGAAGCAGCACAAAGGCTTGACAAGCTACTTAGAGTTCACTGCTGCACAGCGCTTCGAAGTGGCTCCAAGCCTCCACCAGTCTCGTCATCACTCTCAGCAGGTGCCAAAGCAGCTTCAAAGGCAGCGGAGTCAAGGGCGGGAGGTTACTCCTCACACCTCGATTGCCATTGGCAATGCAGATGAACAGTGCGCCAACTCGCTTGCGCAGCCACAGCGCTATGCACAGAGCCACTAGCACAGGGGCGGCTATGCGCAAAGTGCGCTCCAGGATGTTGACGCAGGTGACGACTGTGGCTTTCCAGGAGCGAGAGGGAGTGGACTGGAGCTTCTCGATGTAGTCGCGAGGGAAGAGCGCTTTGACGACTTGCTCGAGCACGTGGTTGACTTGGTAGGAGGCTGAGGACAGAGAAGATCTGCAGAGCGGACACTTGGCCCCAAAGGTCGCGGCTCGCTGCAGGTCACTGAGACAGGTCTGACAGAAGTTGTGTCCGCAAGCCACACTGCAGGGCTTAGAGAGCAGGTCTAGGCAGATCCCACACTCGAAGGTGGACTTTTCGTGCAGAACTTCAGACTCCATATAGCAGATTATAAGGCTCTGGTATATGTGTGGGGAAATGGAAAGCTGGGCAATGGAAGCTGAGAGTTTCTCTCATATATGTATGAATCAGGGAATCGAGCAATGACTTCGAAGGCTAAGTAGACTCATATCCTCACTAATCTAACATATGAAACTTGTCTAAGTCTATGCTTAGCTTTCGCTAAATGCCCAGTTCTCCCTGTATCCCTTTAAAACTGATGCCTTTAGAGGTTAATCGCTATTACTGTAAGAGACGCATAGTCCGGACACTGCTATCAACATACAGCAGTTCCCGGACTCCCTGCGAACTCAGCAACTCCCCCTCCTCCACAGTTTCCCCCATCCTGGCAGTGAACTCCTGCGAAGTCAGCTGTGTATTGGTGAGCACTAGGCCTACATACAGTCTGCGCCACACAGGGATTCTGCGTCTATTCAGCCTGGCTTGGTACTGCTGGACCATGTCAGGGACCATGGACTGGCCTTTGACCGGGTGCTCTGCAGCTGCGAGACTGGGCAATACATCAATGGACAGTTCGAGTAAAGTAGTTAATGCGAGGGCGATGTCCTGGCTGGCTATATGGTCATCTTGGTAGCTGGGACAGTGGGTAAACAGGCCTCCTGCCTTTTCCCATATACTGCCTTTGCACAGTAACACTAACAGCACTGCTAGTTTAAACCCGTCGAAGCCCACCTTTTGCCCGCGGAAATACCGCATAAAGGCCTCTTTACTACTTTCGAACTCGGAACTCAAGTCCGCTTTCAGCTCCCTGCTAAAGTCCCGCAGCTGCATAATGGTCAGAACCCCGGCCTGCGAGTGTCTATCCAGCACTTCCAGTGCCTTGGAGACCTGCCAAATGCCGCAGCCCAATTGGGTCTCTTGGTAAAGTATGGCGGTTTCTTCGGGTGAGGAGAGGGTAGGGTGGCGGAGGGAGCGGGAGGTAGCGCAGCACCCCATTACAGCGGGGGATGAGAGGATAATAATGAAAGGTTTCGTGCTTTCCTTGGTCCTTTGCGCCTGTGTCGGCGTTTCGGGACTGACCTGTCCCTACTTCTCCTGCGGCACAGTGCCTTCCGGGGCTTGCGCCCAGAAGATGAGTTCCCAGTGGATCCAGCTGAGCACCACGCCCTGCACAGACGGGTCCTTCTGCTCGGCCCAGCGGATGTTCGAGGACTGGTGGTGGTACGCCTACACCGCTGTGGACAATACCTACCCCTGTTTGGCGCTCAGTGCCTACAACCATATCAGCTTTGCGGAGGCAGACGTGTACACGGAGTGGCCCTGCATGCAGCGGTTACAGGACAAAGACCTTGCAGAGGGAAGTCATCCGAAGGATTGCGCAAGCAACCACGACTGTCAACTGCAAGACGGATCCTACAGTCTGTGTCTCTGCGGTGTGCGCACAATCAACCTCAACGGCATCTGCAGTCCTGACATGTCCTCCGCGCTCTTCTCTACTTACTGGGCCGGCTGCGACAGCAAGGGCTTCATTCAAGAGCGGGACATGGGCTTCTACTACTCGGTTCTGCAGAGAGTCTACCACCTCGTTCAGTCAGACGTCACCTGCGCCCCGCAACTACTATGGGAGTTCAGCATTCTGCAGGACGCAGAGCTACGCATGAACAGCGGTGCGCAGGCCGGAGTGCTGCTCTCTCTACTGGGTCTCATAGTAAGCGCCCTCTAGTCCTCTCCAACTGCTTACCACTCTTCTTGTATAGCGTTTTCAGACCTGTCCAGCAGCACGTTGTCCACTGTGAGTTCCGGGTAAGGGAAAACGCCCAGGCCGCCGTAGCTGCTGGTCTTGGACAGACTGGCAGACAGGTCCAGCTGCACTCTCTCCAGCCACTTCTCGTAGTTCTCCTTCACTACCAGTAACTCGGTGCGAGATTGGCTTTGGTAGACTTGGAGGGCGGGTGGGGCAGCCACCAGCGGCCCTGTGAGGAACTTGTTTGCGTAGTCCAAAGCCTTCAGATAGACAGTGTCGTCTGCAGGTCCCGATATGAAATCAAAGGGAAGGAACTTAAACGATATAATGCGGTAAAACAGGATGGACCAATACATCTGTCTGACGACCTGACTCCAGTGTAGACTCAAGTGGTAGCTCAGGGAACCCAGCATTATCCCTCCGATGAGGTCTTCCTTCGTCCTGGCTGGCAGCACGTGGTAATTGCGGTATAGGAACCACATAGTCTTTGCTACATTCGTGCCAATGTCATTTCCCAGCGAAATCCGCTGTCCTTCAATGAAGAATCCCTCATCAAAGGTGATAGGCAGGGCCTTGTTACTGTCCCACAACTGCGAAAACCACTTATTCAGCATTTCAAACGCCTCCGCCGTCACTTCAATGCTATAAATATTCGTCTTTTGGTACAAAATCCGCATAAAAAGCGTCAACAAGTGCGGGTTATACAGGAGACTGCAAGCACATTGGCCCAATACATTGGTATATTCGAACATACTGCGGGTTTTTAGCTCTGATAGGAAGGTTGCAACTAGCATAGAATAGCCTGGAATCTCCATCCAAGGGATGTTTTTGTCCAAAAACAGCCTGCGCACATGTGTTGCCCACTCTGTAAGTAGGCGGAAATAGGCGATTCCCCGCTTTGCAACCCGCTTTTTCCACACACTGTCGTCCAACACCTCAGTGAGGAGGGAGTCTTCCTCGGGGTTGGCGGGCAGGAACTGGTAGAAGAGGTTTTGCCAGTCGAACATAGGCAGGATGTGGGTCTGGATTTCCTCTGACTCGTTGTTTGCCTCGAAGGTCCAGTCTGAAAGGGGTTCGATGGGCTTTTGGAGGATGCAGCGGAGGAAGATGCGCCGGTACTCGGGCACTCGGAAGTAGCACACTGCACACACGAATTCCGTGTATTGCTGAATCTTCTTATCCACTCCTTTAAGCTTCAACTTGCCCAGTGCGGACAGCAGCAGTCCTCTCAGGAAAGTGCGGTATCTGATGCCATTTGGGCGCTTTTTCTGCTGCTGGCGCTCGTCCTCCTCGGTCAGAGCCAGTGCACCTAGGTCCAGTTCCCCTCTTTTGAGCAAGTGGATCAGGCCTTCGTAGTAGAACGGCCGGACAGCGTAGGGCGCTATGTCTGCATAGCGCAAAAAGTGCTCCCCTGCGTCTAAAAAGGAGCCTTGAGCTTGCAGCATATCCCCCTTGTTTTCATATATGAAAGACACCATCGACTGCTTCTTCGAGGTGCGCAGCAGAGTGCACAAGTCCTTGACCTTGTTAATGTGCTCCCGAATATCATTGCTTTTGGCGGAAAACAGCGAGCCTTCGCGTGTATCTCCCGAAGAGAACATAGCAGTGAGTGTATCAGTGATAGTGACTATCTGCTGCACCTCCGGAGGCATCGTGGACCTTTGATTCTGCTTCGGAGTCTGAGTGCTGTTTTCGAGGAAGTTGGAACTTTGCGGCAAAAAGCCGTTTTCCGTGTTAACCCCGGATATCAATTGCGATATGAGCGGGATATCAGCCAGCACCATCGTCCCACTGATTTCCCCCACCTCCTTCCCACACAAAGTCAGCTTCTCCGCAAACGGTTTGGTCACTGTATACGTCCTCATCTTCCCAGTCACCTCATCGATGTCGATTTCCGACCCTCGTTTGGAGCTGAAGGACCGGTACCCAGGTCCGTTGCGTTTGATCATAGTGTAGTTTTCCTGTTTGAACATGTGGCTGAAGCTGAGCCAGGTCTCGGCTTCTAGGACTTGCTCGTCGGTTTTCTTGTGCCGCCAGAGCTTGGTTTGCATTGAGGCGTTGCGCAGGGTTTCGATGGTGGCGGGGAAGGTCAGGGCGGGGGCGCCTTCCTCGCCTTCTTGGTAGGCCCATTCGCGGGACTCGGAGGCGGGAAGCACCATAGTTTCCTGCGAGTCCTCAGTCACACACTTCACACTAAGCGAGTGATTTCCCTTTTTCTCCGCACTCAGCGTGACCGTGACTTGCGCCGGCCTGACCACCAGCATAGTCTCCTGCCTCACAGCTGCATTAAAGCTGCACCTGCCCATCGTTTTCCCCTTCTTGTCACACATTGAGAAGTTCTGCTGGCTAGGGCCGGTGGCTATGTCCCACTGCTTGATGTGGATGGAGGCCAGGCCGGAGCTTTTGTGTGTGCTGAAGAGCATGAGTGTGAGGCTGTTTTCCTTGAGTTCCGAAACACTGGACTGGAAGAGAAAGTCCCAAGAGACGGACCACTTGAGGTCCGTGCCTCTGTCTTCCGGAGTTTCGAACTCGAAGGAAGACCACCAAGCCTTGAGGAAATAATTGTCCTAAGTGGGCCATACAGAGGGCAGACCTCGCAGTTTCCAATGCGACACACTCACCCTGAAGTTCAGCAGCTCCTCCCTTTCATCGTTGATAGTCTGCATAGGCACCTGCAGTCGTATGGTATTGCTGAGTATCACAGTATCCTTCCGCTTCACACAATTCCCCATTATCTCCCACCCAGTCAACCCCCAATTCCCTCCTACCCCCTCTCTCCGCCCACTACAGCAGAGGAGCCGGAATTCCAGACTAATGAGGCATATAAGCCATTATAGTGATGGAAGGGTTAGTAGCAGGACGCACACTGCGGCTCGCGGACTTGGAACTGCTGACAACCGTGGGTGTGGGCACCTTTGGAAGGGTCAGACTGGCCAGACTGCGAGGAGATGCGGAGGCTCATGTCTTTGCCTTGAAGATTATGAAGAAGTCAGTGATTATTCGGCTGAAGCAGGTTGCACACGTCAAGTCGGAGAAAAATGTGTTGGAATCGCTACACTCGCCCTTCATTACCCGGCTCTTCGCCTCCTTCCAAACCCCCTGCTGTCTCTACTTCCTCACTGAGTACATCCCTGGCGGCGAGCTATTCAAACGTCTCCGCATGGAGGGGCAGTTCCCTAACGACGTAGCGCTCTTCTACGCCACAGAAGTGGTCAGCGCCTTCGCCTATTTGCACAGCAGATCCATCGCATACAGAGATTTAAAGCCTGAAAACATCCTCATTGACCGAGAAGGACACCTCAAAATGGTGGATTTCGGCTTTGCGAAGGTGGTCACGGACCAGACTTTCACTCTTTGTGGGACGCCGGAGTACTTAGCGCCCGAGTCCATCACACACAAGGGCCATAATGAGGGAGTGGACTGGTGGGGACTGGGCATTCTGGTGTATGAGATGTTGGTCGGCAACCCGCCTTTCTTTGATGATAATCCGTATAATCTGTACCAGCTGATACTGCAGTGTGAGTTTGAGGTGCCGGCCTATGTGCATCCGCATGCGAGGGCCTTTATTACGCAGTGTTTGACTGTGGACAGGGTTAGACGCTTAGGGGCAGCTGTAAGAGCTACGCAGGGAGCAGACGAGGTGAAGGCACACAAGTGGTTTCGAGGGGTGGACTTCGATCTAGTGGAAGACAGGCAAATCCCGGCGCCCTGGATCCCTGAAGTGGAGCGGGATGACGACACCTCCCAATTCGACGAATACCCCGACTCCGGCGAACCCACTCTCCCAGACCTGTCCACCGGCGACCCCTTCCTTGACTTCTAGTGTGTTACAGACTAGGCGAGCACTAAGGTCCTCTAGCCGTCCAGCAACCTCTCACCTCACTCTTCCTCGGCACATTGATATGTCCAGTATAGTCTTCCTTCCTCACCTTCCTTAGGACTCGTCCATGCGAGGGAGTATATTGGACTGCGGCTTTGGTGCTGCTGCGGGAGACACAGCGCTGTGGGGGACTGTGGGCGCTAAGCGACCTTTTGCGAGTGTCGAGGACGGGCTTGCGGGCGGAGGCGTAGACCAAGTCTTTGTGAGAATGGGGGATGTGGGGCTTGGGCTGGACACTGAGTTCCAGCAAGGTAGCAGATGCAGCTCCGAAGTCACCCTTCAATAGGCCTTTTCCGCCCTTTAACCCCTTCAATTCCTCATCCCTCAGCCGTATTTCCCTTTCCATCCTTTCCTTCCCCCCTTCCAACTCCCTAATATACTCCTCCCTCCTCCCTGCCTCCTCCCTCAGTCTGCCCAGTGTCTCCCTCAACTTGGTGTTCTGAGCCTCTGCGGCCATATAGCGGGCCTGCGCCTCACTGAGTTCCACCTGCAGACTGATGCACCTGCTTTGGCATGTCTGTCCCTGCATTATCTAGGCTAGTGATTGTAGTACTTCTCTTGGCACACCACAAGTTGGTAGACTAGCGGGACGTATTTGACTCCTTCTGCGCCTACAAGTGCCTCAAGAGCCGTATTGTTGTCTTCCTCCGGAGGGTCCAGGAGGTAAATATACGCCAACTGAAAGCCTCTCGTCCCCAGTCTCTGCTCCAAATAAAGCAACAGCAGTTCCATCTGCGCATAAATCGAGTCCCCGTCACTATACCCCGGCAGCATCCTGCCCTCCGGCAAAGTAATGAGTTCCCGCACTCTCTCCCCTGGGTTTTCCTCCACCACAGTGTCCTCTTCCGCCTGTCTGCCGTTCAGGCAGTCCTGAATGGACTGGAGGACGCTGCTGTAGTCTTCTCCGGAGTCGTTCTTTTTGTCTTCTTCGGCGGGCTGACTGCGGGGACGCCGGTCTGCGGGGGCTCGGTCGTGGGCGGAGTCGGGACTTTGGGGGTTAGGCCGGGGCTGAGGACTGGGGTCGGAAGGCACTCTGCTCGCAGGCACAGGCACCGGGTCCAGTGCAGCAATCAAGCTTTTGCTCAATTCATGTTTCGCCACCGTGTGTGCAAAAAGCGTCGCAATCCGACTATGCAGAAACTCCTTTTCCAGGATTTTCTTGATGGAGGGCCGCTGTTTCGGCTCTCTTTGCAGCATTTCTGCGATTAGTTCTCGGAGAGTGTCGCTGTAGGTGTCGGGGATGGCCGGGTAGCTGCCGCGGAGGATCTTTAGCACTAGTCCTTTCATGTTGCTGGAGTCGAAGGCGTGTCTGAGGGTCGTCATTTCATACAAAATACACCCCAAACTCCAAATATCCGACTTCTGGTTGTACGGCTTCTCCTGACATATCTCCGGCGAAAGGTAGTACGGCGTGCCAATCGCCGTCTGCGCACAGTCATACGTGCTTTTCAGCACCCTCGCAATCCCAAAGTCCCCCACCTTCACCTCCCCCTTCGAAGTAAGGAAGATATTCTGCGTTTTCAAGTCTCTGTGCAGGATCTTTCGCTCGTGGATGTGCTTCATCGCTAGGCAGATCTGCACGAACCAGTCTAAAATTTGATCTTCGCTGAAGCCGCGGCCGAGTTGCTTCTGCTTGGCGATTTTGCCGTACATGTCGCCGCCGTCTGCGTAGTCCATGACGATGCACAGACAGCTTTTGTTCATGAAGCTTTCGCGGTAGGTCACGATGTAGGGGTGGCGCATGGCTTTCAGCACGTGCACTTCGTTGAGTGCTTCTTCCTTCTGCTTGCGGTCCATCTTCGACACGTCGATGACCTTCATCACGTATAGCTTGCGGTCGGAAACAGTCTGGACGAGCATAGCATAGCCGAAGCTGCCTTTGCCCACGATTTTGACCTTCTTGTACTTCTCCATTTTGGATTAGGACTGCTAGAAACAGGGATTGCCCGGGTTCTTACAGCGGATATGCGAAAATGACGGATACAAGAACAACGCTAATATAAGTGCTACTGCAAAGCCTGCAAACGCCCTCCTTCCCTAGCCATGCTCCCTTTCCTCCAATAGCATCTTCCCCCATCACTCCTGTACTCCCTCTGCCCACCCGCTTGCCTGGCCATTGCCAGCCATAGTAATAGCATGCGGAACCCTTTCCCTGACGCTCGCGCTGCTTCTGACTCTCAACTCTCTGATGAGCGGATGGAGAAGCTGCGGAAGGAGTTCGAGGAAATTGACGTCAATCGCGACGCTCACCTCTCCTACCAAGAAATCCACCAATTCCTCAGCAAGCGGGCTGGCAAGCCGTTCGATAAGGGCCTATGCCAAGAGCTTTTCGCCAAAATGGACAAAAACGAAGACGACGCAATCACAGTAGACGAATTCATCCGTTCCTACATAGAAGCAGAAGACATGATCAAAGACAGAATGGACGACCTAAAGGAACAAATCCGGCAAAGCACCATTCACCTAGAGGAAAGCAAAAAGCAGCTGCAGGAAGCGGGAATGACGGAGGAAATGAACGAACACGGGATAATGAAGGGAAGTCAGTTGACTGTGCAAGTCATAGAGGCGAAGAACCTGAAGGCGGTAGGGATGACGAGCACTTCCAACCCTTCAGTAGTGCTGACTTGCGACAAGCAGAAGATAGAGACTAGGAAACTCACTCGGACGCAGGCTCCGAAGTGGGACGAAGCCTTCACTTTCACGATAGTGAAGGGCGACATGGACCTGAAGGCAGTCGTGCAGAGCGGGGGAATGCTGGGAATGGCGGATTTCCAGGGACAGGTGAGTATCCCTTTGACCCTCGTGAAGGACCAAATGCGACATGACTCCTGGTTCGAACTGCACGGTCCGAAGGGGAATGAGCCCTGGCAGGGCCAATTGCGCCTAGGAACGCAGTGGATTTGGAGCCGCAAGGAGTACCTGGCAGCCATTGTGAAGCAGTGGGAGGACAACATCCACCTCGACAACCAGGAAATGGAGCATCTGCAGATACAACTGAGGAAGCTGGACGAGCCTTTCGGCTTCGTGGAGGTGCCTACGACCCTGGGAAAGGTCACAGCTACAGTGCAGATGGACCACATGGAGCACTTCCTGGACGACAAGATCGGCGACATTGCAGATAGGGTGGCAGGTGCGGACTTCAATTGGCAACTTGCGGCCTTAATCTGTATCGGCGTGCTGCTTGCGTTAGGGACGTTTAGTATGTACATCCGGCCCGACTTCCCCAATGTAACCCCTACATAGCTCCTTCTCGGCCTGCTCGCTTTCCTCTTCTACGTCTCCAAAGCCATGACCTCCAGACACTACAAGTACATGTGCTACAGTATACTGGGACTGGGGGTCTACGACTTGATGTGGTTCGGGATCATGGGCGAGCACTGGTCTGCGGGGATCACTTCAGTGGACAATGAACTGGGGATGCTGCACCACTTCAGTCTGTGGACGTCCTCGATCAACTCTGTGGCCAAGTTGGTGGTTCTGCTGATATTCTGGAAGAATGCTTTGGAGCTGCAGAAGCAAGAGGCCCAGCCCGTCTAATGCCTAAGCTAAGTTAGTTCTCTGCAGACTTCCCACTCTAACTGTACCAATACACCAAGGCTCCTCAGTCCTAGGACTGCTAGAGAGCTGCTGGTACAGGCTATTAGA
>Ga0247837_1000824_pt1 | contig 67152 bp, 57 predicted proteins | sample LaCtaG_2_FD_187115 | JGI IMG/M metagenome (GOLD analysis project Ga0247837, IMG submission 187115) | Freshwater microbial communities from meromictic Lake La Cruz, Castile-La Mancha, Spain - LaCruzMarch2015_14.5m | ecosystem: Environmental > Aquatic > Freshwater > Lake | place: Spain: Castile-La... | reverse complement strand
GCATGCAAACTGCTCTACCATTCTTATCTAGAGCTAATCCATCCAGTCAACTAACTTCGAGAAAGCTTCCCTTGGCACAAGACCCAACTCACGTATTTGCACATAGCAAGCTACTGTAGGAGGCAATGCTAGATACCGCATACAATGGGTACGCTTGTTTGAGCGATTGAATGGCCTTTTCAGGAGACTTCTCGAGGTGGAAGTTCCTTCCCAGCTTCATTAACTACTCTTTGTATGCCTCAGGACCCTTTCCTGAATTCGAATAGGCCTGCCAATTCGAAACAGTTTTCAGCTTGTTGAGAACTTATGTATAGTCAGTGAGTAATTTTGTTCTTTCAGACTTAATTCAGTTTACAGCAGTCTGCAAAATAAGCAAATATCAGCTTTTATTCGAACTATGAGATAATGGTTTGAGAATCCGCCTGCTCCGCTTGCACTGGATAGTCGAGTTCAAAAGCTTCGCATATCTGTTCATTTCCTATGCCCTGCTTCAAATATAGTGTTTGAGAATGTGAGTAGAAAGATATAGGCTTGAGGAAACTGCTGTCTACGCATTGTCTTCCCTCGAACCAGCAGCCTTAATAAAAGGACTAGCCATTCCTTCAAAGCCCAGATAGTTATTCTTCAACCAGTAGCAAACAGAGCACTTCGAACATCGCAACGTTGTTAGACCTATTTGGTAAACTGCAGGCACGCTTAACTTTCCGAGGTACTGGGTGAATTCACCTATTTGACTAGCCTTTGGCCTATTCTAAGGAAGGCTTTGGAAGCGGCTTGCGCTGTTTCAGATTAGGATGTGTTTGTTCCAGTTCCACTGTTTTGGGCTGCAGCGAGACAAGTTTCGACTTGAGTGTGTTCGCATAAAGGCCAGAAGCTTGCATGAGAAGCACACTCTTCCAAAGGCAATAAGTCAAACGATGCAGTACAGCTATTGCAACTGCTCCTTTTCAGGCTCACCCACCTTTCTAATACATAAATTGACCCTTGGAAGACTCTCTATGCAGTCCTCCTATTGAGAGAAGCCGGTCTCTACCCCGTTTCACAGATGTGCAGAGGAAATAGGATCGGAAGTTTCAATAGAGTGCACCCCGAAGGTCGATTCATTCTAAACTAAGCGAGTGCTCCTAAGAACTCCTTCACTTTCTCCACAAAGAGCGGGGAGCGAATGGCCTGCTTCGGACGGTACAGCGGCGACCTCACCACATACTGCGAAAACAACTCCGAGTAAAGGTACTGCAGCTTCTCCGTCAACTCCCCCGCCGTCTCCTCTGTGAGCAGCACAAAGTTGAGTCCACTCATAGTCTCCAGGATATGCAGCTTGTAGCTCCCTGTCACAAAGCTTGTGAAGGGAGTCACTCCCAGACGCTCAGGGGAGATCTTGCGGCTGAACGACTTCATCGAGTACAGCAGGCCGAAGAGCAGCTTGTGCTTGTCGCTTTGACTCATGCTGTCGCTTCGAGTGCTCAGCGGCTCGTGCAGGAGACACTCACCGGAGTTGCTGAAGATGTAGAAGTCAAACACCAGCATAATATGAACGCACAGCAGCCGGGACTGATGGCGTCGGCTGAGGTGCTGTCCACCAACAAGTTGCTGAGTGTGCAGCAGGACCCGAGCAAGCTGTGGATGGGGCGACTCTACTACTCGCCCTACTGTCGTGTTTTCTATGCACTATTACTGCTTCTCAACCTCGCCTGCATCATATGGACACTAGTGCAATTCGGCGAGTTTCCGAATGAGCCGTGGTTCCTCGCGCTGGAAGTCCTGTTGGCTGTGCTTGTGTGCGTGGAAGTGGGCTGGCGCATGTGTTTGCAAGGACTGCGGGCCTTCATCAAAGCAGCTTGGAACTTGTGTGACGTAGTAGCAGTGGTTGGATGTCTGGTTGCACTGGGCGTGGCGACCCTGCAGAGACTTATGCTTGCGGGACTGCCTGGGGAAGCAGTGCTGATTTGTCGAACTCTGTTTCAGTACCTGCGTTTGCTGTACTTCATCAAAGACCAGCGCAAGGCTCAGACTGCGCTCCAGATGCTGAATTTCAGCGAATTGGCCCAGCCCAAGGCAGAAGCTCCCAGACATGTGCTTGCGGAAGAGGAGGACAAGCCCAGTGGAGCTGTTCCCAACAACACCGGCACAGCGCATGAAGGCAGCGAAGACCGCCAACTGCCTCGCACACTCATGATTCCCAACCGCGCCTAATGTATAGCTGTGGACCGTTGCATTCACTTAGGCTGATCTTATACAGTAACGCTACTCGAGCCGACCAAAGCGTAGAGTATCTGAGCGGAAGCCGAAGTGGAGACGCTTGATGTAGGCTTGGTCCAGCTGCAGCTTCTTCGCCTCTGCAAGCAGAGAAGTCCACTTCAGCCGTTCGTTGGAGCGCTGGAGCTGGGCGAGGAACTTGGGGCTTTGCCGCTGAGACTTGGAAGGGGGGTGCAGCGCACTCAGCACCTCGCTGATATCCCCACTGCGGAGCAGCTGAGCTTGAAGACGCCGCAGGATCGCCAGCACCAGTTGGTAGAAAAAGCACCACCCCTCCTCACAGAAGCTCTGTAGCACAGGCCCCATTTCCTGCGCCGGGAGCACGCAGCCGAACAGTGTCAGGCACCAGTCAGTAATGAAGAGTTCTGAGGTGATGCGGTACTGGCAGAAAAGGAGGTGCAGCTTGGGCAAGCGCTCCATCAGGAGCAGTTGAATGATTTGGCAGTGCTTGGCAAGTCCAGGCAGCTGAGGACTGTAGTTGTCGCGGAGGTCTCTCTCTTCCATTAGATGCACCAGCAGCCAGAAGGCCTCGGCTTCCGCAGTGTGCCAGAGCAGCGCTGCCGCAACGAAATTGATACCCTGCACATATCCCACTCCAGGGTCGTACTTCGCAAAGGCAGTCAGCACTCGCTGCAAAGCCCAGTGTCCTTCCTCCTCGAAGTACGCTTCGTCAGGGAACGTCCTGCCTAGGTCCATCGTGATTTGCTGCAGATTGCCCTGGTGTTCCCTGGTTTCTACCTTTACTTGCACCAGCAGTTCATAGGCCTCGGCACCTTCTTTAGGCAGAGTGCGAGTGGCCCACGGCTGAAGGAGAGAGCAGCATTTTCTCTTCTTGCGGGGACTGAGGAAAGGAAAGTGTATCCCCGTTTCATCACAGTCGCATTGCGGTTCATGTAGTCTGGGAGATCCACGCTCCATAGTTATTACAGAATGGACCCGTGAGTTTGTAGTGGATGCAGTGCTTTTGGTGTAGCTGGACTTGTTGGAGGTCAGCCTTAGTTGGTGCAGTCACTCTCTGGGCATATAGTCGCTTGCTTCCAGAGAGAAGCGCACCTCTACTGTGTGAATTTGTGAGTAGTCTTTAATCTAGCCACTTTCCTATAGCCTTGCGTGCTCCTGGCAGTGTGCTTCCCGCCATTGTCGACGCTTTGTAGAAGGCACTTCGCTCGCTCAGCAATCTGCCCAGCAGTAGAAAGACCGCAAGTTGAATTATCAGCCCCCCGACTACCACCACCTTCTTGCGGAAGTAGGCCGCCACCGTCCAGGAAGTGAGCACCAAAGCAGGAAGAGACAGAAAGTAAAGCGAAGCCGTGAGAGTCAGCGACCAAATGACAGCTTGTTCTTGCGGCTGGGCAGAGGAAAGGAGACTGCGCATGTTGAAAGCGAACCAGACCCAAACCACTACACGCAGTAGCAGCAACAAAGTCCCTGCAAGGCCTTCATAGTCTGTGAAGTGGCTATAGGAGTCCTCCGTCAGTCGGCCCAAACCCGCGATCAGGAAGTTGAAGAGGGCCACGAGCAGCGCCACAGGCAGAGCGATGTCTAGGTCGGGGAAATCTGCGTAGCGCAGAGTCCAGCCAGTGCTAATGAGCAGGAGAAGCATTGTCACTAGCAGTTGGGAGGTCAGGTCTCCGGCTTGGTGGAAGTAGTCGAACACGGCTATGCCGGAGCCATCGTAGGCGTATACCCAGAGGTGCAGCGCCTCAAACATCAGTGCCGAGATCTCTGCAGCCACTGCCAGTCCCTGCAGCACTCCCGCAGGCTCCAGGCCCTCTGTCTTCTGGAACCTCCGCCAAAGCGAGAGTAGAGCCGAGGAGAAGCAGACTGCAAACGCTACGAAGAAGGCCAAGTACACATACCCCAGGCCTTGGTCTTCTAGGGAAAACTGCGAGCCGTCTGTGTTCAGCATAGTCACTTCCACCTTCAGTCGGTGCGAGTCGTGGAGAACTCGGTCACAGTCCGCAAGCGAAAAGAACCAATAGTAAGGCCGGGCGCTCTGCTTCAAAGTCCCATTCGTGTACTGCGACCACTCTCCGCTCGTCGGGATGACGATCATTTCTTCGAAGCGAGCGAGTCTGCGCTTGGAAGGACACGTGTCTTGGTTGAGCACGTCGTCCCAGTGAGTGTCCTGCACGACTGGTAGTGCGAGAGTGCGAGTGGCGTTGGAGTGGTCTAGCGCCCTGGTGAAGCGGGCGCGCACCGAGAAGTGGCCTTCTCCTTGGTCCATTGCGAACTTGGACAGGTACTTCCACTGCGAGACTTCGGATATGATGAGGGACAGGGACACGAACTTGGCAGTGCAGACTGTGAGGAGCAGCAAGAGGCTGACAGCCATTGTAAGAATGGAGGGCTTCCTTCAGAAGTGGGTAAACTACATCTACGGCTGGAAACAGCGCTACTTCATTCTGCAGGAAGGAGTGTTGATGTACTGCCATGAGAAAGGGGCGGAGCGCAAAGGTGCTGTGCACCTCGAAGTAGCAGAGATAGTGCTGCACCCCAAACACCCCAATCGACTCATCATTCACACCGGCTGCACCCAACTGCACCTCAAGGCAGAAAGCAGGGAGTCTGCTCAGGCCTGGCTCACAGCGCTCCGGGCCGCTAAGAATGAGGGCAGAGAAATGCGACTCGGCCCTGAGCCGGATGCCTCTGCCCAGGCCACAGAGGTTTTGCTGAAACTGTCTTCACTGCAAGCCTCCCTGGAAGAACACTTGGACTCTCTCGCTGACGTGTACAAGTCTGATCAGCACCTGACCGCCTTCCTGCAAAGCGCCAAGGACTTCAAGTACACTGTGGCGCAGGCCATGTCTCTCTTCCCACTTGCTCCTCCTCCGTCCTCAAAACAACCCCCATCTGACGATGACGATTCAGGGTTTGAGGACGCAAAAAGCCACTTATCGGACACAGAGATGTTTTGCGATGCAAGAGAAGAGCCTATGCCGGGAGTGGAACTGCCCTACAGGAAAACACTTCCTTTCCTGCGCAACCCCAATCAGCGCATAAACATCTGGAAAGTAGTGAAGGAATCTATTGGGAAGGAACTCAGCAAAATGGCAGTTCCTGTGTACTTCAATGAGCCGATCAGCTTCCTGCAGCGCTTCTCTGAAGACCTGATATACCAAGACCTGCTCCTGCAAGCGGCTGCACACCCGGACCCTCTCTGGCGTCTCGCCTATGTCGCCTGCTTTGCTGTGTCGGGCTACAGCGTCACCTCAGACCGCCACATGAAGCCTTTCAACCCTCTACTCGGAGAAACCTTCGAGTTGCAGCGCGACAACTTCCATCTCATCAGCGAGCAAGTGAGTCACCACCCTCCTGTGTGCGCCCTGCACTGCGACCATTCCCAGTACAGCTTCTGGGGCTGCACGGAAATCAAAACCAGCTTCAGAGGCGCCTACTTGTTTGTGCACCCTGCTGGCCCGCTGCACGTCAAGCTGCCCGGCACAGGGGAAGTCTTCACCTGGGAGAAACCCAACAGCTCCGTGCACAACATCATTTTCGGCAAAATGTATGTGGACCATCACGGGGAAATGGCAATTGTGAACGAGCAGACGGGAGACATTGCCAAAGTCGTGCTGAAGAAGAAGGGCTGGTTCGATAAGGACCCACATCGAGTGGAAGGCGTGGTCACTGACGCTCTGGGAGCGAAGTGCCTTTCCATAGAAGGCAAGTGGAGCGAGCGCCTCGTCATTAAGGACTTGAGGGCTGGCGTGGAGAAAGTGGGCTGGACGATGCAGCCTTTCCAAGAAGGATACGACTACAACTACTACTTCACTGACTACACGATACAGCTCAACCTGCCGCCAGAAGCCTTCTCGCAGCCAATCGCCCGTACAGACTCCCGATACAGGCCAGACCAGCGCGCTTTAGAGCTTGGCGACCTCGCAACCGCAGCCTCCGAAAAGAACCGAGTGGAAGAGAAGCAAAGACAAGCCCGCAAGGAACGCGAAGTCCTGGCTGTGCCCTACTTCCCCAGGTGGTTCCGCCTGGAGGATGGAGAGTGGCGGTACAGCGGAGGCTACTGGGAGCAGAAGCAGACCGGAGTGTTCAGTGAGTTGCCAGACATATTCTAGCTAGTCCGTGATGAGGGGCTGCCAGGGCTTGCCACTAGGAGCGAAGTGCTTGCGGCCGGACAGCTTCAGCGACAGCACGGACTCAGACACCAGTTCAGACAGGATTTGACTGTGCTTGGGCGAGTGCAGGGGACTGCCAGCCAAGGGCTTAGAGGACTTCAAGGCCAGGTCGCAGTCGGTTATCAGGTAGTTCAGTCTCTGCAGGCGTCCGGACTTCTTTATGGGCTCGATTAGTTGCCTTCGAGGGGACAGTGTAGCCGGAGGACTCACGCTTTTTGCCTCAAAATATGCCTGCGCCAGGCGTTTCCTGCTGGCTGCAAGTGAGTGCAGTAGGCGGACTTGCCGTTCCTTCTCCATCTGAGCCTGTTGTTTCCTCATCACCTGGCGTAGTTCCTTCTGCTGTCGTTCCGACCACAAATCAGCGACATGCAGACCCACCTGCGGCTTAATGCGCAAAGGCTCAAAGCCGCGAGAACTGACATTGCGTCCCACTCTGGGACTCTGCGGCAGGGAAGTCGGGAAATAGACCGGGACCTTGCGGGGCGGAGAGTGTTCAGAATCCATTAACTACTGACACAGTCTCCCATAATCTATTGCTCACAGTGCTAGACTGCTCCTATCTCCACAGTTCGTCATCCAGGGCAGAGGGGATGACCCCAGACTCTGTTGCGACCTGTACATCCTCCGTCTTATCCTCCTCCATTGGGGCATAGAGGGCGACATTGGACTCTTTCGCTTGGTTTTCTGCCTTCAGCAGTAGTGCTTGTATCTTGGTACTGAGGGAGCTGGCTAGGACTGGGTCGTGCTCAGGCAAAGCTGTGAGCTCTGTGAGTTGAGCGCGCAGAGCAGTGAGCAGCCACTCTTCCAGCTGCGGCAGGGGCTTTTCTGCGAGGTTGTAGTAGCTGGGACAGGCTGCCTTGTCTCGCAGGTCGTAAATCCGGCCTCTGCGGCTCTGGTAGAGTCCAGGGAAGCCGGTAATGGCCCTCACCCGGTCCTTCACTCCCTCCTCTTTCATATCCAGACCCAAATCTCTATCAGAAGCAAGCTTCAACCCTCTTTCCTCCAGCATCCGCCCGTAGTCACACTCCGGGGCAGGCCAGGCAGGCAGTGCATACCACCACCTGCTCTGCAAAGCACGCACCACTGCGTCCTTTTCCGCGTCCACGACAGGCTCGAGACAGGCAGTCACCTTTTCTCCCCGGCTTTTCTTGGCGCGGATTTCGCGTTTGACGCGTTTGGCTTCTTGCTGCTGGGCTTTCTTGCGACTGAAGTTGTTGAAGTTCATGTACTTGAAGGCCCACTTGTCTCGCATTATAGAGGGACTGGCTAGGGCGGGCAGGACATTCGCTTGTTTATGTCTGCACACATTAATATGGAGGCAGGGTTAGTGGGACCTTCGGGGGCCGTAGAGGCTCTTTTCAAGGAGTTCCTTGCAGTTAACTTGCAGGACCACGGACAGCTGGGCCACCTTCGCGCCCAACTCGACAACTGGCACAGTCAAATCCCTGGGGACAAGAAGGAACTCTCAGATCTCCTCGCCAAGCTGGAGACACTCAATAGAGAACTGGAAGTTGCTACCACTGATGCACTAAAGACGCCTGTCTCCTCCGCAGTTCCACTCCCCATCATACATCTTTCTTCTCTCGAAGTACGTGAGACCTGGGTGTCAGTTACACTAGAGAACCCTCGTCTATACGACTTGTCAGGACTGACTCTGCGCTTCCACTGCGGTTCTCACCTGCTGGAGTCTGATGTGCTGAAGACAGAAGAGGCAGGCCAGATAGTACTGGAAGGCATGCGGACACAGCGCTTCTGGGTGTATCTGCCTGCGCTGGAAGCTGGACTCAGGTATGAGGTAGCAGTGGTGGCGAAGGGTCAGCAAGTGAGTAACGCACTCCAGCATGTGGCTTAATGATAGTGTCTCAGAAAGGTTTCTACAATGATGGTAGGGTTACGGGCTACTGCAAGCCGCTCCCAGTCCGACGGCAGTAGAGCGAGTTGTCAGAGAGGTGTAGGGACAGTTCTCTGTGACTGACTAGTGTCTGTTTGCCTCGGTATGTGGGCAGTTCCAGTGTGGGCGCTTCCGCTGCCTGTTCTTCCTCGTCTGAGTCCAGCCACATCGGTGTCAGGTCCAAATTGAACCCTGCTGCTGTGCTCCCCGCCTCTCCCCCGAGCCACAAAGGAGTCATACAGTCTGCATCTGCCATAGTGTACTCTCTGTCCAGTCGCTCCACACACTTCACGCTGCAGATTAAGTGAGACATTTTTTGTAACAGCACTGCCTAACAGACAAGGCTCTAGGAGTAGGCGGGAGTTCGGAAGTCGGGGGAAGCCCGTTACTACTCTGTCTTAGGCTCGAGGACTTCGACAGTGTCGGGGAGAGGCTTGGATGGGCCGAGGGCGCCAGTGGAGTCATAGGGAAGCATGATGCGGACCATGACGCCGAGTATGCCTTGCTTCATCTCCACATGTCTCACAGCCTCGTCCACGAAGATCTTGCGGGGCTGTCCAGCGGAAATCATGTACCCATCCTTGTACTTCATGCTCTTGGCACGCTGGGCGCGCAGTTTGCCTGAAACCACCACTTCCACGCCCTTGGCTCCGTTGTGCATGACGAACTTGACGACTCCGTTGGCGGCCATACGCACAGGGAAGCCGGCGAGCAGTTTGTAGCGCAGACTTTCGGCTTGGGCTGCTGCGCTCAGGCCGCGGTTGTTCACCTTCTTGGCCAGCAGAGTGAAGCTGTCCTTGGGGTAGTTGAAGCGCTTCTGGATGAGGCTGCTCAGCTCGCGAATGCGGTATCCGTTCGTGCCCAACACCTCCTTGATGCGGGTGGCGTTGATGATGACTTCGGTCATAGAGGCTGTGGCGAGCACATCAATGCCAGCGTAGCCCTCCTGCGCGAGCGTACGAGACAGGAAGTGGTTCAGTTCGGCCTTGAAGATGCCGTCCTCTATGAACTTCCGCTTCTTGTTCAAAGTCTTGTTCGCGGGGGCTCGCTGCTCTCCGTCCATTTTGACCACAGACTTTATCAGACCTTACCAGCTCCTAAACGTAGCTTATCAGGAATCGCGGGTAGGACATCGCAGGCTCGTACGTAATCCAGATCTCCGACCCGCCGCCGAACCCTTGCACGCTGTGGTACGCTGCCTTGGAGTTGGGCTTCAACGGCGGCTTTCGTAGATTGCTGTTGGGACCCAGTTTCACAAAGTCACCCACAATCACCTCACAAAGGAACATCATCATTTCTCCCCGCTGACTGGTGTGTGCGTACGCTGTGCTGTACTGCGCCTGCGCTGCGAAGTAGCTGCCAAAGCCCCACGCCCCCTTGCCCAGCCGACTATCCAAGCCTTCGTCTGACTCGTACACCTCTTCCGGACTGTTCTGGCGAGTGCCGTGGAACAGACGTTTGATCTGCACAGGCCGGCCCTCTATGCGACTGTAGCCCTCGTGCTTGTAGGCGAAGTTAGTGTACAGACGACGGTTCTGAATCTCTTGTATGGTGATGACTTGGTAGGGCGCTGTTTCCAAGAACTGCGCCTCCACAGCCTGGTACTCCTCATTGCCTGGCTGCAAGTTCACCACTTTCAGGTCTCTTTTATTCTTATGCAGCCAAGCGGGTGGTTGGTGGAATTGAAAGTCACCCATAGACGGCAGTGAATTGAGGGCGTCGAGGGCCTTCAGCAGGTCCACAGGAGGTCCATAGAGTCGGTCCTCAGCAATTCGAAGGTTGAACTTGAGGGCGATGGGTTGAATCTGAGGGAGAGGGAGGTGTTTGGGCAGGGCGGCGGACTGGTCTGCGTGTTCCAAGGCTTGAAAGGCGCCATTTACTTCGTCTCTCGCACCTAGCAGCATTCCGCCTTCTCTTCTGACACCAAAGCGCTGAATTACCTCGTTGATTTGGCTTTCAGTCGCACCAGCCGGGATAGGCACGGAACTCTCTGCGAGGTCTGCTAGCGCCAACACGACTTTCTCTTTGAGCCCAAAGAGGTACTGCCCCTGCTGAGTCAAGCCGTGCTTTGAGCAGAGACTGGTTAGTGTTGCGCGAGTGACGTTGGAGGGAATAGGCACGCTTTCGTAGAGGGAGTAAATCTGCTGCATCAAAGTTGCTAACGTCTGTTCCGTCCCAAACACTCTCACATCAAACAGTGCTATTTGCACTCCCAGCTGCGCAGCGATTTCAGATATAGCAGAGATATCCACTCCTACAGGCATCGGGTAGCAGGCAATGGTTTGCTGCTGTTGCGCAAGGACCTGGTCCATTTCTTCAAAGGCTTGTGCGAGATCTGAGTTAGTGCCATAGACTTTGCCCTGAATGACTCCCAGTCCATGCTTCTGGAGACAAGAAAGCAAGTTCCTGCAGTACGTTCGGTCCCCCAACTCCACAGAGCTTTCATAGCTCTGCACCTCTGCGGACATCGCGTCCAGTCCCTCTCCCATGGTTTCCACCACGACCAAGGCTGCGTCTGTGCTGCTCGTTACTCGCTCATATCGGTCGATCTGGCCATACCTGTCCTGGGCGATTTGCAGCATGAGTGGGAAGTAGACGTGCACTTCCGGGGTGAAGGCGAAGTCGGGAGAGCCGTTCTGGTAGGCGGCTTCGAGCTGCATGCTGTGGTACTCTTTGAAATGGTGAGTGTGCAGGGCTTCGTAGTACACCCACTGCACATTTGACAGGTACTTCACTTTGGACAGGTTCACCTTCACTTGCACTCGATGTCTGCTCGCTAGCTCAGTCAGCAGGTGCGACTCGTTTGCGAGTAGCAGCTTCACAAGGCTTTTCGACCGCAGCACAATTTGCCCTTTCTTCAGATAAGTAGACAAGTTGATGGTGCTGGTGACTGAAAGTGGACTGTAGATGTCTCTCTCCTCCCCGACTATCGCTGATTGCGGCAACTTCACAGATCTCATCGTAGAGAACAGGTTCAAGCCTGTGACCGAAGGCGGAGCCTGGGGCGGCGTCCAGGAGTGTCGATAGGGACACCACTGCGCTCGGGTGCAGTTGTCCCACAGTGGACAGGGCGCGACTTGCCAAATGTTGGCGTCGTGGCTGCTGCAGCAGTGCACAGCAGAGCAGGAGCGGGTCACGAAGTGGTTCCTGCAGGGTACGTCTCTGTGCAGTATCTTCTGATTGAACCAGTAGTAAAAGCCTCCCGCTGCTTGCGGCGTAAGCGCTTCGCTCCGGGCGCATACCTCCTCCATCCTTCTCAGCAACTCCTCATCACTGTACACTTCCGTGTCTGCTCCTCCGTCCCAAGGACAAGTGTAGATCTGACCTGTCCAAAGAGAGACTAAGCAGGAAGAACAGAAGAGGTGGCGGCAGGCCAGTTGCAGTGGGGGACTGCTGGGCGAAAACATGTGGAAGCAGCAGAGAGAACAGCTGGGCCAGGCCGACCACAGATCCGCCAAACTTATCTCCATTACAAATCTCGTTGGCTTCTAAGCGTAGACCTGGAAGGGAGTTAGTAGAGAAGAGCTAGGCAACTCAGCAAAGCGCCCAGTGCGCTGCTGTAGTAGAGCAGGTCTCTGCCATTCAAAGGCATCACTATGCGGTTAGTGCCCTTCCCCCCAGCGAAGTTCTGATTCTGCTCCCATCTGCTCCTGAAGAAGTCCAGCTGCTCCTTGGACGCACTGAGCACAGTGCCGTACACATGCCAGTTCACAGCCTCTGTGCAGGGCGGCGTAGTCAGCGACCCCTTGTACATGTAGTAGCCCGTCAGATCCTTGACTCCTGAGAACAGTGCGCCCAGGTCCATCACGGTGCTGTTCGCGTTTAGGAGCTGCGCGAGAGCTGGGTTGTATGCTCCTTCTTGAAATAATACGCCCAACACAGCGAAGCGGAGATTGGTGAGGGAAGTGGAGGAAGTGAGGACGTGCACAATGTGGAGTTCGAGTGGGTAGAGGAGGCCCCCTACTGCGTGCTCGCTGGGAGCGTGGAAGTGGCACTGTGCTGCGCTATAGGTGAAGTTGCCGGTTCTGTCCACATTCACAGCAGTCAAAGTTCCAAAACTGCCTGAAATCTTGTACGTAGAGTCGTAGTCCTCCACTCCGAACAGTCTCGTAGGCGCATACTCCAGCCGTATGGGTCCGTACCCCTCCTCAGCCGACAGCGGCTCAATCAGGTCGATTGGAGACTGACTTTGGCCAGTCGCGCAGGTCCCGTCCCAGTCCGCTCCGTTGGAATCGTAGCTGTAATGGCCTCCGTCACTGGACACAGCCACTAGAAGCAGCAGGAAAACACTGATGCTTATAGTCATTACAAAGGGACAAATGGCTGTGGTGACAGCAGGGCTGGAGTCCCTTGCTTCTTAATTCCGAGTATGTTCGCGTTTAAATTCGCTCTAATGTTGTCTTCTTCCTGCAGATTTCTCATTGTTGGCCGGACTTCCCCGCTGTTTCGCGACAACTTCCCTCTGAACTTCATATGAAAAGAATTTGGAGTCTTTATGTAGCCCCAGTTAAAACTACGATTTCAGCACGGTATGCACAAGAAAATAATGTAAGCTAGAATAAAAATGTCCCACACAGGTGAAGCTGCAATACCCAATCCCCCACTATGCAAGCGCGGCAAATGGAGCGCAGAGGAAGACGCTGCGCTACGCAGAGGAGTGGAACTCTTCGGAGACAAGCAATGGAAGCAAGTGGCTCAACTAATAGCAGGCCGACAGCCTATCCAATGTCTACATAGGTGGTCCGATATCCTGAAGCCAGGCATTGTGAAGGGCCCCTGGAGCGCAGGCGAGGACGCCCAGTTGTGGCAGTGGGTGGAAAGCCATGGTCCTGGCAAGTGGATTATGTGTGCACAAAGTATTCCAGGTCGGACGGGCAAGCAGTGTCGGGAGAGGTGGAACAACGCTTATTCCCCTTTTCTCAAGGTGGGAGACTGGACCGAAGCTGAGGACTCGCTCATTTTCGAGATGTTTACGAATTTGGGGCCGAAATGGACAATTATAGCCAAGAAACTCTTAGGACGCACGGCAAATTCCGTAAAAAACCGTTTTTATTCCGTCCTTCAGAGGCAAAAGGGCATACATTACGAAGATTTCTTCCTAGGCGAATAGTTTCTCGAATAAAGGACTTGGATAGAGAGAGACATAGAACATTGGAGAGTGCGGGCTTGACACGGTAGCAGCTTTTGCATACATTTACACTAAAATAGTAGGAAATAAGGTGCATTTTCTCGCCTAGAAACATCAGAGTAGTGAGATATACCTATAGATACAATTGCCTGCTTCGGAGTGTTTAGGCTGCATACTAAAGGCAATAGAGGAAAGACTGAAATGGCAACAAAGGGACAGTAACTAGTGCAGTTTCCCACCTATATTTGCTTCACTAAGGCAGGAAACAGACCGTTCTCCCACATGCACAGTCGCAACTGTCTGCCTGTGCACTGGAATTTGCAAGTGATTGCACCAGGAATCGGCCTTCAGTCACCAGCTAAGAGCCTGGAGCCAGAGAGTAAGCGATTTCTGAGTATAATGAAGTGGTTTCGGAAGTTTACTCGAGACTGAGCTGTGTATACCTATAGAACTGTAGAAACCCACGGTTATAAGTTAGATGTCTCTGTCAGTTTCTCTCAGTGAAGTTGGATATTAGTGTGAAGAATCGAAGCGGACTACGACTACTCAACGTATAAGTGGCCCTGGCTTTGCTGGTTTCCGCTTGACAGTAGGTCCGCTGCTCGGTTGTCTCGAAAAAGCGACCTGACCCAAGAAGGCACTACGCCACTATCTGAAGGTCGTAAGCATCCGGGAAACACTGCCTACATCATTCTTCCGACTAGTAGATCTAAGTCTTGAGTCTCAGTTCTGTGTATGCTTCCATGTCGTAGTCGTGCAATGATGAAAACTCCTGTCTTCTAAGCTTGCTTGAGTTCCCTGGGCAGCCTTCTACTCGCAGGGCCTGGAGGACTGTTCACAGCAATCTTCACTAAGCGGCTCCTTCAGGTCGCTCTGAAAAGCCTTCTCTGATGTCTTTTGCATGCATTCCTGTATGAGTGCTAATTGCCTGCATACGCTCGTCACACGTGTTCTTTCAAGGACTAGTCTCGTTTTCTGCTGCAAAGCCTCGACTCTCTGCCTTTAGGCACAGTCCGCTTCATCTTTTTAGAGCATCAACTATGGTACCTATAATCTACCTGGCAAAGTTCAAACTTTGGCAGGAGACAAAGCCTGCTTCACGCACATCTAGGCCGCAGGAAGCTTTAGGCCAGTCTTCTACTGTCCTCTCGTGATACTAGGCTTGACCACAGTGCCTATCATGGAAACAAGGGAAGGGGTGGAGGGAGAGGATGGGACTATGACAGGAACTGAACAGAGAGGAAAGACTGACTGAAGTGCTCGCAAATAATCTCATAGTAAATATAAACATGGTCGAATCACTTCAAATCTCAAGCCTCAGCACTCGGCCGTACAAGCACGGCAAATGGAGTCTCGAAGAAGACGCTGCACTACGTGATGGAGTTGCACTCTATGGCGAGAAACAATGGCGGAATGTGGCTCAAGTGGTAGCAGGCCGCTTACCTATTCAATGTCTGCATCGCTGGTGCAAGATACTGAAGCCCGGACTAGTGAAAGGGCCTTGGAATGAAAGCGAAGATGCACTGCTGAGGCTGTGGGTGGAGCGGCAAGGCCCGTGCAAGTGGGCGGACTGCGCTGTTACGATCCAGGGGCGGACAGGCAAGCAGTGCAGGGAGAGGTGGACAAACGCAATTTCTCCTGATATCAAGAAAGGAGGCTGGAGTGAAGCTGAGGACTCTGTAATTTTCGAAATGTATGCGACCCTCGGACCCAAGTGGACTGACATTTCCAGAAAGTTGCCAGGCAGGACTGAAAACTCAATTAAAAACAGATTTTACTCCTTTACGAGAAGAGCGAAATCTACGCCTTTCGATGTGGACTCCCTGCTGAACCTTGCCTCCCCTTCGAGCGAAATGCCCCTGTCTGAGTTCTCTCTTTCGCTTGTTCACATTTAACTTAGTTAACTCTAACTTCCAACATACTAGCCAGGTACAAGCTAAGGACTAGGTAACTGTAGCTATCCGACCACTGAGCGGGGGTCTTGCTCTGGCCGTAGACTTATGTAGTGCACTACGACTTCTAAGGTTCCTATTGGACGCCGATTTGACTCTCATGTGCGTCTCCCCCACAGTCTTGAGAGACTGAGATGTAGTGAGTGTAGGCGCAGTGTCCAAGGCAGGAGGGACGAGTTTGCCTTTGTATATGAGAATGCGAGTGCGGAGGGCGGTGTCTGCGACAGAGTGCTGTTCCACTACGGCTGCAGCTCTGATTACATACTGCACTGCGTCAGAGCGCAGGTACACGTTCATGCTCTCCCCGGCCAGGTTGTGCAGGAGCACAGCTTTCACGCCCCATAGCCAGTCCCAGTGCCCCTCTTTCTCGACCCTGTCTTCCCCCCTTTTTAGCACATGGAGTGCTTGGCGAAGGAGCTCGAGAGCAGTGTGGTGGTCCGCTTGATAGGAACAAAGGAGGGCTTTGAGCATGAGAGTGAGCACAGGCGCCAACACAGGCAGGGAGTCGATGCAGAGGGACAGCGCGTGATCCAAATAGCGAAGCGTATGCGCAAACTGCTCTTTCGCCAGCAGACAGTACACATGTCTCTACTCACCCCTTACAAGTGCATGATTCGGACCTTGTGCCACTTCCCATGCTCAGTTTTCAAGCCCTGCTGCAGTGCTGAGTCCAGCACTCTCAGCAGTTTCCCCGCGGTCTTCACCTTCTCCTCCCTGAGCAAGCGCACAACGGTTGCTGTCAGGATCGTCAGAGCCTGTGAAGTAAGGCACTTCCAGTGTCTCAGCAAAGCAGGGATGCGCAGGGCTGCTTGGGCCAGATAGCCGAGCATCGCCTTGGAGGCTTTGATAACTTTGCCTTGGGATTCTGCTAAGCAAGCAGAGGAGTGCAGGTCTAAGTGGCTGTCACCAAGCAGGTCTTGGAAGTCTGCAGGGTCGGAGATAGGGGAGATGAGTTCTTGCAGACTGGAAAGGGATTGTTGGGGACTGGGCTCCACTTCCAGCGGCGAAATCGGTCTCTTTTTGCCCATTTGCGAAGTATTACAGGTGCAAGCGACTGAGTGTAGATATACAAATATGAGTTTTGAGGACCTGTGGGACCAGGTGGACCTAGTGACCCACCACTCAGAACTGCGCAGGGAAGGTGTCGAGGACCTGCTCGACCTGCTGAAGTCCCGGTCCGCCCTCGAACTCAAGTACCACCAAGGACTGGACAAGCTGTCCCACTCCCCTAAGTGTGTGTCGCGCTCTGGCACGCTCGCTGAGGCTGTTTCTGCGCTAAAAGCCCACTGGCAGCACAGGGCTTCGCAAGGAAGAGCTATGGCTGCATTACTAAGTGCTGAAGTTGTGAAGCCACTGGAGTTGCTGCTCACTCAACAAAGTCCCTTGGCGCGTGCACAGTCAAAGGAAAGCAAAATGCTCGAAAAATCACTACTGCAAAAGACTGAAAAGTACGAAAAGACTCGCCAGCGATACGAGAAACAGAACCGAGAGGCGGAAAATCTAGCCCAAGCAGTCAGTTCCCCCGAGCCTGACAGAGGCCAAATTCGGTCCAAACTAGCAGTTGCGAAGTTGGAAGTGGACGTGGCGCTCGAGCAGTGCGTGTCTGCACTGGAAGACCTCAATTCCAGTCGGCTGCAAACCCTCTCTACCCTGGTACAGTGCACATAGAAAGCTCTGCTGCGGACTTTTCAAGTCCAGGACAAGCTCCGAGCCCACCAAATGAAGCAGTGTCTCTCTAAGGTCGTAGAGCTGGAGATCTCATGCGTGGACAGCTATAAGGACTTTGACGATATTAAGCTGCATGTTGCTGCCATCGACCCCACAAATGACCAAACTTCCTTTGTCAATGAACATAGATCGGCTGCCTCACTTGAGGACCGCGTGACTTTCAGACCATATGAAGGCGCTCACCCACTCTTCAGGGCAGGACCGATGCTCACAGAGGACTGGGTGGAAACGCTTAGCAGCTCTTTGGAGGCGGAGAGCGACGAAAGCATGCAGAGCCTTTGGGCCGGAGAGGAGCCAGCACCACTCCTATCCCAGGTCTGTGTACATAGCTGAGACAGTGGAAGGAAGAGGTCAATTGGTAGCCTTCCTATGTCGCAAGCGACTTAAAGGCACGACAGCGCTGCTACCCGCTGCTTTCCGCTCTCTCCACCAAGTACTCTCCATCCTGCTGCAAAGCGCATACACTGCTCACGATACTTCCGCCCTACTTCTATCCCTCGCCTTCGCTCCCTCTGTAACCCTGCAAGACTCCAATACATCCCTTCACTCTCTGCTGATACAGGACCCTGTTTTGGCTGATGTTGGCTGTTGGGAAGAGATGCTGAGGTTTTCTATCGATAGAGTATTTTCGAACTTCGCAGATATGTGCTTGGAGACGCAGGAAAACACGGAAGTGAAGGCTAAAATCAGAGGAGTGGTATTTGCGCAGTTGGCAGCGTTTGGAAGGCTAATGCAAGTGTATGAGCGTCCAGTGCAGGAGGCTTCCGCCCTGTTGGAGGCCTGCGCTCTCCGCTACGGTCTTTTCTCCCATCACTTGGATTACCTCCTTGTACCTGCTATACAGGCCCGGTTCAAACAGCCTGCACTCACTACTGCCGATTTGCTGCTTTCCGAAGGTAGCGAACCTCACCAGCCAGAGACTCCCCAATCCGACAGTTAGCTATTTCCCTAGTAAAATGCCTCACTCAGTCGTGTTCTTCAAGACTTTCCCCGCCCGTCCCCGTCCTGCCACAGTTTCCAACCCCTACCAGTCTCGCCACCCCCAGTCCAGACCCAAGGGCAAGTGGCTGGGCCTGACGCAACTCACCTGCCGCGACTTCAGCAAGGACACCTATGAGTACAGGGACTTGCACTACAGCATGGGCGACCAGGGCTGGAGATACCCAGTGCCGAGCTGTCTGCAAGGCGTGTACCAGTGCGGGGGAGAGGAACTGAGGAAGACTGACTTAGGCCCGGGGAAGTGGAGGAATGAGGGCAGGACTGTGCAGGACAAGATGAGGACCAGCAGTACTGCTATGATGACACTCAGTGAGATAGAGGCGCCTGTGCCTCAAGCCCCAGTCCGCCAGTCCAGACCCAACCCCACTGCAACTGAGTACCGGCAGTCCTTCCAGCGCCGCTAATTCCCTCGTCTAGTCCTTTCCAGTCGCGTTAATGCGCTAATTGCTCATATATGGACTCGCAGCGGTCCCCTGACAAAAGCACCTCTCCCCACAAAGTCTACCACTACCGCAAAAGCACGTTGGTGGAGGAAAACCAGTCCCTCCGAATTCAACTCGAAGCCTGCAAGCGGCGCATACTGGACTTGGAATCAGACGTAGAGCGACTCCTCACAGACGACTCCCGCAGCCGCAAGCGTCTCTTTGACCAGAAAGAACGGCACGAGGCCGAAATCAGGGACATGCAGACTCGTGTGAGGCTTAGCAAGGGTATGCAGCTGCCTGATACTCTGGATGCCGCTGTGAATGAAACCATGGCGTCCATGACTTCGCTGCATCAGGAGGTGTTGGGGGGACTGGGGAGTCTGCAGAGGACTGCGCACATGAGACTGAAGGCTCAGGAGGAAGACCTGAAATTGGTATTTTCTGTCAAAGTGCACCAGTTGGAGAAGGAACTAGAGACCGCCCGGTCCCAGGCAGAACCCGAAATAACCCCGGCTCAGAGAGAATTAAACGCTCTGGAAGCTGAAATCAAGCGAAGTCAGGACTTCAACGACAAGCTGCAAGTCTCTATCAAGACCCTAAGGACCGAGTTGAAAGAAACACAAGCAGTCAACGAGGCTTACACTCGCCAGCACGCTCAACTGATTAAGGAAAACGCTCGTCTCAGGAAGGAGTTGCAGGCTGTGAAGCCGGCTAGTCCTAAGAGGAGCATTGAGGAACTGCCGGCCATATGTGTGCGGCCTCGGCAGAAGATCCCGCCTGTGCCCTGTGCAGACCCGGCCCAGGCCAAACTAGCAGCCGCTATGAAGGAAGTCAAATCGCTCAAATCGCAACTTATCACTGAGCGCGGACGTAAAACTGAACTTACCGACACCCTAGACCGCTGCATTTCCGAAGTGCGTTGTCAAGCAGTCTCCATGGCGGCCTACCACGGCCGCTACCGCAGCGACATGTCCAACAAAGAGCGCCAGCAAGTAATCAGCCACCTAACAAGCGACGCCAAGGTACTGGAACTAGTGCGCAGCGAAGCCTTCGAGAAGTCCAAAGCGCCCTCTCGCAGTTCCTCTGTAGTGCGTCTGGGCTGTGCTAGTATCTAAGTATGGTGGAAGTGGCTTTGGTGGACTGCTGGGATGGGAAGTTGGGTCCTGCGGAGCTGCTGAGACGCATGCAAGTGGCGGTTTACTGCGGGAAAAGAGACTACTTCAGTCCTCCGAGGGAGGCGGCAGAGCTGACGGACTTCGAACTCACTGCGGGCACGGGGCTTACGAAGTATTTTCTCTTTGTAGACAACGACATTGAGCTGGGCTACCGGCTGTCCCAGCTCTCCAAGTACCAACTCACCCTGTTCACCACACGTCCTGCTGCTTTCCAGTCCCTGCGTCTTCACATTGAGGTCTATGCGGACGAAGCCAACTCAACTAAGGCGGCTCTGGTGGAAGCACTGGAGGAGAAGATGAAACTGCACTTACGGGAAATCACCGATTTCACACTGTACAGAGAAAGCTCATGGGTCGGGATATTGACGAACTTCGCAGAAGGACTAGTAGTGTCTTACAGAAAGAGGTACGAAGGAAGAGCAGAACTACCAACGCCAGAGGAACTCGCAGCCCTCGCATATGCTCGTCTGGCCTCGCAGGGAGCCTTTACTAGTAGGCAGCTTCCCGCTCCAGTGCAAGGCACTCTCGTCTCTATTCGCAAAGAAGGCTTCAGCAAATTCCTCGAAAAGCTGCAACTTGGGATCAACCGACCTCAAAAGACCCAGCAAGTTATTAACATTTTGGCCAATTTCCTCGAAGGCGGTCTCAGTGCGGCTCGTGCTCGCCTGGGACAGGTACCAGACGCTAAGTTGATGGCCAGAGATATGTTCCTGCGCATCGAGGACACCAAGGCAGTGAGTGTGTTCCTGGGGAAAGTCACTTACAACGATGAGAAACTGGGGGAACTGGGGGAGAACAAGGCACTGAAAGACTGGGTGGCGACAGGCGAAAACGACCCGAGGCAGACTCTTGCGAGTATTGAAGATACGAAATTGGTGGCTGTGAAAATCCAATCCGCAGCAGCGACTTCTCAGGACTTATCTATAGGAGACCTGCTGTCCCTTTATAACCGCCACTCGGAGAGCCGCAGTGACCGCAAGGCCGTGCTGACCCTGCTCTTGACCAAAGTCTTCGACCCGCCGACTGGCCATTCTGCATTTGAAGTGGCTGCAAGTCCTGAGAACTACAGCCATCTCAGACTGCAGAGACTGGTAACGCCCAGCTAGTTACTAAGCGACGTAGGTTATTAAGTAGGCGGGAATAGCCACATCGTCGTCGTAAACCACCCACAACCTGCTCCTATGGTCGTAGCCCTGCACACTGTCATAGTCGTCCGGAGGCTCTGTGAAGGGAATAGATTCGGAAATCAGTGACTCCCCAGTGAGTACTTCGCACAGCAAGGTCTGCTTATAGCCCTGCGCAGTGACGTAGGAGTAGTTGTCCACTGCTTGCAAAAGCTCGTAGAAGTAAATGCCTCTGCCCCAGCGACCAGCACGCCTGCGAGAGTTGAGGCCACTAGCAGCGGAAATGATGGCTTGAGGGTCGTCTTGCTTGGTGCCGTGGAATAGAAATTCGGTGTTTACCGGACTTCCCTCATCACTTAGTTCTCTTCTCATGTCTTCAAACCGCTGTTTCGCGGCGAAGTGGACTTTCGCGGGGATTACTTCAATGATTCTAGCATGAGGTAGCGACATTTTCACAAGGTCTTTCGCTCGCTCAATGCTGAGTGATGGCTGTGCATAGGAGGGGTCTGGCTGTCTGCTTCCTCTAAGCGAAGGAACTAGGGCAGGTGTAGGGATGTAAGCAGGCTGAGGCACAGGTTGTTGTGACATATAGGAAGACTGACAGTACTGAGCAGGGTCCCAGCCTACAGCGGGTAGACTATTCACAGGGTAAGCTGGGTAGTAGGACGCCTGACGGTGCTGTGCATTGGTCTGTGAGCACACTTTCATCACATCTTCCTTGAGGCCTACTATTTTGCCTGCGAATACCTCGACGGTGCGGCCGGAAATGCTGTGCGCGGCGGGGTCGAATTGGAACGGCATTTCCATTATGTCGTCGAATTCGTCGAAAGTGGGCTTGTCTGCGAGTGCTTGTAGGAGGGTTTCCGTCTCTCCGATGATTTTGCTATCCCACAGCCCCAAGCCCCACTTCTTCATCCAGGCCAATTGCCTATTCCCCACCACAGTCCCAGGCACTTCACACTCCAACTGCTGCATTTCCTGACTAAAGCTGTCTTTCCATCTCTCATCACATACATAAGTCAGTACACCCGCTGCAGAAGTGCCAGTGCATACACTCGTGCATGCCACACGATATACGCTTTCATCCCCTGCTATAAGGAACTGCGGTCTAAAAAAGACCTTCACGCCGCTTGTATGGACAAAGGTCTTAAAGTGGTCCACTGCATACTGGATGTCCACTTGCGCCTGAGGGTCGAACTCCGCAGTGCTAGTTTGGTACTCATACACCCACTTTCTGTCAGAGAAGTATGTAATTTCGCTGGGCTGGATTTGCTCTACTTGGCCTTGGTACCGAGTCGCTATTTCCATGAAGGCAGGGTGCCCGGCTTCCAGTCGTCTCAGGAGACTTATTGACTTGATAGTGACTTTCTCAGTGCTGTAGTTGACCACTGGAGTATGATTAAACAGGCACATATCGCCTCTCCAGCAGGCAGTTCCTCGAGGACAGGGAGACACCTTGAAAAACTGCATCGAATGATCAAAGCGACAGTGCTGCGGGAAGGGACACTGCCCGTTGACATAAGCGATTTTGCACGGTACCTTAATCTGACTATAGGCGACTTCCAGCTGGTCCAAAGTCTGCCTAAACATCTCTCTATTGGAGTGATACTGCATCTTCAGAGCCATGTCAGTCTTCGCACACAGCTGATTCGGAGCTTGCAGGGAGACGTAAGTCGCATCGAAGGGACATTGCGTCAAGTCAGGGAGGCAATCGTAGCAGAAGACATGTCCACATACAAGGAGATTTGGCCGGTTGACAGACTCGTGCAGAGGGCGGGAGCACAGCCCGCAGATAGGCAGAAGCGCTTGGAGACGCTGGCCTAAACCATCGGACTGCATTTTATTATGCGAGGATTAACTCCTCGGTTAGTAACTAGCCCTGTTACTTAAGTCTGAGCTGGGTAGTGAAAGGACGGCCGTTCTGGCGATCCTTCTGGTCTCATGAAGCCGTCTGGGTTGCGGAAGACATGGGGGCGCTCCGCCTGCAATGCATTCCCTGCCTGCACATTCAGTCTCGCAAAGCCTCCGAACTCCCACTTCGGCATAGACACGTTCTGCCACACATAGTAGCAGCACACTCCCAACAGCACCATTATCAGTGCACAAAGCACCACAATGCCCAGCCACATCAGCACAATCCACAGTCCTGTCGCAGTCCCTTTGAATGTGAATTCTCCAGCCGGGACGAAGTCTTGTCCATTGAGTGCGACTTCCAAATACACACTTTGGGAGCGGACACTGCCTCTGTCTTTCTTGGTTTCTGGGGTTAGGCACTTGATTTGGGTGGGGGAAACGAAGGTGGCGGGCACTACGCCGAACTCGCCGAAGCGGCAGACGATGGCGTGCATCATGTCGAGTTCCCCGTTGTGCCAGCCGGTTACTGCGGGGAAGAAGCTTTTGGCGCCTGCTTCGGAGGTGATAACCACTGTCGCCTTCTCGTCGATGTAGGCGGAGTTGGGAGTGAAGGACTTGATCTTAGGGTTGACGTAGAATCTGTACTTGTTATCCGAGCGAGTCCAGGGGTTGAACTTGGACTCCGAGAAGCCTATTTCCAAGGGGACATCCAGCGGTAACTCTGCTCCATCTGGCACTTTGAACTCTCCAGGACTCACACAGGCCATGTGTCCGTCATCCAGCACCTTCCCAGGCACCACTATGTTGTTACTCGCTATTCCGAAGCGACACTTTGGATGGTCGTCATAGAAGCCAAAGCCTCGCATCATAACCTGCGTGCCTCCAGTGGTCGGTCCTCCCTTCGGAGTTGAGTCGAGCAGGCCGTATATGTGGTAGAAGTGGGTGTTGTTAGTGTAGTCCTGTCCATTCAGTGCCAAGCGCACTTGCAGTGAAGTCTCGTTCCTGCCCTGACTCATAACAGGTGTGATGCAGTGGACAGTAGTGGCGTCCACTAGGACAGCTGTGCCGACGAAGGGACCGATGGAACATGTCAAATTGGATACTTCGAAATCGCTCCTGAAGCCTTTTCCGTAGAGGGCAATAATGGAGCCGCCGCTGGCTGGGCCGTGGCCTGGCTCTGCACTGGACACTATGGGCTGTGGGTAGTACTGGAAGCCACGAGGCAGCTTGAGGAAGTCTCCTCCGTTCACTGTCACTTCCAGTGGCACTGTTCCATAGAACTCACTGCCCGCCTGAGCAGCCGGCATCGGACAAATCATGCTGTTCCAAGATATCTTGATAGGCTTGTACTCCGTGTAGTTGAGGACGCAGGTGGCATTGGGGTTCTGAATGAAGCCAGAGCCATACACCTCTATGCCCTTGGCCGAGCCTGATGCTGGGCCGCTCCTCGGCCGAATGCCATCTACTTGGAAGAAATAGAAGGTGGAGTTGGACACTGTGTAGTCGATTCCGTTGAAAGTGACATCCACGCTAGCGGCTGTGCCGGAGCCCCAGCCTCCCGGCGACGTGCAGTACACCAGTCCTTCATTCTTAAAAGCAGCGGGGATGTACTTGTCCGGGACATCCAGACTGAGCGAGCGGAAGCGACACATGAACTCCTCAGGGTACGCCAGGCCTGTGAAGTTAGCCCCATGGAGAGCAATCATTGTCCCGCCTGTCGAAGGTCCGGAAATAGGCGAAATGTAAGCAACTGACGGAGAACTGTGGTACACGAATAGCTGTCCACTGTTAGTCCAGTCAATACCGTTGAAGGACACGTCCACTGGCACTGCCTTGCTGATGTCAGCGAAAGGAGGTGCTGGACACAGCACTCGCACAGTCGTCAGGAAAGTGCCGTCCACCACAGTTTGCCCGAACCTGCACTTCGGAGTGCAGCGCTGAGCAGGGACATTAAGGAACCAAGCGCCGGCCACAGCCACTACAGTGCCCCCTGTGCTCGGCCCTCCATGTGGGTAAATGTACTTCACTACTGGCTCGCGGTAGTAGTAATACAGCAGTTTGCTGCGCGTGCTTTCCCCGTAAAGTGTGTAGAGTCCATCCACCACGTCTTGCACGACATTGTCTTGTCCGATTTCCACATAGACATAGCCTCCGTGAGTTCTGTTAGTGGGCGTAGGAGCAGAAAAGGCAGTCAGTACTCCTGAACTAGAAGTGAACAAAGTCTCTACATTGGCTGCGCGGGTCTCAGTGCCCCACCTCAAATGCACATTTGTCAGGTCCTTGAATCCAGACCCTCGAATCGTGACCTTGGTTTCTCCCTTGTTGATGCCACATGCAGGACTGATGGACACCATGTCCAGCTTTTCTTCGTATAGGAATAGGAAGGGAGAGGACCAGTCCACGCCGTTGATGGAGGCGTACACTTTCACTTGCTCGGCTCGAGCCCAGGCGGGAGTCACGCAGGCAATTGCGTTGGGGAGAGTGCGGCCGTGGAAAGGATAGGAAATCATATCCCCAGATACGATGTAGGTTTCATTACCATTAGAGAATTTGACCTTGATGATAGCGTACTGGTCGAAGACAGTGAACAGATTCGTGCCGTCAGCAGAGCCGTTTCCCCAGTGGAAGTCCGCAGTGATGGTGATGAAGGTGCCTCCGTTGGCTGTTCCGTTGTGTGGGGCGATCCCTTGGTAGTCCACTAGTTCCACAAAGCGGTACTGTATGCCGCTGCTGGTGAACTTCGACCCGTCCACTGCTACCTCCACAGGGAAAGGCGTGTCGCCTACATTCTGCCCCGAGTTGACGAAGTACATAGAGGTCTGTGGAGGTGCAGTGCAGCGCACTTCCGTAGCAGACACATACTGCGCAAGGAACACACAGGGATGGTTATCGCACAATATCGGGTTTTCCTTACTTCCGAACTTGCACTTCAGCTTATCCCCAGTGTTCGCGAAGCCAAAGCCGTACATGGTGATATTAGTCCCGCCGGTCTTCGGCCCTATATGTGGCGACAAATCCAACACAAATGCATCAAAGTAACTATAAGTCCGATGGTCCTGCGTATAGTCCGCGTCATTAAGCGTGATTTCCACCTCCACCACCTCCGGCCTGCTAAGTTGTGGTATGAGGCATTTTATAGTCTTCGCATCGAGTACATAGGCGGGAGTGTAGATAGGATAAGGATGGGTGCCCCAGCGACATCTGGCGAATTCGCAGTGGTCTCCGCAGAGGAAGTTGGTGCCTGTGACTGTGACGTTGCGGTCTTCGTCGGGCTTGACGGGGCCGGACTTGGGGTCGATGTCGGTGACTCGGGGAGCTTCGTAGTAGATGTAAAAGTCGTCTTCAGGCTTAGACCCAATATTGCGCAAAGGCACGTAATTTTGTGCATTTTTCGATATATCCAGTAAGGCTTTGGTGCCCGCGGGCGCCGGAGGAGTGAAACAATAGGCTTCTATAGGCGTCACCGCATAGCATTTTGTCACATTTATCACTTTATTCGTCGCCGAATCGATAAACCTGACATACAACTCGACGTTGGTTTCGTTCAAACCCGCAAAGCCCACTCCATAGAGGATGATAGTGCTGTTGCCGCTGGAAGGGCCGGATTTGGGGTCGAAATTGACAACTACAGGCACAGGGTAGTAGTGAAATACCTGCGAAATGTCAGCGGGCCACTGAGGTAAGCTGGGGTCGGGCACTACTCCGAAGTCACTGCCCAGTCCTCCAAGGTTCGCAGACGTGCCGGTGATAGTTTTAAAGCCTTCATAGTACGTGTACTGCTGTCCGTTGAGCGCCACTTGAATAATAGCGTCTCCCGGCACTCTCACAGTAGGGCTAGCGCTCACTATTGTGGTGTCGTTGTAAAAAGTGTTGTTTACCTCGGTAGTGCCGTAGCGAACTGTGACGTTGCACACTCCTTCCTGAGAGAAATGCTCTCCTTTGAGAGTGACGCTGGTGCGCCCAGTCGCCGGGCCGTGGTTGGGACTGAGTCCTGTCAAGTGGTGAGGGTTGTAGTAGCCGAAGGTGATTTTGCTATTGGAGTAGCTTTTGTCCAAGCCATTGAGAGTCACAGAAACAGGGAAGAACACCTGCTTGTTCAGCTTTTCGTCCTTGTGAATATCCGGCGAATCGCACTTAATGAGAGTGTCGCTCATGATAGTAGCGTCAGTGTATATGTCGCCGAATATGCACTTAACCAGTTCAGGACCGGTTAGTATGAAGTTCCGTCCGAACACTGTGATTTGGGTGTAGCCGGTGTAGGGCCCGCAAATAGGCAGGATTCTGTCCACATAGGGAGTTTCGTAGTAAAGGTACTTCACCGGCCTGCCGAACTCGTCCCCGACCAGGGAGATGCTCAGGTCCACGAGGCCAGGGTTGGCTACTGGGGGGGAGACGCACTTTAGCTCGTTAATGGAGATGTATACGCCTGGCATTACTTTGGAACCGAAACGGCACTTGATGTCTCCCGTGTCTTTGAAGTTGCTACCGATCACTATGACTGTGGTGTTGCCGGAGGTGGGGCCGACACGGGGGTTGACGTCAAACACATAAGCAGGGGCATAGTAGGTGTAGGGCAAGTGGTCATCCGTCCAGTCCTGCGGGTTCAGCACCATGTCCGCATTGTTGAGCGTGACGTCCACCAGCACTGTACGAATCACAGGACTGGGCGGTGCAATGCATGATATCAGAATATCCGTATAGACAGTGGCCGGAGTCACATAGTCCATTCCAAACCTGCAATAGGTGTCGTTCCGGTTGTCGACTTCGTCGAATATTTCCGTGAATGGGTCTAAATGCTGGCCGTCGATCATTACTACGTTTCCGCCTGTGAGCGGGCCTCTGTCGGGGTTGAGCTTCATTATCGCGGGCTCGGGGTAGTACCAGTACTTGATTCTCTCAGTGGTGGACTGCTGGTCGTTCATTGTTACTCGGAAGGGCATAGCCGCCACGACCACATCTGACGCAGGTGCGACGCAGTAGAGAAGAGTGGACGACAAGTAAATGGCAGGGACGGACTTCGTGCCTATGGAGCAGCGCAAGTATTGGTCATAATCGACGAAATTCGACCCATAAACCGTAATAATAGTCCTTCCGTTCTTCGGCCCGTATATAGGAACGATGTGGTTGACGGTGGGCGCCTTGTAGTACTGGAAGTCCAGACTATTCGAGCAGTCTGTGAAGTCCCCGGTCAGCGACACACTGAAAGGAATATCGTCCGCATGTTCATTCCCAGGCCCGGGATCACACTGCAGACAGTGGTCAGTTTTCTCAGGCGTGCTGGGCTCTGCCTCCCCCGGCGACCTGGCTTTCGGCGTGCAAGTGACATACGTCGCTTTGACGATGTTATCATTGACTCCGAACTTGCACACAGGGTTGGGGTAGTCATCCCTCGGCTCGAGTCCTGCGCCCCGCACTAGAACACGCGTACTTCCGCTGGTAGGACCAGTGTTGGGAGTGATATTGGTGATAGTGATCATGCGGGTGGCGGCCCAGGCTGGGAAGACGATGAAGGATAGGAGCCACAGAGCCATATTATCGGCAGTTTGAGGGGAACGGTTGCAGGGCTTTGCTAGGACTGGGAAGAGCCTGGGAAGCAGGCGGGAAACTGGACTGCCGGGCAAGTCACTGAGGGAACAGCACTAATTTAAGTAAAATCGAGCAGTTCGGTCGCTGGACATAAGGACTGGACCGGGGAAGCAGCCGGCTGCACTGGGCGGAAGCCGCCTATCTCTCCTTCCCAGCCATATATAAATAATGCGTGCCAAAGTCGGCGGAGCTCGCAAGTCCACCCTCATACTCAAGGGTCCGAGCAAGCAAAAGGACAGGCCACTGGCAGCCGCAGAGCTCGAAAAGGCAGACGACGACCTGTTCAACGACCAAAGTCCCGCTCAAAAGGTCGACGACATCCCCGTGCTCAATGAAAAAGAGCGAGAAGCGAACATCACGAGAGTGCTGAAAGCCGCGAATCCGCAAGCGCCGCACAACTACAGCTTCTTCAACTATCGAGACAGAGTGTTCAGGAAGGACGACATGGTTGACCATGTGGCCACGCACTTCGCTATGGACGGTCACTACCTGCTCAAAGGCTCGAACGAGGAAAGCGAACAGCAAGAGTTCCTCGAAGGCAAAAGCTCTGAAGCGGACATGGCTATCAAGGACACTGCAGTGGACGAAGGCATGCCTACTGAAATGGACCATGCAACTCTCTTGCGGTCGTTGAGGAATCAGTTCAATTACTGCGAACGGACTTGTCAGACCTTCACGTCTGCAGTGAAGGAGAGGGGAGTGTCGACGGAGCCGCCGCCGCTTGTTTCCTTCACTACGACCGTTACGCAGTGGGAAGTGTACGACTCGTTTCTGAAGGATGCGGATGTGCGGAGACTGCTGAAGATGCAGGAAATTGATGTGCAGGGGGAGGTGGAGGTCAAGAGGGAAGACCCGCTGTTCTCGGAAGAAATGGCCCACGCACTGAAGATAATGGAGCGCATGGTGACTCAAATCGCCCAAGCCGACTTCTACCGAGACTACAAGGAGTGGGACGATGCCTCCGACGCTCTCAAGCCCGAGCAAGGCGACCTATACCCCCTGTGGAGATTCGGCTCCCAAAAGACCCGCAAGAAGGAAGTCACCGCCTTGACCTGGAACCCCCGCTACCTGGACATGTTCGCAGTGGGGTATGGGTCTTATGACTTCATGAAGCAGGGCGGAGGCATCATTTGCTGCTATTCGCTGAAGAACACTACTCACCCGGAGTACATGTTCACCACTGAGTACGGAGTGATGTGCTTGGACTGGCATCCGCAGCATCCGGCGCTCCTGGCGATTGGGCTTTATGACGGCACTGTGCTGGTTTATGATGTGCGGTCGAGACATAATAAGCCCATATATCAGTCGACGATCCGCACGAATAAGCATACGGACCCGGTGTGGCAGGTCAAGTGGCAAGTGGAAAACGCTACGAAGAACTTGAGCTTCATTTCGATCTCCTCAGACGGCAGAGTGACCTGCTGGGTACTGATGAAGAACAAGCTCGAGGCCGAGGAACTGCTGAAGCTGAAGCTAGTGACGGGACAGAAAGACGGAGAGGACGAGGAAGTCGCTATGGGCGGACTGGCGGGCGGCATGTGCTTCGACTTCAACCCCTTCATCGACTATCTATTCGTCGTGGGGACGGAAGAAGGGAAAATCCACAAGTGTTCAAAGGCCTACAGCGGGCAGTACCTGGAAACCTACGAAGGCCACACACTGGCAGTCTACTCTGTGAAGTGGAACTACTACCACCCTAAGGTCTTCCTCAGTGCCAGTGCAGACTGGAACATCAAGCTTTGGGACCATACAGTCCGCGCTGCACTGATGAACTTCGACATGGGGATTGCGGTGAATGACGTGGCCTGGGCGCCATACAGCTCCACGATCTTCCTAGCTGTCACTGCGGACACCAAGTGCAATATATTTGCGCTGCATATTGAGAAGCATGGACCGTTGAATGAACGCAAGGCTGCGAAGACCACCAAACTTAACCACGTGGCGTTCAACCCGGACCAGCCGATTGTTCTGCTGGGGGATGACCGCGGTGCAGTGAACTCCATGAAGCTGTCTCCCAACCTGAGAAAGAAGGTTCCGCCGGAGGCAGAGGACGGGAAGACGCCTGAAAAGCGCCATTTCGACTCCGAAGTGCAAAAGATCGAAGAGTTCCTCACCTCCATCGACCGTACGGTTTACTAGGTTAAGCCTCGTGTCGCGTAGCCAAAGGACTAGGAGTCTAGAGGGGTACTGGGTGTAGTCCGTAAGACTAGTACCAATATGCATCGAAATGTAGGGAGTGGTAGGAATTGCTGGAAGGATATGTGTGTGAATTAGGTGTTAAACTAGGAATTAGGCAGCTACCAGTCACTGCTCTTCAACTTCACAGCAGCCTGGTCGAACCGATCATCACATGTCTCGAAGTAGCCAGCGGGGTAGTCCCTCAGCTCCACTCCCAGTCGAGGCTGCGAGGGCATTTCCGCGCCCCTGCGTATTCGTTTCCGCTTGCAGATGGCTGATTCGGGGACTGCTTGGGAAGCTGGGGCTTTGGCTGCAAGCTTCATTTCCGCGGCTTGGAGTTCTTGCGCTTCTGGGGCCATGTCGAGTATGCACAGTGCGCAGAACCATAGCTCCAGGTTAGGGATGTGGTCCAGGTCAATGCAGGAAGTGTGGAAGCCTTTGTCACACTGGTCACACAGCAACATTATATTCTCGTCCATATCCGACCCACAGACCACACAGCGGATTTCCCTAATCACATCCGCAATTGTCGGGTTGCTGACATGCGCCTGTTGGTCCCTATCCTCAATCTCGACACTTCCCTCCAATACCACCACAGCAGTCCCTTGCTGAGTGCACTGGGTAATACGGTTAAAGCGCTGCTGGCAGAGCGGACATTTGTTGGTGACTTCGGCCCATTGGAGGATACACTTGTAGCAGAAGGTGTTGTGGCCGCAGGGGATTTGCCCGCACAGGGAGCCGGAGGGCAGGGAATCAATGCAAATGGTACAGCGTTTGGAAGAGGTGTTGGAGGGGATACGCACTGTGCCGTACTTTTTGATGATTCGCCCCATTCAAATTATAGGCGCTTCCTAGCTAGTTGGAGTTTAATCTGTCCAACTCGTGCTGCGTCCAGATCTTGCGGGAAATCGCCTCCTCCCTGGCTCTAATGAGGTGTCTCTCCCGCACATTATCCGGACACCAGCGCTTGTAGGCCGCCAGCGTGTCTGGGCACAAGTACTCATTCTCCGTATTCATCCGCCCCATGCAGTCCTTGTGGAAGTCGAACGCCATCAAGCACTGCTTCGTGCTCATAGGCCACATCGCGCCTGGAAAACCATGGTCAGCCATTTATCCACCTGGTCTAGGACTACAGGGAACTGCCTTGGATGGACCTGTAGATTTAGGCTTTGGGGAGGGAGGGGTTAGGGTAGTGAGAAATTTGGAGGAAAAGGGAGGGCAGGGCTAATACCTTGGGAATTATTGGGGAAGATGGAATGGATTTGGGAGGGCAGTGATTTCGCTATAGAAGGGAGTGAAACAGCAATGCTTTCTTGGGGCAGGAGAAACAGCTGTTTTGCGTTTAGGGGGTATTTTATCGGCTTAAAGGAGATTGTTTTTGTCTTAAACTCGTTGTTCCCTCCTAATTCTACGTTTCTCTCATATATTACCGAAAGCAGTAATTAGGTGCGTTTTCAATCGCTTTTATATCCTTTTTGGTCGAAAGCAATGAAAATATCTAAAGTTAGCGTTATTTCTCAGATTTTCAAAACATCCAAGCCTCAAACCCACAATTTCTCTTGCCTAATTAGTAAATCCCCCTGAATTCCTCTAATTTCCATACAATTCCCCTCTCAAGCGTCTCTCCATCCGTCCCCTTCCTAATAACTCCGCAATAAACAATGAAGTCTCGGTCTCAACTCCACCTCCAGCCGAAGCAATGGCTATTCATCCCGGAATTAGACGTAAAAGCCCGACTTCGGGCCTCAAGTCAGCTGAGTACAACTCACCACTCTGAAGATAAGGTCGAATTCGCCCTCAAACATATGAGGCAAATGAGTAATCCTTCGTTTACGCCGGTTCCGCCGTCGGAGGAGAGGCTGGAGCCGTACCAACCTGCGCAGTTTACGATTAAGAAGGCGGACCCAGTGCTGTTGAATGCACCAGAAGACGAATTGATGGGAGATTCAGCGCCCATATCGTCTGAAGAAGGAGCGAAGCAGGTGGTAAATACACTTTTGCGGGCCACTCAGCAGGCGCAGGACTTCGTTATGCAGGCAAACCAGCCTTCTTCGATTTTCCAGCGGGTCAGTTCGTTGCCCCCGCTGCACTCGCCCCAGCAATTTCCCAATACTTTGGAAGTGCTCAAGAGCAAGGAAACGCGGAGACAGGGCTACAAGGAGCCTTCGCCCCCTCCCAGAGCGCACAAATCCCACCAAAACCAGTACCACGGCGCCTGGTACTTACCCCCAGCTCAATGGAAAGTGGCAATTTCGGCCAGAGACACAATCTCGAAATACTCACTGCAAAGAGGTGAGTCCCACATAGCCAAAGCGCCTTATTACTACCTCCACTCTGAAGGAAAGCAAACTCCCATCCAATTCGAAGAAAACGTAAAGAAGTTCCAGAGAATGCCTATGATGTCGCGCTTTAAAGGCCACTTGGAAGCCAGCAACAAGCGTATTCCGCCTTTTCTGCAGTCTGTGAAGTCAGACAAAGAGCTGGAGGTCATCCAGGACTCTGACACTATGTCGTCCAGTGAGACTTAGTAGTGATAGTGTAAATGCGCAGGGAGAAGGAAGGAGGAACTTCCTTTCCAAGACTACGTCTCTCCAACAGCGTCCCACGTGTCCACTCCCAAGTCCCCCACGAAGCCCTCTCCCGTCCCAAATTCATCTACGAAGACTCAACGTCCTCCGGCAGTGACATGTCCAGCGTGCGTCCCCGCCACTACTTCGACGCTCTACTGGGCAAAAACGCAGGTGTAAAGTACAAACTGCCCTACTACCAAGCCTACTACGCCCGCGCCGACAAGGCTGGCTTCGGCATCCAGCAGGGCATGTGTGCCCGGCAGCTTCAGGCGCGCAGGGAGGAACTGTACAGGGACGAAAGCGGCCATTTGGCAGGGCTGAAGCGGGTGGCGTCCTTTCGAGGCAGGATTGCGCCGCATAGTGTGATGAAGAACTCCTTTGAAGTGTCTTGGCTGGAGGGCTCGCCGGGCAGGGTGTTAGGGCCTAGGGTCGTCAGACTGAGGAGGTCGAGGAACCCGTCGAGGCTGGCACTCGATAAAAGCCAGAAGCTCATGCAGGAATTGGATACATTCGACAGAAAATCACGCCAAGCCTCCATATCCTTCAACCTCGAAGCCTTCCCATGAGCTAATTTGCCCCATAACCCCCTTTCCTGATAAATCTTCAGTCAGTTTCCACTACCCAGCGGCTTTAGTCATTTCCTTCTCTCTATATATGGTCAAAAGCGGTGTTTTCCACTAATATGTCTGACGACATTCGCAGTTTGCAGGTCATTTTTGGCCTGTCCTCCTTCGGTTTCGGCCTGTGCAGTGTCGTAAACTGCTTCGTTGGCTATCATTATCTGCACTACTGGCGTCTCAAGGAAATGAGTGTTTCCGACTTCCTCGCCCCCAATTTCCCCAAACGCAGTAAGGACTACCTGATCCGCGGCAAGGTCGAATGCCAAAAGCCTCTCGAAGTACCATCCACACAGAGCCAAATCAAGGGAATTCACATCGGTCCTGTGGTTTATTCCAAGCATTCAGCGGAAGTTATTTCGCAAAACGGCAGTGTTATGCACAGAAACGTTAATCTCCGCTTCAGAGACTTCGAGTTGACGGACGAAAGAAGCCAATTGAGGGTGGAAATCGGGGAAAAGTCGGAATTTCTGGCCAGAAATGTATATAAAAAGACCAGTTTTTCCAATTTTGGACTGCTGACGCACATTTGGCACGTGATTTTGGAGATTTTAAGCCAGCTGTTTTGGCTAAATATCAATTATGAAGCAGGGCAGAGGTGAAATGTAGGCAGACAAACGGAGGCAGTGCTGCCTGTAGGCGCAAGTGTGTGCGTTGCTGGGACTTATCTCCTAACAGTGACGCGGCCCACCATAGTAGCCCGGGCAGTGGCTTTTTCCAAGCAAAGTCTGCTCGAGCCCTACAAATGGCCCTTTTTCTTCCTCACTCTGGGGCAACTCCTATGCGGAGGAGTTGCCTTTCTGGCTGGAAAAAGACTGGCCGCAGCCCTGCGGAAACAGCGCGAGGAGCGGGAGCGGTACGCAGGCAGAGAGGTAGAAGCAGGGAAGGAGTGCAAAATCTGCCTTGCCGCTGCCTGTGACGTCATTTTTCAGCCCTGCAAGCACATGTGCTGCTGTAAAGCCTGCGCGGAGCAGGTTTCGCTGTGTCCGATTTGCAGGGAACCTATCAGGGAGCAAGTTTCAGTTTTTCTTGCTTAGAAATTAGGACTTTCTATGAGTTTTCGGGGATTTGCGATCGTTTGAGTCGATTTATGGAAATATTAACGCTATTTCGACTATTTATAGGGAAAATTCGACTCGAAATTCATACAAAATCCGATTTTCCAGCAGTTTCGAAAACACTAAAAACCCAATCTAAATGATATGACTAAACCTACTCGCATGTCCATATATCGTCTTCTGGTTCTTGCAATGCGCTCCATACCTACACTTCGTCCTATTCCTAACCGAGTTGGGCAGCGTCTCATTGACCTGCACTCTCTGAAACATCAGCATTTCCTTCCACAGTGCATTGGCACAGGCTCCACACAGGAAAGTGCCTCTCGTGACCTGAACGCCAGTTTTGCCCTCTATGTTGAAGGTCATGTTGAGGGTTTCGATAGCGCGAAGGGCGATCATAGGCAGAGCGACTCCCATTCTGCGGAGTGCGTCTTTGAGTACTTCCTGTTCAAATGGATTTGAGTACAGTGCATCAGAGGGGATTTGGGTGAAAGTGGTGCGGATGTACCAGTCGACAGGGTGGATGCCGAGGTCGCAGTGCTTGATTCTACGATAGTAGGCGTTGCAGAAGTACAACTCACATATGAAGCACTGCTGGGGCTGGCCGGGGCGGCAGGGCATGGCCTGCTTGCAGAGGTAGCAGTCGACGTGTTCTTGGGCCTTCAGACAGCGGTATCCGTCTATGTTGCGACAGCATTGGTAGCATTTGGCAGGGCCGGACCAGTACAAGTGCTCATCAGGGTCCGGGGGAGGGGGCTGGTAGGTAGGTACTGGACGGGGCTGTTGTTGCTGGGGAGTGTATAGGGCGGAAGCCGGCCTACCATCCATCATAGGTCGAATTGCCATGTTTGTGGGCACAACCGTGCGAATGGCTTCCTCCACATACCTATTCCTCCTGCTCAAATCCGCCTTGTCATCCGCACACCTCTGCCACTCCCCACGTCTCTTCACATACTCCTTCACCCGGTCATCCACCAGTCCATTCCGGTATGCCCTCACAAAGTGCTCCCCACAGTAGGGACAGGTAGTCTTATCCGCCGTCCAGCCAGTGATACAGCCGCCACAGAACTTGTGCAGACAGGGCAGCAGGGTCACACATTGGTAGATGAGGAGGTTGCAGAGGAGACAAGGGAGGTAGCCGAGACGCAGGGCGGGAGTGGTGTCTGTGCATTCGTCTACGTCCATTGGGACGTTGGAGGGACGTGGGGACATTTGGGATTCTAGGGACCGTTGGTTGGAGGGCGTAGGGTTAGAGAGGGAAGGCTGGATGTAGGGTTAGTGCAGAAAGGTCGGATTTTGCGTTGATTTGGAAGGGTATCGGACTAAGGTAAAGCCACTTTCTGCTCTTTTGTCTGCTCCAGGTCTTTCATAGAGGCAATTCTCAGGTCCAAATCCACCTCAAACTTCCCATAAGTCGAAATTCCCTTCTTCCCTTCAGCCCATTTCCCCAGCTTTCTCTATAGCAGTTCCCAGCCAGGCGCCATAATAAGCAATGGCAGGCGAGGAGGATTTCGAATGCCCTCCAGACAAGACAGTGCTAGGCAGGGCTGCCTGGACTCTCATGCACACTACTGCTGCGTACTACCCGGACCGGCCTAGTGCAGAGCAGAAGGCGCTGTTCCTCACCTTCTACTCTTCTTTGGCGAGGACTTATCCTTGCAGGAAGTGCTCGTTCTACCTCGTGCACATGCTGCAGGCAGACCCGCCCAAGGTGGAGTCGAGGGCGGAGCTAAGCACCTGGGTGTGCAAGGTGCATAACGTGGTGAATCAGTTCCTGAAGAGGGAAGAGTTCCCTTGCACTCTGGAAGCCTTGGATAGAAGGTGGAAAACACGTCCTAGCGACTGCCCCAATCCTTTGAACGACCCCGCCGACGATAAGCCCCACTAGACTATTATAGACATGGTGGACGCCTACCCCATCGACCCTGACAAGCAAGTGGGTTTGCAGAGCAATTCAGGGGAAAACAACTGCTTTCTGAACGCTGCTTTGCAGGTGCTGTAAGGCTCTATGTAGCTTCCATCTGGAGAAGTTCAATAGAGAGTTTGCGGATTATGTATGCTTGAAGGCGAATTTATACAATACACAGAGGTCACTGATATGCTACTATGTGGCGCATTTGCACTATTTCTACTTCTCAGGGACAGACAAAGTGAGAGATCCCTGCGGCTTACGCCAGCAACTAGCAGTCAACCGCATCGTAGAAATGCACGAAAAGGCAGACGCGGTGGAAATACTGAACTACCTCCTGACCCAAATCCATAGTTCTACAATCGCAGAGGCTTGTGCTGACCCCACCAATGAGGCCTGCGGGGACTCTTGTCCTGCGCACAGGTCCTTTCGACTGGAACTCATGGAACAAAGTGTGTGTCTCTGCGGGGAAAACTCCGAGCCCAAGCCCTGGGACTTCTGTTCCTTCGTCTATCCTCTGCATGTGGACGAACTCCTGGCGCAAGCAAAGGCGAAATTCCTGCACTGGGAAGAATCGATAGGAAAGCTGCAGGATTGTTACAGTGGGACGCAGGTAACTGAGCAGTGCTTCCGAATTCCGCAGCAATGTCGGAGAGCGGAGAAAAAGTTTTCACTATTGAACGCTCCGGAAGTGCTTTTCTTAGGACTGACAGGACAGTGGGACTCTCTATTGCTTAACGGGCGGAAAGTCATGCAAATTTCCTCTCTTTTCCCTGGGATTTTACCAATAACCACCCTATTCCCGCAGGCTGCAAAAGCCAATTACCGTCTCCGCAGCTGGATAGCCTTCGGCCTAGGCCACTATTTCGCCTATATCAGACACAGTGTTCAGGACGTGTGGTTCAAATTCGAAGATGAGAAAATTAAGAGAATGGGAGAGTATTACACCTGCTTGAAAGACGAAATTGAATCGAATTTCCATCCTGTCGCCATGTTTTACGAGAAAACCGTGGAAACCGGGCAGACATTCAGCAGCTACGCAGAAGTGGAAAAGTGGGAAACTGTCGAGGAACGAGTACGGGAAATTGAGAGTCGAAACGGAATTGCGACCACTATCCGAACCACTCCTTCCGCTAAGTTGGAATGGAGTTGTGCCACTTGCACTCTGAACAACCCCTCAGAAAGTAACGTTTGCAGTGCATGCAGCAACCCTAGGCTTGCCCGCAGCCTGTCCAACTCCCAGGCGCCCACAATCGCGATTTCCCCCAGATCCGCTAATTCCCTGCACAACTCCACGAGCGCCCGATCTCCACTATTCGCTAAGGAAGCCACTTCGCCCTTTCACGGCTCGAACCATCTGGTGCAGAGCTACTCCCCAGGGCTCTCCAAATCAGTGACTTACAGCAGTCCCAGACCAGTCCTCGCTTTTTGTCCGAAGTGTCGAGGCCGCTACCCGTCCGATAAAACCTGTGAGTGCACCCTCATCGCAAGTAGATTTATCGAAAACAAGTTAGTCTGCCCGGGCTGCACACTTCTCGTTATGCCGACTGTTTCCGCTTGCACGAATTGCGACAAGAAGCTGATCCTGCCGGGGATACCACAGCCTTGTCTGAGATGCCACAGAGGGATTACGGGGAAAGGAGTGTGTCTGAATTGCAGTGTGGAGGTAGCTTCAAGTCCCTGCGTGTACTGCGGAGAGAGTCAGTTTTTGGCCTGTCTAGTCTGCGCCGCGCCGGAATTAGCTAGAAGCATTTAGGTTAATTCGGAGGCTGAAGTTGGAAAGGTGTCTATAAAAGGTCTAGCATACATATGCTTTGGACGCCCTTCTCTGCTGCTTTTGCTGGGGTCTATTGACCCTGGATCTCGATACTTTGAAAAAGATACAGTTATATTCCAGTCTATGAAGAGTCCTAGGGCGAGTCTATCTGCCAATTCAATAGATCAGCTGGCAGACTATAATGGCAGAAGACGAATTCAACCCTGCACTTGCAGAGTACTCAGACGAAGACTCCCCCGTCCCTGTCCCGAAACACCCTCTGCCCACCCTAGGCCCAGAGCCTCGGAAACGCCCCAAACTGCCCTGCGCCAAAGACCTCCTTTCCCCCTCTGCCCCGCCTCCCTTCCTAGCTGGCATTTCCCTCCATCTCACCCCCAAGCCTGTCCAGCCCAAGCCCACTACTGCAGTCATTCAGAAGCCGCCCACTCTCAACCCGACCACTCCCAATGCAATTGAGCAATATGACTATTTCGCCCAGGACCCAGAGGCTGATTTAAGCCGCTGGCAGGCTCCGCAGGATATGCCCGACCGTGACCGTCCCATGGACAAGCGGAAACTGATAAAGAAGATCGACACCAGGAGAGTCGCTGTGCTGGGACTGGATCAGAAGAGGGGGAAGTACGTGAAGGACAAGGGGAATAGGTGGGAGTTTCCACTGCCTCAGTAGAAGGAGTAGGGGTAGTTTAAAGAACTTATACAAATAAGCCAAATTTACGTACAATTCGGTCATTTTCCCTTCGAAAATCCCTAATTACGAGACTCTCCTAAGCGATGAATTTACTAAGTTGCCTGTCAACCTTCCCCTGCGCCCACAGCACTCCCGCCCAAACCCCTACAAAAGACACCAAAATCAGTCCTTTTTCCATCGGCGAGTAGTCCTTTAATTGGTCCATCAGAGTGTCAGGGTCCATTTCAGGCGCCCAACTCTGTTTCCACAGAGTACCTTCGTGCAAGCGCTTGTAGTAGTACTGGGAAAGCGGGGGCCACACTTCCTTTCGGATAGGCGGAGTGCTGGTTTCGACTTCCTTGAGGAACTCTTCCATTATTAGAGCTTCAGGGCGTTTTCTCTATTGCAGGGCTTTTGGCAGAATGGACTGTGGAATTGGGAATTCGTAGGGGAATTGGATTGCTGCAGTTTGGAAATCTGGGAAATATCACATGCGAAAAGACTAAAATTGGAGTATATGCAGTTACAAAAAGCAGCAAAAAGCCCAATTCCCAGTCCAATATCGACCCATTCCCCTATCCCTTCTTCCCCATCTTGGCTAATTCCCTTCCCCTTCATTCACTCGATAGCCCGCTTACATCTCCCTGTCTCTCGCGTTCCCCTCTAGTCGCTAGTAAAAGAATGGCTCAGAAGTTGAGTCTGAGCAACTTCGAAGTGATGCAGACGCTGGGGACTGGTGAGGTCTAGACAGGCTCCTTTGGAAGGGTCAGACTGGGGAAGGAAAAGGCCACAGGACTGTTCTTTGCACTCAAAATCCTCAAAAAGGCGGAGATTCTGCGTCTGAAGCAAGTGGACCACGTCATGTCTGAACTCACGATTCTGAGGCAAATCAGTCACCCTTTCGTAGTGAACCTGAAAGGCTACACCCAAGACAGTCGCTACCTCTACCTAGTCCTCGAGTACGTTCCAGGCGGCGAGCTCTTTACCTACCTCCGCGGCATTGGCAAGCTCGACAGTGACCACGCTCGCTTCTACGCTGCGCAGATCACTGCGATTTTTGAGTATTTGCATGGACGCAATATCATTTACAGGGATTTGAAGCCTGAAAACCTGCTAATTGCTGCGGATGGGTACTTGCGCCTAACGGATTTCGGCTTTGCGAAGACGGTGGAGAGCAGGACGTATACTCTGTGTGGGACTCCAGAGTACCTGGCCCCTGAGATACTACTGAATAAGGGCCACGGAAAGCCAGTGGACTGGTGGACCCTGGGAATCATCATATACGAGATGCTAGCAGGAATCGACCCATTCTCAGACGAAGACCCAATGTCAATTTACCAGAAAATCCTCAAAGGAAAGATCAAGTTCCCTCGCAATTTCGATCGAAACGCGAAAAGTCTGGTCAAGCACTTGCTCGTTTCTGACCTTTCCAAGCGGTATGGCAACCTCAGAGGAGGCGCGAACGACATAAAGAACCACAGGTGGTTCAATGGCATAGACTGGGCCCGGCTCCTGAACAAGGACCTGCCCACTCCGTATCGGCCCACTGTGCGCAATTCAGGCGACACGTCCAATTTCTCGAATTACCCTGATTCAGACGGGGAGTCTCCTGCAGTGAGGGCGGGTGACGACCCCTTCATCGACTGGTAGTTAGCTAGGCCGTAACTCAGCTTTGGCTTAGGTTGGACTGCTGGAATCCGTATTGCCGAGAAAGTGGATAGAGAAATTCGCCTATTTTGCTTGAGGAAGTGAAATATGGGTCAAATTGGAGTTAATTGCACCAATATAATGCAGGAAATCGACGTATCTTCACCTATATTTCCCTGTTCAACCTATAAGCCTGGACTAATTTTCCCTTACTTCCTCCAAACCCTCTCTTTTCTCTCTCCACACATATAAAATGGACTGTCAGACCTCCGCCTCCAGTCGTCGCAGCAGGTCCAACTCCCCCCTCCTCGAGCCTTACTGCGACGACTTCCTGCCTGCCAACGCCCCAGACCCTGCGAAGCTGTATCCCTGGGTCACAGCCAAAAGCTCCCAAAGTGAAGACCCGATGGTGCAGATGCATGAGGAAATGATGGACTTTTATGACTTCGTGCAGCCGTCGCAAGGGGAGGTGAAGGCGCACAATGAGGTGTTGGAGCGGATTGAAAAGGTGGTGAAGAGGCTGTGGCCGGGGACGCAGATAAAGTCCTTTGGATCACTGAAAACGGGCCTATGGCTGCCCAATAGCGACATGGATTTAGCCGTGTTCACCCCCAATCGCCTGCTCAGCACCAAGTACTTGATCAAAGAACTCGCACTGGAGCTGAACTTCCGCAAGATTCTGTGCTATCAGGAGCGGGTTTTTCGGGCGCGAGTGCCGATATTGAAGCTGCGAGACCAGAAAACCGCAATTCCGGTGGACATTTGCTTCAATATCGAAAACGGAGTCACAGGCGTGGACATGGTGAAGGCCTACATGGACCGCTACCCTGAAGCCAAGTACATCACCATCGTGTTGAAGTACTTCCTGCGACAAAGAGCCCTGAATGAGACCTACTCGGGGGGAATCGGCAGCTTCCTGCTGTTCTGCACAGTGATAGCTGGACTGCAGGAGCACCGCAGACGCTTTCCCCAGGGCGGCAAGTTCACCCTCGCCCACTACTTCCTGCACTACCTGCACTTCTACGGCTACGAACTGGACATATCCGAAACCGGCCTGCGGATTGCAGGCACCGGTGCAGTCTTCCCCAAGCCTCCCAATAGTCCCGCCCTCCTCACACTTATCTGTCCTCAAGACGACGAACACGATATAGGCCAGAACTCCTTTCACTTTGAGAAAGTGCAGGAGGCCTTTGCGGCGGCGTATGAGGTGATGATGGTGCAGCCGTTTCGGAAGAGTGGCTTGACGCCGCTGAGTTGTATTATCAGGGCGGATCGGTCGATGTTGGAGCGGCGGTAGTTAATTAGTATTCGAATGTATGGGAAAGAGGGGAATTTGGACTTTTTGGTAGAAACAAGTAACTTCTACAAGCCGCAAACATCAACAAAGTCCAAATTTCCCTTCCATATTTCCCGAATTTCCGAGCATTTTCCCTAATCTCTATTCCAACACCTCTACAAACAGCAGAATCTATCCTAGCTAAACTGAAAAGCAGTCTCCGGCGGGTCCTGCAGATCCATCCTATCCGGCAAATCCCACTGCCCTGTAAACTCCCTAATCAGTTCCCCCGCTTTCTCATGAACTGCGATATTCGAGTGGTCTCGCAGAAACTCCAAGCGACCAAATCCCTGCAAAGCCTCGAATCGGGGAATTGCTGCTCTGCTGTGGGCGGTAAGCAGTCTGGAGATGGACTCCAAGGCTAGTAGCAGTATTTCTGCGTCTTGATGGTCTAGTATTCTTACCATCAGTTCTAAGACTCCGGAGTTTATCATGCCGTCGTAGATGTTGCAGTCAAGGAACCGAGTCAGATGGGCTATAGTCCACACAGCCTCTTTTTTTACCCCGAAGTCGCTATCGCTCAAAGCCTCCACTATGCTGTGCACGCAGTTGTGCTTGGCCACTGCCATTGCTTGCTCCTCTGGTCCTGCAGTGATATTGCTGAAACACCACAGTACCTCTCTTCGGACTTCTCGCTTGTCACTGCCTATGAGTGCTGCCAAGTGCTGGAGCAGGCCCAGATTCAGCAGTACTTGAGCCTGACTATCATCTCCAGTAAGGATATTCCCAAGTGTGCGCAAAGCCGGAATCTGCACCTTTTCCGCCTCAGTCCTCATCACCCACTTCAAAAGCGTCCCAATCACTCCTGAATTCAGCACCGCATCTACAGTTTCCTGAGCACGGTTATCAGTCAAGCAACTCAGCATCCAGCAGGTAGTCGCCACAATTCTCGCTTTTTCCGTGGCGAAAAGCCCAGGAGCCAGCTTGAGAGCCGTGGATACTACACTTGTGGGAGGCTCAGGCACGCCTCTGCATAGGTTGGAAAGCAGCCAGGCAATGACTTCGATGCTAGAGCTGGATTTCGCCTTGCCTGAGACTAGGAGATTACTCAGTATTTCCTCAATTCCGAGAGATATCACTTCGTCGCGATGAGACACACTGTCGCCTGCGATGTTACTGAGGGTCCAGATCGCCTGGTCGCGGATGTCTGTATTGGCATGGGAAAGCAGCTGGTGCAGGACCAATAGTCCGCCCAAATCCACCAATTTCGCTATCACTTCGGATGGTCCGGCCGTCAAATTTGCCAAACACCATACAGACTCAAGCACAACCTCCTCCTCATACTCATTCCTCAGCACATTCAGCAGTAAGGGAACAACCCCCAAATTCGCAATTGCCACTATTGGCGTATCCTCAGTCGCCAAAATCCGTCTAAGCGTGGATAGGGCTACCGGGCGATCCGTGCTGTTTCCACTTCGGAGCAGGCCGATGGCGGTTTGGGCCTTGCGGTGGGGACTGAGTTTGGCCTCTTCGAGGATGGAAATTGGGACTGAGAGCTTTTCGTGGTAGATTGAAGAGGAGAATTCGAATGCTGGCTGGTCGGAGTGGGGAGTGAACAGGGAGGCGAGGGCACGCCGCTTGGCTGCTATTTCACTTCTTTTGGCCTTTCTCAGCTCCACTTGCGACTCCTCCCTTCGTCTCCGCACCAAGTCCAAGTCTCCGCCCCGCATGAAGTCTCTGTCCCTCTCTCTTAACTTCGAGGATATCATATTACCGCGCCTAGAGACTTACTCAGAAGGCCCTGCAATCACATGGATCCTGCGACAGCGGCGGCTTCAAAGTATTCGTCTTCCCCAGTGCTGACGGCCTCGACCTGCGGAACTTTTCGTTCTTCAGCTTCTTCATCTCTTCCTTATACTCCTGCATCTGCGCATTCAGACGTTCAATGGTCTCCTCCCGCTCTCTCAACTTCGTAGTCAGGTCAGTGCCTGTTTCCGGGTCAGTAGTGGGCACCGGCGGCAGGATGATCCCATGACTCTCTAGCAGCATTTTGAGCGCTTCCACTTCCCTTTCTTTCTCATTAATGACCTGCTGCTCGATTTGCAGTTTTTCCTGGACCACGTGGAAAACTTCGTCGAACTTTTGAATGGTCTGGTGGCAGTTGTTGAGTTGCAGCTTGTACTGCTCGACTTCGGAGCGCTGCTTTTCCAGGGACTCCCGGGGTGGCAGAGACAGGAGGACGCTGCGGACTTCTTCTTGGAAGAGCTGCCACTGTTCAACTTTCCGCGCCAATTCCGCCTTCAACCTTTCCATATCACTATCAATCCCACTCTTTCGAGACTTACGCTGCAGCATTTCCTCCAAATCCAACCTCTTGCTGTTCTCCTCCAAAATATCCTCCTTCGCCAGCGACAACAACGACTCCCTCTCCGCAAGTTGCATTTTCATCTCCATCACTTCGCCTTTCAATGCTTCAATTTGCTTCTTTAGCTCTGCAGACTGGTCGACTCCCGGACGCTGCTGAACTGCCTTTTCTAACTGTTCCGCAAGCAGCTTTTTCTCGCTTTCTGCGTGATTTACTCTTTCGGTCGCTTCTTTGTCTCGACTCCGCAGGCGCAAAGTTGCATCTTTGCACGCTGCATTGAGTCTTTCAATTTCCGCGCTTTTCTCCTTCACTGCTTCATTGGCTGCGTAAAGCTGTTTTTGCAGGTCCAGTTTCTCAGCAGCGTGCAAATCCTTAGTCCTTTTTATCACTTCTTCTCGGCCACTCTCTCCGCTGAGCTGTTTTTCCAAGTCCTCGATTTGCTTCCTCAAGTTTTCGTTGGAGTTTTTCAGGCCTGCAGCTTGGGCAGTTTGGAAAATCAGGTTCGTGCGGAATTTGGCAGCGGTCTGTCGCTCATAGGCCAGACTGGCTTCAAACGTCTGCCGCTCCAACTGAGTTTCTTGCTGAAGGTTCTGATAGTCACTCTTCAAAGTCGAGAATTCCCGCTCCACTGAGTCTGCCCGGGTGGACTCCGCAAGCAACTGACTATGGAAATCCGCAGGGACCGGACTTTCCCTCTGGGCGTCGAATTCCCTTTCCAGGGTTTTAAGTCTGGTTTCCGCTGCGACTTTCGCGTCTATTTCCGTACTCAGCTGTTCCTCTAGCGCCCTCAACTCTTGGTTCTTCCCTGCCAGGTCCTCACTGAACTGCTGTCGGATTGCTTGCTCCAGGCCTGCTTTGAAGCAGGTCACGCAGATCCGTTCTTCTCTGTTGGTCAGAGGGTGGAGAGTCTTGATAGGGGCGCATTTTTCACATAAGGCGTGGAGACAGAAGCGGCAGCCTTTGCGCTTTTTGGTGTCGCCGCGGCCTGTTCCCACCTTTTCTTGACAGAGAAAGCAAGTCTTTTCCTTCTTCCAAGTCTCCGAAAACGGGGACGGAGTGGACAAGCCGCCACTCACCTCCGCAGTGCGAAAGTGCTTTAGACGGTCACTCACCATCTCCTCAGTCCCAGTCCAAAAAGCCGACCTTGGGCGGTCCATTTATAAGCCTGGGACTATAGTGGCACATAGAGAATTTACCAATGTCGCAGGTGGGACTGGACTGTGACGATTGGCTCCAGCACTGGAGACACGAAGGAGAAACTTTGCCCGGTGCGGGAGATTTCGGCAGCTCGGGGACTGAGACTGGCGAGTTGCAGCTTTCTGAGAGGCTTTAGGACGGAGCGAGTAGTGCAGTGGATGGTTTCAGAGGAAGGACTGAGTTTCCGCATTGGCAGATGTCGGAGGTGGGGACTGATTGGAAGAGTCAGGACTTCCGGCCTGACTAATGGCCGTTTCAGCACTGAAAGCCGGGGCTTTAGCTGGGGGCCGGGAGGACTGGCTTCTGTGGACAGGCGGAATCGGTTGATTAGTTCAATTGGAGGCAGCGAAGTCACAGCGTTCTCCCTCAAAAAGTCCGTCCACGAGTCCTTCCGTCCCTGCGGCGGCGTGGGTCTGCACCTCAACATACTCCGAGCCCTGCAATTCCGTCCTCCCGGAGAAAGACTCATATGCCTGCGAGGTTACTAGCTAAATGGCCCAGTTGAGTTCTTCCCTAATAATGGTGCCGAAGCCAAAGCCGCAGTCCTGGTAACTCTGCGAGCAGACCGCGATGTCACTGAAAGCGTCGTTGATGTCGCAACTGTTGCCTACATAGTTCAATATGATAGTTTCGAAAGTGGTGTTTTCCAGGGCATGCAGCAAAGCGGTGAATTTGCAGTCAGTGGAGTAGGGCAGGTAAATAGCGGGTAGGAAGGCGCAGCCTACATTGACGACCTGCAGGAAGTCGAAACTGCGAGTGTTGTAGTCGTTGAGGGCCGCGGCCAGGAGCTGGGCGAAGGCGTAGCTAGCAGTGGAGAAGTCGTTGGAGCAGGCGTCAGCCGGGGCGTCGGGGACTTGCAGGCCTGCGATCAGTCCTGAGAAGAAGTTCTCGATGTCGTGAATGGTGATGTCCAGAGTACTCAAGTTGAGACGGGTGTGGCGGGCAGGGGAAGGACGTACGGCTGAGGCCAGCAGGCCCAGGTCCCGTCCACAAGCCAGCGGATTGGCCAGGCAGAAGCTCGACTCACTGAGTCCAGTCTGAAAGCCACTGTGCAGTCTAGTCAGGAAGTCTGTGAAGCAGAAAGCCGAGACAACCAGACAGACGCCGAGAAGACCTTTCATTTTATTTCGCCAAGTTAGGGATTACCTACATCATTCCCTTCTGTCCTAACATCCGCCTGCATAAGGGACAGATGTGCACCACGTCCTTGCAGCTTTCACACAGGAAAGGCACCCAGCAGCACAGGCAAAAGCCCGAGCAGAAGAGTCCGAGACAGGTTAGCCAGGGCAGGGAGGAACTGCAGTGGTTGTAGGTCATCATTGTAGTGACTGTCTGCTGGCAGTAAGGGCACACAGTAACCTGCGATACACGTGTCCAGATGGGGAAAGGACTATTGACCATCGAAGGAGGTAGGAACGGAGGTTGCGCCTGAGGCTGCGCCATAGGTCTCATAACTGCTGGTTGATACGGTATAGGCACTCCTTGCTGCCCATTTCGAGGCAGCGGCGGGTACTGTCCGCCCTGGTTTTGCCCTGGGTACTGTGAAGGATAGCCCTGCACGGAAGCTTCCCCAGGCTGCACCGCTTCCTGTCGATTCAACGGCACTCGCTCTTCTGCGGGGTTGACAGCCCTTCCGTCCATATTAGAACTAAGGCCCTAGCTTAGGCTTTTTGTCGCCATCTTCCGCAGGCTTCTCCTCCCTCTTCCTTTTGACGATTCCCAGGTCGAGTACCGGGCCTGCTGGGTTCTGTGGAGCGGTGAACACATCCCCAGCCACCGCCTTAAAGGACTCCTTTATGACCTTATAGGACTGAGCCTGCTCCACTGCGTCTTCCCGCTTTTCCTGTATTTCCTTTATCAGTCCTTCCATGGTTTCCCTCGATTCCGACTTCAGCTGCTCCAAAGTCGCCATCGCCCTGTCGAAGTAGTCCACAGCCTCAGACTCATGCTCCGGCACTGCCAGGTTAGTCGACCCCAGCAAGTAGTAGACCTCTGCCAGCTTCCTAGAGGGCGTGTCCGGATCCATGAGGTTGAGTGCCTTGTGGTACTCTTCCTGGGCGGAGAGGTAGCTTTGCCGGACGACTTCCAGGTCTCCGAGGCGGACATGCACTTTGATGAGTTCGTCTGCTCTGGTGGAGTTCAGGTAAATCACTCGTGCAGTTTCCAGGTTTTCCCATGCTAACTGCAGTTCGTCCACCTCGCTAGGGTCCTCTTCTACCTTGCTTTCCTCCACTTCCTCTGCACTTTCTGACCCTGCAGATGCGATTTCCGCCTCTAGACCAACTACGCCGGACTCAGCCGCTGGCTTTGCATCTGTATCTGCAGGGGTGGCTTCTTGATTCAGGACAGCCTCCTGCAAAGGCTCTCCCGGCATCACCTGATCCTGCACACTTTCCTCATACCTACACAGCAGTGCGTTCCCATTGGCGTAGTAGAAGTCGCCCAGGTCAGTATCCAGTTCGCCCTTCAGACGGGTGGCGATTTCCAGCGCTTCGCCTATGGCTTGCACGGCTGCTTCGTAGTCTGAGGCTGCAAGCAAGGACTTACCCTTGGCGAGCTGCTGTAGGGCTTGGGGGAAGGTTGGCGGGCACTGAGCTTCGCTGGCCATTGGCGGGAGTTTATTGCAGGTCTGCAAATGGCGTAAAAATCGGCCTTCGGTATGGGAATTTTGGCAATTTTTTGAGGGTTTTGTTGAGTGAATTGGGAAAAAACGGGATATTTATGAAATTTTGCGAGATTTTTTCATATAATTAGTAAAATTAAGATATTTTCCACTCAAAAAGACATTTGGAAACGCTGAAAATCTCCTTTCTTGTCTGTGGTGACATATGTATGATAAAATTTCATATAATCTGATAAAAACAGGTTTTCAGCACTAAGCAGCAATTGACTTCCCCATTATAAGTATAAAACACTGATAAAGGAAGCGAAATACGATGTTTAATCGCCTAGTTTCTCAACACGGCTAAAATCTGCAAACCGATAAGAAATCTCGCGGTTATGTTAGGATTAATTACCCTTAAAGTCGAAATATCACCGATTTCTGTCGAAAGTAGACTCGATATACATATTTCTATTGAATTCGATCGAAATCCGACTGAAGGGCATCAAAACCTCCTCCAGAATCCAATGTTTTGACTCTAAATCGAAGAAAATAACTAAGGAAAGGTGCGAACTGCAGGCCGTTTGATCCTTAGAGTAGTAATATGCACGGGCGCTCTCGCCTCCCCTCAACCACAGCGAAGCAGATCCTCAAGCAAACGACTCTCCCAGCGCCTACAGCCCTAGTCCAGCCCAGTCCCGCCCAGACCCTACTCCCCGACCTATTCGAAGTCCCCCCCGTCCCTTCCAGAAACCTCCCTTCTTCCATGCAGGAAACCGTCTCCTTGCAGCCACACGAAGACTCCGCTTTAGGCAAAGTCTCAGGGCAGTTCCTCAACCTTGAGCAAGTCTTGCTCATAGAGGACAAACTGCACAGTATGATGGAAGGCCTGCGACAGGGACATGAAATCGCCAGTTTCTGTGATGAGTACTGGAGACTGAGTGAGGCGTGTGATATAGCGCAGGTGCCGGAGCTGTTTAGGGACCTGAGGACGCAGAGAGTGCTGAGGTGTGCGCAGGTGTTGGAGGTCGTGGCGGTGGGCCTGCTCAATTTCTTCATATGTGTTGGAGGGGCCAATGAAATTTTGATGACTCATCTGAAGAACTTGATCTTTTATGTGCATCAGAACTTCCTGAGTCTGATGGAATACATCCTCCTCCGTATTCACCCAGAATCCTCAAAAAACATGTGGGCGTTTTCCCTGCAGGAAACCCTGTCCAACAAGCGGCTCCAAAAGAAGCTGGAAAAGGGACAGTTGGGTCCCTTAATGCGCCAACAAAGCGAAATTATCGCCAACATCAGCCGCGGCATCGCCACTACTCTCCTCTCCACTCAAAAGACCCAAGCCCCTATCTTCCTCGCTGTCCTGCATGTACTTCGTACACTCGACAGCATCCCAATCAAGAAAGCGAAGGCTATTATCAATGGAGCGGCTGCGGATACGCTGCAGGCCTTGCCTCCGCCTGCACCGGTAGCTGCTGCACTGCCAAATGTCACAGTGCCGTATCTCCCGCCAACGCCTCAGAATGTGCATTATACACTGGTGTTGGATTTGGATGAAACGCTGGTGCATTACTTCGAAGGGGAAAATCAGCCTGGCTCGTTCAAGGTCAGACCTCATTGTGAGCGGTTCCTTAAGGAAACTGCAGAGCTCTACGAAGTGGTGATTTTCACCGCTGCTATGCAAGACGTAAGTCCTAGACAGTACGCCGACTGGGTGCTGGACCGGATCGACCCTGGGAAACTCATAAGTTACCGACTTTACCGCCAGCACACAAAGCTCAAAGGCACTGTCTTCCTCAAGGATTTGTCTCTACTAGGCAGAGACCTCGCCCGAACCATTATCGTCGATAACGTCGCTGAAAACTTCCAACTCCACCCTGAAAACGGCATATTCGCCAGGTCCTGGTTCGACGATATGAGCGACCACGAGCTGCTCGACCTTTTACCCCTACTGAAAGGTAAGCCACAGGCAGAAATGGCTCGCTACAGAGTCAAAGACCTGAGGGTGGCTCTCCGTCAGTACCGAGACCAAATGCTGAGATCTGCCATTAGCAAGGCGGATAGGTAGTATAATGGGGCTGAACTGCTATTTGCGCAGGTGTGTGCGAGTGGCGGTCTTTCACCGCAGCTTTGGCGCGGTTTCTATGCTGCCTAGGAGGCTGCCGCTGGCTTACAAATGCAACTTGTCCATGACTGGCTCGGCTTTGCTCATACGCAGTCCTACACTCATGCAGTTGGTTACAGCTTTTCCCGGCCTAGTGGACCAGGACTCCACCGAAGACGAAGAGGCAACGAGCCGAGTCCAAAGGAGCTCTATACTAGACTAGGCATGGTCCTTCAGCTCCTCACACTTGGTATTCAGCTGCTGCAGATAGATGCAATGCGTGGTCAACTGCACATTCAGGTGCTTGATAGTCTTCGCAAGCTCCAAAATGTAGTCTTCCCTGGCGGACTGCTCTTGCTTCTCGAGAGCGGGGTCGGAGACTGTGGCTTTGGCATGTTTGAGTTGCTCTAAACGGTCGATTTGGAGCGCGAGACGGATAAGTTGACTGGTGTTGCCTGCAGTCACAGCACTCGCAGCTTCCAACCCATCGCATATCTTTGACAGCAGATCCAGAAACTCAGGCAGGAACACGCTTCTGTGTCTCCACACAATCAACACTCTGCGCATCTCCACTATTGCAGCCTTGCCGCTGCCCATCAGGCGGAAGGCGTCCGGTAGTACCTGCTCAAAGCAGCGACTCGCCTGCTCCCCCTTCGCAGTCTGCAGCAACTCATTGGCCAGGTACAGCAGTGCGACTTTGTTAGTGTGGGTCTCCAAGGACTTGAACCAGGTGCAGACCAGGTTGAAGTGTTCAGTGGGAGCACTGTGCAAGTAGGCAGTCACAGTGGAGGCAGCGGTCTGAATGGACTCTGTGGAGCAGGTGAGGCCGGACAGAGTCGCTACCACTTCCTCGAGACTTGGCGCGTTTCCCTCGTGAGCCATTTAGCTGCTAAGGGCTACAGAGGCTTGGGCGGCTCCGTGAAGCCACTGGACCGAATCAGAGAAGTCGAGTTAGCCTTCGTCAGACGCTTAGACCCGCTTCCCGAGAACCTTAGCCCCCGCTTTAGAGACAGCGTGGTGCTTCCGAGGGTCGCTGGAGGGCCTTCTGACGACCCAATTGTAGTGTTCTGCTTCACGTCTTTCTTGTCCTCGACTGAAATTTCGTCCACTTGCTCGATTTCGGGGTCTTTCAGAGGCGCGAAGACGGAGCCTTTGGCGAAGTAGTGGACTAAAGTGGTCCAGCGGAATTTCAACTTGCGGGGTTGGGAAGCGATTTCGCTGGGGTCGATAGAGGTATAGGGAGCTGGCAGGTGGCGATTGGGCTTTTCTGGCAGTTTGGCTTCTTTTTCTTGTGAGCGGATGTGGACTGTTTTGAAGGGGTCTGGAGGAGGCATGGCTTCGTCCTTGTCGGTGGTCTTGTAGGGGTCTGGAGGCGCCCAGAACTTCTTGCTCTGGTGCAGTTCGATGCTCGAAGCGATTTGCGGCTTCTCCACAAACCCTGGCTTTTCCCTGTAATACTCCGGCAGGTGTGCCTCAAACTTCGGCAGTTCCTGTCCATGGATGCCAATCACCACATTCGAGAACTTCTCCATGTTGCTTCGATTGGTTTCCTGCCGAATCTTCTCCGTCACGTCGCTGTAAGTCTTGCTTTTGTGGCCTTCGGGAGCGATAGTGACTAGCCGGGCCTCTCGCTCTAGCAGTCTTTGCTCGCCGCTCACATGTTCGAAGTTCTTTTTGGCATATAAGTCTTGCAGCATTTCAGTTCTTCGCTCCGAATCCATCGCAGTTTTACTGGGAAACTGCGGCTTTTCCACATACCCCAAAGAAGGCGGCTTTTTGGCCGAAACCTCAGTAGGCTCAGCAGACAGCCCTCCTTTGACCCTATAACTTTTAGTGGCCAAGTCCACCTTTTCACTGAGACTTCGGTAGGGGAAATGGGAAGTCTGCGTGAATTCCTTCTCCTCCCTTTCGACTATAAAAGGGTGCATCCGGTCCCAGGTCTCTCGCTGTGTCTGCAGACTGCGTAGTCTGGCCTGGGCCCGGGTCTGCCGCAGTTCTGTTACGGACCCTATTGCAGGCTTGGGAAGGTTCATATCTGGATAGGTCTTTTTCAGCTCTGAGAAGTCCTCTTGGTCCACTATGACTCCCCGTTTCTGTACCAGTCGGTAGGCTCGAGTGGGTCCTGCGCCTTCCACTCCCCATACGAACTTCTCCAGTATTCCCTGACTCAGCGCCTTCTCAGCCTCCTTCCTTTCCCCTTCATTCAGCATTCCGTCCTTGTCCTTGTCGAACAGCTTCGAGATCACCAGGTCGGCTCCGCCCACTTTCCCGTCCTTGTCCAGGTCGTAGGAAGAGTGCGGAATTCGCTCCATTCTGCGCTCTTCCCACAGGCCGGTTTGCGTCTTTTCACTAGGACTGAGACTCCAGCCGAGCGGCATTTTGCAGGCAGGGTCGAGGAGGACGGGGGAAACGGAGGGGATTTGGTGGCCGTAGATGTCGTAGCGAGGCGGGGCGCGCAGTTCTGACCTCACCTCGAGAGACCTAGCGGAAGTAGTCATTTTAGCCTATATATGGTTTGGTGGCAGTGGGTATTGGGAGTCTGGGCTGTATCCGGTCTGGTGCTTTGGCGGTTTCCCTGGCTTATTCATAAGCCGAAGCGACTCCGAAGGGACCGGAGAGTCTGGGCAATAGCGCATCGGGGCGGCTCCGCGGAACAGCCTGAAAATACACTCGCCGCCTTCCACAATGCAGTGCGCCTTGGCTGCGACATGCTGGAAATGGACGTCCAATGCACCAGAGACGGGCACATTGTCATATCGCATGACAACCATTTGGAGCGGATAACCGGCAAAAGCGAGTATATCTCCCAGTTGACATATAAGGAATTGCCGGTCTACGCACATTCCTTCGAGTCTCATTTCCTCCCCCAAATGTGCGACTTCGAAGGCGAATTCCGACTTGCGACGCTCGAAGCAGTGTTTCAAGCCTTCCCATCCACCTTCATGTGCATCGACATCAAAAACCCCGACCCCTACACCATCGCAACCACTGTAGCACTCATCCGCAAGTACAGTCGCCAGCACCTCACTGTGACTTTTACCTAGTTCCTGGGGAATGCCTTAGAGTCCAATCAGCAGTTAATCAAGCAGCAGTATCCGGAAGGCATGACTTTCATGTCTGCACATCGAGTCCTGCTTATGAACTTCGCATACTTATTTGGGTTTATCGGCTTGTTTCCGATATATGAAGATGTGCTGTGTTTGCCGATAATGACAGGGAGTTTTCGTAGCTTGAAAAGGAGGGAAATGGGCGCTTTTGAGTACTTTGCATTGTAACATTCAGACAGTAACTCACTGGTTACCTTCTTCACCTGGATTGCCGCTCCACTCAACACTCACCTGCAACGGAGAGGCTTGAAGGTGTTTTACTGGGTGTTGAACGACACTGCGGAGTTTGAGCAGGCTAGAGGGATTCATTGTGATGGGATAATGACTGACAAGCCTTCAATTTTAGTGCCTTACCTAAGGGAAAGAGGGTTAAGATAGATTTAGATTAGTGTGTTTTTCAGGAAGTTGCTCAGAACTGGGAATTTCGGGTAGATTTGAAAGGAAGGGTGTTCGTGCCTAAGTCCTTCAATTGCTTGTCTTTACGACAAATCGTCCCAAGCCTATGCAAATTCTGCCTATTATTAGCCTGCTGGGCTCGCTTTGCAGCCAAGACACTGCCAGGATTCGTCTCGCTCTGCATCTTCGGCTGAGCCGGGGTACTGTACGCAGCCTAAGTGGAACCATTGCTGGCACTGCAGACACTGAATCATGCTGTAGTTCCGCAACTTCTCCTGGTAACTCTCTTCATCCTCACTCTTACTCTTGGGCAGCAACTCCACATAAGGTCGCTTACACACGCAGAACAACTCTGTAGTCACCACAGAACGCAAAGGCAGTTCTCTGCGCTTTTCCGGCTTCTTCGAGTCGCTTTTGTGACTTCGTTTACTGGCTTTTTCATGAGATGCAGCAGACTTCTTGCAGCTTCGAGCACTGGAGTGCTTTTTCTGTCCTTGCAAAACTAGCACAGGCCTGCCCAAGTCTTCAAGTCGCTTTTTCATCTGAGGATAGAGGTGCTTTTCATAGTACTTGGCGCACTCCTCAGGAGATCTGCCCGGGATGCTAATCGTCCGCTGCACAATTACCCTGGCTTCCATCAAGTTGCACACTAAAGGCATTTCCACCACTACGCCCGGAGCACTGCTTTCCAGTGTAATAGTGAAGGGAATTGCAGGTCCGCAGTACGACCCATTGAGGAAAATCCTAACTTTCTCCTCTAACTGGCCACTTTCCTCCTCAGTCCACACCCTTTGGCTGCTTGTCTGCAGCCGCCACTTGGGGATCCACTTCTCCCAGTCTCTGAAGAAGGCTGAAAGTTCGTTGACGGCGCATCTCTCTTTGATTTCTATGAGTTTTCTGAGTCGGAAGGTCCGGTGTTGGTTGCAGTAGATCTGGTTTTCGAGGGAACGGCTCAGTTTCCAGCCGGTGAAGAGGAAAAAGGCCTTGCCGCACTCAGGGTGAAAGGCAGCCCCGCATCCCTTCTGAGCGCACTTGATGCAGGCTCCCTCCTTACTGCCACACACTTCACACTTGAGTCTAAACAGTCTCTCCTCCACTCTTTCCAAGTGAATCCCCTCCACTAAGTCCGAATTCCCAACCGTGACCCTCGGCACACGCAAAGCACAAAAGACATGCACCCACATCTGCTTCGGGTTGTGAGGACTTTCCTCCTGCACTGCCTCAAACTTCGGGTAATGGTGCATACCCAAGCTACCGTCGTTTTCATGCGTAGTTCTCTTCAGCAGTCCGCCCTTCACAGGACACAAGGCGCAGGGTAGGGTTTTCGCTGCTTGTGGGCCGAAGACTTTGCACATGTCGCAGAGCCAGGCGCCTTCTGGGACTCCGGGGATGCCGTAGCACTTGGTGTGGGCGCCGAGTTCGCAGCCTTCGCAGATGACGATAGGGTCGTCGTCCTCGTAGTCTCCGTCACCGCAGATAGAGCAGGGGAAGTCGTCCTCTGGGTTGGGCCGGCGGGAGAAGGCGGTCACAACTTCTGGCTGCACTACTCTTTCCTTGCGTTCAAAGTACTTCAAGTAGCACCTAGTGAGTTGCTTCAACTCCACCAACTTCACATCCTTCAGCACCCACTCGTCATCCGTAGTCCTTCCACCGCATTTAAACTGCGCGAACTGCTGCAGCTTCGCACTCTGCGCGGCTGCCAGCTGCCCCAGCAGAGCGTCTATGCTTCCCTGTACCTCGCTGAGCTGCTGTAAGGTGGAGTTCAGACTTCCCTGCAAGTCCCAAATGCCCTCTTTACCGCCACACCCTTGTAATAAATCCTTGGGTCTGTAGCCGCCGACATGAATGCGGAAGTTGGGCGGGGTTCTGGTGACCTCCAGGCCGGGGAAGTACTGCGCACACAAGACGTACCAGAAGACGGTACCTGTGCAGAGCTGGCCTAGGTGAGCCTCACTGTATTGAGTTCGAAACTCTCGGACAGTCTCAGAGTCGCTGCTCACTGTCTGGCTGCGTCCAGGAGCCTGTACCTTCCAGTCCACCTTCCGAAGGTCTGCATGTGAGGGACAGACGAAATCCCCGTTAGTCGAGAGTTGTTGCTGCTCGGCGCACCAGGAGTGTACCGCCAGTTCGCAGTCTTCACGTCCACAAAGCACTGCCAGCCCTGTCACACCACACACCATACACTCTCTGACAGTGCTGCTGACATGAATCTGCCCTACCGTGAGCTGCTCGCTGTCGTTGGTCTCCGAGGGGCGGTCTGCGCTTTCTGATCCGACCTCAGCTGTCTCCTCTGCCTTGCTTTCCTCAGTGGTTTGCAAGTCAGCGTGCTGCATTTATATAGGGTTTAGGCTAGTCTAGAGTAGCGCAGGGAGCAGACCTGTGCATAGTCGCAGTCCGAGCCATCAAGGCGGAATCTAAGTTAACTCGGACGTGTAAAGCTTGAAAACAACGAAGACAAAGCTACTAAAACAGCGCAAATTTGCATAGCTGAGTGCCAATCTCTATGAAGTTACCACGAAACTGGCCCAACTAGCAGGCATCACGAAGAATTTGCAGTTTGAAGGGCTGCTTTCCTGTTTCCGCACTACGGGCGGGTCTCTGCAGCAGATGAGCATCGAATTGAAAATACAGTCGAATCAGCTCTTCTACTCGGCAATACAGTGGAAAAGTAGGAGATTTTGCCTATTTCTCTGCAGCTAAATAGCTAAAGCAGCTAAATCCCGCGGTGCCGCATACTGAGGACTGTATTTCCCAGTTCAGACAGTCCCTCCTTTCTCAAGGAAATGGTTGTCAGAATGCCCAGCTTTTCCCCATAACTATAGGAAATCATTGCTAAATCGCCTGTATTCCTCTCAGATACATGAGGAACCCTACTACCAGCGAGCACAGCCCACAGTAGCAAAGCCGCCCTATCCACTCCAATGCTACTTAAAAAGGAAGTAGCAGATGAGCCAACTGCCCAGCAGCACGAACAGCGCCCAAAGCCACCAGCTCCAAGAGGTCTCCGCAGGCCCTTGCTGCTGCCGCCGCAGTCCCTCACTCGTGCACAGGTCTATACAGTACTTCACCAGTTGGTCGTTGTATTTCGGGCCTGAAAAGCTGCTGGAAATGCTCATTCGCTTCACGCACTCCACTATATCCTGCGTTTTCGAGTCTGTGAGGTCTAGACCGGCTCGCTGGGCCTCTTCCGCCATGATGGCGGACGGGGAAGTGGGGGAAATGCGCTGGATCCAGTTCATTTTCTGACAGACGCCCAGCACAACCTGCATTTCTTGCCTGATTAAGGCCAGCTTTTCCCGCTTTTCAGACTCTTCGTAGAATTTGAGCATTTCTGCGTACTTTTCTGCCATTTTCCTTATGAGCAAGTGCTCCAACTCCAACTCTTCAGTCCTGAGGTTGGACTCAATCCAGCCGAACTTCTTCACAGAGGCAAAGAAACCTGCGAAGAAGTCCCTTTCTTTGGTCTGTTCCGCCGCAATGCGCTCTTTTCCCCTGGCCCCCAAGTCCCTGTATTCCTTTTTCGGGTCCAGTCGATAGGCTCTCTCCGCATCTTCCATGGCTGTTTCTATCTCCCTCACCGCGCACTCCAAATCGCTAATCCTGGCTTGCGCCCTTCTAGCATAGGCCAGGGCGTACTCCGGAAGTATCTGAATAGCCTCGGAACACAGGGAAAAGGCGTAGCTATATGCGCTGAGTTTGAGGGCGCAGGCAGCCATGTTCAGGTAGCAGGTCACCACCATATCTCGTAGAATCTTCCCTTCCTGTTGGTCTTTCCCTACTGAGGAGCGCAGTTCGTAGTCAGAGTCGATGACTCCGGAGTCTTCGCTGTCTGGGGTCTCGCGGAGTAGGTCTAGATAGAGGAAGAGGCCGAGGGTTTGCTCGTGGATGCTGAGGGATTTGCGGAAGTCGCCTTTGCGGTATTCGAGGTTGCCGGCGCTTTTCAAGTCTGCGAAGATTATGAACTTTTCCATTACTTCTCGCTTGCGCATTTCCTTGATGTGCCTGGGGTGAAAGAGAGTGTTCTGCAGGTGTAAGGGCAAGTTCTCGAACATGACTCTACCATGAGTGGTTTTTGTCTTGGAAGTGAACTGGCTGCGGACATAGAGCTTGACCAGGGAGTCGTAGGGGGAAATGAGGGGCAGGCAGTAGCCCTCTGGGACGGGCTCGAAGTCGATGTCGCTGTCGGAGAGGGATTTGTGAGGACTGGGGCTGCTGGAAAGGCCTGAGAAGGGACAGCCTGACATATTACGAGAAAAGGATGTACTAGCGGACTGTAAGCCTGAACACAAGCGACAAGGTCTAGGTATTTCTTTCCTTACTTTGCCCCAGACAGCACCCCAAACCGTGCATATCTCGAAGCCTCAGTCTTCCTAAGCGATGGCCTGCGTCTTACCGCCGGAAAAGCCTTTCCAGCAGCCCTCGGCTTCATCAAGTCTTTCACCTGGGGAGACCGTTTGCGTCCCTCCAGCGCCTCCAAAGGAGGCAGATCCTCCGTAGAGCGGGTATTGGGCAGGTCGAAGGACTGGTGGATATTGGCAGTTGGAAGCTGGGAAACCTCATCCGAGGCCTCCGTTTCTTCCTTAGTGACTAGCAGCATGGCTAGTCGTTGCTGCAGTTCTTGAATAGTGGCGGGTGCCAATTCGCTCCTTTTCCGGAGTTCTGTCTAGACTTCACCGCTGAGGTTCCGCTGAGCTCGGGTTTTCAGTGCGGAAGTGACACTTTCGGAAGCTTCCCGGATGTGTTCATCGTGCAGGACGGACTCCTGCAGCATCTCCTTAGCCACTCCAAAGGAGTGCTGCGACGAAGTGCTCTCCACCTGCCTCGCCCTTTCCCTGGCTCGGCCCCACCTCCTGTGGTCACTCGAGTCCACAGACAGTCTGATGTCCTTCGGAGTCTTCAATATGGAGAGATTGGGGAGAATGGGTGCCTTTACCTTGCGTCTGTTCAATACACTAGTGTGCTTGGCTGAGGACTTGCATGACTTTAGGGCAGCTTCGAACAGAGCTTCGCCACTATAGGGGTTGTCGGAGTTCGCTAGTCTGCGGAACTCCTGGATGTGTCTCATGATGTCCACATGCCTGGCTCTTTCTTCCTCGTCCTCCTCTTCCCCGCTCTCTGACTCGGACTGTTGTTCCTTCTGCTTCTCTACGCTTTCGTCGGCTCTAAGCTCCTGTAGCATGTCTTCGTATCTGCGAGTAGATCGCGGACTGGCAGAAGCGGGAATTACTGCGGAAATAGCGCTGCTGCTCGCTTCCCTCTCTTTCGGGGTTATCAGGTGTGAAGACTGGTCTTTGCGTTTGCTCAGCTTCTTGAGACGCTCCTTGGCGCGACGCTGCTTCGCTACCTTCTCCTCCCTCATCAAATCGTCAAAAACGAGAAAAGACGCAGCCAGCAACTCCCCCAACTCCCGCAAGTCACTCGCACGGTACGGCACCGTCTCCTTCCCCTCATCCAAATACCCATGCAGCGAAGTCTCCAGTGTGAAGCACAGCGTAATCCCATACTCCCGACTCATAACGATCCTCGCACTGCCCTTTTTGTAGTTCTCAAAGCGGAACTGACAGGAGTAAAATCGGAAGATGGGCGTTAACTCGCTGAGCAGCTTTGGGATGATCCGCACTTTGAAATAGTTCTCGTTGTGCAGAGGGAAGTAGGGGCCGTACATGAATGCGCCTTTGCGCTTGGAGTGGCCGTGCAAGTCCACATATCCGAGTACTCGGTTTCTGCCTTTGGCCACTAGGGACTCCACTAGCTGCAGCAGGCTGGAATTCACGGGGTAGAGACTGGGGTCGGGGGCTGAGAACTGCCGGTTTAGGTCTTCGCCGGTTAAGGAAGTGCGGGAGTTGCCGCTTATCACGCCGTCTGGATTCAGCATTGGGACGACTTTGAAGGTGAATCGCTCCCTTAGCAGCTCTGCCTCAGTCTCACTCGAGCACAGAAACCTCAAAAACCCCTCCATTTTCCAAGAAGCGACCGTCTCACTGGGATGCACTCTGCTCGTTATCACCACAAACTTCTTGCAAGCCTCCGCAACCGCAGGGTTTGTAACCGTCAAAATAGGCACCTCCACCCCTCCTATCGTCTTGCACAGTGCAGAGCGAGTGATGAGTGTCGGACAGAGCTTGCGGAGGTCTGCAACGAGTGTGAGGAGCTGGGTGTAGGAGTACGGCTCGCTTTCTGCGAAGTACATGGTAGTTTCGGTGCCTGAGAAGTGGTATTCGAAGCTGAGCATCATGAATCTGCCCTTTGTTAATAGCGGGTTGAGCTTACTTCCCTCGTATTTCAGACTTTCTCCCACTCTTTCCCAGGACCCGGTTTCTCCCACACGTCCAACAGGCCTCATTCCTTGTTCAAAGAGGGTATTATTCCTGCTGCAATTCACCAGGTTGAACTTCACTTTTCGCCTTTTCCTGACATTTGTGACAGCGAAGTAAAACCACTGGTAGTGCCAAGTGGTGTTGGTGTCACTGCGCAAGTACAGGTCGTACTCGTCCTCAGTGACCATCACTACTTTGTCTAAGTTGCCGCACTCGAAGCGGGAGTTGAAGTGGAGTCCTGTGCAATTAGGCTGCATGCCTTGGAAGGGGCGTAGGAGGTAGACAGGCCGTTTGGCGTTGCGGGCGGAGAGGAATTCGTATGCAGACATGAGAGGGTGGTTTTGGTTGAAAGGGTACGTACGGGACAGAGTGCGGTGGAGAATGAGAGAGTCAGTAGGGCGGAAGCCGTAGTAAATAGCGGGCAGGTCTTCTAGAGTGACAGGGTCCTGGGCGTGCGGCAACTCCTCTTCGTAGAACTGAATAGGGACAGGCGCTCCTGATGCCAAATTCTTGGGCTTCCACCCAAAGTACATATCCGGCGCCAAGGAGTACTGCTGTCCTGGCAGTGGCGGACACGGGGGTATCTTCTGGCTCTCTTCATCCATTTATTAACTGCCAAGCTGCCTTCGCAGGCTCTTAGAGACAGTGCAGCTGGTCGTGAAGTAGCATTCTCGCAGCTGCGAAGTCCAGCACTTGGGGTTCCTCGGTGGGCGGGAATTGCTGCGTGTTGAGGAGCGTGGGAGGCTCGAGGTCAGGACGAAAGGGAGACTTGGAGCGGCATTTCCACTGCTTTCCTTCCTTTTGACAGCGGGCCCGTCGCTGTCTTTCGAGAAATTTCTCAACTCCATTGGAGTACCCGACTTTGGCAACAGGACTAGCCTTGACCTCAATGATCGCAGGCATAAAGGTGCAGCCCTGCAGGTCTTTCCCAGCCGAGCCCTCCACTGCCACTCTCAAGTGCTCCTCTTTCGCCCTCGCCCAGTCCTCCAGTCTCTGCACTACATCCCCCTTGGCTTGCTTCGAGCCCTGCACTCTGGGCTGAAAGGTGCACTGCTTGTTTTCCTCTTCCTGGTCCACAGCCAGGAGTCGGTAGCTCTTGTTGCAGAGACTTTGGTTCACGCTGGAAAGCAGGTCCCACCTTTCGGACTGGTTGTGGGTGTGGCCGCGGACTCGGGATATGAGCAGGGAGGACTTGCGATTGATGTTAGGACGGAAACTGGGCGACTCTTCAGCTGCTCCTTCCGATTTATCCCGCTTGGAGGAGAGTATGCGAAGCTTCGGGTCCCCTAAGTGCGCCGCAATTCGCAAAGATCGCTTGCTAATAGTGGGCTTAAACAGCAACTGAGTCTCTTGACTGGGCGCAGGCGATAGCGACTTATTGAGTGAGCGGCGGAAGAGTAGGTTCTTCTTGCTGGCCGGCTTAGCTACTGTGCTCTCTGCAGTGCTAAGTCTCAGCAGTTGGCAGTTCCGTTGGTACAAAGACCGCTCCATAGAAGTTTCCACTATGGGGCTGTTGCTGGCTGTAGCAGTGGGACTGGTGAGCGCTACTCTGCTCTTCCTATTAGCCTGTGTGAGTCCCAGAGGAGACGGCTTCCTTACAAGTGTTCGCACGTTGATCTTCACAAGACTGCCAGAAGGCCTGGAAAGAGTCACAGCGAGACTGCTGGGGCCGGGCTTTTACCCCAAGGTCAGACACTACCTGACCTACCCTTTCTACTACCCTACGCCTTTGTTCCAGGCCACCTACCTCGGAATCGCCTTCTTCGGCTTTTACGTCTATTGGATCCACGGCTTTTCCCAACTACCCAACGAGTACTTTTCCACAGTGCATATATATACAGGGTCAATCGCCTTCGCTGTGACCATTGCAGTATTCCTTCTTGCTAACACCACTCCTCCGGGGGAGATAACCCCTTCCACTCTCGCATACTACAAAAAAGTCTACCCCTACGACGGACTCCTGTTCAAGGAAGCCCAATGCAGTGCTTGCAAACTAGTGCGGCCTGCAAGATCTAAACACTGTCGGATTTGCAACATTTGTGTGCCCAGGTTTGACCACCACTGTGTATGGTGAGGAGTAGGCAGGATCAATGGCTGTGTGGGAGAAGGCAATTACAAGTACTTTTTGGCTTTTCTGCTAACTACCACTGGCATTTGTGTGTATGCGGAGATAGTGGCGATTAGCATACTGGTGACTGAGATAAAGAGAGATGGACTGCTGACGGGAAGTTACTACACGTCGAAAGGGGATAAAATTGAGGCCAGTTACAGTGTGGCGGCTTCTTACTTGATCCAGCAACAGCCTTCCTTCATCTTCATTCTTCTGCTCTGCGTCATTATGAGCTTCGCCCTGGGTGGCTTCCTCATCCACCACTGTTGGCTCGCCTCCTACAACATCACTTCCTACGAACGCTCCAAACGTCTGGACCTCGTCCTAGCCCTGGAAACCGACCTCGCAGACCACCCTGACAAACGAGCCACCATCGACCCTCAAATCCAAGCAGTCCACAAAAACCCTTTCGACAAAGGCCTGGCAGGCAACTGGATGGAAGTCATGCAGTAGCCTAGGCTTACATCCTTACACGTAATATATGGCGCGGGTGCTAGTTGCCGCCCTCAGCCTGGCAACAGCGTGGGGACTGTATGAAGCCTCTGTGCTGGTCAGTCAAGTGACCAGAGAGGAAATGAGAGAAGTAGTGAAGGACCCTGATTACCTGACTTTGGTGGTTTTGTATGACGCGGAAGGCAGCAATTCGCAACTCGTAGCGCCAATTATAGAGAAAGTCGCAGAGAACTATAAGCACTTTATGCGCTTTCTAGCAGTCGACTGCACTGCTGACTACAAGACCTGTCCAGAGGATATACGGGAGCGCTTGCCGGCCTTATCGGTGTATATTCCCCAGGGCGTGAATCCGTACACAGGACTGCCGTGGGTAAAAGCGGAGGCGTACAAAGGCGCTATTTCGCCTAGAGAACTGTCTGAATTCCTACTCGCACACATGCCTTTCCTTGGAGAGAAACTGCACACTGACACAGCACAGTCCTTCTTCCAGGACACAGACACCAACAAAGTGGTCCTGTTCACCGACAAACCCTCCATTTCACCACTCTTCAGAGGCGTGGCTTCCAGGTACCGAGGCAGGGCGGACTTCGCGGTAGTGTGGCACAACCAGACTGAGACTTTGGCGAAGTACCACGTGACTGCTTTTCCCACTATCCTGGCCATTGACAGTGCAGGGGCGCATACCTACATGGGCGAGCCTCACTTCGATTCCCTCTGTTCCTTCATCGACCCCTATGCTAGTTCTACCCGCCACCCGCAGAAACAGAGGGCGAAGTCGGCAGACTCCAAGCCTTTGCCGCAGTTCCCCACTGTGGAAGTGACGGAAGACGGCTTGGAAGCTGCCCTGGAGGACAACAAGCAGATTGCTATAGTGCAGTTCCATGCTGAGGAAGGCCACCCTGCCTGGACTCAGTTGGCTGACACACTGCAGGGAATTGCGCATTTCATTGATGTGAAGTGTGGAGTGTCCTTTAGCAAGAGGTATGGAGTTACCAAGTTGCCTAGTATTCGCCTCTTTCCTGCCAATAGGAAGCGCAAAAACTTCGAATTGAACTTAGACGATGTGGGAAGTGAGATCTGGAAGGAACTGAAAGGAGGCATTGAGACTGTCAATGACCACTCCTTAAATGCCTTCGTAGAGCGAATGACTGAGGACAAAATTCTGGGATGTCTCTACCTTTCAGACCAGCCTGTGACTCTCAGTATAAAAGCCTTGGCTTCCGACCCTTTCTTCGCTGAGACATTCGCCTTTGCACACTATAATAAGGGCAATAAAGCGGTTTTGGCGAGTTTGAATGCGAAGAAATACCCCACATTCGTGTGCTTTGCGATGGTAGATGAGAAGGGAGATATGAGAGTGATGGAGTTGGAGGGGGATTTGGACAGTTACCCGCGACTATATCAGTTTCTAGACGAGGCAGTGCTGACTAAGCTAGCGAAGCTGCTGCCTGCGCACTCAGACCTGGAGCTGGAGGAGGTGGAGGAGTGGGACGACCAGTCCTTCGACTCCCGCTGTACCAAGAAAGGTGGGATTTGCGTGTTGGCATTTTTCGACGGAGCAATGGTACCGCCTACATAGAACTCCAAAGGCAGTGCGAAATACGCTGCAGAACTGAAGGCTATAAAGGCGGAAGTGCACCGCAAGAACCTGCCCTTCCACTTTGGCTGGGTCAATGGCAACTGCTACTACGAACTTCTCACTTCCTTTGGGATATCTGAGGTCCTTTTGCCCAACTTGGCCATATACGTGCCGTCCAGGAGGAAGTCTGCCAACTTGGTAGGTGCGTTTACGTATGAAGACATAAAGCGGTTCCTAGAGCGGGCATTTGCAGGAAAAGTGGCTGTATTTGCAGTGGGGAAACCAGACTTCTCCCAGTCTGAATGCACACACAAGGCAGTTCCGGAGGACTCAACGTCGAAAGAACTAGTGGACGAGGTGTTGGAAGAGGCTCGCAGGGCTGAGCACACTTCCCCCAGCCAACACAAAAAGCCCAGAGGCAAGAAAGGCAAGGCTAAGTCTGACCTTTGACTTCATTAGTCTTCTTGCAGACTCTCATCTAGGTGCTTGGTGGTGATGTACTCCTCGAAGATCTCCCTCTCTGAGGGCGGTCGCTTCCACACACAGAACTGCAGCACGAGGAGATACAGACAGACACACAGGGACAGGGAGATGTAAGTCCAGGTGAGCGCTATGCCTAGGGAGTTCAGCGAGTAGTATTCTTCACTGTCGTTTGTTTTAACACTGATACTACTGTCGAACACTGGGATGATCTTGCAAAACTGGCAGCTGCTGGGGCGGCCTTGGCCCGATATCACACAGTTCATGGAGTAGCAGTGCTCCCCGAACAAAGCGTACAGCAGGGAAAAGCCGGCCAAGTAGAGAAAGGACAGCAGGAAGTACGAGCCGAAGGAGTAGAAGGGCGCACGCTCGAGACAGATGTACTCCCTGCGCAGCGTTATCAAGAACAGGATCAGAATGAAGCTTTGGAAGACCAAAAACCAGCCCTGACTAAAGGCCCGTCTCTGTGTGCTGGCCATCACCACCAGCACACTGAGGTTGAGGAGTAACAGGGCAATCACGCAGCTGAACCTTTGCAGGTAGGCGCGTCTCCACCTGCAGAAAGCAGAGGTGCCCAGGGCTGTGGCGAAGGCTGTGAGCTTGGGCGTGGAGCCTTTCAAGTGGTATATGTGGAAGGACAGCAGGAACAGACTGATGAAGAGATAGTAGCTGGAGAGCTCATAGAGGATTAACATGTCACCCTTTTACTACCACATTCCAGACTGGATGAGGAGCTTGGGAGGTATGAGGGGGAACTGTGAGTTGAGGGTGAATTCGCATTAGTTAGGTAGAAAGCCACTGCGGAACTCCCCACAAATGCAACTAATATACTCCCAGAGAAGGGAAAAGCCGCATTATGCCTAGTTAACACACTCTCAAAAGCCTCTAGTTGGCCATTCGACCCAGTTATCTAAAAGTACAATTCCTCGTCCTCCTTTCTTCATCTGTATTCCTCATCTCTGAGAGTTTCTAAGCTCTTTTCCAGTCCATTCCCCCAAGAAATCCCTCCGATCCCTTCAATTTACCAAGCTAAAATTGTCCACGTCACGCTTTCCCCTCAATATGGCCATAAAGATATGGCGACAGCGGCCTCAAATCATGCAGCTCCATCCTTCCGCAGTCTCTTTAAGTATGCAACGAAGCTGGATTTCTGCTTTATTGCTTGTGGGCTGGTTGGAGCGGTCGGCATGGGAGTGATTCAGCCGTTCCTATTCTTCTACGTAGGGGGAATCTATACAGACCTCAGGCCTGAAACTATCAGGCAGGACTTTTACGACAACGCAGTGTTCGTAGTCTACTTGCTGTTGTGCCTCGGCACTGTCTACGTGCTGTTCGCCTACCTCGCAGTGATCTTCTTTGCACATGTGGGGTCTCGACAGGCCAACTACTTCCGCAGAGAGTACATGCGGGCTGTGCTGCGCCAGGACTCGGAGTGGTTCGACCAGCAAGCTGTGGCGGAACTGCCCAATGCGCTCACAAGCGACACTATCAAGATAGAAAAGGCCACTGGGGACAAGTTGGCGGTGGTGGTCTTCACTTCTGTGATGGTGCTGGCTGCGATGGCGATTTCTGTATATCAGGCGCTGCAGTTGACACTTGTGGGACTGGCCTTTGCTCCGCTAATGGTCGGCGGGTTCTACGTTTCCAACAGGTCCATGGAGCGGAGCGTCAAAATGGACGATAACTCCTACAAGAAGGCAGGCGGCATAGTAGAAGAGGCCCTCACAGAGCTCAAAACAGTGGCCGCCCACAACGCCCAGTCCACCGAAAGCGCCAAATACTCCCTCGCCCTGCAAGCCTCCTACTCCTCCACTCTCAAGAGCGGCTTCAAAATAGGCGCAGGACTGGGCTTCTCACTGGCTAGCTTCCGAGGCATGATGGCTGCCATCATCGTCACATCTGCAACGCTCATTCGGAACGAGGAGGAGAACTGGGCGAGAGGGAACAGTGTGGATGTAGGGTGCACTGTCGTTACTATGTCGGTCTGTCTGATTGCCTTCAATAATGTGGGCGTGTTGACGCCCTGCTTGAAGATTATTATCGAGGGGATGGTGGTTTGCAGGGATGTACTCAATGTGTTGGAGTTGAAAAATAAAGTGGTGTCTGGGGCTTATAAGGGGAATTTGAAAGGAGTTATTGAGTTTGAGGGTGTGGACTTTGCGTATCCTTCAGCACCCCAGAGGTCCATCCTGAAAGGCTTCTCGACCACTGTAGCGCCTGGTGATACTCTAGCTATATTGGGGGAAACTGGGTCTGGGAAAAGTACGGTTGTCAGTCTATTGATGCGATTTTACGACCCATTGGGGGGAAACATTACTGTGGATGGAGTGAATATTAGAGACTGGGATTTGGCGAGTTTGCGGAGTCAGATAGGACTGGTGAGTCAGGAACCGATTCTCTTCAATGCCACTATCAAGGACAATATCAAATTTGGCCTGCCTTCGGCTACAGACCAGGAAATCGAAGAAGCCGCGAGACAGTCCGAAGTG